>Ga0111539_10013435_pt1 | contig 10235 bp, 6 predicted proteins | sample RhiMethybrSRZTD1_FD_79667 | JGI IMG/M metagenome (GOLD analysis project Ga0111539, IMG submission 79667) | Populus rhizosphere microbial communities from Tennessee, USA - Rhizosphere MetaG P. TD hybrid SRZTD1 (version 2) (version 2) | ecosystem: Host-associated > Plants > Roots > Rhizosphere >... | reverse complement strand
GCACGCCGGCGATGTCTTCGACGAGCACGGGAATCCCCGCGCTTTCCGCAGCGAGGCGTCCGAGCTCCAGCGAGTCGGGCGACGACTCGCGTTCCGGCATGAGCAGCGCGAGGACACGTTCCGGCCCCAAGGCCCGCGCGCACAACGCCGCGCAGACGCTGCTGTCGACGCCGCCGGAGAGCCCGAGGACGAGGCCGCGCTTCCGCATGCCCTGCACGACCGCCGACTCGAGCGCCGCGACGATCTCCGCGGTCACCTGCTCCGGGTCGACCCGGAGCAGGTCCATTGAAACGTTAGGCGCCAACGTCACGGGCAGCCGCCTCTGGCGCGCTCTGCTTCTCGCCCACGAAGCGCACGATGTTGTCGATCGTGTCGATGTTCTCGGGAATCGTTTCGTCGTCGTTGATCTGGATGTCGAAGCGAGTCTCGAGGAACGTGAGCACCTCGACGATCCCGACGGAATCGATGAAGCCTCGCTCGGTCAACGACTGTGTCCCTGAGAGGTGACTCAGGTCCTTCCCGAGCGAGAAATTCTCGGCTAAAAAGGTGCGGATTTCGTGTTCAACCGTCGTCATGACATTCCCCCTTTGGTCGCAGGCGCACGGTCCGCCGTTCCAAGGAACTCCGGCACATCGAGACCATCGTCGGAGTCATGGGCCCGTCGGACCAACTCGAATACCGTCTGGAACAAGATCTTCAGATCCAACCCGATACTCGCGTGATTGACGTACCAGATGTCGAGCGCGAGCCGTTCGTCCCAGGTGGATCTGTTCCGTGCCTTCATCTGTGCCCATCCCGTGATGCCGGGCAGCACGCTATGACGACGCGATTGCTCCGGCGTGTACCGGTCGAGGTACTCGACGCGGAGAGGCCGTGGTCCGACCAAGCTCATCTCCCCGCGTAACACGTTCACGAGCTCAGGCAGCTCATCAAGGCTCGCCAGGCGGAGGAACCGGCCAAGGCGAGTAACGCGCAGGTGGTTGGAAACCGAACTGCTGTCCGCATCGGGTGCGTCGCGCATCGTTCGGAACTTGTAGATGTCGAACGTGCGGCCGTGCAACCCGGGTCGCGGCTGCCGGAAGATCACTGGCGATCCGAGAGTCAGCCGGACGAGCGCAGCAATGATGACCATCGGGATGGCGAAAACCACCAGGCCAAACGTCGCCCCCGCGATGTCGATCGCGCGCTTCACCATACCGTACATTGCACTAGTTGTCGCCACGTTAGAGGACGCTGGCTTCGGCCCGCTCACGATGCGCGCGCGACATTCGCGGCGCCAGGCTTATTCGTCTCGAGTGAGTTCCCCACAGGTGCCACGGCAGGCGGCGCCGCGCGACGGACCGCAGCCGCCGTCCCCGTCGTCCCGACCGGCACTTCGATGTCCGTGAACGGAACACGTGGTGTGAACTCTGAATACTCGGGCACAAGGCCTCGAATCGCGTCGCGGACTTCCTGGTCCGATCCTATCGCGACCAGTGCATCGATCCGGTCCAGACCGAAAGCGAATGACTCGACGTCCCCCTGATCCGTGTTCACCAATCGAATCTTCTCCACGACCGTTGGCATCGTGGCTTCGACATTCGACGTCAATTCCTCATCGAGCTTCTCGCCCGGCCGCAATCCGGTGAACACGATCGGCACGTCCTTGTACGGCGTGAGTCCCGACAGCCGGATCATCTGCTCGGCAAGGTACAGAATCCGTACGGGTTCCCCCATCTCGAGCATGGAGATACGGGCAGCCGCTTCAGGAAGCACGGCAGCCTGCAGCACCAGTTGCACCGCCTCGGGAATGGTCATGAAATAGCGGCGAACTTCCGGATGCGTGACCGTGAGCGGCTGACCTGCCGCCAGTTGCCGCTGGAAAAGCGGAATGACGCTGCCGTCGGATCCAAGGACGTTACCGAAACGCACGACCCGGAATTCGGTTGACGCGGTCCGGCACTGGGTCGATCCGAGCAGGATGCGCTCGGCGATGCGTTTCGTCGCGCCCATCACGCTCGATGGGTTGACCGCCTTGTCCGTCGAGATCAGGACGAATTTCCGAACGCTGTGCCGGATCGCGCTTTCCGCGACGTTCCGCGTTCCCAGCACGTTGTTCCGTACGGCCTCGCGGATATTCGCCTCGAGCATGGGAACGTGCTTGTATGCGGCCGCGTGGAACACGTAATCCGGTCGGTACCGCGCGATGACGTGCTCGACGCGATTGCCGTCGGTCACGTCGCCCATTGCCGGAATCACGTCGAGTTGCGGATGCGCGCGCGCGATCTCGAGGTTGATGAAGTAGAGCGGCGTCTCCGCTCGCTCGAACAGGATCAGACGGGCAGGGCGGAAAGCGGCCAGCTGCCGGGCAAGCTCGGAACCGATGGATCCAGCGGCACCGGTGTTGAGGATCGTGCGCCCGCAGACCTCGCGTGCGACGGGTGCGAGGTCGAGAGAGACAGGTTGCCGGCCCAGCAGGTCTTCGATACGGACCTCGCGCAGGCGTCCGCCCGGTGTCGGTCCGGAAAGCATCTCGGCGAGGGACGGCAGGATCTTGTACTCGGCGCCCGTGGCGGAGCAGCGTTCCACCAGATCACGCATCTGCTCTTTCGTCGCGTGCTGCACTGTGATGACGACCAGCTCGATGCGGAGCCGAGCGACGAGCCGCGCCATGTCGCGCGTGCTGCCAAGCACCGGAATGCCATGCAGCAGGTGTGTGTGCGTGGACGGATCGTCGTCGACGATTCCGACGATGGAGAGGTCGTGCTCGCGGTCGTGCTGTGTCTGTCGGAGGAGTTGCTCGGCGCCGGCGCCCGCGCCGACAAGAAGCGTGCGTCTACCAGCCACCGGCTCGAAGGGCGACCGCATCTCCCTGACGTACCGAGTGGCGTACATCACTCCGCCGCAGAAGAAGACGGTCAGCAGCCAATCGAGGATGAAAACCGACCGCGGCATCTCCGGTATGAGCTGCATGAAATACAGGACGACGACGAACAGGAGAGAGCTCAGTGTGACCGCGCTCTGCAGCCCGATGAGGTCCCGGAAACCGACGTGGTGCCAGTAGAGTCGGAACATCCCCCACCGCCAGAAGACGAGGAGGCGCACTGGCACGAGCAGCGGCACCGTCACGAGGAATTGCCACGCCCTGAACGAATCGAGCTCGAAGTCGAACCGCAGCGCGTATGCGGTGAAATACGCCAACGCAAACAACATGACGTGCGTGGCCACACTCACCCACGGGCGGCGACGAGCGATGCGCTCGCCGCTGACCAAATTCGTAGCGATCACGCTATACCTCTATCGCGGTTCGCCACGGCAACGTCCGACAGAAGGATGGTCAGCGTCGTCGCTCCTGGCGCCCTGTCAGGCCGCATGCGACACAAAATTGGGCTCGTCCGAAACCGCCAACTGGGCGGAACTGCGAGCCCATCATGCCGTCACGCAGCATCAAAAAAAACGTTAGCGCTGTTTAATCGACCTGCTCGGCCATTGTAATAACACAGCCGAAAATGTCCAGACTAAAAAAGCCAAGGTGACCGACATACTACATCACATCGGTATGTCGCCATGTCGCATATGTTTACAATGTTGACGCTGCTATGGCGTGCGGTAGAGTTGTCGTAACCGGTGCCGAGGTGTCGCTACGATCGTGATGCGGAAACACCACACACCCCCCTCGCCAAGGGAGGTCCTATGACCGGACGACTTTTCATTCGGGAACATCTGCTTGGAACGTCGGCTCGTCACAGATCGCTGGTGGGTTGGCGCCGGGCGAGCCATTTCTCGCGGTGCGCTTCCTCCGTTTCGAACACCGTTACGCCGACGAACACGGCGACTCATGCAACTTCGATTCACATACCAGCTTCGTCATGACGCGGCTCTTGCCATCAACCAGCTCCGCCGCCGCCCCGGGTTCGCGCTCGTCGCCACGCTGACGTTGGCGTTAGGCGTCGCCGTAACGACGGCAGTCTTCGCCGTCGTCGATACTGTGATCTTGCGCACACTCCCCTTTATGGAGCCTGACCGTCTCATGCTCGTCAGACGTGCGCAGCCGGGCGGTAAGACGCCGGTCGAGACGACTTACCCTGAATACCGTGCGGTTCGAGACGGTGCAAGCGCGTTCAGTGGTCTCGCTGCCGTACCATCCAGCACGCAGCCAGCGGTGCGGACCGACGGCGAGGCGAACGAACCGCTTGCCGTCGTTGGTGCGTCTGGCAACCTGTTCGATGTGCTCGGCGCGCGACCGCTGTTTGGGCGAACACTGACGCCTGATGACGATCGCCGTGGTACGACGCCCGTCATCGTGCTCGGCTACGGGATGTGGGAGCGCCAGTTCGGTGGTCAGCGATCGGTTCTCGGGCAACGCGTGGAGTTGAATGGCACGCGCTACACCGTCGTTGGAGTGATGCCACAGGGGTTCGAGTACCCACGCGGCTCCGAGGCCTGGATCGCCCTGGTCCCGGCGATCGACACCCTCGTGGACAACCCTCACATTGCGTTTCTGAACATCGTCGGTCGCGTTCGACCGGGGGTGTCGATGGAGGGCGCTCGCCAGGATGCCGAGCGCCTGCTCGCTCGGTCCGCGGCGGCAGCAGGCCTGTCGAACACGGTGACCGGAGTTGTACAGCTGACGTCCGTCGACTCCGAGCTCCGCGGCGATGCGCGTCGCGGCATGCTCGTTCTCCTGGCAGCAGCCGTCCTCGTATTGCTCGTCGCATGCGCGAACGTGGCCAACCTTTTGCTGGCCCGGGCCGCGACACGCCGGGGTGAGCTGTCGCTGCGCACTGCGTTAGGCGCGAGCCGAGGACGGCTCGTGGGTCAGTTGGTAGTCGAAGCGGCCATCCTGGGTGGCCTTGGAACGGTCGTCGGACTGCTCGCATGCGTCGCTGGTCGTGGCGCGATCGTGGCAATGATCCCGGTCGACTTGTACGGGGCGGCGGCCGTGGAGATCGATGGTCGCATCGCGGCGTTCACGGCCGCGCTCATGATCGCAACGACACTGCTGTTCGGCGTCCTGCCCGCCGTCCGCGCAACGCGCCTCGATCCGGGCGCCGCGCTTCGCTCGTCAACCGGGCGAACAACGGGCAGCTGGGGATCTCGGAGAACGCAACGAGCGCTCGTTGCGACCGAGGTCGCGCTGGCCGTCGTGTTGGCGATCGGGGGCGGGGTGCTGCTGCGAAGCTTCGTACAGCTGACATCCGCGCCGCTCGGCTTCGAGCGGGTTCACACGCTCACGTCGGAGCTGTATTTGCCCGACGCGAAATACGCCGACCCGGTAAGGGCGCGTGCCTTCTTTCGGGATGCGGCAGCGCGCGTAGCCGCGCTGCCGGGCGTGCGGGCCGCGGGTGCCGTCCTTCTGCGGCCGCTCGCGGGACCCGATGGATTCGACTATCCGCTCTCGCTCGAGGGGATGGATGCCGAGACGCAGCGGCGGCAGCCGCTCGTGAACTATGAGGCAGTGACTCCGGGCTACTTCGAGGCGGCGGGCATTCCCGTACTCAAAGGTAGGGGCGTTTCGGCGAGCGATGAAGAGAGAGCGCCGAAGGTGGTCGTCGTCAGCGCCGCCACGGCGCAGCGGTTCTGGCCCGGCGAATCACCGATTGGTAAACGACTCAAATGGGGGCCTCCCAGCTCTCAGGAACCGTGGGTCGAAGTTGTCGGCGTCGTCGGCGCCGCGCGTTATCGGGACCCTCGCGTGGAATCGCTCGACGTCTATGTCCCGTATATGCAGAGCCCATGGAGACTCAACCACCTCGTCGTGCGCGTAGCAGGTGATCCTCGCGCGCTGACCGCGTCGTTGCGATCGGCGCTTGCCGAGGTGGACCCGGAGGCGCGGGCGGTCCAGGTGGCAACGGTGGGGGACATGGCGGCGGCTGCACTGCGACAGCCGCGATTTCAGATGACGCTCGTCGGCGCCTTCGCTGTGCTCGCACTGCTGCTGGGCGCAGTCGGGATCTTCGGCGTGGTGTCGTTCGCGACCGCGCGGCGGACGCGTGAGCTCGGAGTTCGCTTGGCGCTTGGAGCGAAAGGCAGTGACGTGAAGCGGCTGGTCATCGGGGAGACCCTTCGTACGGTGGTGGTTGGCATCACGCTCGGGATCACCAGTGCCGCCGCTGGAGTCCGGGTGCTTCGCGGACTCGTGTACGGCGTGAGTCCCGCCGATCCGTTGACGTTCATCGCCGTTCCTATGGTAGTGACAGCGGTCGCGGTACTGGCGGCGGCGATACCAGCGCGCCGCGCATCACGGGTCGATCCGATCACTGTGCTTCGGGCCGACTGACCGCTATTCGCCCGGTCGTCCCGATTTGGTCCCGTTCGGACCGGGCGAGTTGCGGGTACCAGGGGCGGGCTCTAAGCTCGGACTATGACACTCGTCGCGCGCGCGCGCGAAATCGAAGCCATAACAGGCATCGACCATCTCGAGCCGCCCCCTCGCCGCAGGTTGTGGACGGTCGCGCTCTTCCTGTTCACGGTGACCGGAGCGCTTCGCTTCACGTACATGTACTTCGACGACATCGCACGCAGGGAGACGGGGACGCTCGTGCGCCGTGCGATCGAGGAGTCCACCGGCGCGTACACGGCCGCCGTGTTGTTCGTCGCCGTAGTCGCATTCGTGTGGCGATATCCGCTCGATCGCCCGGGATGGCGCGCGCGCGTGCCGGCGCACGTTGCCGCGCTCGCGGCGTACTCCATCGCGCACACGACGCTCATGTTCCTGACCCGGACCGTGATCTTTCGGCTGATCGGCATGGGGGCCTACGACTACGGCTACATGCCAGCGCGATATGTGATGGAATTCGGAGAGGACGTGATCAGCTACGCGTCGTTCGTCGCCGTCATCACGCTGTATCGATACAACCGCGTGACGCGCCAGCGCGAGGTACGAACGGCGCAGCTCGAGCGAGGGCTCGCGCAGGCCGAGCTGCGGAACCTGCGGCTGCAGCTCCAGCCCCATTTCCTGTTCAATGCGCTCAATACCATCTCATCGACGATGTACGATGACCCGCGGAGCGCGGATCGACTGATCGGCCAGCTGTCGCAGCTGTTGCGTCTGTCGCTTCGCACGTCGCATGCGCAGGAGGTGCCACTGCGCGAGGAGCTCGACGTGTTGAGCTGCTACCTCGGACTGATGACGGCGAGGTTTGGCAGCCGGCTTCGCGTGAACGTCGCGACCGCCCCGGACGTTTCGGACGCGCTCGTTCCGTCGCTCCTGCTTCAGCCGCTGGTCGAGAATGCGATCCGCCACGGCAACGCGTCGCATGCGACCGGTGGCACGATCGACGTTCGCGTGGAGCGAGTCGGCGCGTCGGTTCATCTGAGCGTCACGGACGATGGACCGGGAGCGCCAGCCGATACCGACGTATTCGCCGCGGGAATCGGACTGTCGGCAACGCGCGACAGGCTCCGCCTGCTCTACGGGAATGGGCACCGCTTCTCGGCAGGGAATCGTGGGGCAGGGTTTGCCGTCGACATCACGCTCCCGTACCGGCGCGCGGCGATGGCTGCCGTGGCGTCTCCGGAGCTGGCCGTCGTGGGCGACTCTGGCTCCGGCGCCGCTGCCGTCGCGGTCGCCCGTTAGGCGGGTTCGCATGCGGGTCCTGATCGTCGACGACGAAGCACCGGCCCGGGCGAAGATGCGCCGGTACGTCGCCGAGTATCCTGACATCGAGATCGTCGGCGAGGCCGAGACCGGCGTCGAAGCCGTGGAGCGCATCACCGAGCTCCAGCCCGAGCTCGTGTTTCTCGACGTGCAGATGCCGGAGCTCGACGGCTTCGGCGTGATCGACGCGGTTGGCGTCGAGTCCATGCCCCACGTCGTGTTCGTCACGGCGTTCGACGAGTACGCGCTCAAGGCGTTCGAGGTCCGAGCGCTGGACTATCTGCTCAAGCCGTTCACCCCGGAGCGATTCGCGGCGGTGATCGATCGCGCGCGAGCGGAGATGGCGCGCGCGTCCGGCGATGACACCGCGGCGCTTCGGAGCAAGCTCGAAGCGCTGCTCAGCGTCGTAGCGACTGGCCGGCCACGTTACCTGCAGCGGATCCTCGTGCATCACGCGAACCGAGCGCTCCTGCTTCGGGTCGAACGGATCGATCGCGTGGAAGCGGACCGCAACTACGTTCGCCTTCACAGCGGCGGCACGGCGTTCACGCTGCGCGGCAGCCTAACGTCGCTGGCGGAGCGACTGGATCCCGAGAAATTCCTTCGAATCAACCGCTCGGAGATCGTACGGCTCGATGCGGTGAAGGAGCTCCAGCCCTGGTTTCACGGCGATTACCGCGTCGTCATGGGTGACGGCACGACGTTGATGTGGAGCCGCAGGTTCCGCGCGCAAACGGCAGGAGAGTTCGGCGACACCTGATTGACAGCCAACCCTTTCCGTCGTCATGTTGTCGAAGCTTGAGGTATTAACCCAAGGCACCATGACGAACTGGACTCGCCGGCTCGCGAGGAGGCTTCGCGCGCTCATCCACCGCGACTCGCTCGACCGCGATGTCGATGACGAGATGCGATTGCACATCGAGATGGAAGCGAACGAGCTCGCGCGCGTCCACGGCATTCCAGCCGACGAGGCACGGCGAAGAGCGGCGATCGCGTTCGGCGGCGTGGACCGGTTCGCCGAGGAGCACCGGGATGCCCGCGGCGTCCGGTGGGTCGAGGAGCTTGCGCACGACGTTCGATACGCGGCGCGCGCACTCAGGCGCAGTCCGGGTTTCACATTGACCGCGACGCTCGTGCTCGCGCTCGGCATCGGCGCGAGCACGGCGATCTTCAGCGCGGTCGACGCCGTGCTCGTCTCGCGGCTGCCGTACCCCGAAGACGATCGCCTCGTCCGCATCTACCAACAGAACTCGCCGACGAATCGATTCGGGCTCTCGGCGGCCGACTATCTCGCGCTGGCCGCTCAGCAGCGGAGCTTCCTCGCGGTGGGTGCGCAACGCGGTCGAGAGGCAACGCTCGCGGTAGACGGGCGCGTCAGGCGCTCCAACATCGCGGCCGCCGACGCCGGGTTCTTCTCGGCTCTCGGCATCCGAGTGGCTCGCGGGCGGCTCGTCACCGCAAGCGATATCACGTCGAACGCGTTCGTGGCGGTTGCGACCCACGCTTTCGCCGTGCGCGAGTTCGGCGGCGACGGGTCGAGCGCCGTCGGCAAGGCCGTGACGATCGATGGCATTGCGTATTCGATCGTCGGCGTCCTCGATGAAAGCGCGCGAGACCTCGCCGGCATTCGTGCCGAGCTGTGGACGGCTCTGAAGGTTCCGACACCCGAGCGCCGTGGTCCGTTCAACATGCGCGTCATCGCGCGGCTCAAGGACGGTGTCACACTGGAGTTGGCGGCACGGGATCTGGCCGTGATCAGCGAGCGCATCTTCCCGCAGTGGGCCTCGAGCTTCCAGGACCGCACGGCGCGGATGACCCCGTACTCGCTGCGCGAGACCATGCTCGGCAAAGCCGGTCAGACCCTCGGGCTTTTCGCGGCCGCGGTCGCACTCGTCCTGCTCATCGCGATCGCGAACGTCGCGAGCCTGACACTCGTTCGTGTCGCCGGCCGGTCGCGCGAGGCGGTACTCCGTACGGTACTCGGCGCGTCGTCAGCCCGGGTGGCGCGAATGCTCGTGACGGAGAGCCTCGTCCTCTCGGCGTTAGGTGCGACTACTGGCGCGCTGTTGGCCCCGTTGCTGCTCCGGGGACTCGTCGCAGTCGGCCCGCCGGTGCCCCGGTTGAGCGAGGCGGGCATCGACGCGCGGGCGGTTGCGTTTGCGGCGTCGCTGGCGCTCATCGCCGGCGTCATTGTCGGGGTGTATCCGGCGCTGGCGCTCTTCCGGCGCGACTTCTCGAATGCGGTTCGCAGCGGCGACCGCGAGGTTGGCGTCGGTCGATCGACGCAGGTGCTCCGCGGCGCGCTCGTGACGGCGCAGTTCGCGCTTGCGCTTCCGGTGCTGGTGACGGCAGCGCTGTTGATCAACAGCTTCGTCCGGTTGCAGGCCGTCGATGTCGGCTTCGACCCTCGCACCGTCACCTATGTGCGCGTGTCGCTGCCGCTGGCCCGGTACCCGTCGCCTAACGAGGCAGCCGTCTTCTGGCGGCGAGCCCTCGCCCGCCTGGCGGAGCAACCCGGCGTCATCGCGGCCGGCGTCAACGAGTCGATGCCGCCCGACGAGCCCACCGACATCAACAACTTCGATCTCGTGGACCGACCCGTTCAGCCGGGCGATGCGCAGCCGACTGCGCCGTACATGTCCGTCAATCCGACGTT
>Ga0111539_10013434_pt1 | contig 10235 bp, 7 predicted proteins | sample RhiMethybrSRZTD1_FD_79667 | JGI IMG/M metagenome (GOLD analysis project Ga0111539, IMG submission 79667) | Populus rhizosphere microbial communities from Tennessee, USA - Rhizosphere MetaG P. TD hybrid SRZTD1 (version 2) (version 2) | ecosystem: Host-associated > Plants > Roots > Rhizosphere >... | reverse complement strand
TGTCGTTCAACATCTGGGTCGGCGGCGAGGCCAGTAAGCAGCCTCTCGAACGGACGGCCGCGGTGATCCGTGCGGCCCGCGCGGACCTGGTGGGGCTCCAGGAGGCTCGCGGCGAGAGCGTCGCGGGCAAGCGGCCCGACAACGGACGGAAGCTGGCGGACATGCTGGGCTGGCACTACTTCGACCAGGACGAGGACTGCGCCGTCCTCAGCCGTTTCGAGATCGTGGAGCCGACTCCCAGCAAGTACGGCGTGAAGCTGGCGCTGGCTCCAGGTCGTTTCGCGTACTTCTTCAACACGCACTTGAGCCACGCGCCGTACCAGCCCTACCAGCTCCTCGGGATCCCCTACGGCGACGGGGCCTTCATCCGGACGGAGGCGGAAGCCGTCAGCGCCGCGCTGGCGGCGCGCGGGAAACAGGTGCAGAGCCTCGTCGAGGAAATGCAGCCTGCGCTGCGGTCGGGGCTGCCCGTTTTCCTGACGGGAGATTTCAACGAGCCTTCCCATCTCGACTGGACCGAGGCGACGGCGAGCGCGAAGCTGTGCCCTCTAGCGGTGGCGTGGCCGAGCACGCGCGCGGTCATGGCAGCAGGTCTGACGGATGCCTTCCGCGCGCTGTGGCCCGATCCGGTCCGGCGCCCCGCCTGCACGTGGACACCGACCACGAAACCGACCGATCCCAAGGATCATCACGATCGGATCGACTTCGTTTTTTTCGCGGGGAATGACGTCCGCGTGCTGGCGGCCAACGTCGTGGGCGAGGATCTCGCCAACGCGGACGTCGCGGTGCAACCCTACCCATCCGATCACCGCGCCGTGACCGCGCTCTTCGAGCTCGGGCCCGGCGCGCCATCTCCTCGCGGCTTTGTCGTGCCCTGGATGGACCTGGCGGCGGATCCTGTCCACCGCGTCGTCGTGGACAAGGAGAAAGGCCAGTACCTCGGCCATCCCACGACCGTGCTTCTGGAAGATGGCCGCACGATCCTCGCCGTGTACCCCAAAGGCCACGGCAAGGGCGCGATCGTGCTCAAGCGCAGCCTGGACGGCGGGCGGACGTGGTCGGAGCGGCTGCCAACACCGGCGAGTTGGGCGACGTCCCAGGAGACGCCCACCATCCATCGGCTCGTCGATCCGTCCGGAAAAAAGCGCCTCGTGCTTTTCTCCGGCCTCTACCCCATCCGCAGCGCGGTTTCGGAGGACGACGGGGCGACGTGGAGCGAGCTCGAGCCGATCGGCGGCTTCGGCGGGATCGTCGCCATGGCGTCCGTCGTCGAGCTGCGGACGGGACAAGGCCATTCCATGGCGCTCTTCCATGACGACGGCCGCTACTTGCGGGCGACGGCGCCGCGACCCGCCGGATCCGCGCCGGCATTCTGCGTCTACAAATCGCTCTCGACGGACGGCGGGCTCCACTGGAGCGAGCCCGCTGTCGTGACGAAGAGCGACAGTGTGCATCTTTGCGAGCCCGGCGCCCTTCGATCTCCAGGCGACGGTGAGATCGCGCTCCTTCTGCGCGAGAACAGCCGGACGCGGAATTCATTCGTTGTGATTTCTCGCGACGAGGGCGTGACGTGGTCCGAGCCGCGGGAGCTGCCGGGAGCTTTGACTGGCGACCGGCACGTCGCGCGGTACGCCCCCGACGGGCGACTTTTCGTAACGTTCCGTGACATGGCGCACGAAAGCCCGACGCGAGGGGACTGGGTGGGCTGGGTCGGTCGCTACGAGGACATCCTCGAAGGAGGCGAAGGGCAGCTGCGCGTTCGGCTCCAGAAGAATCACAAGGGAACAGACTGCGGATACGCGGGGCTCGAGCTCCTGGCGGACGGCACGTTCGTGGCGACGAGCTACGGGCACTGGACAGCGGGCGAGCCGCCGTACGTCATCAGTGTGCGGTTTCGACTGGAGGAGCTCGACGCGCTCCAGCGCGCGACTAAGTGAGTGGGGATGCTTCCCCAACTCACTGCTCTCTCAGGGAATACGGACATTTTCCCAAGGATTCCTTGACGCGGTCGCCCCGTCGTTTATTCTCATACCAACTGGTACGTATGCTCTGCTGATCGCCGCTTCCACCCACTATGCGTTCGAAAGATCCCGACTCCCCCACCCGCACGAAGCTCCTCGATGCCGCGCAAGACCTCATGCTGGCGAAGGGCTTCGTCGCCGCGACAGTGGACGAGGTGTGCGCCGCAGCCGGCGTCACGAAAGGCAGCTTCTTCCATTATTTCGAGAGCAAGGAAGAGCTTGCCAAAGTGCTCCTCGAGCGGTTCTCCATGGCGCAAGCGCAACGCTTCTGTGATGCCTCCGCGCATGCCGCGGATCCCCTGGATCGTGTGTACGCGCGCATCGACTACGGCATCCAGGCTGCGACGAGCCCGCAAATGAAGGGCTGCCTCGTCGGAACGCTTGCGCAGGAGGTTTGCGAGACGCACCCCGAGCTACGCCAGATCTGCGAGAGGTCTTTCAACGCCGTGGCTGCTGCCGTGGCGCGCGACCTCATCGAGGCGAAGAAGCTCCATGCTCCGGAGGCGAGCTTCGACGCCGAAAGCCTGGGAGAGTGTTTCGTCGCCCTCGCGCAGGGCTCCATGCTGCTCATCAAAGCCACGGGCCATCGAGCGGGCATGGCGGCGAACCTCCGCCATTTCCGCTCCTACCTCCAAACTCTCTACGGCAGGTAGGCCTCGCTGTACTGTTTCAATGTAGCTGTTGCTGTGCGTGATGAGATACCAACTGGTTGGTCTAAACCCGCTATTCGGGCGCAGGAAGGAGGTTGCGTGCGCCGCCGTTGGACGCGGCGACGCTTCGAATTGTCGCTCGGAATGTAAGACTCGTCGGCTCGCGGGATCTCGCATCCCGGGGAGCTGGCATTCCCCCACCTAGCCAAACTTCAGGAGACGTCATGGATCTGCATCGAGTTTTTTCGAAATCGTTCGCCGCTGGGTCGCTCGCAGCGGTCGCGGCTCTCTGCATCGTCACGGCCAGCCATCCTCGCGCGGAGGATGCCGCCGGTTCGGCCGCCTGCCCGCTGGAACACAAAGTCACAGACCTGCTCGGGCAGTGGAAGGCCGCGACGGAAGAGAGCAAGGCGCTGACCGATGCTCAGCGGCAGCAGATCGCGGCACAGGTCGCCGCGCTCAAAGCAGAATGCCCGGTCGGATCGCGCCTGGGCAGCACCGTCGAAGCCGTCCGCGACGTGCTCGGGGCTGCGATCGCATGCGAGGAGGCCAACGCCGGGCGCTGCCCGGTCGAGGTCGCGATTCAATCGTCGAAGGGGCAGCTTTCTCCGGCTCTCGCGGAGGCCAAGCAACTCAAGGAGGCGCATTCGAAGGCGATTCGGGGCTTGCACGAGCTCGCCTCGTACGTCGCCGGCGTCGCTGCGCATGAAGACTGCACTCGAGCGCAGGGGAAGGCTGCGAGCAGCGCGACCGTGGCGAAGACGGGCGCCGCCTGCTCGGAAGCCGCTAGCGCATGCCCTGTCCGGCTCGCCTCGCGCATTGGTGCGCTCAAGGCCTCCTGGGCGACTGCGCCCGCCGAGGTGAAAGCGCTCTCCGAGTCGAAGCGGAAAGCGCTTCTGACCGCCGGAGGCAACCTCGCCGAGACGTGCAAAGCGGCTGCGTTGGTGCCGCCGTCCGCGATGGCACTCGCCGAAGGCTTCGACGGCCTCGAGAAGCTTCACGAGCGCATCGTGGCCTGGGCCAAGGCGAACCCGGAAATCTTCGGGTCGGCGCCGCAGGATCTTCATCTCTCTTTCGCGCTCCAGGCCGCGCTCTTCGACGAGACGCGCGAGCTGCTCACGACGGTCCGGGAGACGATGGGTGCGATGGCTGCCGTAGCCCAGGAGGCGAAAACTGAGACGGAGGTCGGTACGGCGAAGCGAAGCTGATCCCGCCTCGGCGAGCCGCGCGGAGACCCGCGCTGCCGCTGTGCCCGCCGTGCCGCTTGCAGCACGGCAAGGAGAGAGCCCGTTCCCGGTGGCACGATCGAACGCCGCCGGGGATGGGCTCCCTTTTTATTGCGGGCCCGGGCCGTTGGTGGCGGGTGGTTCCGGTTCCGGCCGGGGTACGAGCGACTCGAGCAGGCTCGCCATCACGCGGCGCGCCACGAGCACGTGGGCGTCGCCGATCACCACGACCCCGGGAGACGCCTCGGGCCGCGCGGGGTGATCCCCCGACCAGAGGACGCGGTGTGTTTTCGCCTCGACGAGCTCCGCCCCGAGCGCGACGACGATCCGGCTCGCGTGGACGGAAGCGTCGGGCTCCCATCGGCGGAGCGTAAGGATGAGCTCCGCTGCGGGGCCCCGACCCGAAGCGAGCGCGCCGCCGGTGGAGAAGCCGGCGCGTTCGAGCAGCCGCCTTGCCTCCGCCTGCAGCACGTCGGGAACCGTGATGCGCTCCGCGCCGAAGACGTAGTCCTCAAGCAGCGTGGCGCCTGACACGACGAGCTCTTCCCCCGTGAGGTTGGTCGGCCGAGGCACCACGACGATGGAGCCGTAGGCGAGTGGCACTGGATCATGGGAGGCTGAAGGACCTGCGCAGCCGGCCAGAGCGAAGCCAAAGAAGACGGCGAAGCCGAGGAAAACGGCGAAGCCAAGGAAAACAGCGAAGCCAAGGCAGACCGCCGCGATGTGGGCACTTCGCAAGTCACCTACTCTCCGCATCAAACTCCGCCAGCGTCTATCACAGCGCTTTTCGAAGCTCGCCGCCTCCCAAAAGCCCGCGCGATCCGCCGGACGCCGACTCCCGCTCCCGTGAGGAGGAGAACGATGCCCGCTACTCCGACTTCGGCAGGGCCCAGCGGAACGTTGAATTCGCAAGCGCAGTAGAACCCAGCAAACGCCGTCACGGCGCCGAGGATCGCAGAGCCGAGCGAAAAGGCCAGCATGCTTCTTGCGACGAGCTTCACGGTCACGGGCGGGACGATGAGGAACCCGAAAGTCGTCATCGGCCCGGCGGTCATCACGCCGAGAGAGATCACGACGCCGATCAGGACGTGGAGCAGGAGGTCCCATAGCCCGACCCGCTTGCCGAAGACGACGGCAAGGTCTCGATCGAACGAGACCAGAAGAAGCTCCTTGCCGAACGCGAAGGCAGCGAACGCCACGAGCCCTAGCGCGATCGCCAGGAACCCCAGGCTCGCGGAAGTGGTCGCCAGCATGTCGCCTTTCAAGAGCGCCACCATCTGCGCATCCCCGTGAGGGTCTACGGCCAGGAAGAGCATGGTCGCGGCAGCGGCGAGAGCATAAATCGTCCCGATCCGCGCTTCGACGGACTCCCGGCGCCGCTCGAAGTAGGCCAGCACCAGCAGGACGGCGACCGTGAAAGCGATCGAGCCGGCGCCGCCAAGGATCCGTTCGCTGGCCGGCTCGATGTCGTGCGGACCTGCGAGGGACGCGTACGCGAAGAAAGTGAATGCAATCCCGGCCGCGGATACTTGCGGCAGCGCGACGCCGAGAAAAACCATTCGCCGCAGGACGAAGTACACTCCCACGAGGGGGCAGACGAAGCCGATGCAGAGGCTCGCGAGGAGCGCGTCGCGGAAAATGTAATTCGGGCTCAAGATCTCATAAAGAGCATCCATGGGGATACCTCAGCTACCGGCTCGGAAAATTGGGCTTGGGGAAGGCTCCGCCGCAACCGGCGCCGCCAGCCGCTGCTTGACGGCTCGGCCATCGTCGACGCGGACGACCGAGTCGAGACGAGGCCGTACACGCTCGAAGTGGTGAGTGACCATCACGACCGAAAGGCCGTCCTCGCGATGGAGCTTCGAGATCAGGTCGACGATTCGCGCCTCGGCCTCAACGTCGACTCCTGACGTGGGCTCGTCCAGAAGGAGCAGCCGGGACTTCACCGCGAGCGCTCGCGCGATCAGGACGCGCTGGCGTTGCCCGCCGGAGAGCGACCGGAAAGGCCGTTTCGCTGCCTCCGGGAGGCCGACGTGCTCCAGACACTCGGCGGCGAACCGCCGCTCTCGGCTGGGGACGGGCCACAGCGGCCGGACTCTTGCGTAGGTCCCCATCACGACGACGTCCAGCGCGCTCAGGGGGTAGGCACCGTCGAGCGCGTCGCGCTGCGGCACGTAGGCCGGGGGGCAGGAGGCGCGATCGAATCCGTACTCAACTCTGCCGGAAAGAAGCGGCACGAGGCCGAGGAGCCCGCGGAGAACCGTCGTTTTGCCCGCCCCATTCGGCCCGACGAGTGCGACGAACTCGCGGGCCTCGACGGCGAACGAGACGTGCTCGATCACGGCATGTCCTTCGTAGCCGAAGCTGGCGTCTTGTATTTGGACGAGAGGCGTCACGATTTCCGCGGCTCCCCCACCGCTTTGACCAAGGCGTGGAGGTCGTAGTCGATCAATCCCACGTAAGAGCACGTAGGGGGTCCGCCAGCCTTCGCCTCGGTGGTTGCACCGCCTTCACTACGGATTATCTCGGGCACACCGCCCCGCGCTGGAGCGCCCGGGACGCCTCCCACCATGACGGGCAGCCCCACCAGCGCGGCCCCCGTGCGTTGGGCGACGGTTTCCGCGAGGCCGGCTGGATAGTGCAGCTCACGGACGACCACGTCCACCTTCTCGCGCTGCATCAGCTCGATCAACTGCTCCACGTGGCTCGGCGTGGCGTCCACGCCGGCGCGGATCTCGATCGTGCCGACGATTTGCATCCCGAAGCGCGCTGCCAGATAGACCAGATCGGGGTGATAGCTGACGAGCTTCTTTCCCTTGAGCGCCGCGGCTTCGCGCTTCCACCGAGCGATGTTCTTGTCGAGATCCGCGAGGAGCGTTTTCAGGTTCGACTGAAAAACACTCTTGTGCTGCGGATAGTTCTCCCCGAAGCCCTCCGCGAGGGCCCTGGCGGCCTCTTTCATGGCCAGAGGGTCGAGGTTGTAGTGGGGATTGCCCATCGGGTGCTGCTCGCCCAGAGCCCTGTCGATGCGCGTCGGCACTTCGAGGACGCGCACGTGCTTCGAGCAGTCGATGTACGCCGGCATCCCCCGTTGGATTTTGGGATTGCGCGAAGCTTCGAGGAGGCCCGGCAAGAAAGCATGCTCCACCTCGAGGCCGAGGAGGACCACCAGATCGGCGCGGTTGAGGAGCACCGCGAAGTTGGGCTTCATGGGGACGGAGTGGATGTCCTCGACGCCCGTGGCGAGCCCCTTGACGTCGACGAGGTCGCCTCCAATGCGCTGCGCGAACTCGGCGAGGTCGGGGATGGTCGCCACGACGTGGATTTTCTCCTCACCCTGGACTCTGCTCCCCAGAGCGAGCATCGCGAGAAGAAAGCTGCGACCTAAAAGATTGCGTGTCATGTTGCAAACTCCTTATCGATCACGAAAGCCGTGCACGTGGCTTCCGAGGATGGCTGTCCACTGAAAGAAGACCTGGCTCTCGTGGTTCCCGGGCTGGTCGAGGTACGTGTACTGAAGGCGCAGCCTCTGGAACTCGGAGAGCCAGACGGTGAGGTAGGGTGAATACGCCGTCGTGTCGCCCTCGTCGCGGCTCAGGTCCTGCGACCAGTCGAAAAGAAATCCCGGGTTGTACCGGCGTGTCGCTTTCAGTTCGACGTAGCTGTAGAGACCCCACGCGTTCCTGCGGCGGAAGTCAGGGGCGCCCGGGTCACCCACGTCTCGCTCCTCGCTGTTGAACAGCAGCTCCGTCCCGATGACGAGGCCTCGATACTGCGCTTCGCCGAGCGGGGTGTAGCGGTACGTCACGTCGACGCCAACGAGGTGCCGAGCCTCCTCGTCGGAAATCGTCCCGGCTCCATCCACGGTGGGCGAATCCACGCGCGGCGTCGCTGCGTAGGACGCGCCGAGATCGATGCCGCTCGCGTCGGTGACGGCGAAATATGTCGCGGGGCGCACGAGGAACGTGAATCTGCCCAGGTCTCGCGGCACATTGCCGTCGACACGGTCGTTGTCTGCTCCGATCTTGTCGTACGCTCCCGCCGTGAGTGACAAGTACTGCTCTATGGGCGCGAGCCAGGAGACTTCAGCGCCATCCGCTTGGCCTTCCCCTCCCACGAAGGTGTCCAGCACGTGCGGGCGGTTCACGACCGGAAGATCGTGGTCGTGGAACTTCGAAAGCCGCCCAAAGTCAGCGAAGAACCGGCCACCTTTTACGGTCAAGCTGTAGGGGAGGGACGTCGTGACCACGGCCGCCTCCTCCACTTCGAAGCCGTCCTCCGTCCCGTTGAGGATGGCATAGCCGCGGGCGAACGGGTCGACGCTCGCGGAAAGCCCCAGCTCCGCGGAGCGAAAGTCGAAATCGCTGCCGCCGTTTTCCTCCCACGAAAACGCCATGTCGATGAAAAGGCCGATCGCAGGGTTGAACTGGGAAGGGAACGTCCGGTTCGCGGCCGACAGGCTCGGCTGGATCTGTCGGATCACCTCGTCGACGATGCGCTGCTCCTCGGCCGTGAGCTCGGGGTTCTCTGCGCCCTCGGCGCTCTCATCCGCCGGTTGTCCCTCGCTTTCGGCGGCGGCGTCCTTCGCTCCAGCGGCTTGCCCGGACTCCTGGGCGCCGGCCCCTTCCTGGCTCGAGCTCCCCGAGGCGGGCTTCGCGGGGGGCGCCAGTTTCTCGATCAACTCGGCCTGCTTCCGTGTCTTCTCTTGCAGCTCTTCGATCTGCTGCTTCATGGTTTGAATCTCTTTCTGCATCTCATCGGGCGTCTGAGCGCGCGCCGCAGCACGGCCCAGGACTGCGCAGATGACCATCAGGGCCAGGCCTCGAAACGTCCGGCGATGGACGCCCGAGTCGGAGGCCCGTCGCTTCTCCACGATTCCCATGGAGAATCCTCCCGAACTTCAGGGGGATGCCGTTGTGCAGCGACCCTGTGCGCCGCAATCTCCGCGCATTGCGAAGTGCAGCTCACGGGCCGGCCGCGGTCCCGACGCGTCGTAGATTTAGGACGCGGTGGGAGGTGCCCGAGCGAGGTGGCTCGAGTACGCGTCGAGGGAGGCGTAGGCTCCGGACGGCGCTGGGATGACTGCGGACGATGGCCGCTCGACGATGTGCAGCCCGAATCGCGCTGCCGCTAGGCCGGGAGCGCTTCCGTGAGCGCAGAAGGGGCAGTGCTCGTGCTGGTGGCGTGGAGCATGGTGATGGTGTCCAGGGTTCGTGCAAGGTCCACGCTCCTCGCAGAAGCTCTCGACGTGCACGCCATCCGGATGCTGCGTCTCGCAGGTGGCGCAGCGGGGCGGCGCGAAAAGCACCTCGTGACCGGCGGAAAGCAGCGTCGCGGCAAGGTAGAGCGCAGCGTAGACGATGCTCCGCCGCCGGGTGAGCATTCGAAGTGGAGCGTTCTGCTCGTGCATGAATCCGCGGAGAGGCGGTCGATGCCTCAAGAATCGGGCTCCAACGAGTCTAACGCCGAGCCGCTCTGGGGTGCAAGGACGGGCGCGCGGAAGCCGGCGACCACGTCTGGCACCAGGCCTGGTAGACCGCACCCCCCGCGGATGCGACTCCGCCGAGCGGCTCGAGCCGCCAATCCCCCTCGAATCGCTCCGCGCCCGGCGTTTCGGGAGGAGAAGCTGAGCCCGCCCTCTCCGCGGGCCACGGGGGCACGCGCTGGAGCAGTAAGACGGGCGTTTTCCAGGACTCGGGTGGTTCGTGCAGGGCGGTTTCGTAGCGCGTGAGGATCGCGTCGAGGCCGCTCCGCACACTTTCGGGTTGCACGTGCCTGCCTTCGGTCAGGGGATACCAGACCTCCGAAAGCGGGTAGAGGAAATGAAGGAAGTAGCCGCTCTCCTTGCCGATAGCGCTGGCCTCGCGCTCGAGCATGGCCCGGAGCTCGCGAGGCGATCGCCCGAGCCTCGCGACGTGCTCGAAGACTTTTCCCTCGTGGAATTCGGCGCTCGCGCGCTCGTCAGGATTCTCCGAGACTCGACGCGGCAGCGGCCGCCGCGAGATGTCCGTGTAGTCGAGAACGAAGCTCGGGCCGCCGCTCTCGACTCCTTGCCACTTGCCGATGAGCCGCGTGGCGAGGAGCGGCGCCAGCTGGGGGTCGTCGAGAAGCAGCCTCGACGAGCACTCGGCGCCGGAAGAGGACAATACGGCGCGGGCCATCGCGAGCGACGATTCGTTCGCGGGCAGAAACGCCTGGAACGTCCGGAGCTGACCCCGCAAGACGACGACACCGGCGGCCAGGGCGAGCACCGCGGGGACCAACGCGCCGGCCCACCTCCTCCAGCTCGCCGGACCTGCCTTCCCGGCGATCGCGATGGGGCGTGGGCGCAGACTCGC
>Ga0111539_10013432_pt1 | contig 10236 bp, 13 predicted proteins | sample RhiMethybrSRZTD1_FD_79667 | JGI IMG/M metagenome (GOLD analysis project Ga0111539, IMG submission 79667) | Populus rhizosphere microbial communities from Tennessee, USA - Rhizosphere MetaG P. TD hybrid SRZTD1 (version 2) (version 2) | ecosystem: Host-associated > Plants > Roots > Rhizosphere >... | reverse complement strand
GGTCGATGGCAAGACCGACGGATCGCCGGTAACGGAGGCGGATTTGGCGGCCGACAGCATCATCGCCGCAGGTCTCGCGCGATTGGTTCCGAACATACTTTCGCTGTCGGAAGAGCGCGCCGAGCAGGCCACGCTGCCCTATAGAGACAGCTTCTTTTTGATCGACCCGCTCGACGGCACCAAGGAATTCGTCGCCGGGCGCACCGAATTCACCATCAACCTGGCGCTGATAACCGACGGGACGCCGCTGCTCGGCATCGTCAGTGCGCCGGCGCTCGGGCTGATCTGGCGCGGCATCGTCGGCCGCGGCGCGGAGCGGCTGACGCTTGGCGAAGGCAAGCCGCGGATCGAGCCGATTCGCACCCGGCCCTGCCCGCCGCTTGGCGAGCCGTGGACCGCGGCGGTTAGCCGCCTGCATGGTGATGCCAGGACCGAGGCCTTTATTGCCGGAAGACCGCGCGCGGTGCGTTCCGAGCTTGGTTCCGCCGTCAAATTCGGCCGCGTGGCGGAAGGCGGGGTCGATATTTATCCGCGCCTGTCGCCGACCTCCGAATGGGACGTGGCGGCGGGACACGCGCTCGTTACGGCTGCCGGCGGCAGGGTCACGGATTCAAACGGCGCAGCGTTGCTTTTTGGCGGCGGGCGAAAGGACTTCATCGTTCCGGAGTTCATCGCCTGGGGCGATCCGAATGCGGCGTCCTGACTACTGCGCCAATCCCTGTTCGAGCGCTGGCCAGCGCACGGTGGCGTCTTTCAGGAAACGCGCAGGGTTGGCGGTGAATGCATCGCGATTCTCCTCGCGGCCAAACAAATAAAGCCGCTGGTCTGCGATGGCCCAAAAGCGCGGGCTGCCGGCATAGGTCACCCCTCGCCCCAGATCGACCGGATCATAGCCGCCGAACTGGGGCCCGTAGATTTCCGGGTGGGCGACAAAGGACGCGCGGTTTCCCTCATTGCGGAAGCGCCAGACGGCGCCGGCTTCGCGGGCCTCGAAATCGGGCAGCCCGCGGGCGGGCTGGGATTCGGTGAAATAGGCGACGGGGTCGAAGCCCTCGATGGCGAGGCCGGAATAACGGTTCACGACCACGCGCTCGGTGGTTGCCGCCTGCGCGGCAAAATCAAGGCTGAAGGCGGCAAAAAAGCCTGCCAATAAGCCAAAAGCGGCCGTTCCGGGGCGCCAGCCGTATCTTTCCTGCCGTTGTGCCGTCATAGTTGATGCCGATAACATTACGAGTCGAGGGGACACTGGACGCAACCTAGAGCCATGCTTGTTGGCGTCAGGTTAAGGCGGCGGCCAGAATTTCGGATGCCAGGGGTTCTTTCATGACGTTTGTTTCACGCCTTGCCGCGGTGGCTGTTGCCGCGCTGATGTGCTGGACCGCGCAGGCTTCTGCGCAGCAGCCGCAGCAGGCACCGTACCAGCAGCCGCAGCAGGCACCCTATCCACAGGCGCAGCCACAGCAGGCGCCATATCCACAAGCGCAGCCGCAGCCGGCCCCCTATCCGCCGCCGCAACGCCAGTCGGGACCCGAGACGTTTGGACCGGACGAACTGGTCTCGGCCGGCCACAAGTTCTTCGGCAACGTCTCGCGCGGCCTGGCATCCATCATCGAGCGCGCGGTCAGCCAATGGGGCCTTCCCAACGGTTATGTGCTCGGCGAAGAAGGCAGCGGCGCCTTTGTTGCGGGCCTCCGATACGGCGAAGGCACGCTCTACACCAAGAACGCCGGTGACCTGCGGGTCTACTGGCAGGGACCATCGGTCGGCTTCGACTGGGGCGGCGACGGCGCGCGCACCATGACGCTCGTCTACAACCTGCCCGCCACCGCTGCGATCTATCAGCGCTTCGTCGGCATCGACGGCTCCGCCTATATCGTCGGCGGATTCGGCATGACCGCGCTCACCGCCAACAACATCGTGCTGGTGCCGATCCGCTCCGGCATCGGGCTGCGGCTCGGCGCCAATGTCGGCTATCTCAAATTTACACCGCGCGCGACCTGGAACCCGTTCTAAGGGCTGTTTCCAAGAGCATGATCCGGAAAAGTGAGCACCGGTTTTCGCTCCGGACAAAACGCAGAGCGTTTTGTCCGGAGTTCATGCGCAGACCGAAAAATACGTGCGTTTCGCCAGGTAGATTCAGGTTAACGCGGCAACGGGCTGGCGTTGTCCCGGTCCGCCATGGCATTGTGATTAACAATTCCCTTTTGGCGCGGAGTGACCATCCATGATCGAACCGATCATGTATCTGGCGATCGGTTTTCTGGTCTCGATGTTGTTCGGCCTGATGATCGTCCCGCTGGTGCACAATCGCGCGGTCCGGCTGACGACCCGGCGGCTTGAAGCGGCGACACCGCTGTCGATGGCTGAAATCCAGGCTGACAAGGACCAGTTGCGCGCGGAATTCGCGATGTCGGCGCGGCGTCTCGAAATGAGCGTCGAGCAGCTCAAGAACAAGACCACAAGCCAGCTCGCGGAACTCGGCAAAAAAACCGACGCCATCAACCGCATGAAGATCGAGCTCGGCGAGAAGAACGCCACGATCTTCTCTCTCGAAGCGCGCGAGAAGGCGGTGAAGGAGCAACTGCGCGCCACCGAGGAGGAATTTGCGGCCAAGACCGAGATGCTGCGCAACGCCGAACATGCGCTGAACGACAAGCAGGCCGAACTGGGCAAGATCAATCATGAATTGTCCGACCGCTCGATGACGGCGGACAGCCGCCAGGTCGAACTGATCGCGGTGCGCACGCAGATCGAACAACTCAAGGGCCGCGTCGGCGACGCCGAAAAGGAATTTACGGCGACGCAATCGCGGCTCGCCCAGGAGCGCGCCGAATCCGAGAACGCCACGCGCGAACTGGCGGAAGCGCGCAGCCGCGTCGAGAATCTGAGCCAGCGCGTTACCGATCTCGACCGGCAATTGATCGTGCAGGTGAAGGAAGCGGAAATGCTCGGCACCCGCGTTACCGACCTCGAAACGCGCCTCGCCACGCAGGGCAAGCTGTTGGCCGAACGCGAATACGAAAACAATCAGCTCAAGCAGACCAACACGGCCGCCGAGCGCATCATGATGGATTTGCGCAACGAGGTCGCGACGCTGTCGGGCGGCGGCAATTCGGCGGCGATCGAGAAAGTGCGCAGCGAGAAGGCCGCGGTCGAGGAGCAGCTTCGCGTCGCCCGAGACGAGCGCGCAAAACTGCAGCGCGAGATCAACGCGATCCAGCAGCAGGCCGAAAGCTCCTGGGCCACCGAGCGCATGGAAAATGCCCTCCTGCGCGAGCGTATCAACGACATCGCCGCCGAGGTCGCCAAGCTCGCGATCCAGCTCGAGGGGCCGAATTCGGCGATCGAGGCCATGCTGGCCGCGGAACCGGCCGCGCCGAAAGCGCCCGCGAAACCCGCCAACGACGTCACCGGGACCGCCCCCGCCGGCGCCTCGGAAGGCGGCGGCACGCTCGCCGAACGCATCCGCGCCCTGCAATCGCACGCCTCCCGCGCCCGCCAGCAAGGGGCGTAATTCGGGCCTATTACTTCCCGATTGATCGCTTGACACTACGGGCCCGCACTTCGTAAATCGCGGGCTCTGACGGCGCCGATTGCCGAATTCCCGGACGCATAGCTCAGCGGGAGAGCGTTCCCTTCACACGGGAGAGGTCCAAGGTTCGATCCCTTGTGCGTCCACCATTCAAGCCCCGTAAAATCGGGGCTTTTTGCATTTTGGAACTGGCTATCGAGAGCGTTTTCGAGCGAAGTGGATACCGGTTCGCATAGCAATCAAGCTTGCTTAGATTGCGTAGACTTATCTGCGGTATCTAGAGCTTCGGTTCTGATTCAATCAGAACCGATAATACTCCAAGGCAGTTGCCGGCAATTTCAGGCGGAACTAAGCAGCAACAGGCGAGGAAAATCCGGAGAATTTGTTCGCGCCGCGTTCTGCGTTCTAGATCTGGGCCCATCCCATATTGGGTACTGTCCGTATTTGAGGTCCGAACACCGCTCAACACCTCAGCGGAGCCGCTCAAAATCTTCGGGTTTTCGCTCTCGATCCGCTGACCCTCGAAATCGGAATAGCCCGGCTTTGGTCGACACGATGTCGCCGGGAAAAAGAGTATCATCGAGAACCTGTCTGGAAGCGGCTTCAGCTATCTCATCCTGCGTAGGCGGCGGCGCTACCATGCCTTTGCGTTCTCGCCGCCACAGATCCATTTGTTTATTGCGCTCGCGCGTCAGCTCTTCCCGCCTTGGGTCTATTTGCTTGTTGCGCTCGCGCGTCAGCTCCTGCCGCCGCAGGTCTAGCCGCTCACGGGAGGCTTTGACTTTAGCCTGCCATTCCTCCCGGCCCATCCTGGTTGTATCAGCCGGCGCACGCTCCTGCGCGCAGCAGCCGATTGAAAGGCCTGCGGTCAGACTAACCGTCGCAATAAAGAAAAAGCTACGCTTCATGCCTTCGATATGCTTGCGATGTAAGCGCGCAAAAGCTGCAGACCATCTTGATCCGTCCCTCTCGTAGCACAACTTGCTGCATCTCGCGACAATTCCAATCCCCAAGGGATTGATAATTTGCAAGACCGGTTCGTGCGCGCTTTCATGTGCAAATGCAGCGCCACCAGAAGATCACTCTCGGGGGAAGCGATCGTTCGGCGGCCCTCGCCGGCTGCTGGCAGCGATTACCACTGCGCGCATTCCGTTGTAATCGACGCCGGCGGCTGGGGTGAAAACGTTCGCCTGTCCGACTTAGTGCCTAAATTCATTTGTCAGGTATGCGGGCATCGTGGCGCCAATATCAGACCGCTGTTTGAGAGGGCGCCTATGGGCAAATAGATCAGCCGTTCGACGCCGCTCAAAGAAACGGCCCCAGCCAAGGGCATTGGGGACCGGGGCCGCAAGGGATGCGTCAGTGCCGAGAAATGTTCGGCACATCCACTTGATAACCAATGGCAGATTTCGTCGCATCTACTCCTTTGGGTGTCCGATTGTATCTTTGGGTCTCAGCCGTTCGCTGGCCTGCCGCTGGCGCGGTTGTCAGGTCGCTTTTCGAGCCGGCTCGCATGGAAACCGGTAGTGTCGCACCCCCACACATAATAGTGATTGAGTTGGTCCGTAATAATTAACCACCGAAATTAAATTGGATATAATGTTTATCTTTCGGCAGATCCGGAGGCAGTCATGAACGATCAAGAGCAAGAGATCGAAGACCGCAGGAAATTTTTGATTTCGGCTGGCAGGTTTGCAGCCGTAACGCCTCCAGCAATAACGCTGCTGCTATCAACCTCCCTGACCTCCGATGCAATCGCCGGATCTAGTAGCTACGGCCGTGGCGGGCCGAAGGGCAACAACGGCTACGGCAATGGGGGTGGCGACGGCAGCCCCAACGGCAAGGAAGACAAGTATCGCTAAGCGTTAGGAACGGCCCGGCGCTTTGATGCTGGCGCCAGTTAGCGTTAGGAATCACGGCTCCAGCCCTCCCCCGGCTGGGGCCGCTTCTCATTCACCGTCGTGCTGGCGTGACCGGCGGGCTCTCAGATCAGGCCGCTCAGCCGACCAGTATGCCAAGGTAGCCCGTCAGCGCGCTGGCCCCTGCCAAGGGCCGATTGCCTTGCGATGTCCAAAAGGATCGATCCCCGCTGAGACCAAGAAAGGCCCTCTGCGTTTCTTGGTGGCTTTGCCCCCCTTACGATGCACCGCACCCCACGTTAGAATTGCCTTTTTGGGTGCAAAAATGGTCAAAGTTGCCAGCATATTTGGCGCGTTGCTTTGGGCCTCGGCAGCATACGCTCAGACAGATTGCCGGACGATCCAAGATACTGCCGCGGCGCTTTCCTGCCTCGAGAGGTCAGCGACGCCGAAAGCAGCCAAGCGCAAGGCAGCCAAACCCAAGGCAGCGAAGATGACAGTCGATCCGATGGCGCAAGTCAAAGACGCTGTTTTGAGAACCCTCAGAGATACACAGTCAGCAGTGTTCGCTGACATGACGCGCGCTGATCGTCTCAACGCGCGAGGAGAACCCATGGACACGGTTTGCGGGACCGTGAACGCCAAGAACTCCGACGGTAATTACAACGGACCAAAGAAGTTCGTATTTTTCATCGGGGACAATCAAGTATACGTTTCCGGCGAAGGCCAAGATCCAGAACTGGACACCATCCTCGTCAACAGTTTCTGCAAATGAAATACCACTAAATCCAATGGCATTGCTCGTTAGCCCACATCGCGGACATGGCTTGGACAGCGGGAGAAAACGAAATAATTCATCCGCGCCCATCGGGTCTCTTTGATCCTTAATTCATTGGAGCCTTGCCCCCTCAATGACCGACTGCATCCTTGATCTATTTCAAAGATGGGGACACCTTTCCGTAGCGTCGGGCTCCGCCCTCGGATTATTTTTCATACTGGCAGCGCTGGTTGTCTTTCCCCGCACAATTCTCATAGTTGCCGCCGGCGCGTCGTTTGGCATTGGTGCGGCCCCTATTATCCTGGTGGCCGGCACCGCGGGAGGGACGCTGGCGTTCTTGCTTTCGCGATACATCGCCGCTGACTGGTTTCGTCGAAAGCTCAAACAACATCAGAGATTAGAGACGATCGCCGAAGCGGTAGACAAGGAAGGTTGGCGCATCATCGCTCTCACGCGACTAGGTGCGCCAGTGCCAAGCGCGTTGCAGAACTATCTCTACGGGCTCACCAGAATCAATTTGGCTACTTTCATCCTGGCCACCCTGGTGTTCAGCAGCCCGCAAGTCTTCCTGTTTGCATTCCTCGGAGCAACAGGCCGGGCGTCACTGCTCGAAGATAAGCCACTTGGGTTTACTCTTGTATCGATCTTGGTGACTGTCGTGATTATAGCTCTTATTGGATGGCGTGTGAGAAAACTGCTTGGTGCGAAGTAATATCTGCATGAGGGGGCGCTTCGTGTGCGCTTGAAGCGGCCCACCAAACTAGGCCAGACGAGAGTCGCTTAGCGTCAAATCGCGCTGTTGCTGCTCGAGCGCTCTCGCAAATTTAGCCTGCGGGAGCTTTCACACCGGCTGAAGCCGGCTATACTCGATATTGATGCAATGGCACCGAATCTTACCGATTGCCGCTTGGGCTTTCCTGACGTTCACTGCGTTCGCTACGCTTTCACCTTTCTCCCTCAGGCCGGAGCTGACCGAGACCGAACCCTTCCTTATCGTTGTCATCGAACACGTCGGCGCGTTTGGTTTGCTCGGACTCCTTTTCTTTATCAGTTACCCTGAACGCCCCCGCACCGTAGCTCTGGTGATTTTAGGCAGCGCCGTTGCGCTCGAGCTTTCCCAAGCGTTCCTTCCAGATCGCCACGCGCGGTTCGGTGATGCTTTGGAGAAGATTGTCGGTGGCGGCGCAGGAATAATGCTAGGCGTCGCTCTACTGCCTGTACTGACGAGCCCGGACGGGCCGTTTTCCAGAATTAATCAGCAGTGGTTCGGACCGAAGGCAGTCGATAGTGCGACTCGCGAGCTGTTGATCGGATCCTTTGCCATAGCGTTGTTTGCTTTGGCCCTAGTGGCCTTCCAGCATCTCGGTCGCTGAATTAAGGATTTGCGCCCATTGTTGGAGGAAATAGGGACAACGCTCTGTCAGGCCCAGGATTTGACGCACAGCCGCCTTGTCGAACGTAACGCCTTCTTCTCTTGCGGGATTGACGATTGCATTGACGGCATCCTTCTCATCCAGCGCGCCCATCTCGGGAAATTTGAACAGGCGTTCCGCATATGATTTCGAAGTGCCAGCGAGGTCAGAATCTGAGGTAAGTCCAGCTCCGATCAGGATGCCCGGAAGACTGCTTTGTTTCAGTTTGTGAATTGACATGATCAAGGCGCTGAACTCCGCCTCTGAAAGATATTGGAGTTCATCGATGAGAATGGCGACAGGTCGCTTCGCAGCCTTAGCGGTTTGGCCGATTGCCAACATGAGCCGCTGGCTCCGCAATCCACGAGGTTTAGGGAACTCGGCGGGTCCGATACAAGGTCTCGGTCAACCTGCCACTTCGGCAGCTTCCATTTCAGCGAGTGCCGGCGATACGAAAGTCGCAACCTCAAAGCCACCTATGCGCTTGCGCCCCAATACACAAAGTCTAGGCTTCGGCTTTTTAAGGGTTCGGGGGAACCATGTTGCAAAGCATCGCTTGGGTGATTGAGGATCCTATTGCTATTTATGTAGCCATCGGAATTACCGTCTCGCTCTTACAGCACCACCGAGAGATGAGGCTGATCGAGAAGAGGACCGCTGATCTCGCGGCTCGAATGCAACGGCTGGAGATCCTTATGAGGACCAGCTAAGGCCCGCGCTTGAATATTGAGGGCGTCGGCCGCGCGGCGGCAGGCTTGAGCCGCTACGGCGAACGGCGGCTTATCGCCTATTGGCCGCCTTCTTAATTTTGAAATCGTCGATCCGCTTGCCCGAGCCCAACTTCGCAACAAGCCAGCGCGGCTGCTTGCCACGTCCGGCCCAGGTCTCTGAAGGCTGATCAGGATTGCGGTATTTGGGGGGTACCGGCGGGTACGGGCGACGCCCTGACACTGGGGCTTCCAGCAGCTTCAGACGCTCTTCCAGCCGCAGTTTTTCCGTTTGGATTCGTTGCTGCAGCAATTCAGAGACCTCTAGGTGCAGCGACCAGAGGTCGTCGGTAGTCATTCGATCGAATTCGGTTCGTTTCATGACTGTCGCCCCATGGTTTCTCATGTTGGCTCGCGTGATTTATCCGTCATTTAATTAAACCAATGTTGTTTTTCCCACAGAGTGAGGTAAAAACGGAGTGAGGGCTTTGTGAGGTAAAATCGCGGCCAAAATCATGCAGAGTCCGGTTCCGGATTTGGAACCGATCACCGTTTTAAGCCTGCTGCTATTTAATTCGGAAATTTTGTAGTTTTCATTTTTGTAAGGTTGAGTATGTCAAAGCACAGCCGCGACATAGAATGGCTTCGTCAAAATGATAATGATTTAATGGTTCAATACGAGGAGCTTCTTTGCTTGCGCGCAGAGCTCGCAAGATTGCTCTCTCGCTTAAAAGGTTCGCCGCCTCGCAAGCATAGGATTACGCGCAGCAATCGGTCGGCAGCACGGGCAGTGCAGCGAAATGAGTGGCCAGCTTCCTGGCCACCCAGCCCGCTGCTGATGCCGGGGGATCGCCGATAGGCGCCCGCAAAGATCAACCTGCCGGCCAATACATTGAGTGTGCCCGAGACCGTCGGCTCAGACCGTGGTGGGCCATTCCAGCATCATGCGCCGCGTAGGCGCTGTCCTATCGTTGGCAGGGCTGAGCGGACATGCCAATAGACATCCATGCCCGCCTTCAGGTAGCCGACGATGAATGCTCAGAAACTCGTCATGACCACCACCACCCTGATTGGCGGCGCGGTTGGATTGTTCGCGCCAATTGGCGTCGTCAAATTGCTGTTTGGAACCGACCCGGAAGACGCCGGAATCCTGACGCTGTTTTTCTTGCGGTGTGATGCCTGGTGGGCCTGTTAATCGGGCGCAGGGCAGGACTGCTCATGACCGGCGAGAAGCGGCTCGCGCAGAGATAACGATCTACGACCCAGGATCTCGGAATGCGCTAGCTAGATCGCGAACACCCAGATCACGAGGATGGTGCCTAGCGTTGCCAGACCGCTGATGGTCCATCCGGTTGCGTAACTGATTTCGTCGTCGCCGGTGCCGCTCATCAAGTCGGCATCCGTGGTTGCTGAGCGCCACTGCATGGCACCGCTCCTCAAAGCCCTGCCTGCAACCACAACGCTGGCCGAGGCCGCCGGTTCCATCTCAAGGTCAGGGCTTCGCTCCCGGCCGGCCTATCGCCGCCGGGAGCGGAAAATCACGCGCAGGCCAGCAACCGACGATTGGGCTCGGCGGGAGGAACAGCCTCCTGATCGCGCACGATGATGGTGACTTGCCAACCTTCGCTGGCCCATACCCGCGCCTTGGCAACCGCCATCAGCGAGCTGCTTCGGTCCATCCTGACGGTCTCGTTTCCGCGTTCCGCCACGATCCTGTACGCCATGCCACATCCCCTACGCACCTAGAACTTATCGGGGAACATGTTCCGCTACCGCTTTGACCGTAATTTGCCGATAGTTTGTCCAATCGGAGGCATGGCGAGTGGCGCCGGAGGCCACCTTGGGGCCCATTTGGCGGTCGCCCGGGTCTATTGGCGGCCGCCCGGACCTTCAGCGCCGGTTTTGTCACGCCATCGAGGCCGGTCAGCATCAGGACTGTCAAAAGCGC
>Ga0111539_10013431_pt1 | contig 10237 bp, 11 predicted proteins | sample RhiMethybrSRZTD1_FD_79667 | JGI IMG/M metagenome (GOLD analysis project Ga0111539, IMG submission 79667) | Populus rhizosphere microbial communities from Tennessee, USA - Rhizosphere MetaG P. TD hybrid SRZTD1 (version 2) (version 2) | ecosystem: Host-associated > Plants > Roots > Rhizosphere >... | reverse complement strand
TGATGTGACCGGCGGCCAGCGCGGGGGCGGGCCGACCAGCTCGATCTACTACCGCGTCCTGCCGAGCCGAAGCCGCGTCTACGTGGACTACTGGTGGTACTTCACGCGGAACCCGAACCCCGTTGCCTCAGGCGTGTTCTGCGCACCGGGGTTCCAGCTGCCGGGCCTGACGTGCCACGAGCACCCGAGCGACTGGGAAGGCGTCACGGTCGTCCTCGGCCCGTGCGAGACATTCGGCCCGCCGTGCGCGGACTTCGCAGGCGGGCGCTGGTCGCCCGTCGCGGTCCGGTACGCGCAGCACGAGTTCGTCGTCTCGTACGCCTGGCGCCCGACGCTCACCCGCCTCTGGCGCGGGACCGCGCACCCGCCGCTGCGACCGGTCGTGTTCGTCGCGAACAACAGCCACGCGTCGTACCCGAACGTCTGCCGCCGGCGGTGCAAGCAGATCCGCACCCTCTTCGGCACGGCGGTCTCCGAGAGCGCGCACGACGGCCGCATCGGCTGGACGAAGAACATCGAGTGCACCAGCTGCGTGCGGCGGCTGCCGGTCACGACGGACGACGAGCCGGCGCTCTGGAACGCCTTCGGCGGTCGCTGGGGCACGCAGCGGTGCATCCTCGCGGGCTCGTACTGCGACGCTTCGCGCGCGCCGGGAGCGCCGTCGAAGCAGGGCCGCTACCAGGATCCCGGCGAGCCCGGCCCGTGGCTGTGCCTCACCCACCCGAACGACCCCGACGCGCGCGGCCTCGAGCGCTGTACCTCGGCTGCCGATCCGGACGACGAGATCCCGGGCTTCGAGCAGGCGGGCTGATGGCGCGGCCGCGCGGGATCGACGGGGTCATCCGCCGGATGCGGGCCATCCTGCGCGAGCTCCCGCCCGAGGACGGCGTCGCCGCGTTCACGCGCCTCTACCTGGCGGTCACCGAGGCCGTCTCGGCCGAGGCGCGGCAGTTCGAGAACGAGCCGTTCCTGCGGGCGCTCGACGTGGCCTTCGCGAACCTCTACTTCGACGCGCTCGACGCGCTCCGCGGCGGGAATGGCGCGGTTCCGCGGGCGTGGGCGCCCCTCGTCGAGGCACGCGGGCGCCGCGGCGTCCTGCCGCTGCAGTTCGCGCTCGCAGGGATGAACGCGCACATCAACCGCGACCTCCCGGTCGCGCTCGTCCAGACGTGGCACGAACTCGGCCTCGCGCCGCGCCACCGCTCGCCGGAGCGCCGCGACTTCCGCCGCGTGAACGCGCTGCTCGAGCAGACGGAGGCGCGCGTGAAGCCGGCGCTCGTGACCGGACCGGTCGCCGCGGTCGACACGTCGCTCGGCCGGCTCGACGACGTGCTCGCGATGTGGAAGGTCGCGAAGGCGCGAGAGGCAGCCTGGGTCAACGCGGAGACGCTCTGGGCGCTCCGCGACGCGCCGGCGCTGCAGCAGTCGTTCCTCCGCACGCTCGACCGGACGATCGGCCTCGCCGGCCGCGGCCTCCTCCGCCCGCTGTGAGCGCTACTCGGCCGGGCGCAGACAGCAGCTCCACTGCCTGAGCAGCGCGGCCGCGCCCTTTGCGCCATGGAGCTGCCAGTTGTTCGCCCTGACCCCGACGGCGGTTTGGCCGTGCGTCCATGCGATCAGCGGTTCGTCACCGTCGAACCAGCACATGTAGCTGCCGTTCGGGTATTCCGCTCCCCCACGAAACGACTGCGGCGTGCAGTTTCCGCTGCGAGGATCGATCCCGATCTCGTCGCGCGTGCGCAGGAACCATGCGTCACGAACCTGCCGGCTCTCGAAGAGGTAGTAGTCCGCCGCCACGCCGGCGCTCGAGCACGAGACGGCCGCCGTCGCGGCCTCGTCGCCCCAGTCGATCGGCTGGCAGTTCGGGCGCGTGATGGCGGGCACGAAGCCGAGCAGCGTCCGGTCCGCCGCCGTCGGGGACGCGTTGCCGCCGGGAGCGCCGCCGTCGCGGAGGAGGGCGACCGCGGCCGCCACGCCGACGAGGACGACTGCGGCCACCAGCGCGGCGAGCCGGCGCCGCGAACGCCACCAGGCTTGCCGGCTCTCCGGTCGGACGATGCCCTCCAGGCGCGCGATCAGCCGCCGCACGTCGTCGCGCCAGGCCGTGTCTCGAAGGTCGGTCCCCTGCCGCCGCGCGAGCGGCGCGAGCGACGCCGGCAGGTCGCTCTCCTCAGGGAACGACGCGCCGCGCACGCACGCCGGTATGACGGCCACGTCGCGCGCGAGCGCGGTCTCGAGCTCCAGCCGCACGAAGTCGCCTGGATCGTCGATCCGCCTGCGTCCCGACTCGTCGGTCACCGTCGCCCAGTCGCGGCCGATCAGCGCGATCAGCGCGTCGCACGATGCGACCGCACTGGTGATCGCCTGCGTGAAGTCGGCGCCGACCTGGATCGTGTCGACGTCCATGAAGACGTTCTCGTCGCCGAACTTCTCGGCGAGCGCGTCGTAGAGCCGGCCGGCGTGGCCGCTCGCGTCCTCCCGCCGGTAGCTGACGAAGACCCGAGGCGGGGAAGACCGCCGAATCATCGCGCTAGGACGCGCTCCACTTCAGCTCCATCGACTCGACGTACAGCTCCGCGGTGACGCGCGCGACCTGATCGGTCGACGGCTGCCGCCTGAGGGCGAAGATGCCGACGTTCTTCAGCTCGACGCGGCCGAGCTCCTGCTTCAGCGTGGCGTCGAGGAAGACGATCGCGCCGTTCTTCTCCTTGTCGTCGCCGTTGTCGCCCTTCACGACGAAGTCCTCGAACCAGTCGGCCCACGTCTGGAGCGATGCCTGGCCGAACGTGACACGGAGGTTGGGGAACTCGAGCTTGCCCGGCTCGCGCCGGCTGATGCGCACGTCGCCGACGTCGTCCGCTGCGATGGTCTGCTTGACGGTGAACGCGTCGATCCTGGTGACGGTCTTCGTCTCGAGGCCGTCCAGTTCGAGGCGGAAGTTCGAGGCGAGCCACTGCTTCTGCCTCGCTCCCGCCTTCTGCCCGCCCGCTCCGCCCGCCTTCTTGCGGGTGATCTCCTCGGGGGCGAGCTTCACCGTGAGCTGTGCCGGCGCCTTCGACGCGGCGTCGAGCGTCGGGATCGTCGTCTCGGTGATCAGCGCGTGGCGAAACTCGCGCCGAGCCTTCGGAGCGAGCTTCGCGTCGGTCTCGACGATCGCGCCGTCACGCGGCTTCGCCCGGCCGTTCCACGACTCGGCGATCCATGTGAAGACGGTGCCGGCCGTGCCGAGATCGAGCCCGAGCACCAGCTCCTCGTACCGCACACCGCCGAGGTGCTTCTTCGCAAACGGCTCCTGCACGATCGGCTCCACGACGACCTCCGCGACGATCTCGCCGCCGTCGACGGACTTCAACGCCCCCGTCTGGGCGCCGTCGAGCTCGAGCAGGGACGGGCCACCGACGCTGCGCGGAACGCTTCCCATTCGTCCTCCTGGGTTCGAAGGTGCCGCAGCGTGCCGCGCGAGCGTAGCGCGGGCTCGTGGGGATTCCTAGACCGCGGGCGCGAACCCCGCGAGCTCGCGCGTGAAGTCGGCGCGCTCGCCGATCTTTCGACCGAGCGCCTCGAGGTCGGGAATGCGGTCGACCGAGTCCAGCTTCCGCAGCGACCGCCGGAGGCCCGCGTCGGTGACGCCCTCGGCGCGAAGCCCGTCCTCCGAGAGGTCCGCGTTGTACCGGACGTAGGTGAAGAGGCTCTGACCCCCGACCCCGTCCGCGCCGATGCGGCTCCCGAACTCGCGGTCGATCTCCGTGCCGCCGACGGTCAGGCCGAGCGAGCGGCACAGCACGTCCTGCACGGTCGACGCGCCGTTCATGAACACGGCGGCGAGGTTCTTCGCGTTGAAGGCGAGGTTGACCTGGCGCGCGACGAGCCCCGGATGCACGGCCGCCGAAGCCCCCGTCCCGACCGAGACCAGCAGCAGCCGGTCCGGGCCGGTGGGCCATGCGAGGCCGTACTCGGGCAGCGTCGCCGACAGGAAGAGGATCAGCGCGGGGTTGTTGTACGGCGTGATCCCGCCGTCCTGGAACACGAACCTGTTCGATCCGATCTCAACCTCCTGCGGCGGGAAGAAGACCGGCGCGGCCGCGCTCGCACGCACGAGCGGCGAGAGCGCGAGGTCGAGGTTCCGATCCGGCGGCGTCTTGAGGTACCGGTCCGCGCGGTTGTACTTCGCCCGCGTGCAGTTGCTCACGGGCCAGGGCGAGTCGGTGCCGGTGTTGTGGAGCACGAGGAGCAGGAGCGAGCGGAGCTCCGGGTCGCCGAGCGTTCGGTCCGGTCCGTAGAACGACTCGAGCTCGCGTGCGAGCGGACCGTCGCGGTAGATCGAGCGGAGCCGAAACGGGAGGAGCCGCTTCGAGAAGATCTTCCCGCCGAGCGTGCGGTACATCTCCTGGACCTCGGTCACGGGCTTGCCGAAGGCGAGCGCCGTCGCGATGATCGCGCCCGTGCTCGTGCCCGCGATGTAGTCGAAGTAGTCGGCGAGCACGAGGTCGTCGCCGTGCTCCTGCTGGAGGTGCTGCTCGAGCTCGCGCAGGATCGCGAGGCTCAGAACGCCTCTGATGCCGCCGCCGTCGAGCGCGAGCAGCCGCTTCGGGCCCTCCGTCCTCTGCCGCGCCTCGTAGGCGCGCGGCGTCGGGTCGATCACGCGGACGTTCGGCGCGGGCCCCGTCAGCCCGAGCTGGTGGACGAAGTCGCGCGTTCCTCCCGGGCCGTCGCCCTCCTGCCCGTTCCAGACGACGAGCGTGTGCGGCGCGACTTCGGCGAGCGAGCTTCCGGTTTCGACGATCCAGCTGTTCGTCCGTGCGAACACCTCGTCGCCGGGCGGCGGATCCGGAAGCACCCGGACGTCCGACTTCTCGAGCAGCGCGCGGAAGCGCGCGGGCCAGTCGCCCTCGCGTCCGGCCACCGACCGCTGCTCGAACTCGTCCGGCGGGAGCGCGAGGCAGACGACGGAGCTCGCCCCGCGCGCGAGGCACTCCTCCGCGACGACGATGTCGGTTCCGTTGGCGCCTCCGGTCACGACGGTCGTCTCGGCACCGACGCCCCAGGCGTCGAGCGCCTCGCGAACTTCGCGCGTGACGCGGGGAACCTGGTCGGGCGGGAAGCGGGGCTTGGCGCGGTCCGGCATGTCGACCATGTGCCCGCTTCCGATGACGACGCCGGCGCTCACGAGGCCGGCGCCGAGCTCGAGAGCTCCTGCCTGAGACCGTCGAGGACCTCGTCGAGCTGGCGGCGGACGTCGTCGTCGGGCTGGTCCGCGAGGTCGTCCTCGAGATCGGCGAGCGTGGTCTGCAGCTTCCAGCTGCCCGCGCCTTCGCGCTGGACGTCCTTCAGCAAGCCTCGAGCGCCCTCGACGTCGCGTCTGTCGAACGCGCACCCGAGGAGCGTCGGGCGCGCCCACTCGTCGGCGATCCCGAGCTCGATCACGCGGTTGCAGGCGCGCATCGTCACGAGCTGCGTCTCGGCTGCGCGCTCGTCGTCGCCGGGCTCCGCGCGATCGCGGTAGAGGCGGGCGAGGTTCGACGCGTTGTAGTAGCTGTTCAGGTCGAGCAGCATGCCGTGCTCGTACGCGTCGATGGCGAGCTTGAGGTACCGGCCGCGGTCGGACTCGGCGGTGGCGCGCCGGTAGAGCTCCTTGTAGCGCCCGCCGAGGAGGCCGTAGCGCTCCGGCGTGCCGCCCTGCGACGCGATCAGCTCTTCGAGCTGACCCACGGCCCCCGTCGGGTCGCCGACCTTGCCGAGGGCGAGCGCGCGCTGCTCGAGGACGAGCGGATGTTGCGCCACCTTCGGCGGCAGCGCGTCGATGTAGTCGAGCGTCTCTTTCCAGCCGACGTTGTCCCGAAGGAGGCCGAGGATCTCGAGGACGACCGCCTCTTGGATCGCGCGGCTCCGACCGTGCTTCTCGAAGACCTCGAGCGCCTTCGCGCGCTTCTCGCCCGCGGGTGCGAGGCGCGCGGCACGCACGTCGGCGTTGAAGGCGGAGAGCTGCGCGACCTGCTCGCGAAATGCCGACGCACGCTCGGGCGATGAGTCGGGGAACCCCTCGACCGAGTCGAACACGGGCGACGAGCCGTCGATCATGGGCCCCACGCCGTCGTTCAGCGCAGCGCGCGCGGCCGTCGCGGCCTCCTCGCCGATCTTCCCGTCGGGGAGCGGAAACCGGAGCTGCCTGATCTGCGCGAGGTCGAACACCGGCTTTGCCCAGTCGGCGGCGATCAGCACGCAGCCAACGCGCTTGGCGGCGTGACGGACGCCGATCTCGTAGTAGACGTTTGCGTTCGGCAGCGACACGTCCGCGACGACGAGGTCCGCGAGCGCGAGCCGCTGGATCATCTCCGAGATGATCAGCGCGCCGACGTCGCGGTCGGCGCGCACGGCCTCGTAGCCCATGTCGGTCAGCACGGGCCGGTAGACGCGGTACCAGAGCGCGTCGAAGTCGACCTCGGTCGGCACGTCCGCTTCCGACCGCCCCGTGGGCTTGGTGTCGAACGGCATGACGACGAAGGCGATCGGCGCGGGCATCGACCTCTCCCGCATGACTCTTACCACGCCGCTCGCCCGGCGTGGTTGCATGTGCTGCGTGAGCACCCCCTCGGGCCTCCCGGAGCTGGCGGAGAAATACGCGCCGGTCGTCGTGCTCCACGCGGAGGAGAAGCTGCAGCCCGCCCCGGCCGCGTGGTTCCTGGAGCGGTGCTCGCTGCGATGGGCGACCGGGCGCGGCCTGACCGGCGAGAAGGTGTCGGACGAGGTCGACGCGGGTCGGCTCGGGGCCGCGAGCAAGAAGCCGTACACGCACGACGGCGTTCAGGCGAGTGCGCTCACGCGGCCGCTGGACGAGAGCCGCGCGCGGCCGCCGGGCCTCCCGCCGGAGCAGGGCTTCTTCCTGCGCCTGCGCGAGGAGAAGTTCGCACGGGGCCGCGAGGGGGGATCGCGCACCTACTGGGACTTCGACGAGACGACCGGCGGGCTGACGTTCTGGCTCTTCTATCCCGGCAGCGCTCCGCCGCTCGGGATCCTGCGCGCCAGCGAGCAGCTCGAGGGGCGCGACGACGAGGTGCCGGACGAGGTCGTCGCCGCCGACGCCGCCGCGAAGCTCGAGGAGTTCTCCCGCGCGTACCCGGGGCTCGCCGCCCAGGCGGAGCCCGGCGAGGAGGGAGTCGTCGGCGACACGATCCAGCGGCTGAAGGTCGTCTCCGAGGGCGTCCGGGCGCTCCTACGTGACGACGACGTCCTGCACGAGGGCGACTGGGAGCGGATCACCGTCTACCTCGACGGGTCCGACCCCGCGTCCGTCGCGTTCTACCGCCACTCGACGAACACGTTCAAGCGCTGGTCGAGCGTCGAGAAGGACGGTACGCACCCCGTCGTCTACTCGGCCATCGGAAGCCACGCGTCCCTGCCGTCGGCCGACTTCGGCTTCATCGACGTCGGCGACCGCGACGGGCCGCGTTGGAAGACGTTCGAGGACCTCACCCACGTCGTCGACGAGCCGTGGTACGGGTTCGGCGGCGCCTGGGGACGGCTCGGGAAGGTACGCGACTCGACGGGGCCGCTCGGCCCCGGCGCACACTGGAAGCACCCGGCTCCGCGGCCTGCGGTCTAGCCGGCCGCGCGCGCTCGCGCCTCGGCGATCACCCGCTCGGCGTCGACCCGGTTGCCGTAGCCGTGCGTCTCCGTCTTCTTCTCCTCCAGGTCCTTGTAGACCTGGAAGAAGTGCTCGATCTCGGCGCGGTACTCCTGCGGCACGTCGTGGATGTCCGCGACGCGTGACCACGCGGGATCCTTCAGCGGCACGCAGATCACCTTGTGGTCGCGGCCCTTCTCGTCCGTCATGTGGAACACGCCGACCGGGCGCACGCGGATCCGGCAGCCGGGGAAGGTCGGGTCGCCGACGAGCACGAGCGCGTCCAGTGGATCGCCGTCCTCGCCGAGCGTCCCCTCGATGAAGCCGTAGTCGGCCGGGTAGCTCATCGACGTGAACAGCCGGCGGTCGAGCACGAGCCCGCCCGCCTCGTCGTCCCACTCGTACTTGTTCCGCGAGCCGGCCGGGATCTCGATGTACGCGACGTCGGTGATGGCGTGAGTCTCTCAGCGGCTCTGGAGGAAGTCGAGCACGCGCTTCGTCAGCAGCGCGGTCGCGTCTGCGTCGTACGACGGGAGGCTCGAGTCGGCGAAGTAGTGCTGGTCGCCCGGGTAGAGGAAGAGCTCCGCGTTCTCGCTCGACTCGACGAGCTCACGCGCAGCCTCGACGTCGCCCTCGCCGACGAAGATCGGGTCCGCGTCCATCCCGTGGATCTGCACCGGTACGTCCGCCGGCCACCCACCGAAGTACGACGCCGGCACGCAGGAGTAGAAGAAGAGCGCGCCTCGGGCTCCCGGCCGTGTCTGCGCCAGCTTCTGCGCCGGAACGACGCCGAGCGAGAAGCCCGCGTAGACGAGCTCGCTCGGCAGCTCGCTCGCCGCGCGCTCGCCGCGGCCGATGATCTCGTCGGGGAACCCGAGCTCCTCGGCGTACGCCATGCCTTCCTCGATCGAGCCGAAGGTCCGCCCCTCGAAGAGGTCGGGCGTGTGCACGGTGTGACCTGCCTGGCGCAGCTCGTCGGCGAAGGCGTTGAAGCCGGTCGTCTGACCCTGCGCATGGTGGAACAGCAGCACTTCGGCCATCGCGTCTCCTTTGCTCGTCAGTGGTCGATGCGGATGCGCTCGGGCGGCCAGTACGTCGCGACGACCGGCCCGATCAGCATCGAGCGAGCGACCGATCCCCAGGTGCGTGAGTCGCACGAGTCGTTGCGGTTGTCGCCGAGCACGAAGTACCGCCCCATCGGCACCCGCCAGCGACCGGACTGATCGCCGCGCTGCGCGGGGCTCTGGATGTAGGAGCTCTCGTCCAACGGCCTCCCGTTCACGCTGACGAAGCCGTGATCCAGCGTCACGGTTTCGCCGGGGAGGCCGATGATCCGCTTCACGTAGGTGCCGGCCGACCCGCAGCGCGCGGCGGCCGTGTCCGGAGCTTCGAAGACCACGATGTCGCCGCGACGCGGATCCCGGAAGCGGTACGCGAGCCGGTTAACGAGCACGCGGTCCGAGAATCTGCCGAGGCAACCGTCCGAGGGCCCGGCACAGTGCAGCGTCGGCTCCATCGACGGCGAGGGAATTCGGTACGGCTTCGCGACCTCCGCCTCGAAGATCAGGACGACCGAGACCGCGACGACGAGCGTCAGCGCCCAGTCGATCGCCGTCCGCAGCGGGCGCGGAAAGCGCGACAGGGAGCGGTCGAGGATCGCCTTCACGCCCCACAGCGTAGAGAGAGGCATCTCTGCCATGGTTCACCTATGCCGACCGACCAGTACCACGAGCCGCCCGACGAGCTCGGCGATGAGGCCCGCACGTTCGCCCGCGTGATCGCGTCGCTCCAGGAGGAAGCGGAGGCGATCGGCTGGTACGAGCAGCGGATGTCGATCGAGACGAACGCCGAGGCGCGCGCGATCATGGAGCACGCTCAGCGCGAGGAGTTCCTCCACTTCTCGATGGACCTCGAGTTCCTCGCCCGGCGCAAGGAGAAGTGGCGGATCGCCCTGAAGAAGATCCTCTTCACCGAGGGCGACATCGTCGAGCGCGCCGAGCAGGCCGAGGACGCCGTCGAGGACTAGCGCCCGGGGAACGCGGGCCGCGTGGCGAAGATGCAACCGACCGGCACGGAGGTCGAGGCCTTCCTCGAGGCCGTCCCGACCGCGGAGCGCCGTGCCGACGCCCGGGAGCTGTGCGCGCTCCTCTCCGAGATCACGGGCGAGCCTCCGATGCTCTGGGCCTCGGGCATCGTCGGCTTCGGCACCTACCACTACCGCTACGACAGCGGCCGTGAAGGCGACGCGCCGGTCGCGGGCTTCGCTCCGCGCAGCGCGCACCTCGTCATCTATCTGATCGGCGGCTTCGCCGACAGGCACGAACGGCTGCTCGAGCGACTCGGCCCGCACAAGACGGGCAAGAGCTGCCTCTACGTGAAGCGTCTCGCCGACATCGACCTCGATGTTCTTCGCACGCTCGTCACGCGCTCGATGAAGGTCCACCGCGGACAGAATCGGGCGAGCGAGCGCTAGGGAGTCACTACGACCTTGCCGCGCGGATGGTGCTGCATCAGATAGCGCATCGCCGCTGGAGTCTCGGAGAGCGGATAGGTGCGGTCGACGACCGGCGTCAGGCTCCCGTCCTCCACGAGCGACGCGAGCTCGACCAGGTCGGG
>Ga0111539_10013430_pt1 | contig 10237 bp, 11 predicted proteins | sample RhiMethybrSRZTD1_FD_79667 | JGI IMG/M metagenome (GOLD analysis project Ga0111539, IMG submission 79667) | Populus rhizosphere microbial communities from Tennessee, USA - Rhizosphere MetaG P. TD hybrid SRZTD1 (version 2) (version 2) | ecosystem: Host-associated > Plants > Roots > Rhizosphere >... | reverse complement strand
TTCGCCGCGCTTCTGCTCAAGGAGCGCTTCAGCGCCACGCGCGCCGCGGGCATCGTGTGCTGCGTGTTCGGCGCGCTGTGGGTGCTGGCGAGGGGCGATCCGCGGGCATTCGTCGAGCTGAATTTCGGCGCCGGCGAGCTGATCCTCGTGGTGTGCATTTTCATGTGGAGTGCGTACACGCTGCTCGGTCGCATCGCGCTTTCCGCGCTGCCGCCGCTCGCGCTCACCGCCTATGTGATGACCGCGGGCTCGGTCGCGCTCGCGCTGCCCGCGTGGCTCGAGCAGGATTCGCTCGCCGGCGCGACCTGGCAGGCCTGGGTGGCGCTCGGCTATCTGATCGTGTTCGGCACGGTGCTGCCGTTTCTCTGGTTCAACGAGGGCGTGAAGGCGCTCGGCGCTGCGCGCGCCGCGCAGTTCATCAACCTGGTGCCGCCGATCGCAGTGGCCGAGGCGGTCCTGATTCTCGGCGAGCCGATGACGCCCGCGCTGTACGTCGGCGCGGCATTGGTGGTGGTGGGTCTCTACCTGACCAACAGGCCTAAGTCCTGAGCACGAGCACGGTTCCCAGAACGACCAGCACGCCGCCGGCGAGCATCGGCAGGGTCACGGCTTCGCCCAGGAACAGCGCGCCCCACAGCACGCCGAACAACGGGATCAGGTAGGTCACCGTGAGCGCGCCGGTCGCGCCGATGTCGGCGATCAGGCGGAAATAGAGCAGGTAGGCCACGGCGCCACACAACAGGCCGAGCGCCAGGATGCTCGCCACGATGAGCGGGGCTGGCACGGCCGTCGGCGGTGATAGCGGGATGAGGGGAATGAGGAGTATCCCGGCGGCGAACTGCGAGCCGGCCGCCATGCCCCGCGAGGGCACGTTGCCCGCCCAGCGCCTGATGTAGGTGGCAATCAGGCCATAGGAGAACGCGGCCGCCAGCGCCGCCGCCACCGCAGGGTAGTGCAGTGTCGTGCCGCCGGCGGGACTGGTCACGAGCGCCACGCCCGCGATGCCGATCGCAAGTCCCGCCACACGCCGCCTGCTCATGCGCTCCCGCAACAGCAGCGCTCCGCACAGCGCACCCCACATCGGGGAAGTGGCATTGAGCACCGACAGTACGCCGGCGGTGACGCTGAGCGCGGCGTAGGCCCAGAGCAGGAACGGCAGTGCGGAGCTGAAGATGCCAACCACCAGGTAGTGGCGCCACCACCGCCGCCACTCGACGTCGTAGCCGGAAAGGGCGAAATAGGCCGCCAGCGCGATGCCGGCGATGAGCGTGCGCAGTTCCGCGGTCAGCACCGGCCCGATCGCGGGCGCGGTGATGCGGTTGAAAAGGAAGGACGCGCCCCAGATCGCAGCGAGCAGGACCAGGCGCGCGGTGTCCGCGGGCCTCATTCCCGGCGAATCAGGATTTTTTTTCGAGCGCCAGCAGCTTCTTCTTGCGCTTGAGCCCCCACGCGTAGCCGCCCAGCCCGCCGTCGGTGCGCACCGCGCGGTGGCAGGGCACCACCAGCGCGACCGGGTTCGCGCCGCACGCGCTGCCCACCGCGCGCACCGCCGCCGGCGCGCCGATCGCGCGCGCGATTTCCCGGTAGGTGCGCGTTTCGCCGCGCGGGATGCGGCGCAGCTCGTCCCACACGCGGCGCTGGAATACGGTGCCGCGGATGTCGAGCGGCAGGCGCGCGAGATTGGCTTCGCCTTCGATGAAGGCCGCGATCTTCGCCTTCAGCTCGTCCAGCTCGCCTTCCACCAGCTCGGCCGCGCTGAACTCCTCGGCGAGCAGGTCCTTGAGGTGGGCGACGTCGTCGCCGAGCTTCACCGAGCACAGGCCCTTGCTGGTCGCCGCGATCAACACGTTGCCGAGCGGCGATGCGAACGAGCAGTACGCGATGCGCTGTCCCTTGCCGCTGGCGCGGTAATCGCGCGCCGTCATGCCGAGGTGCGGCTTCTCGTAGAAGCGCGACACCGAGCCGTAACCCGCTTCGAACACCGCGTCGGTCACCCTGCTGCCATTCTTGAGCGAGGACTTCACCGCCTCGACGCGCTGCGCATCCTGGTAGTCGCGCGGCGAGACGCCGAAGGCTTCCTTGAAGCGGCGCTGCAGGTGGAACGGGCTGGCGCCCACGGCGCTCGCCAGCTCTTCGAGCGTCACGCGCTCGCCGCGGCGGCGGTCGAGGTAACTGCGTGCTTTTTCGACGATTGCTTCCATAGGCGCATTGTGCCGCGCCCGGCGCGGCCCATCTATCCGTTTCTTGCGCCGTTCCTTCCGCCCTCTACGTGCTTGCGCGTAGTGCGCGGATCGAGCCCGGTGCGCTTCGCCACTTCGGCGTAGGTGCCAAGCCTGCGATGGAGCATGGCGCTGTAGCGCGCGAGAAGCTCGGCGGCGGTCAGCTCTCCGGCGCGCAGCTGGTCGAGCAGCAATTGATCCTCGTCGGCGCCGGCGCGGGCGATCTCGGGCACATAGCGCCCGGTGAGCAAGATGCGGCGCACGGCCTGCTCCAGCTCGCGCACGTTGCCGGGCCAGAGGTAGTCCTTCGGCACGCTCGCCTCGAGCTGCTCGAGAACCCGGGCCGCCAGGTCGGAAACCTCCGCCCCGGTGATGCGGGCCACCAGCAAGCGCACCAGCTGGACGATCTCCGCCGACGACTCGGCGAGGCGCTGGCGCAGCGTGGGCATCACGATCACGTCGGAGCACAGGCGGTAGAAGAAATCGTCGCGGAAGCGCCCTTCGGAGCGCAGCCGGTCGAGCGGCTGGTTGGTGGCCGCGACCACGCGGCCGGGAAAGCGCTTGCGCTCGCGGCCGCCGACGGGCGTGAAGGTGCGCTCCTGCAGCACCTGCAGCAGCTTGATCTGCACCGGGATCGAGACCTCGCCGATCTCGTCGAGGAACAGCGCGCCGTGCGCGCTGCATCGCTCGAACACGCCCTGGTGATGGTCGATCGCGCCGGTGAATGCGCCCTTGCGATGGCCGAACAGCTCCGACTCGATCAGGTTCTCGGGGAACTGCGAGAGGTTGGTGGCGATGAAGGTCTCGGTGAAGTTCTCGGCGAAGCGGCGCTCGGCAGGGAGGTAAGGGATGAAACCCGAGCGGCCGATCGCCGCGGCCGCTTGCCCCTTGCCGGTGCCGGTCTCGCCGAGCAGGAGCGTGGAGAAATCCTCCATCCGGTTCCAGAGCGCGGCGTCGTAGCCGCGCATATCGTGGGTAAACACGTTGTTCCATAGCGACTCGCGCAGCTTGCGCATCGACTCGCATTCGCCGGCGAGCGAGCGCAGGATGAAGTAGAACGCGCGCCGCAGCTGGAAGAAGAGCGCGAGGTAGCGTCCGGAAGCCTCCTCGGTGAACCCGCTGCGCACCAGGTCGGCGATCACGTCGTCGGCGAAGGGGACCGGCAGCGGTGCGCCGCCCTGCCGCGCCTGGCGCTCGATCAGCGCGTCGATCTTCGCGACGTGGCGGTGATACCAGACATAGAGCAGCGCCGGCTCGACCACCTGCCGCTCTTCCGCGCTCAGCGCCTTTCCCAGCCACGGCTGCAAGCGCGGCGCCACCAGGCGCGCGAGGGCCTCCGGGTCCTGCGTCAGGTCGCCGAGTTTTGCGCCTGGCGCGAGCCGCACGATGAGCGCCGCCCGCTCTGCGCTGAAGGGGTTGCCGAAAGCCACATCGGCCAAGGCACCGAAGAACTGACGGTCTGAGGGATTCATTTTTTGCTGGTACCGGCAGCATGAAATGTATCTCCATTTATCAATCATCGCCAGACTTCTACGGGGATCTCCTATGAATCAGCTAGTTATGAACATGGCATGGCACGTGCAATGGGAGCGCCAGAACCAATTACGGGGAGAAAGAAATGAAAGCGAGCCTCCACCTCCTGGTCAGCAGCCTGGTGTCCCTTTCGCTGGCCACGGCCGGCGCGGGCGCGCAAGCAGAACTGCTGCGTGCCGATTCCGGGGCGTCAGCGGAGCGCGAGCGCATCAACGCCGCGCTTGCCGCCGCGGTCTACGTCGTCGTCCAGTTCTGGCCGCTCTTTCTCATCGGCGGAACCGCAGTCGTTGCCATCAAGGCGAGCAACGGCAGGTCGTCATGAGCGACCGGCACTTGATCGGACTGATGAGCGCTGCGTGCGTCGCCGTGATGATGGGGCTGATGTGGTTGGGCGGTGCGACGCCTGGCGCCTTCGCCCTCGTCGGCCTGGGCGCCGCCTTCATGGCCGCTGCCTGCGTCATCGCCGAACTCTGATCGACAGGAGATCGACATGAAATCCCAACTGAAACGCTTGGCTTCGCTGGCGGCGATGGTTCTCGCGGGGTGCGCAAGCGGCGGTGGCGGCAGCAGCGGTGGTGTCACGGTGAAATCCACGCCGTCCACACCGCCTTCGCCGACCGCGGAAATGCGTTGCGCCTGGCTTCTGCCTTTCCTCTGCGGCTGGTTCGAACCGGGAGAAACCGAGACCGACGACACCTTTTTCCTGTTTTCCGGTGCCGGCCGGCAACGCGCGCAACGTTTTGCGACCTGGTCGAGCCTGGCGCCGCATCAGGCGGCCGAGTTCGAGGCCATCGCTACGGAGGTGAGCTACACCCAAGCATCGACCGGCGCGATCACTTCGACCTCGGTCAAGACGCCGGCGCAGGAACAGCTGATGTCGAGCGGTCCTCAATACACCGCCGGCAAGGAGCTCGTCGGCGGGTCCCTTGGCCGGATCGCGGATGGCATCGACGTGAGCGCAAGCCGCGTCGGCGATGCGACGCAAGTCGCGGTGATCGCGAATCCGTACGCGCAGGGCTGGAACTACCAATCCTTCGGCGTGTGGAACACCCATGGCCCGAGCGCTCGCCAGATCGCCTCCTCCTCGTTCGGCGCGCCCACGCCGGCCTCGGCAGTCCCGTCGAGCGGGACCGCGTCGTTCGTCGGCAAGCTCGGCGGCGTCTATGTATCGCCGAGCGGTGAAGGGTCCGTGGCCTCCGCGGACATCCGCGTGAACGCCGACTTCGGCAACCGCTCGCTCGGTTTCGCGTCCAGCAATACGCGGCTGAGCCAGGACCTGAAGTCCTCGACTCCGGCGCCGCATCTGAACCTCGGCGGCACGCTGACCTATTCACCGGCCGCCAACACGTTCACTGGAACGATCACCAACGCCGGCGCAACGATGAGCGGGTCGTCCACCGGCAGGTACTACGGGCCAGCCGCGCAGGAGCTGGGCGGCGTGTTCACGGTGAAGTCGCCCGCTACGGCCGAAACACTGACGGGCGCCTACGGCGCCAAGCGATAGGAGAGATCGACATGAAATCGAGCGCCCTTTTTCTTCTGGCAAGCGTCGCGCTTTCAGGCGGCTGCGCAAGCGGTGGCGGCTCCGGCGGGTCCGGCCCCGGCAGCGCTGCGCGGAGCCAGCCCAAGGTGCAATCGGAACCGAGTCCCTGTGGAACGCTCTACGGCCGTCCCGTCGAGTGCGTGCCGACCCAGCGCGCCGCGATCGACGCGGCGATGGATCGCACAAGCCAGGGCAGCATGCCGTCGGCGGAAACCTTCGAGGCCCTGGGCATGTATGCGCCGCCGGATGCGCCGCGCTCGAGCAGCCCGAGCAAGCCTGCTCCGACACCGACCCCCGGCTACGGGGCCGATTCCACCGGACTGGGCTTCCAGTACCAGTCGTTCGGCGCCTGGAACAGCAAGAACACTGAGTTCGGTTCCGGGATCTCGGCTTGGCACGGCGGCCAGCCCACGCCGGCGTCGGCGGTGCCCGCCAGCGGAAGCGCCAGGTTCACCGGCAACCTCTTCGGCATCTATGTCTCGCCGTCCCGGTCGGACTCGACGGCGCGGGCGAACCTGGTCCTCGATGCGAATTTCAGCTCGAGGTCGATAGGCTTCACCTCCAGCAACACGACCCTGAACGGCAGCGCTGCCGCCCCGCACCTCGACCTGAACGGGACGCTCACCTATGCGGTAGCCGGCAGCGGTTTTTCCGGAACCCTGCGCAACGCGGGCGGGACGCTGAGCGGGTCCGCCAGCGGCGGGTTCTACGGCCCGCGCGCGGAAGAGGCCGGCGGCACATTCAGTCTGAAATCTGGCGGTACCGAGACGCTGACCGGCGCCTACGGGGCGAAGCGCTGATCCATGCGCGCCTGGGCCCTCGCGCTGCTGGTCGCCGCCGCCGCGGTCCACGCGGACGACGCTGCGCTGCAGCGCGCATTCGTCCAGGGCATGCAGGCGCAGGAGGCGGGCGACCTCGCGCGGGCGGAACAGATCTTCCGCGAAATGCTCCTGGTCACGCAAAGCGCGCGTGTGAAGCTGGAGCTCGCCAGAACGTTGTTCGCCGAGGCGAAGTATGCGGAAGCCAAGACGCTGTTCAAGGAAGTGTCGCTGCAATCCGAAACGCCTTGGCGCGTGCGCGACAACATCGCGCTGTTCGTGCGCGAAATCGAGGAGCGCACGGGTTACCTGAAATTCGGCGTCACCGTGGTGTCGGACTCCAATCCGGGCAATCTCGCCCGCCAGAAGGAGTTCTCGATCGGCGATCTCCAGGTCACGCCGGTCGACGCGCCGAAGCGCCTCACAGGCCTGCGTTACTCGGCGCAGGGATGGAAGCCGTTCGAGCCGGTGGGCGGCGCCGGCTATCTGACAGCCTCGTACGTCGACTATCCCACCGAGGAATTCGACCGACTGACGGTCGATGCGGGTTTCGCCAAGAATCTGGTGGCTTCAGGCCGCATGCGCGGCAAGGCGGGCCTCGAGTTCGGCACCGCCGATGGACACAGCCTGTACCAGTTCCCCTACCTGGGATTCGACGCCGTGCTCGCGCAATCCGAAACGTCGCGGCTCGCGGGGGAGCTCAAGTTCGGCAAGGTGCGTTTTTCCGACTTCGACTATCTCGATGCGACGTATCGCAGCGGGGCGCTGTCGCTGCGCCGTGAGCTGACGCCGTCCTTGTCCGGAACCCTGCGCGCGGCGGTGGAAGGCTCGCGCGCGGTTCAGCAGCCCTACACCTACTACGGCTGGGATCTCGCGCCGGGACTCAGCGCTTTCTGGCCGGAAACCACTTTCCTGGTCGGCGCGAGTCTTTCCTTTGGCAGGAGGAAATATGCGGAAGCGGACCCGTTATTCGGACTCCGGCGCGACGACGAGAAAACGCGCGTCGAGGTCACGCTCGGCAACAAGAAATGGCGCTGGCGCGACAGCTACGTCGTGCTCGTCGCCTCGCTCGAGGAGAACCGCTCGAACATCGGCTTCTTCCACTACGAAAAAACCAATCTCTCGGTCGTCATCGAATAGGAAGAAAACAATGACCCTCACCCCACGTGAGCTCGCCGTAGTGCGGCTGCTGAGCAGCGGCTGCAGCTATGAACAGGTCGCGGTGCAACTCGGCATATCGCCGCACACGGTCGTCACGCACATCAAGAACGCATACCGCAAGCTGGAAGTGCACACGGCGGCGAGCGCCGTCATGCGCGCGGTGCAGCTCGGGCTGCTTGAAATCCCGGCGATGCCGTGAGTCTCAGCCGGCCATGGTCAGTCCGCCGGACACGCTGATCACCTGCCCGGTGATGAAGCCTGCCTCGTCCGAGGCGAGGAACGCGACGATGCCGGGGATGTCATCCGGCTGCCCAACGCGCTTCATGGGAATCGCGCGCACCAGCGCGTCGTAGACCTTCTGCCCGGCATCGCCCTCGCCGAGGAAGCCGCGCAGGATCGGCGTATCGGTGGGACCGGGGCAGACCACGTTCACCGTGATTCCCTTGCGCGCCACCTCGCGCGCCAGCGTCTTGGAGAAGGCGATGATGCCGCCCTTGCAGGCCGAGTACACCGCCTCGCCCGAGGAGCCGACGCGCGCCGCGTCGGAGGAGATGTTGATCACGCGCCCACTGCCGCGCTGGAGCATTCCGGGAACCACAAGGTGGTGCATGTTCAAGGGTCCGCGCAAGTTGATGTCGATCAGCGCGTCCCATTCCTCGGGCTTGGTGTCGGTGAAATTCTGGAAGCGGTCCCAGCCGGCGTTGTTCACCAGGATGTCGATTGCTTCGGCCCCCAGCGCTTTTTTCGCGTCGTCGTATTTCGAGATATCGAAAACCAGCGCCCTGCCATTCACCTCGCGCGCCACCCGCTCGGCAGCTTCGCGGTTCTTGTCGGCGACCAGGACCTTCGCGTCCTTGGAGAAGCGGCGGCAGATCGCTGCGCCGATGGCGCCGCCGCCGCCGGTGACCAAGACCGTCTTCACTTGGGACGCTTATCGATCACGCGCTTCGCCTTGCCGATGGAGCGCTCGACGGCACCGATCTTCACGTCGGCGCTGATCCCGATGTAGGACTTGATGGCGTGCTGCAGGCCGGGGCAGGCGGCGGCGTCGCCTTCGACGATCACCGTCATGTGGTCGAGCGGGCCGTCCTTGGTGAGCTCGAGCACGTAGTGCGCGCTCAGGCCCGGCTGCCGCATCAGCAGCTCCTCGATCTGCGAAGGGAACACGTTGACGCCGCGGATGATGAGCATGTCGTCCGAGCGTCCGGTGATCTTTTCCATGCGGCGCATGGTGCGCGCGGTGCCGGGAAGCAGGCGCGTGAGGTCGCGCGTGCGGTAGCGGATCACCGGCAGCGCTTCCTTGGTGAGCGAGGTCAGCACCAGCTCGCCTTTCTCGCCGTCGGGCAGCACTTCGCCGCTCGCCGGGTCGATGATCTCGGGATAGAAGTGATCTTCCCAAATGGTTAGGCCGTCCCGGGTCTCGGCGCACTCCTGGGCCACGCCTGGACCGATGACCTCGGACAGGCCGTACAGGTCCATCGCCTGCAGCGATACGCGCTGCTCGATCTTCGCGCGCAGCTCGTTGGTCCACGGTTCTGCCCCGAAAATTCCCACTCTGAGAGAAGAATTCCTGGGAGAAAAACCTTGTCGCTCCATCTCGTCGGCGATCGCCAGCATGTAGCTCGGCGTCACCATGATGATCTCGGGCTTGAAGTCGGCGATCAGCTGCACCTGGCGCTCGGTCATGCCGCCGCCGAGCGGGATCACGGCGAGGCCGAGGCGCTCGGCGCCGTAGTGCGCGCCGAGGCCGCCGGTGAAAAGGCCGTAGCCGTAGGCCACGTGCACCTTGTCGCCCGGGCGCGCCCCGGCGGCGCGCATCGAGCGCGCCATGACGTGCGACCAGGTATCGACGTCCTTCGCGGTGTAGCCGACGACGGTCGGCTTGCCGGTCGTGCCCGAAGAGGCGTGGATCCGCACGATCCTGTCCATCGGCACCGCGAACATGCCGAACGGATAGGTGTCGCGCAGGTCGGCCTTGGCGGTGAATGGGAATTTCGCCAGATCGGCGAGCGAGCGGCAGTCGGCTGGTTTGACGCCCACGGCGTCGAACTTCTGCCGGTAGCGGGCGACGTTGCGGTAGGCGTGATCGAGCGACCAGCGCAGACGCTCGAGCTGCAGCGCCTTCAGCTCGTCGAGCGACGCCTTCTCGATCGGCTCGAGGGCAAAGCTCTTCACTTCGGGTCGCGTTTTTCCAGAAACGCAGCCACGCCCTTGCGATAGTCCTCGGAGAACCCGGCCTCGCGCTGCAGGTCGCGCTCGAGCTCGAGCTGAGCATCGAGCGAGTTGTGCTCGGACGCGTACAGCGCCCGCTTGATCAGGCCGTAACCCTTGGTCGGCCCGGCGGCGAGCTTGCGGGCGAGCGCGGCAGCTTCCGCCATCAGCTTGTCGTCGTCGAACACTTTCCAGATCAGGCCCCAGCGCTCGGCATCCTCCGCGCTCAGCGGCTCGGCGAACAGGGCGAGCCCCACGGCGCGCGCCGACCCCACCAGCCGGGGCAGGAAATAGGTGCCGCCCGAGTCGGGCACCAGGCCGAGTCGCGAAAACGATTGCACGAACTTCGCCGAGCGAGCGGCGACCACCACGTCGCAGGCGAGCGCGATGTTCGCGCCGGCGCCGGCGGCGACGCCGTTGACCGCGCACACGATCGGCTTCGGCAGCTCGCGCAGACGGCGTACCAGGGGGTTGTAGTAGGAGCCGAGCGACACCGAGAGGTCGATCGGCGCCGCGCCGGGTTCGACCTTGCGCTGTGACAGGTCCTGGCCGGAGCAGAAGCCGCGGCCCGCGCCGGTGAGCAGCACGGCGCGGATCTCGCGCTCGTCGAGCGCCTGCTCGAGCGCTGCACGCAGCTCCTTGTGCATCTCGGGCGTGAACGCGTTCAACGTGTCGGGCCGATTGAGCGTGATGGTTTGCAGGCCCGCCTCGACGGAAATCAGCACCGATGCCATGGGGGTTAGAATTCTGCC
>Ga0111539_10013429_pt1 | contig 10238 bp, 7 predicted proteins | sample RhiMethybrSRZTD1_FD_79667 | JGI IMG/M metagenome (GOLD analysis project Ga0111539, IMG submission 79667) | Populus rhizosphere microbial communities from Tennessee, USA - Rhizosphere MetaG P. TD hybrid SRZTD1 (version 2) (version 2) | ecosystem: Host-associated > Plants > Roots > Rhizosphere >... | reverse complement strand
CTTCCGGGGCTACACAGACGTATCGCCTCCCGCCCGTTTCGGAGGGGAGGCGACCGGTCAAAAATCTCGCCGTTACGCTAACATGTCGGCCCCGGAGAGGTCAAGGCGACGTGCCCGCCCCGGGGCCGTGGCCTTGACTTGTCGAGGGGGCGAATGTTTTCATGCCGCAGGAGGAAAACCCATGAGGAGTATCGCTCGTCTCGTCGTCGCCGCCCTGCTCGTGATCACCATGGTGCCCCTGACCGCCGCCGCCCAGGAGACGCTCACCAACGAGTCGATCATCTCCATGGTCAAGGGCGGGCTCAGCGAAGCGGTCGTGCTCGCGCGCGTGCGCTCCGGCCCCGCGAACTTCGACACGAGCACCAATGCCCTCCTCACGCTCAAGAAGGCCGGCGTGTCCGACAAGATCATCGAGGCCATGGTCAGCGCGCCCAAGGCGGCCGGCGCCACCGCGGCGGCCCCGGCGCCATCCACGCCGGCTCCGTCGGCGGGCGCCTCGCAGAGCGCGCCGCCAGCCGCGGTGTCCTCCGCCGCGCGCTCCAGCGCCGGCGGGGCGGCGGCCAATCTGCCCCGCGACTCGATCTATTACCTCAACGGCGCGAAGTACGTGGAGCTCCAGCCGCAGGTGATCGAGATCGAGACCAACGTGGCCTTCTTCTCACAGAAGAGCGAGGTGGTACTGGGCGGACGCAAGGCCGAGGCGCGCATCTCGGAGAAGCAGCCGCAGTTCTACAGCTACTACGCGCCGACGGAGGCCCTGCTCGTCAAGCTGAAGCCCGGCGATACCAAGAACGACCGAAACCTCAAGATGGGCAGCGGCGGCTTCTTCCCCGGCGGTGGCACCATTCGCCACGGCGTGCGCAATGAGGATCGGATCGCGGTGAAGAGCGAGCGTGAGGCCAATGGCTTCTACCGCATCACGCCCGCGAGCCCGCTCGCGCCCGGCGAGTATGGCTTCGTCGTGCTGAGCGGCGCGACAGCGAGCGGGCGGATGTTCGACTTCGGCATCGACTAGGGTCGGGCGGCGCCCTCCGGGAAGGCCGCCTAGCGCGTCGCTGTGGGATTCGCGAGGAGGGTGTCCCAGAAGGGGCGCGCGCGCTCCGACATCCAGGCGCGCGTGCCCACCGCGCGGGCGACGGTGCGGCCCTCGCGATCGACGAGCACCGCGGTGGGCGTGGCGGTCACTCGATATTCCCCGCTTACCTCGCCGTCGCTATCCAGGACCACCGGGACGGAGAGGCCGTGCATCTTCACCCACGCCCGCACCTTGTCCCGCCCTTCCTGGATGTTGACCGCGAGGACCACGAGCCGCCGGTCGCGATAGCGGCGGGCCAGCTCCTGCACGGTGGCGGGGAGCTCCTTCTGGCAGTACGGGCACCAGGTGGCCCAGAAGTACAGCAGCACGGTCTGGCCCCGCAGGCTCGCCAGCGACAGCGGGCGGCCGTCGAGATCGGCGAGCGTGAAGGGCGGCGCGGCGGCGCGCGGCAGCGGCGCCAGCTCGAGCGTGGCCATCGCCTCGGCCGACGGCTCGGCGGAATGCCCCCCGCGGGGCCCGCCGATGAGGACAGCCCCGAGGAGGACGAGAGCCAGCAGAGACCGCGTCGGGAGACACCGGCGAAGCGCGTGCAGGGAGGCCATCACCCGTCCAGCTTATATGCGGAGGCGTCGGGCTTGAAGGCCCGAGGCAGCCAGAGCGGGCGGCGCAGCCCGCCGGGGCCGGGCGCAGGCCGCGTCATGGCGAGCCAGCGGCGGAACACCTCCTGCGAGCGGTTGGTGTCGACGAACACGTCGCCGTAGCGGTCGTCCGCCCCCGGGCGCACCGCGCGGACCTTCTGATGCCAGCAGTGCTGGCCGCTCACCGGGTCCGGGTGCACGGGGAAGGTGAGGTTCTGGTGCACGCCCGCGTCTTCCCACCACACGCGCTCGGAGTCGGGATCCGCGCTGGCGAACGGACGGATGCCGTGGACGTGGCGCATGCGCCAGCGCCCCGGCGCTTCCCGCGTGAGGTCCACCAGCGCGGTGGACCAGCGCTCCCCGCCGGTGGACTCGTGAAGCCGCCACCGCCCGATGTGATGAGAGCAGGCGATCACCCCGGGCCGGATGGACTCCGTCACCCACACGCGATCCACGAAGTGCCCGATCTCCGTCTCGATGCGGAGGAGCTCCCCCGTCTTCACCCCGAGCCGCGCGGCGTCCTCCGGGTGCAGCCAGAGGGGGTTGCTGTGGGAAATCTCGTACAGCCACTTGGCGTTGCCCGAGCGCGAGTGCACGAGCGTGGGCAGCCGGAAGGTGGGGAGCAGCAGCATCTCGCCCTGCGCGCGATCGATCTGCGACCAGTGCACGTGGCTCCGCGCGTAGGTCGGCACCGCGTGCTCGGGCCACTTCCAGTCCTTGAGGGTCTTCGAGTAGAACTCGAGCTTGCGCGAGGGCGTGGGGAATCCCGCGGCGGCGCGGCCGTCCACCTCGACGCCCACCGCGGCGCCGCCCTTGGCCACCACGTGCGTGACGGGATCCACCGACGCTCCCTCGCGCTCCGCGGCGGACAGCGGCTTCTCGTGGGACGCGTAGACCCCACCTTCCACGAGGAAGGCGCCGTATTTCCGCATGTACGCGAGCGGGCTCAGGCCTTCTTTCGCGGCGGCGGCGGGGAGACCGGGCACGCTGTGCTCGAAGATCCAGCGGTAGAACTCCTCGATGGTGAGCTTGGCGCCGGGAAGGTACGGCGACTCGAAATACTTGCGGATGCCGAGGGCCCCGTCGGGATCGATGCGCCAGGACAGCTCGATCCAGAATTCGTCCTCTTCCCAGACCTGGCCGAGCCCGGCCGCCTCATGCGCCTGCCACGTCGAGTCGAACCGCCGCCCCTGCTTCTCGAGCGCCACCCGCAGCACGGGCTGGCGGAAGCCGATCCAGCGCGCGGCGTGCGTCTCCTGGCTCATGAGATCGTGCCGCTCGGAGGCATGTCCCATCGGCAGGACGTAGTCCGCGAAGTGCGCGGTCTCGCTCCAGATCGGCGTGAGGCAGGCGTGGCGCTCGATCTTGGCCTCGTCGTTGAGCATCTCGATCCACGACATGCCGTCGGGGTTCGTCCACACCGGGTTGTAGACGCGCGTGAAGTACATCGCGAGCTTGCCCCGGTTCTCCCGAAGGAAATGCGGGAGCAGGAAGCTCATCTCGAAGAAGGCGAGCGGGTACTCGCGCGGCATGAGCAGCTCGCTCCATACCTTGCCGGGCGGCGGCATCATGGGCGGCGCCGGCACCGCCTTGTGGAAGCCCGACGGCGCGGTGCCGCCGGGCGTGGCCACCGCGCCGGCGAGGACGACCAGGAGCTCGAGGGCGCGCGCCACTTCCCAGCCCCAGAGATTGCCCGCGGCGGCATTCCGCCACACGTGGGTGGAGAGCGCGCCGTTGGCGCGCCCGATCTCCCGCGCGATCTCCGCGATGCGCGCGGCGGGCACGCCCGACTCGCGCTCGGCGAACTCGGGAGTGTAGTCGGCGTAGAGCTCGGCAAGCGCCCTCTCGAACGCCTCGAACGTCACCGGCGTGCCCGGACGCTCCTCGCGCAGGTACTCCTCCCAGTTCACCCAGCGGCGGACGAACTCGCGATCCCACGTGCCCTCGCGCAGCAGCACGTGGCACATGGCGAGAAGCAGCGCGGCCTCGGTCCCCGGCCACGGGGAGAGCCACCAGTCCGCCATCGAGGCGGTGTTGCTCAGCCGCGTGTCCACGACGCACACCTTGGCGCCCGCCTGCTTCCCCTCGGTGATGCGCTGCGCGTGGGGGTTGAAGTAGTGGCCGGCCTCGAGGTGGGAGGACAGGAGCAGTATCACGCGCGCCTTGGCGTGATCCGGCGAGGGCCGGTCGAGCCCGTGCCAGAACGCATAGCCCGCGCGCGCCGACGCCGAGCAGACATTGGTGTGGCTGTTGTGCCCGTCGATCCCCCACGCGTGGAAGATGCGCTGGAGATAGACGAGCTCGTGGCCGGGGCGCCCGAGGTGATACATCACCTCGGTCGGCCGCTTCTCGATGAGCGCCTTCCGGATGCGGCCGGCGATGTCGTCGAGCGCCTCGTCCCAGGTGACCCGCTCCCACTTGCCCTCCCCGCGCGCTCCCGCTCGGCGCAGGGGATAGAGGATGCGCTCGGGATCCGTCACCTGGTTGAGCGTGGCGGGCCCCTTGGCGCAGTTCCGACCGCGGCTGCCGGGATGCGCGGGGTTCCCCTCGAACTTCTGGATCGTGAGCGTGCGCTGGTCCACGTACGCGAGGAGCCCGCATGCGGCCTCGCAGTTGAAGCAGATCGTCGGGATGAGCGAGTACTGCCGCTTCACCCTCCGCGGCCACGCGCGCGGGTCGAACTCCTCCCAGCTGTCCCAGAGCGCTGCGGGCGGATAGCGATGCAGCCCCTCCGCGGGAGCTTGGAGATCGCGGGCGACGGGGTGGAGGGGCTCGGTCACGCGGTCGGTCATGGGATCGGCCTCAGCTGAGTGGGACGGATTGGCCCGCCCGTATCCAGAGGTCCTCGTAGAGCCACAGCCCGGCGAGGGCGAGCACGGCGGCCGCCCCCCACGCCGCATGCCACGGCGTGCACAGCAGCGCGATGGGCAGCGCGATCCCCGCCCCCGCGACGCCGGCCCAGAGCGGGGCGGCGAGCGGCCCGCGGGTGAGGAATCGCGCGGCGCGCTCGGCGTCGAGGGTGGCATGCGGGGTGAGGATCTCCGCCTCCAGGACCACGGCGAGCGTGATCAGCGAGCCGAGCAGCACCAGACGCAATCCCCACGGCGCGCCCGGGCCCCCGCCGAGCGCGAGCGCAGGCAACAACAAGCTCGCGCTGCCCGCGGCGGCCGCCGCGACGAGGAGATGCGGCAGGGTCAAGGGGCTCTGCCAGAAATCGCGGCCCTCGGCCTGGCCGAACAGGAACGCGCTGTACCCGGCGGTGGCGAGGGCGAGCAGGGTGACGGGCACCGCCAGCCACACCAGCGCCTGCGGGCGCCCCAGGATCCCCGCGAGAAGCCAGAGCGTGGCGACGCCCCCGTAGGCGATCAAGGTCCAGCCGCCCCACACGAGCCACGAGCGCCAGTTGGGCTTGAAGAGGAGATAGAGGAAGCGCTCCGGCCGCTTGAGGTCCGCGATGAGGAGGGCGGTGGTCAGCGCGAGGAACACCAGGGCGATGACGGGCGCGATGCGGCCGGCGAGGGCATTGCCCGACGCCAGCCCCGACAGCATCCCGAGCCCGGCCACGAGCATCGCGCCCGCGGACACGGACTTCGTCCAGAGATAGGCCGAGACCTTGCCGCCCCAGGGCCGCGCGGGATGCGCGACGTCGTAGACCGTGCGGGCGAGCGCGCGGAGATCGGCCGGGGCATCGGGCACGGGCGGCGCGGGCGCCACCGCGCGGTTCCGCTGGCCGGGCGCCGGGATCTCGGAGACCTGGGAGAAGACGTACTGCCCGTCGCGCCGCTGCATGTCGGGGACCAGCGCGGACATCTCGGCGCCGAGGTAGAACACCTTCGGCTGCGTCCCCTGCTCCGGCTTCCGCACCTGCACCTGCTGCGAGGCGACCAGGCGCGCGATGAGCGTGCCCGGGTCGTCGAGGTCGCCCGCCACGATGGCCTGCACCGGGCAGACGATCGCGCACGCGGGCTCGAGCCCCACCTCGACGCGGTGGGCGCAGTAGTGACACTTGGCCGCGGTCTGCGTCTGAGGATCGATGTAGAGCGCGTCGTAGGGACAGGCCTGCATGCACGACTTGCAGCCGATGCAGCGCGCCCCGTCGAAGTCCACGATGCCGTCGGGACGGCGGTAGAGGGCAACAGTGGGACAGATCGTCACACAGGGGGCGTCGTCGCAGTGGTTGCAGCGGAGCACCGCGAAGTACCGCCGCGTGTCGGGAAACGTGCCCTTCTCGATGTACTTCACCCAGGTGCGGTTGACGCCGAGAGGGACCCCGTTCTCTTCCTTGCAGGCCACCGTGCAGGCATGGCACCCGATGCACTTCCGCTGATCGAGGACGAATCCGTAGCGCATGCGAAGACTGATATTACCCCGTTCGTCGCGCGGCTACAGGGCTTTGAAGATCAGGCGGGCTCCCACGAAGGCCAGCGCAAGGACGAGGGCGCGGATGATCCACACGCCGTGCAGACGCTGGGCGACGCGCGCCCCCACCTGCGCGCCCACCACCACGCCGAGGGAGAGCGGCACGACCCGCGGCGCCGCGCCCACGAGGGTGCCGGTGAGGAGGTGCACCACGGAGCCGACCGCGGTCATCACCGTCAAGGTGAAGTGCGAGGTCGCGGAGGCTACGTGCACGGGAAAGTTGAGGAGATTCACCATCACGGGGACGTGGATGAAGCCGCCCCCGATGCCGAGCAGGCTCGACACGAAGCCGATCACCACGCTCACCGCCACACCGAGCACGGGGTTGTAGCTCCACGACTGCACGGTGCCGTCCGGATCGATCATGCGGCGGCTCATGCGGAAGCGCCCATCCCCATGTCGGGTCTCGGCAAGAGGCCGAACGACCAGGAAGATCGACAGGGCGACGAGGAGACAGCCCACGGTGAGGTCGAACGGGCGGCGCGGGATCAACGGGGTCGTGAGGGCGCCAACGATGGCGCCGGGCACGGTGGCGAGGGCCAGGAGGACGCCGGAGCCGTAGTCGACGCGCCCGAGCCGGGCATAGGCGAGGGTGCCGGACAGCGCGTTGAAGAACACGACGGCCAGCGACACGCTCGCGATCGACTCGGAGCTCTCGTTGGGATAGAAGATGAGGAGCAGCGGCACCAGAATGAAGCCGCCCCCTGCCCCGATGAGGGTGCCGTAGGCGCCGATCACCAGTCCGGCGAGGAGCAACAGCAGCCATTCGGGCACGGTCGAAGAGCCTCCGGGACAATTCGCACGGCGCGGCCGCGCTGGTCGACGGCCATCGGCAACGCTAACACGGAAGACCGTCGCAGCGCGCCCGCCCGGTGAGGGCCGGGTGGCGAGCGCGGCGCGCGGCTCAGGCGCCGACGGCGCGACGGACGGTCGCGAACACCTCGTCGGGGGATCCCTCGAGGTGGATCGCCGCGGGGAGGGGCGGCGGGACGTACTTGATGCCGGCGCCGGTGAGGACCAGGACCACGCGGTCGCCGGGCGCGACGTCTCCGCATGCGCGCAGGCGGATCAGGGCGGCCAGCGCCGCGGCGGCTTCCGGCGCCGTCCAGATGCCCTCGACCCGCGCGAGGAGCGTCTGCGCCTCCACGATCTCGTCCTCGCTCACCGCGAGCGCGCCGCCCTCCGTCTCGCGCAGGATGCGCAGCATCTGGCGGCCGGCGAAGGGACCGGGCACTCGCAGCCCGGCCGCGTGCGTGAGGGGGTTCTCCCACATCGACGTGGTCTCGGCCTTGTCCTCGAACGCCTTCACCACGGGGGCGCAGCCCTCCGCCTGCACGGCGACGAAGCGCGGCTGCGGCGAGGCGATCCAGCCCATCGCCGCCAGCTCCTCATAGCCTTTCCAGATCCCGACGAGGCCGGTGCCGCCGCCCGTGGGATACATGAGGACATCGGGGGTCTCCCAGTCGAGCTGCTCGGCGAGCTCGAGCCCCATGGTCTTCTTGCCCTCGAGCCGATAGGGCTCCTTGAGCGTGGCCAGGTCGAACCAGCCGAGGCGCGGGGCGACCTGCGCGATCACACGGCCCGCGGTCGCGATCGAGCCGTCCACCGTGAAGACGTGCGCGCCCGCGATCAGGGCCTCGGCGATCGCCGCCTCCGGAGTGCCGCGCGGCACCACGACCGCGATGGGCACGCCGGCGCGCGCGCCGTACACCGCAGCGGCGCCACCTGCGTTCCCCGCGGAGGGGATCATGAGGCCCTTCACGCCGAGCGTCCGGGCGCGGGTGACCGCCATGCCGAGGCCGCGCGCCTTGAACGAGCCGGTGGGATTCTGCCCCTCGTCCTTCGCCCACAGGTGGCGCATGCCCAGATGCCCGGCCAGCCGCGGCAGCTCGAGCAGGGGCGTGCCGCCCTCGCCGAGCGTCACCGGCGTCTCGTCGGCGGCGAGCGGCAAGAGCTCGCGGAAGTGGTACATGCCCGGGGGGCGCGAGCGAAGCGCGTCCTTGGTGACGGCGCGCGCGACGGCGGCGAGATCGTAGCGCACGGCCAGCATCTGGCCGCAGGCCTCGCACACGGTGAGGAGACGGGTCGGCTCGTGCGCCTTCCCGCAGATGGTGCATTCGACGTGGGTCACGAAGCTCATACCGCGGCCACCCTCCGGTCCACTGCGAAGAGATGCCAATCGCCCGGGACGCCCTTCAGCGTGTGCAGCCCCCGGTCCGCGAACGCCAGCCCCGAGCCCGCGACGAGGTCGCGCACGGTGCTCGACACCAGGACCTCATCGGGCCCCGCCACCGAGGCCACCCGTGCGCCGATGTGCACGGCGATGCCCGCCAGCTTGTTGCCCAGCACCTCGCACTCCCCGGTGTGCACGCCGGCGCGCACCGTCACGCCCAGCGAGCGCACCGCCTCACCCACCGCGCACGCGGCGCGCACCGCGCGGGCGGGGCCGTCGAACGCGGCGAGCACGCCGTCGCCGGCGGAATCGATTTCCCGGCCCCGGAAGCGGCCGACCTCGCGCCGCACTGCGGCGTGGAAGCCGCCCAAGAGCTCTCGCCACCGGCGGTCACCCAGAGCCACCGCCTGCTCCGTCGACCCGACGATGTCGGTGAAGACCACGGTGGCGAGCACCCGGTCGGACTCGGCCTCGGTGGGGAGCTCGCCGAGAAAGCTCCGGATTTCCCGCAGGACCTGCTCGGCGTTGTCGGTGAATGGCAGATGGTCGATCCCCGGCAGCTCGACGAGCTTCGCGCCGGGAATGTGCTCGGCCATGTAACGGCTCGCCTCCACGGGGACCACCCGATCGCCGGTGGGGTGCAGCAGCAAGGTGGGCACCCGTACGCTCGGCAGGACGTGGCGGACGTCGATCTGCGCGTTCATCCGAAGCACCTGCGCGCTCGAGGCCGGGCTCGCGCTCATCCGCGTGAAGCGGGCCCACCACTGCACGAAGGCCTGGTCGCGCATGCGGCTGGGCGCGCGCTCGGCCAGCCCCACCGGCCCCCCCCACCCCCGGACGGTGGACTCGATGAAGCGCTCCCACTCCTCGGCGGACGGCATCCACGGGCTGTCGCTCGACCGGATCCGTCGCGCGTAGGAGCCGTGCGTGATGAGCGCGGACGCGCGATCCGGATAGGTCGCGGCAAACAGCACGCAGAGCGGCCCGCCTTCGGAGTAACCAAAGAGCGCAGCGCGCTCGGAGCCGGCGGCGTCCATGACCGCACGGACATCGTCCATCCGGGTCTCGAGGCCCGGCATGTCGGGCACCCGGTCGGAAAGCCCGGTGCCCCGCTTGTCGAAGAGAATGACGCGGGAGAACCGCGCGAGCGACTCGAGGAATCGAACGGCGGACGGCTCTTCCCAGAAGACCTCGACGTTCGAGATCCAGCCCGGCACGAGCACGAGGTCGCGGGGCCCCTCGCCCACCACCTGATAGGCGATGCTGACGTCACCGCTCTTCGCGTATCGGGTCTGGGGCGGCATCCGGGAGGGGCGACGCTAGTGGCTCGCCTTCTCCTTCTCCGCCTTGGCCTCCTTGACCACCTTCTCCGCGATGTGGGCGGGGACTTCCTCGTAGTGGGACGGCTCCATCGAGTAGGCGCCGCGACCGCCCGTCATCGAGCGCAGGGAGGACTCGTAGGTCAGCATCTCCGCCATCGGGACCTGCGCTCGCACCGCGACGATCTCGCCGTCGGGTTCCATGCCGATCACGCGGCCGCGCCGGCCGTTGATATCGCCGATGACATCACCCGCGTTGTCGGAGGGCGCCGTCACTTCCACGTTCATCACCGGCTCGAGGAGGATCGGGCGCGCGTCCATGAAGCCCTTCTGCAGTCCCATGGATGCGGCGATCTGGAAGGCCATGTCGGAGGAATCGACGTCGTGATAGGAGCCGTCGTAGAGGGTGACCTTGAGGTCCACCACCGGGTAACCCGCGTAGATGCCGCGCTTCATGCACTCCCGCACCCCCTTCTCCACCGACGGGATGAAGTTGCGCGGGATGGCGCCCCCGAAGATGTCGTCGACGAACTCGAAGCCGCCGCCGCGTGTGAGCGGCTCGATCCGGAGCCAGGTGTCGCCGTACTGACCGCGCCCGCCCGTCTGCTTCTTGTACTTGCCCTGCACCTCCGCGCGCCCCTTCACCGTCTCCT
>Ga0111539_10013427_pt1 | contig 10240 bp, 9 predicted proteins | sample RhiMethybrSRZTD1_FD_79667 | JGI IMG/M metagenome (GOLD analysis project Ga0111539, IMG submission 79667) | Populus rhizosphere microbial communities from Tennessee, USA - Rhizosphere MetaG P. TD hybrid SRZTD1 (version 2) (version 2) | ecosystem: Host-associated > Plants > Roots > Rhizosphere >... | reverse complement strand
GCCGGAACCACCGCCGGCGATTCAAACGTCCTGGAGCGTGACATTCAGCGTCTGGTGCAGCGACTGCAAAAGCGTCCGGCGACGGTTCATGTGGTGCTGCTGTCGAACACCCGGTCGGCGACCGGCGGCTCGGTGCAGACCAACGTCGGCCTCGCGGTGACACAGCTCACCGGCGGTCGGTACGAAGGCATTGCCGCGGCGAGCCGTTTAGCGACGCTGTTGCCGGAGATCGGAGCTCAGGTCGCCAAGAGCCACGACAAGCAAAGTCACCAGTTCCGCCTCACGCTTCAGCGGCCCAGCGGCGCGTCAGGCGACCTCGGGCAGATCGGCTTGAGCGTTCGCAGCGGTTTGCGAGCCGCCGGGCTGTCGCGGGACGGTCGTCTGCCGTAGCCTCAGGTTGCGCCGCACGCGTCTCACCTCACAAGATCGAGTGGTGCTGAGTGGGATGCGCGTGCGGACAGCGCTGGCGTTTGCCGCAATCTTCATCATCTGGGGCTCGACGTACCTCGCCATCAAGTACGCGGTTGCGGAAATCCCCCCGCTGCTCACTGCCGGTCTTCGTCATCTCATCGCGGGCACGGTCCTGCTCGCGTGGGCCCACGCCAAAGGACTGCGCGCGTCAGGCGTCGAATGGCGCCACAGCCTCGTCGTTGGCGTTCTGTTCTTTCTGATTGGCCACGGCACCTTGCACTGGGCGGAGCAAATCGTTCCGTCCGGTCTGTCGGCGCTGCTCGTCGCGACCGAGCCGGTGTGGATTGCGATCCTGCTGGCGTTGACCGGGCGGGCCCCTCTTCACCGGCGCACGCTTGGAGGGCTGCTGCTCGGTCTCATCGGTGTGGCAGTCCTGGTGCGCTTCGATCGAGGAACCGATTCGCGTTCGTTGCTGATAGGAAGCGTGGCGATTCTCATCGGTGCCGCATCGTGGGCGGCCGGCGTCGTGTACGGTCAGCGCGTCGCCCTTCCTCGGGATGCGATGCTGCGAACGGCAACGACCCTCCTGTGCGGCGCCGCATTGCTCCTCACGACATCGGCAGCGGTTGGCGAGCTCGCGCATGTGTCCGCACCATCGACTCGTGCGCTCGCGTCACTCGCGTTTCTGGTCGTGTTCGGGTCGATCGCGGCGTTCTCGGCGTACTACTGGCTGCTCGATCGTTTCCCCGCCACGCTGGTCGCGACGCATACCTACGTCAATCCGGCCGTGGCGGTGGTGCTCGGCTGGGCACTCGGCGGCGAACCGCTCTCGGCATCGCTGATCGTCGGATTGGTGATCGTGACGAGCGCGATCGCCTTGGTCAGCGCAAGCGAGTATCGGTCAGACGGCGAGACGGTCCCGCTGAAGCCGGATACGACATCCGTCCCCGCTCAAGCCGGACACTCCGGTGATGCGACCCGCGATCGACGCTACCCGGCGCGATCGATTCCGTAGATCGGCCGATACTTCCGTTCGAGATATTCGAGGTACGGCTGCGGGTCGATGCGCGAACCGGTGACGCGCTGGACGATCTCCTGGGCCTTGTACTTCCGTCCGTGCTGGTGGATATTGGTCCGCAGCCAGTCGAGCAGCGGAGCGAAGTCGCCACGGCGAATCTGATCGTCGCGGTCGGGATGCGCGCCCAGATACGACGCCCACAGCTGCGCGGAAATCACGTTGCCCAGCGTGTAGGTCGCGAAATAGCCGAAGGCGCCGATCGACCAGTGGATGTCCTGCAGCACGCCGGTCGCGTCGGTGGCCGGGACGACGCCGAGGTACTCCTGCATACGACTCCGCCACAGCTCCGGCAGGTCCTCCACCCGGATCGTGCCGTCGAGCAGCCCGATCTCCATCTCGACGCGCAGCATGATGTGCAGGTTGTAGGTCGCTTCGTCCGATTCCACGCGGATCAACGTCGGATTCACCTTGTTGATGCCGCGATAGAAGTGATCGAGGCTCACGTCACCGAGCTGCGACGGAAACTGCTGCTGCAGCGCCGGATAGAAAAAATCCCAGAACGGGCGCGATCGGCCGACCAGGTTCTCCCATAACCGGCTCTGCGACTCGTGCACGCCGAGCGACGCGGCATTGCCCAGCAACGACCGCGCGAACGCCGGCGCGATCCCCTGTTCGTACAGCGCGTGTCCCGTTTCGTGAATGAGACCGAACAACAGCGACAGCGGTTCGCGTTCGACGAATCGGGTCGTGATGCGGACGTCATTCGGTCCGATCCCGGTGGCAAACGGGTGGACGGATCGATCCTGCCGCCCGCGCGTCCAGTCGAAGCCGATCGCGGTCACGACGTTGCGGGCGAACTCGGTCATCCCGGCTTCGGCATACGACTGATGCAGGAACCCGTCATCCACTTGTGGCCGTGCCGTGAGCTCGCGGATCAGCGCGACCTGGCGCGGACGAAGCACGCCAAACAGCTCGTGCACCTCCGCTGTCGTCATGCTGGGCTCGAAGTCGTCCAGCAGCACGTCGTACGGGTGCACACCCGGAGGGAAGAAGCCGACGTAGCGCCGTTTCAGCGCGACGACCTGGTCGAGGTGCGGCTGAAAGGCGCCGAAGTCGGACTGCCGTCGCGCCGCGGCCCATGCATGCTGCGCCGCCGACACCGCCTGCGCCTGCTCGGCGACGAAGTCGGCGGGAACACGCAGCGCCTTGTCGTACTCATGCGCAGTGACGGCCACGAGTTTCTCGTTGTCGGATTCGTCACCATCCGAGGTCCCGTTGCGTCTGGCGTCTTCAAGTGCGCGGCCGACGGCATCAGAAGTGAACTTCTCATGCGCGATCTTGCGGATCGTCGCCACCATGTCGCCATGGGTCGAGGCACCGCCAGGCGGCATGTAGACCTGTTCGTCCCATTCGAGCAGCGACGCCGCGTGCTGCAGGTCGACGACCTCGTTGATGAGCGTGTTCAAGCGTGTGAGCGGATTCATGCTGGATGGTAGATGGCAGGTGGTGGATCGAGGTCAGAAGATACCTGAATGGTGGAAGTGGATCGCAGCCGCCGGTTCGCGGAAGTACACGACAACGCAACCACCATCTACCAACCACCATCCGCCATCTAACTGCGCCTCGGATATCGCGTGGCCACGTAGTTGTCGATCAGGGATCGGAACCCCGTCGCGAGCTCCTCATACGTCCCGCGCAGGGTCGTGACGTGCTCGCCGTCGACATAGACCGGACAGTTCGGCGCTTCGCCGGTCCCCGGCAGGCTGATGCCGATGTTGGCCGCCTTCGACTCGCCAGGACCGTTGACCACGCAGCCCATCACGGCGAGCGTCAGCGTCTCGATGCCCTCGTAGTGCTGCTTCCAGGACGGCATCTGCTCCCGAATGTAATCCTGCGTGCGCTCGGCGAGCTCCTGGAACGTCGAGCTCGTGGTGCGGCCGCAGCCGGGGCACGCCGTCACGCTCGGCGCAAACGATCGCAGGCCCAGCGCCTGCAGCAGCTCGCACGCGGCGTAGACCTCTTCGCGTCGATCGCCCCCCGGTTTCGGCGTGAGCGACATGCGAATCGTGTCGCCGATGCCTTCGTTGAGCAAAACCGCCATCGCCGACGCGGACCAGACGAGCCCTTTCATGCCCATGCCGGCTTCCGTGAGCCCGAGGTGCAGCGGTTGTCCGGTTCGCCGGGCAAGCTCGCGGTAGATGGCGATCAGATCGCGCGGGCGCGACACTTTGCAGGAGATGATGATCTGCTGTCGACGCAGTCCCGTCTCGAGCGCCAGCTCCGTGGAGTCGAGCGCCGAGATCACCATGCACTCGTTGAGAATCTCTTCGGAGGTGTGACCGAGGCTGCGGTCGGTGTTCTCCTGCATCTTCGCGAGCACGAGCTCCTGATTGAGCGAGCCGCCGTTGACGCCGATACGTACCGGTTTGCTGTTGTCCACCGCCACCTTGCAGATCGTGGCGAACTGCTCGTCACGACGACGGCCGGTGCCGACGTTGCCGGGATTGATCCGGTACTTGTCGAGCGCGGCGGCGCAGTCGGGAAAACGGGTCAGCAGCAGATGTCCGTTGTAGTGGAAGTCGCCGATCAGCGGCGCGGTGCAGCCGGCATCGAGCATGCGGCGTTTGATCTCGGGAACGGCGGCCGCCGCCTCGGGGAGGTTCACCGTGACGCGTACCAACTCCGAACCGGCTTCGGCGAGCTCGATGCACTGTTTCGCCGTCGCCCTGGCATCCGCGGTGTCGGTCATCGTCATCGACTGGATGACGATGGGTGCGCCACCCCCGACCTGGACGTTGCCGACCCGGACGCCGACCGATTTGTGGAGACGTGCTGCTACCGGCACGCTTCAATCATAACCGGCGCGGTTCAGCTCTCTACCCAGCCATCGCGCAGGAGCACTCCTTTGATTTCCTCGGCGCGCGCCAGGGCGATGTCGAGCGAGTCATAGTTCTCCGCGCGGTCCATGACCCCGTTGAAATACCAGGTCACGGTCGTCTGACGTTCACCTGGAAAGAGCGTCGCATGCGCGGTCGACCGGTCGCGTTTCATGCGCCAGAGCACGGTTGGATCTGTTGAATGTTCGTCCATCATTCAACCGCGATGTTCACCGCCATCATTACTCGAACACGAGAAACAGCGCTGACAAGACCGCCAGCGCCCACAGCGCCGGCGCGACCTCGCGCGCGCGACCGGTGATCGAGTAGAGCAGCGCGTGCAGCAGGAGGCCCCACAGAATCCCCTGCCCGGGGCGACCGCGAACGGCAGCCGCGCGTAGACACCCATCAGCAGCGTCATCGTCGAGGCGACGAGCACCGTCGCCGTCAGGACGCCGCTGAACGTCATGCCGGTACCGGCGGTGGACAGGATGCCCGGGTTGACGACCACGATGTAGGCCATCGTGAAAAAGGTCGTCACGCCGCCAGCAATGTCGGCGGCGAGGGTACCGCGTGGGGAGACAGGTGCGGCGGTGATCACCGCCGATATTGTGGCCTGCGTGCAATCAGCAGACGATGAAAAAGGCCCGCCTGCGCAAATTCAAAACGCAAAAGTCAAAATGCAAACGGCCTCTGGATTCTGCATCTTGCATGTTGCATTCAGGTCGAGAGTGTTCAGCGACCTGCTAGACGCGATAGCGGCCCAGACGTGCGGTGAGGATCGCTTTCAGATCGGCTTCGGAGCGCGTCCCGGTGAGATCGAGATCCGATTCGCTCAGGGCGTCGATGAGCGCGCGAATGACGTGGGCGCGGCTGATGGCGACGCCGCTGGCGGCGCGGATGTCGGCGCCCAGGCGATCGAGGAATACGATCTGCCGATCGAACAGGACGACGGTGACCTTGGTCCAGTGCTCGGTGTGCGAGGGTCGGCGGCCGCGTTTCTTGGGGGCCTCGCCGTCGCCGTCGACGCGCGGCACGAAGATGTCGTCACCGGTCTTGCCGAGCCGTTTCGATTTCGTCACAGGTCGGGTCACCATGGCATTCCTCCACCGCAGCGGACACGCCACGCGATGGCATCCTTCAATTCTTACGGAAGTAAGTCTATCAACGTTCTGGCTGCAACGGCCACCATGCTAAAGCAGTTGCCGCGGCACGCGCAAGCCGCGATCGGGCGAATCACCGTTTCGCCGCGAGGCGTTTCAGCAGCTCCGATGTGAACCGATCGTAGGCGACCGCGGCGCGGCAGCGGCCCGCGTACTCGCTCAGTGGCAGACCATGCGACGGCGCTTCCGGCACGCGCTGATCGTGCGGAATCTCCGTCCGGAACACGCCACGCGCGTTGTGGACGCGAATGATGTCGACGATCTCCCGCGTCGCGGGACGTCGATAGTCGACCATGGTCAACAAAATGCCGGTGAGGTGTGCGCTGGCACGCCGCGATTCGCGGCGATCCCGATACCAGCGAAGAAATTGCGCGAGCGACTCGAGCGACAGATAGTCCGCCCGGATCGGGACGATCAGCTGCTGCGCCGCGATCGGGATGCTCAGCGAGATGAGCGAGTATCCCGACGGGCAATCGAGCACGATGGCGTCGAATTGGGGACCCAGCGGGCGGATCACATCGGCCAGCCGGCGCTCCGGCTGCCGCACGTTGCGCAGTCGCTCGTCGATGTGCGCCAGCGCGCGCGAACCTGGAATCAAATGCAGGTTGTCGATGCGGGTCACGCGGCGTACCGCGTCGGGCGCCCGCCGCTCGTGCAGGAGGACGTCGGCAATCGAGGGCGTGCCGTGGCCGGGACCGACGCCGAGCGAAATCGACGCGTTGATATCCGCCTCCAGATCGACCAGCAGGACCGACTTGCCGGAACGTGCGAGCGAGGCTGCCACGTTGACCGCAGTCGTCGTCTTGCCCACTCCTCCTTTGGGATTGAAGGCCGCAATGATCATGCGCTCGATAGTTAGGGATTTATTTCGCCCATTATATTGGCGGGCGCACGTCGAGCACCGACATCGCGCCGGACGTCAGCGCAGGGCGACGGTCTGCGTCGGGCCGGCGAGCGATGCCCGGACGATGAATCGCTGTGGCGCGGAACCGATGTAGGTAAATGGGTAACAGGTGACCAGCGTCAGCGCGGGATGGCCGGTCGGGTCGAGCACCCATACGTCCTTGGGGTTGACGATGTTGGTGCGCTGTACCCGATACACGAACGTGCCCCCCTGCGTCACGAGTCGGATCTCGTCGTCGGCTTTGATGTTGCGCAGGCGGCGGAAGAACGTGTCGCGGTGTCCGGCGAGGCCGACATTGCCGTTCTCTCCGGGATACGCGGTTCCCGGAATGTGGCCGACGGCCAGCTGCAGCGTACGCGCGTCGCTGCCCGCACGGACGATGCTGGAGACTCCGAGGCGCGGGATCTCGACTCGTCCGATGACCGAGCCCGGCGCCGGTCGCGGTGTTGGCCGCGGTGTGGAGACGGAGGCAGTCGTCTGGGTAATACGCGGTGGAGGTGCGCTCGCCAGAATAGCGTCGAGCTCGCGATTCTCCATGGCCTGATAGAGACGCGCTTCGGCGACGGAGTAGCTGTAATACCCGAGGCAGACGATCGCGACCAGGAACAGGAGCCGTTCGATCCAGCGCCAGCCGGCACCGCGTCGCGGTGCGTCGGCGTGGGGCGGCAACGGTCCCCAGCGGTCAGTCGGTGGTGGTATCGCCCGCCGTATACCCATCTCGCGCCCGCACACTCAGGTTCTTGAAACCAGGCGCCCGGACGGTGACTTTCACGCGGTGATACTCGCCGTCCGGGTCAGACGGCACGTAACCAATGCTGTAGCCTCGGCGGATGTTGTCCGCGATCTCCTTGAAGTCGGCAACGACGCGCATCTCCGAGCCTGGTGAGTAGATGACGCCGCCGGACATCGAGGCCAGCCTCTTCATCACGTCGCGGTCGCCTCGCGTCGATGCGAGGTCGCCCGTATAGATCGTGTAGATCAGCGCGTCGCTGCGCAGCGCGCGGTGGAGCATATCCTTCTTCGAGTGCATGCTCGCGTTGTCCTCGCCGTCGCTCAGGACAACGAGCACCTTCTTCTGGTGCGTCGCCTTCTGGAGGTGATCGAGTCCATCGATCACCGCATCGTAGAGAGCGGTCATCCCACCCGGTACGAATCGCAAGAGCGATGCCTCAATCACCGACGGGCTCTGCGTAAACGATAGGCCACCGGGCAATCCCGTGCGCACGTACTCGTTGAACACGACCGTAAAGACCTCGTCTTCAGGGTGACTGGACGTCGCAAAGGCGCGCGTGCCCGCCAGCACCATGTTGCGGTGCGTCAGCATGCTTGTGCTGTTGTCGATTGCCAGGCCCGCGGCGACCGGGACGTCCGCTCCTGTAAAGAACGTGATCGGCTGCGGCTTGCCGTCTTCGAGCACCTGAAACGCCGATTGCGGCAGATTCGGCACGGCGTCGGAGTGCCCATCGAACACGTTCACGTGAAGGACGACGAGATCCGAGCGAACTTTGAAGATCGGCGTTGCATCGGTCGTGGGTTCCTGCGGCGGTGATGTGGTGGGTTCCTGCGCGCGGGAGGCGATTACCGCGCATGACACGACGATGAGCAGCACGCCAACGTGTTTCACAGGTCCCCCGACGGGAATGGGGCCGCCTGACGGCGGCCCCCACATGTGTAGTTTACGCCGAGTTTACCGGCGAGCGGCTCGCGCGCGCAGCGCACCCGCAAGCGACAGCAGACCAATCAGGCCACTGATTGGGAGCGGGCTCGCGGTCTTCGGCAGCGTGGTGGCGCGTGCCGTCTGCGATTCCGCCTGACCGCTCGTGCCGACCGTCCGCGTGCTGGAGGAGGTCGTCGTGTCTACGGCAACCTGGCTGCTGGTATCCGGCGCTTCACGTCGCGCGCTGGTGTCGACGCCGCGGTTCCCCGTCAGCGATCCGGCCGACGCGGTTGGCTGTGCGGGCGCGGGGGCGTCGCGCAGCGCGTTCGCGTCATTCTCAGGCGGCAAGCCGGCGCCGTTCACGGTGTTGCTGGCCTCCGCGCTCTGCGACGTCACATAACCGGTCTCGGTGCGGACCTGCTGTCCCGTGCGGGCCGCAATCTTCTGGGCTTGATCCTTCGGATAGATGAACTCCTTTCCAATCTTCTCGCCCGGGAAGTACCAATACTGAACCGCCGGAGTCGAACCCGCCCGATTCTCCTTGAACATGATCACCGTATCGCCGGAGACTTCGGGCCGCTCCGACTGCACGAACAACCACTGTCCCTTGATGTCCTTGCCATCGCGGTCGAGCACCTGCACCACGTTGCGCGACGGCGTGTCGGCCAGCCTGAACATGTAGGTGCCCGCCGGCAGAGTCGTTCCTGGCATCTCAACGGTGTTGCTGAACGTGAGGTATGTAACCTCCTGAACGTTCGTCTCCTGGGCTGCCACACGTGAGGACAGCACAGCCAGCACCGCCACGAGCAGTGCAATCGCGATGAATGTCACCCGTTTCATGCCTCTCCTCCTCGCTTCCAGTCCCTCGATCGCGGACCGCCTGGGCCGCACGATCGCGTTCGTTCGCATCTGCACGCGATAATTTGCATCTTGTGTGCCCCGTGGACCCCAGCCGTACGGAGACAGCGCGACCGGAGACCGTTGACCTGGCTGTGGTGGGGGCCGGCGCCGCCGGGCTGGCGACCGCGATCTTTGCCGCGCGTCGGGTGCCCGGACTGCTGGTGCGTTGCGTCGACAGCGCCCGTCACATCGGCGCCAAGATCCTCGTGAGCGGAGGATCGCGCTGCAATGTGACGAACACCCTTGTGACGGAACGCGACTTCTGGGGCGGTTCGCCACGCATCGTCGCGCGCGTGTTGCGCGCGTTTCCAGCCGGGCGTGCCGTGACATTTTTCCGCGAGCTCGGCGTTGCCGTGCACGAGGAGGAAGACGGGAAATTGTTTCCCGACACGAATCGAGCGCGGACCGTGCTCGACGCGCTGCGCTCGGCGATCGATTCGGCGGGCGTGTCGATCGATCTCAATCAACGTGTCTGTGATATCCGGCGCGATGGCGACGTGTTCTCAATCACGACCGCAGACGGCAAAGGCTATGTCGCCTCGCGAGTCGTCCTCGCCACTGGTGGACGTTCGTTGCCGAAGACCGGCAGCGATGGATTTGGATACGAGCTTGCGAGGCGACTGGGTCACGGCTGCGTGGAGACGACACCAGCGCTCGCGCCACTCGTACTCGATGGCGATCGACACGTCTCGCTCAGCGGTGTATCTCACCGCGTGTTGTTGACGTTGCGCGCGGACGATCGCGTGCGCGTGCGGCTCGAGGGTCCGCTGCTGTGGACGCATTTCGGCGCCAGCGGCCCGGCCGTGCTGAACATGTCACGGCACTGGCATCGGGCACGACTCGACGGCCAGGCGATGCAGGTTGCCGTGAACGTCTGTCCCGACGACACGTTCGAATCGCTGGAGCGCTGGTTCCTGGATCAGGAACGCGAGCGGCCTCGCGCGCAGGTGAGCACGGTGCTCGCGGGCCGGCTTCCGGCGGCGGTGGCCGATGTATGGATTGCGAGTGCTCACGTCGAGCCGATCGTCACGCTCGCGCATCTCACGCGTGAGGAACGGCGACGGTTGATTCACGCGCTGCTCGACACCCCACTCGATGTTCGCGACAGCCGTGGCTATTCATACGCTGAGGTCACCGCCGGTGGCATCCCGCTTGATGAAGTCGATCCGGCGACGCTGGAGTCGCGCGTCTGTCCGGGCCTGCATCTGGTCGGTGAGATCCTCGACGTTGACGGAAGGCTCGGCGGCTTCAACTTCCAGTGGGCCTGGGCGTCGGGCTGGGTGGCGGGGAACGCGGCGGCAAAGGCACTTG
>Ga0111539_10013423_pt1 | contig 10241 bp, 7 predicted proteins | sample RhiMethybrSRZTD1_FD_79667 | JGI IMG/M metagenome (GOLD analysis project Ga0111539, IMG submission 79667) | Populus rhizosphere microbial communities from Tennessee, USA - Rhizosphere MetaG P. TD hybrid SRZTD1 (version 2) (version 2) | ecosystem: Host-associated > Plants > Roots > Rhizosphere >... | reverse complement strand
GCGCCGCCGCGCTTGTTACTGCGTGCATACCAGTCCACGAGGAACAGGCCGTGCGGGCTGCCGTCCGCGTCGAACACTTCGAACACGCGCACGTCCGGCTGATACACCGGCAGGTCCTTGCGCTCCTTGAAGCTGAGGCCGTACAGCTCGTGCGCTGCGAACAGCACGCCGTCCACGAGCACGCGGTTCATCTCGAAGTACGGCCGCACCTGCGATTCGTCGTAGGAGTAGCGGGCCTTGCGCACCTGCTCGGCGTAGAAATCCCAATCCCACGCCTCGAGCTTGAACGACCCGGCGCCGTTCGTCTTCGCCTGCGTGTCGATCAGCGCCTGGATGTCCGCTGCTTCGCGCTTCGCGTTCGCGACTGCCGCCGGCGCGAGCTGCTTCAGCATGCTGTTCACTGCACCGGCGTTGAGCGCGGTCTCATCTTCGAGCACATACGCTGCGTGGTTCGGATAGCCGAGCAGTGCAGCACGCTCCGCCCGCAGCTTGACGATCTGCGCGATCTCGCCGGTCGTGTCGAACTCGCCGCCCCAGCCGCGGTCGACCGAGGCGCGATAGATGCGCTCGCGCACCGCGCGATTCCGGAGCTGCGCGAGCGGCGGCTGCGTCGTGGTGTTGAGCAGCGCAATGACGAACTTGCCGTCCAGCTTGCGCTCCTTCGCCGCTTCGGCCGCGGTTGCGATCTGTTCATCGGTCATGCCGTCCAGCTCCGCGCGGTTGTCGACGACGACGGCGGCGGCGTTCACACCCTTGAGCACGGTCTGCTGGAACTCGGTCGTGAGCTTCGAGATCTGTTCGTTGAGCTGCTTGAGCCGGGTCTTGTCCGCGTCGGACAAACGCGCGCCGGCGCGAACGAAATTCGTGTGATAGCGCTCCAGCAGGCGCAGCGATTCCGGATCGAGCTTGAGCGACGCACGCGTCTCGTACAGCGTGCGCACGCGCGCATACAACGCAGGATCGAGATAGATCGCATCGTTGTGCGCCGATAGTTTCGGCGACATCTCGGTCTGCAGCCCTTCGAGCTGCGGGTTGGTGTTCGACGCGGTCAGGTTGAAGAACACCGTGACGGCGCGCGAGAGCAACTGGCCCGAGCGTTCCATCGCGACGATGGTGTTTTCGAACGTCGGCGCCGCCGGGTTCCTGGCAATGGCGTCGATTTCCTTGCGCGCCTCAGCCATGCCGGAGAGCAGCGCCGGCCTGAAGCTCTCGTCCCTGATCTTGTCGAAGGGCGGCAGGCGGTAAGGCAGCGCGCTCTCTTTCGAGAATGGATTGTCGGGCGCCAGCGCAGTGGAGTCGTTCACGGGTTTTCCCGACGCAGTGGTGGCCGCCAGCACGAGCGCGGCGACGAGAGGTTTGGTGAGTCGCATTGCATGTCCCTTGTAGGTCGGGCTTCAGTCCGACAGCGAAGTTTAAGCGAGAAACTCCGTGAGAGCGGCGGCCACATCTTGTGGACATTCTTCCGGCAACCAATGCCCCGCCGGCAGCGCTTTGCCACGAGCCTCGGGTGCGCGCGGCTGCCAGGTTCCCAGCACGTCGAACAAGCGATGCATCGCGCCGTGCACGCCCCAGAGCACGAGCGTCGGACAGCGCAGCGGCGTTGCCAGGTCGGCTTCGTCGTGTTGCAGATCGATGCTCGCGCCGGCGCGGTAGTCCTCGCACATCGCATGCAGCGTCTGCGGCTCGGCGAAGCACCGGACATATTCCGCGAACACCGCCTCGTCGATGACGTCCGGGATCAGGCCGCTAAAGGCGAAGTTGCGCAGGAACGGCTCGGCCGGGCCGGCGAGCAGCATTTCCGGCAGCGGCGCCGGCTGGATCAGAAAGAACCAGTGGAAGTACCAGGTCGCGAGATTCCTGCTGACCTGCGTGTAGACGATGCGCGTCGGCACGATGTCGAGCAGCGCGAGCCGCGTCACGGCCTGCGGATGATCGAGCGCCATGCGGCATGCGACGCGGCCGCCGCGATCGTGTCCCACGACCGCGAATTGCTCGAAGCCGAGCTGGTGCATCACCTCAACCTGGTCTTGCGCCATCGCACGCTTGGAGTAGCCGGCGTGATTGTCGCCTTCGGGCGGCTTGCTGCTGTCGCCGTAACCGCGCAGATCAGTCGCCACGAGAGTGAAGCGTTCGGCCAGTGCAGGCGCGACATGTCGCCACTCGAGATGCGTCTGGGGCCAGCCGTGCAACAGCAGCACGGGCGGCCCGCTGCCGCCGACGACGCCGTTGATCTCGGCGCCGGCGGTCGCGATGCGGATCGACTTGAAGCCGGGAAACCACGCCATGCAGCAGATGCTACTGCGCCGGCAAGGTGTATGTCGCCTCGATCAGCTCCCGCAGCTTGCGGCGCGACGCGCCGGCATCGAGGCGCTCGTTGCGCTCGATCGCGGCAGTCTGCGTGGCCAGCGTTTCGTCCTTGATGCCCCGGCGCAGCCACTGCGAGATCTCGCCGCGGCGCAGGTGAAACAGCCAGGTGTCGTCGTCGACGCCGTCGGCGAGGTCCATGAACAGGATCAGGTTGTGCGCGCGCAGGTTGAGTTTTCCTTCGGGTCCGCGGAAGTAGAAGCTGCGGTCTTCGGGCAGCTCGCCTTCGGCGTATTTGCGCAGATGCCGGCGGCGCTCGGTGCGGCTCGGCTCGAGGCGCACCAATGTCGGCTCGCCTCCTGCAGTCTTGTTCCACAGCAGGGCCGTGCCTGCTTCGAGCGCTTCGGGCACGCCATCGACCGGTCCAATGCGATTGCCATCGGTGAACTCGCGCAGCATTTCGCGCGGCCGGTCGCCGAGCACGACGATCGTGTCGAGCGCGCGCAGCACCGAGGGCGCAACCAGCTTCGGCGAGACGCTCACGGCGAGCACACCGTCGAGATGCTCGGGCAGAGTCTGGTCGGTGGGGCGCCAGTTCGCCGGCATCGCGTGATGAGCTTCGTCGACGATCAGCCAGTGCGGGCGGCCGGTGCGCGCCCGCAGCTCGCGAATGCGTGCGAACAGCGACAGGAAAAACCACGGCCGATCTTCGAGCTTCACGCCGAGCAGGTTGATGACTGCGTTCTGGTCCGGCTTGCTCAGCAACTGCGCGCATTCATCGATGGTCGGCGCATGCTCGGTGTTGCCGAGTACGACGGCCGATTCGACGCTGTCGTAGTCGCCTTCCGGATCGATGATGCAGAAGTTGTAACTGGCTTCACGCAGCCGCTCGACGAGCCCCGCCACCACGGTCGACTTGCCGCCCCCGGAGCTGCCGACCACGAGTGCGCTGGTCCGGAACGGCGACAGCGCGATTAGTTTGCCCTGCGCGTTCTTGCCGAGCGGAATGTCGTGGCGCGCGAGCGAACCGGCCTCGCGGCTCGCCAGATCGTCGGCGAGCATCTCGTCGATGAGTTGCACGACGCCGGCGCCGTGATCCTTGAACGTCACGATGTCGGCTTTCTCTTTGACTGCGGGCAGCGCGTTGGCGACGGCGACCGCGCATTCGCAGATGTTGAAGAATGCGTGATCGTTCTCCGCGTCGCCGACTGCCACCGCGTTGTGCGGCGAAAGATTGAGCTCGGCGAGCGCCGCGCGCAGCCCGGTCGCCTTGTTGATGCCTGCGGGCAGCACCATCACCGCGCCCTTGTTGAAGATCACCTGCAGCTCGAGCCCGCAATCGCGGATGGTCTTCAGCACGGTGTTCTCGTGCGGCTCCCAGGTCGCGACGATCACGCGCCCGACGGAAATGGGGCCGACGCCGCGCTGGATGAGCATGTCGACGAAACTCTGCGACGGTGCTTCGCCGAGCAGGCGCTCCTCGCGAGTCTCGGGTCGATAGAGCAGGGCGCCATTCTCGGCCACGACGCGCGCGAACAGATCGAGGCGCGGCATGACCTCCTGCAGCTGGTCGAGCTCACGCCCGGTGACGAGCACCAGCCTGCGTCCCGACTCGCGCAGACGCTCGAGTGCGGCGATGGTCGGCTCGTCGACGCGGCCGTGATGGGCGATGGTGCCGTCGTAGTCGCAGCACAGCGCGAGATAGCGCATCAATGGGGTCCAGGCGTTACAGGGGCCGAGCTGTAACGCCGTGCAACTTTGACCAGTTCCCTATTTCTTCTTCAGATACGCCTTCGACTCCTGACGCACGAGGTCGATGAGATTTCCCATCGCGAGGTTGGCGTCGATGAGGTGCAGGCCCCAGTCCGGCAGGACCTGATTGTTGACGACTACGTCGCCGACGATGTCGTCGGTGCGCGGATCGTTCGCATCAGCGTTGACGTGCACGGCAAGATAGGTGCCGGCATCGTTCGAGACGCACTCGGCGCTCAGCAGGCCGGGGACGCTGACGAACGGCGTCGTCACCTTGTGCTCCGGCGTCACCCACGGCTTCGGCGCAGCAGCTGACGACGCGATGAAGCGGCCGTTCGAGAGGTACGCGTGCAGCTCACCGCGGCCACCGCCGAGCGCAGCCGGATTCACGCACGCTGCAGCCATGTTCTCGCCTTGCGCCTTACCGAAGCGCGAGTTTGCGGGCGGCGGCACGTTGTCGCGGAAACTCGCGTATGCAACCGCGCAGCCGGTCTGCGAAGCCGACTTGCATAGCGGGATGTGCTGGAAGACGCCGACATCCTTGCCTTTCTCGACCGGCAGGTTCGTGCCGAGCAGCAGCGCCGAAATGATCTTCTCCTGCACCGGCTTGCCGTCGATCTCGTTCTTGATCAGTTGCGTCAGCACGCCGGAGCCCTGCGAGTGGCCGACGAGCACTACGCCGCGGCCGTCGTTGTCGTTCTTGAGATAGTAGTTCCACGCCTCGAGGACATCGTTGTACGCGAGGGTGCGATCGATCGGGATCGCCTTGCCGGCAATGATCGAGCGCAGCGCCGTCAGTGTGACCTGTCGATAGAGCGGCGCGTACGGCCGGCACACCGACGAGAACCGTGCGAACTGCTGCAGGATCACGCCGTGCTCTTCCGCTCCGGCCGTCATGTCGCTGTTGCCGGTCTGATCGAGCGACACTGTCGGATAGACGTAGAAGCAATCGATAGGCGGATTGCGCGCAGCCTTGAACGACTCCTTTTTGAATTTCCCGTTCGCGGCGACGATCGTCGTCGACAGATCGACCGCGCAAGAATCCTTCTGATTCGGGCGGCACAGCCACGTCTCGGGCTTGCTGTAGTCGTTGGGTTGCGCGGCCGGCGCGGCGGCAGGTGCGGAATCGCTCGAAGCCGGCGACGGTGATTGCGCCACAGTCGTTGCCGATGACAACAGCGCGAATGCGCTCGCGAAACCTGCGATGAATCGCAACATGTCCGCTCCCTCGATGACAGGATGGTTCGGGTCCGGGCGCGAAAGTCTACGACGGCTGCGATGACGCGTGACGAGGCATGACAGTCCTTTGCGTTGCGAGCCCGCGCTGCAGTACTTGTGCGCAAGCCGATCGGAAAATCACGTGATGATTGACGCACTTGTTGTTGCTGTTCGCATGCCGTCGTGATCGCGGGCATGGCCTTCTTCTATTTTCTTGCTCTTCAAACGCCATCGTTTCTGCTATCGGTCAAAACCCGCGTAGCGGCAGCGGCACTCGTGGCCGGCCGGGCATTACGCCTGCCGATTTTCTTTACGCCCACCCGCGACATAAGCCTTCCGACCCCGCGTAGACCCCCCAAAACAGGCCGCAACGCCGCGGGCCCGCCGTTTGCATCTGTCTTCGGAAAGAACAGTTTTCGGTTCCGCGGAAGGGAAGAATGCAAAGACGTCTCGGGCTGCTGCTGATCCTGATCCCCGCGATCGCCTCGGCTGCTTTCGTCGTCGCCGACTCGGTGGAGCACGCGCGTCCCGCTCCGGCGCCCAAGACCCTCGAGGCTCCCAAGTCGAAGCCGGACGACGCGCAGTCGCAGGCTCCGCAGCATGCTCCCGGCGAAGGTGAGGTCATCGGCGTCCCGATGTTCGCGTAACTGCAGGTTTTTGGCCGGCGGTGCCGGCTCCGGCGAAATCTCGTTGCTTCGTCCGGGGCATGAAGGGCGGCACCGCCGGCCAGCTGGCCGACACTCCCGAGCACGATCCGACACCTGCGCTGGGTGCGCGTGCGCGACCTGACTTCCGTCACTGGCGTACCATCTGCCTCCGGCGCCAGGATTTGAACCCTACCCAACGGGTAGCGTACGTACTGGCGTACCGTCAGTCGGAGGTTCTATGCGAATCGCAGCAATCGGTTTAGGGCTCGTGGTGGCGCTGGGCGCCGGCGCTGCGTTTGCCAATGGCGGCGGCGGCGCGCCTTCGGGCGGCGGCTCTTTCAACATGCCCGAGCGCCAGATGTCGCCGGAAGAGCAGGCGAAGGCGGCCTACAACCAGGGCATCCGCGCGGTGAAAGCCGCTGACAAGCTGGCGAAGAGCGCCGAAGAGGCGACCGACGAGAAAAAGAAGACCAAGGCTGAGGACAAGGCGAAGCGCCAGTACGAGAACGCGCGCGGCTATTTCGCGTCGGCGTTGCAGCGCAAGCAGGACATGTACGAGGCCTGGAACTACGTCGGGTACACGAGCCGCAAGCTCGGCGACTACGAGAAGGCGCTGCCCGCTTACGATGAAGCGCTGCGTCTGAATCCGTCGTACAACGAGGCAATCGAGTACCGCGGTGTCGCATACCTCGGGCTCAATCGCATCGATGACGCGAAGAACGCGTACATGCAGCTGTTCCAGAGCTCGCGCCCGCTCGCCGACCAGCTGATGGCGGAGATGCAGAAGTGGGTCGCAGAGCGTCGTGCTGCTGGCAATGCGGCGGCGGAAGTGGACGCGCTGGCGCAGTGGATCGATGAGCGCTCGAACATCGCGCGTCAGACAGCTTCGCTCGCGACCGATGCGCCGGTCATGCACTCCTGGGACTGAGCTACGACGCGGATCCTGCTGATCGTTCTCTGCTGCTGGATCGGGATCGCATCAGGCGGTCCCGCCAGCACTGACCCGCAATACAGCTGGCGACTCCCGCCCGGTTTTCCTCCGCCCGCCGTCCCCGCCGACAATCCGATGTCCGAGCACAAAGTCGCGCTCGGCTGCCGGTTGTTCTTCGAGACGCGCCTCTCGGCGACTCACACATATTCCTGCGCCAGCTGCCACCGTCCGGAGCTCGCGTTCACCGACGGTCGCGCACTTGCGATCGGCGCGAAGGGCGACAGCATGCATCGTGGCGCGATGACGCTCACGAACGTCGCATACAACCCTGCTTTCACCTGGGCGAGCAGCACCGTCGTGACGCTGGAGCGTCAGATGGAGCAGCCGCTGTTCAACGAGCATCCGCTGGAAATGGGATTGAAGCGCGACGACCGCGAGCTGCTCGCGTGGCTGAACGGTGAGCAAAGCTACTCCGCAGCGTTCCGCGAATCGTTTCCGCAGGAAGCGGAGCCGGTCACGATGCCGAACGTGTTGAAGGCGATTGCGGCGTTCGAGCGCACGCTCATTTCCGGGCGCTCGCCGTTCGATCGCTACGTCTATGACGACGACCGCGCCGCCTTCCCGGAAAGCGCGCGGCGCGGGATGCGGCTGTTCTATTCGGACCGCAGCGGCTGCGCGCACTGTCATTTCGGCCTCAATTTCTCCGGGCCGATCGCGCAGCACGGCAAATCGGCGCCGCCGTTGTTCGCCAACAACGGCTCAGCAGTGAAGGGCGACGAAGGCTTGGCAGCGGAAACCAAACGGCCGCAGGATCTCGGACGCTTCCGCGTGCCGACGTTGCGCAACATTGCGCTCACCGCGCCGTACATGCACGACGGGCGGTTCGCGACGCTGGAGGAAGTGATCGATCACTACGTCGCCGGCGGCAAGCACCCCGATGCCATCGGCGCCATCGATGCGCAGATCCGCCCGCTCGATCTGAGCGCCGCAGAGAAGAGCGATCTCGTCGAGTTCCTGAAGAACCTCACGGATCCGGCGTTTACCGCGAGCTCATCCTGCCGCCCGCCCCGCGAATATCCGCAGCCCGGCTCAGCACCGTGACCTTCTGACCGTGCTGCAGTCTTTCGACGCCGCGCACCACGACCAGATCGCCCGCTGACACCGGGCCGCGAATCGTCACGAGGTCGCCGTCCGTGGCCACGGACGTCACCGCGACCTTCTCCGCGGTATTGTCGGAGCGCACGCGCATCACGTAGTTGCCATCCTGGCGGACTGCGATGGCATCGCGCGGTACCACGAGCGACTCGGTTGCCTCACGCTCAGGCAAGCCGACTTCGATCGGGGTACCGACGCTCAGCGCGTTGTTGGCCAGAACGAGTCGCAGCTCGAACTGGCGCGAACGCTCCTCGCCGACGGGCACCACCGTGCGCACGTTGGCCGTCATCTGCCGGTCCGCTATCTTGACCGGCAGCTCCATGTCCGGCCGGACCAGCCCGACCAGAGTCAGCGGCGCCTGCACGCGCGCCTCCACGTGAACCGTATCCACCAGGTGCGCGATCGCCGCACCGGTCGCGACATACTCGCCGCGCTGCGCGAGCCGCTCCGTCACGATGCCCGCGAACGGCGCGCGCAACTCCGTCTGATCGAGATCGTGCTGCGCAACGCGCTGGCGCACCTGAGCCTGCTGCAGCTGAGCAGTGAGCACGCCGAGCTGTGAGCGAACCTCGTCGAGCTGCGTCTGCGAGATCGTGCTGCCCACTTTCTCCAGGCGCTGCAGTTGGCGCTCCGACATCGCCCGCTGCGCTTCGATACGCGCGACTTCCGCCTTCGCGTCGTCGACACGCAGCCGCACGGCGTCATCTTCGAGCTTCGCGATGCGCTCGCCTTCGCGCACCCGCGTACCGACTTCGGCGACGTATTCGAGCCTGCCTTCCGCGCTCGTCGCGAGGCGCGCATCGTTGCGGCTGACGACGCCGCCCGGCACCCAACGCCGCGGCGCGACGCGTGCTACCGAAGCCTTGGCGACTTCCACGGCTACGCCGGGCTCTTCCTGCGGCGGCGCTTCGGCCGCGGCAGCGAATGCCGAAAAGGCAACCGTGGCGGCGAGCGCCAGCGTCGAAATGCGTGACTTGATCATCCTCATCCCCCGACTTGTAGGTCGGGCTTCAGCCCGACAGCTTCCGTCGATTCAACAGGCACGCTGCGCTCGTACACGAGCCGCAACAGGCTCGGCAGCAGCACGATCGAGAACACCATGCTCACTATCACACCCGCGACGTTCACTGCCGCGAGACCGCGATAGATCGTGCTCGCCGGTCCAGGATTCACCACCATCGGCAGTGCACCGAGCGCACCAGTGAGCGTGCTCGCGACCATCGCGCGCAACCGCTGATTCAGCGCCATGCGCAACGCTTCCTCCAGGCTGTGCCCGTGATTGAGCGCGTCGCGCGTGCGGTCCACCAGCAGGATCGAGTGATTGACGATGATGCCGATCATCATGATGAAGCCGATCATCGTCAGCAGATCCAGCGGCTGGAACGCCACCAGGCCGAGCGCGCGGATGCCGAGCACGCCGCCCGCGAGAGCCAGCGGCACCGTGAGCACGACGACCGCGGCGTCGCGCAGCGAGCGGAACATCGCAGCCATCAGCATGAACAGCACCAGCAGCGCCAGCAGAAAGTTCACGCCCATCGTCGAGATGATGGCGTCGAGGCGGTCGGCGCTGCCCGCGAGCCGGATGTTCGCGTCCGGGGGCAGCTGCGAGCGCAGCGAGGGCACGATGTCGCTGTTGATCTTCGCTAGCATGTCTTCCAGCGACAGCGTCGGCGGCGGATCGATCGTCAGCGTCACCGTGCGGTGATGGTCGATGCGACGGATCTGATCGGGCGCGACCGCCGTCTGCAGATTCACGAGCTCGCCCAGCGAGACGGTCTCGCCCGAAGGCGTGATCAGCGGAGCGCGCTCCAGCTCTTCGGGCGTCTCGCCGACGTTCGCGCGCAGGATGACCGGCAAGCGCGTCTGGCCGTCGAAGTACTCGCCGAGCCACGCGCCATCGCCGAGCGCTCGTACGACGGTGCCGAGCGACGCGCGATCCCAGCCGACCTCGGCGATGCGCCGGTCGTTCGGCTCCGCCCGCAGCTCCAGTGCCTGCACGTCCGCGTTCGGGAACGATTGCACGTTCGCGCCGGGGAACGTTCGTTCCAGAAGCTTGCGGCCTTCCTCGGCTGCGGTGTTCAGGGCCGTGGTGTCGGTGGACTGCAGGTGGAGCGCCACGGAGCGCGCGGAGCCGCCGATGCCGCCGAACAGCTCGCCTTCGTTCACGAACACGCGAGTGTCGGGGAATCCCACGACGATCTCATCGCGCACGATGCGCTCGAGCTCGCCGATGC
>Ga0111539_10013422_pt1 | contig 10242 bp, 10 predicted proteins | sample RhiMethybrSRZTD1_FD_79667 | JGI IMG/M metagenome (GOLD analysis project Ga0111539, IMG submission 79667) | Populus rhizosphere microbial communities from Tennessee, USA - Rhizosphere MetaG P. TD hybrid SRZTD1 (version 2) (version 2) | ecosystem: Host-associated > Plants > Roots > Rhizosphere >... | reverse complement strand
TGGTGATCTGCACCATCACGCTGTCGGTGCAGGAGCGCACCACGGCGCAGTCGGCGCCCGAGATGATGGCCACGCGTCCCAGGTCGTTCGGCGGCGTCGACCCGGGGGCGCCCGCCAGGAGATCGGGCACGCCGTCGCCGGTCAGGTCGGGGAGGGCCGCCACCGAAGTCCCGAGCCGGTCTCCGGCGAGCCCGCCCGGATCCACGGCACGGCAGTGCACGGAGCGGTCCGCGCCCGAGAAGATGACGACGCTCCCTGCGTCGATGCCGGACGGCGTGTCGGTGGTCGGGGCGCCGATCGCCAGGTCGTCGATGCCGTCGCCGGTGACGTCGCCGAGCCGGGCGATGGCGGCGCCATAGCGATCGCCGGCGGAGCCGCCGGGATCGTCCAGAGCCTCATGGTCCCACGTCTTGTCGCTCCCTTCGTCCACCGAGCCGTCGCAGTCGTCGTCGATGTGGTTGCAGCGCTCCGGCGCCCCGGGGTGAGCGGCGGCGATCCGGTCGTCGCAGTCGCCGCACGGGAGCCCGCCGGCATCGCACGACGAGGAACACTCGGCGAACCCGTCCTGGTCGAGGTCGGCGCACGGGCAGACCCCGACGCCGGCGCAGACTCCGGCGCTGCAGCGGTCGTCGGATGTGCAGGCGCGGCCGTCATCACAGAGGGCGATGTTGCTGGCGTGCCGGCAGCCGGCGGCGGGATCGCAGCTGTCGTTCGTGCAGGGATTCCCGTCGTCGCAGGTGACCGCCGCGCCCGGCTGGCAGGCGCCGCCGGAGCAGGTGCCCGCGCCCGTGCAGGCGTTGCCGTCGTCGCAGGGGCCGCTGGCGGGGGTGCGGACGCAGCCGATGGCGGGGTTGCAACTGTCGATCGTGCAGACGTTCCCGTCGTTGCAGTCGATGAATTGGTAGTGATCACCGGGGATGCAGTCGTACTGGAGACACTGCGTGCCTCGGGTGCAGAGGTTGCCGTCCTCGCATTCGGCGCGGTTGTTGAAGAAGGCCGGATAGCAGGCCCCCTGCCCGGCGCAGATGTTGATGGTGCATTCATTGCCGTCTTCGCAACTGTAGTTCGTGTGGGTGCAGGTGCCGGTTGCTGTGTCGCAAGCGTCGATGGTGCACGCGACATTGTCGTCGCAGGGGGGGCAGTCGATCGCGATGCCGGGGCTCGACGCCGTCAGGGCCACGGTCGCAGCGATGAGGAACGACGCGGCAGCGCCGGTCGGAAGCAACACCCACGGGGACAGGATCGAGGATCCCGGTCGTTTCATGGCGGCCTCCCTCCTTACACTTGCGGCGACGTCGGACGGGGACCGCGAGCGATCCCGCAGATGGTGAAGGAGATACCGCCGTGGTCATCCCCTGTCAACCTGAATCCGCGGCCCCGCGAACGGGGTTGACAGGCTTCCCGGCTCCCCCTAGAATTAGGACCGTTCCAGTCGCATATCAACCCCAGAATGATTCGTCTCTCGAAATCCGCCGACTACGGCCTGATGGCGATGCGCCACCTGTCGCTCCTGCCGCGCGGCTGCTGCTGCAGCGCGCGGGAGCTGGCGCAGGGCCACAAGATCCCGCCGGCTCTGATGGCGAAGCTGATGCAGCGCCTCGCCCGGAGCGGGCTGGTGGCGGCGACCCACGGGATCAAGGGGGGATACCGCATCGCCCGATCGGCGCAGTCGATCTCGCTGCGCGAGGTGATCGAGGCGATCGAGGGGCCGCTGGCGATGACCGACTGTCACGATCCCGCGAGCGACCATTGTCCCCAGGATTCCACCTGCACCGTCAAGGGCCCGCTGCTCGAGATCCAGGCGCGCATCGCGGCGGTCCTGGCGCAGACCTCGGTCGGGGATCTCGGCGGGCCAAGGCAGCAGCCGATGCGCATCGCGATGCCGGCGCGGGGAGTCAAACAGTGACGACACGCGGCATCTATCTCGACGGGCACGCCACCACCCGTCCCGACCCGCGGGTCGTGGCGGCGATGCGGCCGTACCTCGAGGACGACTTCGGCAACGCCTCCTCGAAGACCCACCCCTACGGCTGGCGCGCCGAGGAGGCGGTGACGCGGGCGCGCGCCCAGGTGGCGCGGCTGATCCAGGCCGACCCCAAGGAGATCCTGTTCACCTCGGGGGCCACCGAGTCGAACAACCTGGCGATCCTCGGCGGGCTGCGCGGCCATGCGGAGAAGGGGGATCACCTGATCACCGCGGCGACCGAGCACCCGTCGGTCCTCGACGTCGCCCGGATGGCGGCGGAGCAGGGGGCGGAGGTCACCATCCTGCCGGTGGACCGGCGCGGCCGGGTCGACCCGGCCGCGGTCGCCGCCGCCATGACGCCGCGCACCGTGATGGTCTCGATCATGGCGGCCAACAACGAGGTCGGGACGCTGGGGCCGCTGGCGGAGATCGGCGCCATCTGCAAGGAGCGCGGCGTCCTGTTCCACACCGACGCGGCGCAGGCGATCGGCAAGATCCCCATCGACGTGCAGGCGGCCGGGATCGATCTGCTGTCGATCTCGGCGCACAAGATCCACGGGCCGAAGGGGGTCGGGGCGCTCTACGTGCGGCGCAAGAACCCCCGCGTCGCGCTGCGGCCGCTGCTGGCGGGGGGCGGGCAGGAGCGCGGCATCCGGCCGGGGACGCTCAACGTTCCGGGCATCGTCGGTCTCGGCACGGCGCTCGAGATCGCCCGCAACGAGATGACGGTCGAGTCGAAGCGCCTCGCGGCGCTGCGCGACCGGCTGCAGCAGGGGTTCCAGGGGCGCCTCGCCGACATCGTCGTCAACGGCGACGAGGAGCGGCGGCTGCCGAACAACCTGAACGTGTCGTTCGCCTACGTCGAGGGGGAGGCGCTCTTGCTGGCGCTCGACGGCGTCGCCGTGTCGTCCGGCTCCGCCTGCACCTCGGAGAAGCGGGAGCCGTCGCACGTCCTGAAGGCGATGGGGGTGAGCGACACCATGGCGCAGACCTCGCTCCGCTTCGGTCTCGGGCGCTTCAACACCGAGCAGGAGATCGACGCGGTGATCGAGCGGGTGGCGCAGGCGGTCGTGCGGCTGCGGGAGATCTCCCCGCTCGGCCAGCATGCGCAGGCAGAGATGACGCACGTCGAATCCACGATGGAAGTCGCGGCCCCGCGCGGGCCGCAGGAGGGAGGCCGAGCATGATCCACGTCACGCCGAAAGCGGCGGAACAGATCCAGGTCCTGATGCAGAAGGAAGGGCTCGAGGGGCACGCCCTGCGCGTCGAAGCGCAGGGGGGCGGCTGCTCGGGGATGTCGTACCGGCTGGCGTTCGAGAAGGACGCGACGCCCGAGGACAAGACGTTCGAGGACCAGGGGGTGAAAATCCTGGTGGACAAGAAGTCGTACATCGTGCTCAACGGCATGACCCTCGACTTCACCGACGGGCTGCAGGGGAGCGGCTTCGTCTTCCAGAACCCGAACGCCAAGTCGACGTGCGGCTGCGGCAGCTCCTTCTCGGCCTGACATGACCAACGCCTGGCTCGACGAGGGCCTGCGCGCGCTCGCCGAGGGGGACTGGTCCGAGGCGATCAACGGCCTGCGCTGGGCGAGCGACGCCGAGCCCGGGAACGCCCTCATCCTCCTCAGCCTCATCGACGCCTACGAGCGCGCCGCGGCGGTGGAGGGGGATGCCGATCTCCTGCAGCAGGCCTGGAACGTCTGCCGGGCGCTGCGCGACCGGAACCTGCCGATGTCGGAGGAGGAGCGCGAGCACTTCCGCGCCGCCTTCGTGCGCGTGCGGGACGCGATCGTCGCGGCGCGCGCCGGCGGCTGGAGCCCGCCCCCCTCGAAAGAAGAGGTCCACGGGACCTGACGCGCGCGGAGCACCGCGCGCCCCCGTACGGACCGCCTCCGTTCCATCCCGCAGCACGACCGGTTTTCGGCCGCTCCGGCCGTTGCGATTCGAAAAACGCGCGTGATATCCTGCCGCCCATTCGCGCGGGCGATGGCGCGCGCATGTCACACTTCGACGTGGGGGTCGTGTCATGGCGCACAAGAAAGAGTTCCTGACCGGACAGCGAATCTGGCCCGAGGGGATCCGGGGCGACGAGAAGGTCGATCGTCTCATCGACGAGACCTTCCTCGCATACAACGGCGGCCGGCTGCAGAAGGCCTGCCGTCTGTTCACCGAGAAGATGCTGCGCGACGACGTGACCGTCGGCGTCAGCCTCTCCGGCGCGCTGACCCCCGCCGGCGTCGGCCGCTCCTGCATCATTCCGCTGCTCAAGGCCGGCTTCATCGACTGGATCGTCTCCACCGGCGCGAATCTCTACCACGACACCCACTTCGGTCTCGGCATGTCGCTGCACCGCGGCACCCACACGATCGACGACGCGGTGCTGCGGCGCGAAGGGGTGATCCGCATCTACGACATCCTGTTCGATTACAACGTGCTGCTCGACACCGACAACTACCTGCGCACCATCATGGCGGAGAAGCCGTTCTCCAAGGACATGGGGACCGCCGAGCTGCACTACCTGCTCGGGAAGTACCTGGCGGCGCGTGAGAAGGAGCTGGGGGTCGAGGACACCTGCGTGCTCACCGCCGCGTACCGCGCCGGCGTCCCGTGCTACGTCTCGTCGCCGGGAGACTCGTCGATCGGCATGAACGTCGCCGAGCTGGCGATGCGCGGCTGCGGGCCGCGCATCGACGTGAGCCGCGACGTCAACGAGACCGCCGCGCTCGTCTACGCGGCGAAGAACGGCGACGGGAAGAGCGGCCTCCTGATGCTCGGCGGCGGCTCGCCGAAGAACTTCGTGCTGCAGACCGAGCCGCAGATCCAGGAGATCCTCGGGCTGACCGATCGCGGGCACGACTACTACATCCAGATCACCGACGCGCGCCCCGACACGGGGGGGCTCTCGGGGGCGACGCCGTCGGAGGCGGTGTCGTGGGGCAAGGTGGATCCCGACAAGCTGACCGACTCGGTCGTCGTCTACACCGACTCGACGATCGCGGCGCCGCTGATGACCGCCTACGCGCTGGCGCGCGTCCGGCCGCGCAAGGCGAAGCGCCTCTACGACACGCGCGAGAAGCTCGTCGAGAAGCTCAAGGTGGACTTCCTCGCCGAGCACGAGCGGCGCCAGAAGACGGCCCGCAAGAAATAGTCAGGCGAAGCGCCCCGGGTCGAACGGCGTCAGGTCGACGCCCGGCGCCTCCTCCCGCAGCAGCCGGCCGACGATCGCGGCGGTGATCGGCGTGAGCACGATGCCGTTGCGCAGGTGCCCGCACGCGTACAGGAGTCCCGGCGCGGCACGTCCCAGAACCGGCAGTCCGTCCGGCGCCCCCGGGCGCAGCCCGGCCCAGGCGGAATGGAACGCGGCGGCTCCGAGGCCCGGCACGAGACGCATCGCCGCCGCGGCGATGCGGGCCAGTCCCGCCGCGGTGACGCTCCGGTCGTAGCCGGCCCGCTCCATGGTGCTGCCCGCGAGCAGGCGCCCATCGCTCCGCGGCACGAGATAGACCTCCTCCGACGCCACGACGTGTCGCACCAGCCCCGGAGCGGCGAAGCACAGCATCTGCCCGCGCACCGGCTCCGAGGGAGGCACCACGATCCCCTCCGCCGCGAGCGCGCCGGCCCAGGCGCCGGCGGCGACGACCACCTCCCGCGCCCGCTCGTCCGGCCCGCCGGCGACGCGCACGCCGCGCGCCGCCCCGCGTTCCATGATCACCCCGGCGGCCTCGCAGCCCGCGCGGATCTCCGCGCCGGCCGCCTCCGCCGCGTGCCGCAGCGTCTCCGCCAGACGGCGCGGATCGACGGTGTGCTCGTGCGGCAGGTGCATTCCTCCGCGGATCTCCGCCGAGACCGCCGGCTCGAGGGCGCGGATCTCGACGGCGTCCAGCGTCTTCACGTCGAGCCCCATGCGGCGCTGCGCGGACGCGGATCGCGCCATCGCCTCCCGCTCCGCCTCGTCGAGGGCGACCACCAGCGCCCCCTCGCGCCGCAGGTCGACCGTTTCGCCGGTCTCGCGCTCGAGCGCGCGCAGGAAGGCGGGGTAGAGCGCCCGGCTGGCGAGCGACAGCGCCAAAAGCGGCCCCGGCTCGTGCGCCTCGAGCTGCGCCGCCAGCATCCCGGCCGACGCCCCGGTCGCCTCCCCCCCCGGCGCCCCGCGCTCGAGCAGCCTCACGGACATCCCCGATCGCGCCGCCTCCCTCGCGACCGCCAGCCCGATCACCCCTCCGCCCACGACCAGGACATCCACCGAACGTTCGGCCATCCCCTCGAGTCTGCCACACCCGCAGGCCTTCCACGGGCCGGAGGACGCCGACGTTGTTGACAGCCCCCGACCCCCCCCCTATCATCGGCCGCTTCCATGCCGGATCGCCGCGCCCTCCTCATCCTCTTCTCCGCCCTGTTCCTGGTGATGCTCGGGGTCGGGATCATCATCCCGAACATCGCCTACCGGGCGGCGGAGCTGCACGCGAGCTCGATCGAGATCGCCCTGCTGTTCACGCTCTATTCCCTGATGCAGTTCCTGTTCGCGCCGATCTGGGGGCGGCTCTCCGATCGGATCGGGCGGCGTCCGGTGCTGATCGCCGGTCTCTTCGGCGGCGGCGCGGGGCTCCTGCTCTTCGGCGCCGGCGATCGACTGCTGACGCTCTACCTGGCGCGCGGCCTGTCCGGGCTGATGTCCTCGGCGGCGCTGCCGACGGCGATGGCCTACGTCGCCGACGTGACCGATGAGAAACGCCGCGGGCATGGGATGGGGGCGATGGGTGCGGCGATGGGGCTCGGCTTCATCTTCGGTCCCGGGATCGGCGGGGCGCTCGCCCAGTTCGGGCACGCCGTGCCGTTCCTCGTGGCGGGCGGCCTGATGATCGTCACCGGGATCGCCGCCACGATGCTCCTGCCGGAGAGCCTGCGGCAGCGGGCCCCCGCCTCGGCCGGGGCGTGGTTCCACCTGCCGGCCCCCTGGAAGGCGCTCGGGAGCCCCTTGGCGCGCTTCTACGGCGTCGCGTTCACGGTGCCGTTCGCCATGGCGGCGCTCGAGACCACCTTCCCGCTCCTCCTGCGCGACCGGCTGGGCATGGGGGCGCACGAGATGGGCTGGATGTTCCTGTTCATGGGGACGGCGGTCTTCCTCGTGCAGGGGTTCCTGCTCGGGCGGGTGATCAACGCGGCGGGGGAGGAGCGGGTGATGCGCGCCGGCCTGCTCATCAACGCCGCCGGCTTCCTGCTCGTGCCGCGCGCCACCGGAGTGATCGGGCTGACCGCCGCGCTCGTCCTGTGCGGCGTGGGGAACCAGGTGATGCGTCCTACCAACGCCTCGCTCCTGACCAAGCGCAATCTCGGCGGACAGGGGGAGGCGATCGGCGTGATGGACTCGTTCGACTCGCTCGGCCGGATCCTCGGCCCGGTGCTGGCCGGGCCGGTGTATGGCTGGGCGCCGCACGCACCCTACCTCGTGTCGGCCTCGATCCTGGCGCTGTGCTTTGCGCTGCTGCTGATCACTTCACCGAGGGCGGGGGTGCGGCAGCCGGCGGCTTGAGGATGAAGCGCCCGATCGTCGCCGGCCGGTTCATCGCCATGCGCAGCACGCGGCTTCCTTCGACGACGAAATAGGTCGTGACCGTGCCGTCGGCGCTGCGGTAGACGTGGCGGATGCGCCCGGACGGCGCGACCGCGCCGGGCGGCGGGCTGCGCCGGTCCTCGGGGCCCGATTCGGCCGGCTTGCCGTAGATCTCCAGGAGCTCGTTGACGTTCGAGCCGGCGCCGATCCCCTCGACGGTGCGGCGGGTGCTCGCCGGGACCCCCTCGTAGGCCTCCGCGAAGTTGAAGCCGATCGATTCGATCGTCATGGCCGCCGGAGTTTCCCCCATCGCCAGCGCCGAGATCCCCTCGGAGGGGATCGACAGGCGGAGGACCTGCGGCTGGTTGGCGAACGGTGCCTGCCTGGCGTCGGGGTAGCGGGCCAGGAGCTCCGCCAGCGTCTCGCCGAGCCAGACCGCGCCGGGGATGCCGACCTGCATCTGGATGACGGCCTGCTGCGCCGCCCCGGGCTTCGCCTCCCCGGCGGCGGGCGCGGGCGCCGGCAGGGCCAGGCCGTAAAGGCCGAGCGTCAGAGCCGCCGTTGCGAGGGCCGCGCGCGTCATCGCGGCACTATAGCATGCGGTACAATCGCCACTTCCCGAGGAGAACCCGTTGCACGGAAAGGACGGCGACGCGGTCGTGAGCCGCTTCGATTCGGAGGCGCGCGACTTCGCCAGGAGCCCCTTCCACCGGGATCCGGAGCGTCTGAAGCGGTTCCTCGACCTCGCCGCGCCCGGGCCGGACGAGGAGGCCCTCGACATCGCCTGCGGTCCCGGCATCGTCGCCGCCGCGTTGCGCGAGCGCGGCGCCGCGGTGACGGCCGTGGACCTGACGCCGGGGATGCTGCGCGAGGCGCAGGGCAGCGGCGCGCGTCTGCTGCGCGCCGACGCGCTGCGGCTGCCGTTCAAGGATGCCTGCTTCGATCTCGTCCTGTGCCGCAACTCCTTCCACCACTTTCCCGATCCACCGATGGCATTCGCCGAGGCGGCGCGCGTGCTGCGGTCCGGCGGCCGCCTGGCCTACGAGGACATGGCCGCGGCGGAGGACCTGCCCGAGCGCGACCTGCAGGAGACGATCGAGCGGCTGCGCGATCGGGCGCACGCCCGCACGCTGCCGCCAGGGGAGGTGCGCGGGCTCGTCGCGGCCGTCGGGCTCGAGGTGACCGCACAGCACCTCGTCCCGATGACGGTGGACTTCGACGAGTGGATCGATCGCCCGCGCCCGTCGGCGGCGGCGCGCGCCCGCGCCCGCTCCCTGATGGAGACGCGGCGCGACGCGCCGGCGGGGACGCTGCGCTCCTTCGTCGAGGAGGGGCGGCTGCGCTTCGAGCGGAACAGCCTGCTCCTGGTCGCGGTGAAGAGATGAGCCCGGTCGATCTGTTCCACGACGACGGCAGTGTGCCGTATCGCTTCTGCCCCCGCTGCGGCGGCGGGCTCGAGTCGCGCGTCGTCTTCTCGCACGACCCGCCGCGGCTCGTCTGCGGCGCCTGCGGCTTCGTCTTCTACCTCGACCCCAAGGTGGCGGCCGGCGCCATCTGCCGGATGGACGGCGGGGTGGTGCTCCTGCGGCGCGGCATCGAGCCGGGCTACGGCCTGTGGGTCTATCCGGGCGGCTACGTCGATCGCGGCGAGTCGCTGGAGGAGGCGGCGGTGCGCGAGGCGCGCGAGGAGGTCGGCCTCGAGATCCGCCTCACCGGCCTGATCAATGCCTATTCGTACCCGGGCCGGCCGGTGATCGTCGTGGTGTTCGCCGCCGACGTCATCGGCGGCGCCCTGACGCGAGGGGAGGAGGCGCTCGACGCGCAGGTCTTCCCCGAGACGGCGATCCCATGGGGAGACTTGGCGTTCCGCAGCACGACCGACGCGCTGAAAGAGTTCTTCGGCGGGGGTGCCTTGCGCCCGCCGATCGATCGTTGACGAGAGAGGGGGACGGATGCTGCTCGAGGGAAGAGTCGCGGTGATCACCGGCGGCGGCACCGGCATCGGCCGGGCCATTGCCGAGCGTTTCTATCGCGAAGGGGCGAAGGTGGCGATCGCCTCGCGCAACGCCAAGACGCTGCAGACGGTCGCCATGGCGGTGAACAAGGGGGACCATCGCATCGTGCCGTTCCGCTGCGACGTCTCCAACCGCGACGAGGTCGAGGTGCTGTTCGGCAACGTCATCGAGGTGTGGGACCGGGTGGATATCCTGGTCAACAACGCCGGCCTCTCCGGCATCACCCCGGCGATCCCGGCTCCGGAAGGCGACGACGCGGAGGCGCGGTTCAAGCAGATCCTCGACGTCAACGTGACCGGGACGTACTTCTGCGTCCGCGAGGCGGTACCGCACATGCCGGAGGACGGGCGCGGTCGCATCATCAACCTGTCGTCGGTCCTCGGGAAATTCGGGGTCCCCGGCTACGGCGCCTACTGCGCCAGCAAGCACGGTGTCATCGGCCTCACCAAGGCGCTGGCGCTCGAGCTGGCGCCGAAGAAGATCACCGTCAACGCGCTGTGCCCCGGCTGGGTGGAGACCGACATGGCGGCGGCGGGCGTGGCGGCGGGCGCGCGCGCCGAGCACATCACCCCGGAGGAATTCAAGCGCCGGGCGGAGGAGCGGGTGCCGCTCGGGCGCTTCCTGCGCCCGGACGAGATCGCGGGACTCGCGGTCTTCGTCGCCTCCGACGCGGCGGCGGGGATGACCGGCCAGGCGATCAACCTGGAC
>Ga0111539_10013421_pt1 | contig 10242 bp, 7 predicted proteins | sample RhiMethybrSRZTD1_FD_79667 | JGI IMG/M metagenome (GOLD analysis project Ga0111539, IMG submission 79667) | Populus rhizosphere microbial communities from Tennessee, USA - Rhizosphere MetaG P. TD hybrid SRZTD1 (version 2) (version 2) | ecosystem: Host-associated > Plants > Roots > Rhizosphere >... | reverse complement strand
CGGCGTGCTGATTGCCGCCAGCGGCCGCCTCAGCATCCGCGATGCTGTCGCCGGCCTCTTCCGTGTGCCGGCGTTCTATGCGGCAGTGGCGGCGCTGATCGTCATGGGCCTGCATCTCACGGTCCCGACGACCGTCATGCGGCCGATCTCGATGCTCAGCGATGCCGCGCTGCCATTGATGATTCTGGTTCTCGGCATGCAGATCGCGCGCGCGTCGATGCCTGAGCGCCCGGTCGTGGTGGCAGCAGCGGTCGTGGTGTCGCTCATCCTCATGCCACTTGCTGCAATCGGTTGGGCGCACGTGGTCGGGCTGAAAGGGCCGGCGTTTCAGGCGGGCGTACTGCAGTCGTCGATGCCGACGGCGGTGATGGCGACGATCCTCGCCCTGGAGTTCGACGCGCAGCCGCAGTTTGTGACGAGCGTGGTGTGTATCGCTACGCTGGTGAGCCCGCTGACGGTGACACTGTTGATCGCATACTTGCAGCGTGGTGGGTGAGCAAATTCGTCGTGACAGGCGCCGCCCCGCCGGGGCGCCCGTCGTTCATTCAGCGCTCAGTGCGCGCCGATGCGTACCTCGGCGCGCATCCAGGGATGGATGCAGCACTGATACTTCTCGACACCTTCGTCGTTTTCGGTCTCGGACGTTGACCCGCCCGCCGGGATGAAGGTCAGCGTGGCTGGATTACATTCGGGGGCCACGGCGGTCAGCCCCATACGTTGGTTCAAGTCCGGCACGATGCCTCCGCCAAACTCCTCGACCTCGGTGAACGTGTGCGTCTCTCCACCGACGTTGACGGCCATCAGCACGTCGCCGACGCCCATATTCGTTTGCGGCGGCGTGAAGCGCCACGCGCCCACCGAGTGATGGCGGGTCAGAAGCTCGAGGAAGTTCTCGAATGACACGCCGCCGTTGCGTACGCAGGTGCCCGGCCCGATCGCGGCATTGAAGCTTTCGGGATCGCACGCATCGTGGAGATCGATGACGTTTTGCGTGCGCCCCGCGGCGCCGAAGACGGTGGCCTGCCCCGAACCGGGAGCTGTGGCGTGAGTACCGAGTGAGGCAATCGCCGACGGTCCGGCCGGCGATTTGGATGAGTCGCTGCATCCGAAGACGAACGCCGTTACGAGGCCGGCAATCACAGCCGGCCACTGCACGCGAGTGAACGAACGGTTGAACATAGAGTCGCTCCTTCGCCCGATGCTTCAAGCAAACGTGGATCCTTCTAAACTTCAGATAATGCGACGGTTTCGCAGCGTTGAATGCAGGCGAGCCATACGAATGGACAACTGCGCCCGCTCATGAAGAGCGTGGTGTGTATCGCTACCCTACTGAGCCTGCTGACGGTGACGTGCTGATCGGATACCTGTAGCGTGGTGGGTGAGGAAGGCCGCAAGGCCGCAAGAGGCGATTACGGCCGCTAGCGGAACAGCAGTGCCGTTGGCAAACGCACCGACGAGTGAGCCAGTCAACGAGCCGAGGACGAACTGGACAGTACCGAGCAGCGCTGAGGCACTGCCCGCCACTTGCCCATGGGGCGCCATCGCCAGCGCGGTCGTGTTCGGCAGCACGAAGCCATGACTCATGATGAAGAAAAACAGCGGCACGAGGATGCCGGCGAATCCGCCCAGTCCGGTGTACGCATCGAACAACAGGACCAGACTCGCGCTCAGCGCCACGGTCAGCATGACGCCGACGATGCGTCGTGCCTCGACCCGCGTCGACAGCCAGCGATTCAACTGTGACGCCGCCATGATCCCGATGCCGTTGATGCCGAAGAAGATCCCATATCGTTCGGGCGGTACGTGAAAGAGCTCGATGAAGACGAACGGAGACCCCGAGATATAGGCCAGCAGTCCGGCAAAGATCAGCGCACCTGACAAGACGTAGCCGATGTAGGTGCGATCGCGAAGCAGGCGCGCGTAGACGCCGAGGACGGTGCCAATCGGCTGAGGCCGTCGCCGGTCGATGGGCAGGCTCTCGGGGAGAAACACGGTCACGACAATGAGCCAGAGGATCGCGTAGCCAGCCAACAGCCAGAACACCGATCGCCAGCCGAAGTTGACGAGCAATTGCCCACCGATCAGCGGTGCGAGGATCGGCCCCAGCCCGAACACCAGCATCAGCATCGACAACATCCGAATCGAACCGAGCTGATCGAAATAGTCGCGCACGACCGCACGCGGAATGACAACCGGTGCGCACCCGCCGAGGGCCTGCAGAAAGCGGAACGCAACCAGCGCGCGAACGCTCTCGGCCCACGCGCAGCCGATCGACGCGACGATGAACACGATCAGGCCGAAGTAAAGCGCGGGCTTACGGCCGACGCCGTCAGAGAGGGGCCCGTAGAATGCCTGACCGATAGCAATGCCCGCGAAGTAGGCGGCGAGGCTGATCTGCACGGAGGCGGCATCGGCGCCGAACTCGCGCGCGATCGTCGGCAGCGCCGGCAGGTACATGTCGATCGCCAGCGGACCGACGGCGGTCAACGCGCCAAGGATCAGCGCCAGCCGGCGATACTCGGCTGATGTCACCGGCGCGTGGAGCGACGATAGTGCCCCGATCGGCCGCCGGACTTCTCGACGAGGCAGATGTCGCCGATGACCATGTCTTTGTCCACGGCCTTGACCATGTCGTAGATCGTCAATGCCGCAACGGACACGGCTGTCAGCGCTTCCATCTCAACACCGGTCTTGCCCTCGGTGCGAACGCGCGCCTCGATGCGATAGCCGCCACGGGTTGGCGTCAGTTCGACGCTGACATGCGTCAACTGCAGCGGATGACACAGCGGGATGAGCGACGCCGTCTGCTTGGCGGCCATGATTCCGGCAAGCCGTGCGGTCTGCAGCGGATCGCCCTTGGCCACCTTGCCGGTGCGAATCAATGAGCGCGCAGCGGCGCTCATCGTGATCTCGCCCTGCGCCAGCGCTTCGCGGCTGGTCACCGGTTTCGCGCCCACGTCCACCATGCGCGCCTTACCGCTGTCGTCGAGATGGGACAACTTCGCCGCGAGCGCACCGCGCGACGAACGCTCGCGCGCCGGCTTCGCACGCCGGCTAGCCACTCTGTTGATCTCCCTGCGCCAGATAGAACGAGAGGCTTTCGAGCGACACCGTTAGATCCACGCTCTTCAGCTTGACGTCTTTCGGTACCTTCAGGGCACCTGGTGAGAAGTTCAGGATGGCTTTGACTCCGGCTGACACGACCTGATCGACGACAGGCTGCGCATGTGGCGCGGGCACGGCGATGACGGCAATGTCCAGCCGATCGCGGCGCACCACCCTCTTCAGCTCCTTGATGTCGTAGATCGGTACGCCGCTCCGCGACTCGTGGCCGATCTTCTCGTTGGCGGCATCGAAAAGTGCCGCGATCTCGAACCCTTCCTGACGAAACCCTGGGTAATCGGCCAGCGCGAGACCGAGATTGCCGGCACCCATGATGGCCACCCGCAGATGGCGATCGAGGCCGAGAATCTGCCGGAGGTGCCGGCGCAGTTCCTTGACGTAGTAACCGACACCGCGGACGCCGAACTCGCCAAAGTACGCCAGATCCTTGCGAATCTGCGCGGCGTTGAGATGGAACTGCTCGGCCAGGGCTTGGGAGGAGATGGTTTGCGTGCCGCCGGCGTCGAGCTCATTGAGGCATCGTAGGTAGACCGACAGGCGATTTGTCGTGAGCTCAGAGACCTGTTCGGGTGTCTGCCTGCGCTTGTTCGAACGATTCACAAGGTTCTAATGCTACCATCTCGCGCCATGGCGCAGACCATGCCGACCCCGCGTGAATCCAAAGAAACAGGCACTTTTCAGCCGTATGTACCGGCGTCGCAGTACATGCCGGAGTTCACTCCCAAGGCCATCATCCTCGGTGTGCTCTTCGGTTTGATCTTCGGCGCATCGACCGTCTATCTCGGTCTGCGCGCCGGGCTGACCGTCAGCGCATCGATCCCCATCGCGGTGCTCGCCATCTCGGTGCTCAAGAAATTCGGGGGCTCCACCATCCTCGAGAACAACATCGTCCAGACCATCGGATCGGCCGGCGAATCGATCGCCGGAGGCGTGGTGTTCACGATTCCCGCGCTGCTCTTCCTGATGCCGGATGGACCGAGATATTTCAACTACACCCAAATCACGATGCTGACCTTCGCGGGCGGCATCCTCGGCGTCCTCTTGATGGTGCCCCTGCGGCGCGCGCTCATCGTCAAGGAGCACGGCGTCCTGCCCTACCCCGAAGGCACGGCCTGCGCTGAAGTGCTGGTCGCTGGCGAACGTGGCGGCAAGCTGGCGGCACTGGTCTTCGGCGGCCTTGGCGTTGGTGCCCTCTGGAAGGCGCTGTCCTGGATTTTCAACCTGTTCCTCCAGGTGATCGGCTACTCGACACCCAGAACCAGTCAGTTCCCGAACGCGACGATCAATGTGGACATCTCGCCGGAGTACCTCGGCGTCGGCTACGTGATCGGACCGCGCATCGCCGGGATCATGTTCGCGGGCGGCGTGCTCTCGTGGCTGGTGCTGCTGCCGTTGCTCTCGATCCTCGGCGAGTACATCACCGTCCCGTTTCCACCGATTCATCCAAACTTCGCGAAGAATCCGGCAACCGGCAATCCGTTCCTGCTATCGGAGATGGCGCCGGCGCAGATCTGGAGCGCCTACATCCGTTACATCGGCGCGGGCGCCGTGTTGGCGTCGGGTCTCATCACGCTGGCGCGCACCCTGCCGACGATCGTCTCGTCCGCCAAGGGCAGCTTCAAAGATCTCTCGGCGGGTACCAGTGCCGTCGTTCAGACGCGAACCGAGCGCGACATCCCGATGATCGTGGTGCTCGGCGGTTCGCTGCTCCTCGGCCTCTTCCTCGCGTTCTCGCCCGGCCTGCCGACGCAAGGCAACGTGCTGGCGGCGGTCCTGATTCTCATTTTTGGTTTCTTCTTCGCGACCGTGTCGTCGCGCATCACCGGGCTGATCGGCACTTCCTCGAACCCGATCTCGGGCATGACGATCGCGACCCTGATCCTGACGTGCCTCCTGTTTGTCAGCCTCGGCTGGACCGGCGACGTGTACTCGCCAATCGCCATCTGCGTCGGAGCCATCGTCTGCATTGCTGCCGCGAACGCGGGCAACACGTCTCAAGACCTGAAGACCGGGTATATCCTCGGTGCGACTCCGATCTATCAGCAGATCGGGCTGGTCATCGGCGTCGTCACCTCGGCGTTCGTGATTGGCGTCACGCTGATCTATCTCCACGAAAATCTCGGCGGGATCGGCTCGGCAAACCTCGCCGCACCGCAGGCGACGCTGATGTCCACGATCATCCGCGGTCTGCTCAACCAGAACCTGCCGTGGGGTCTGGTGCTCGTCGGCGTGTTCGTCGCCGTCGTGCTCGAGCTGTGTGGCATCCGGTCGCTACCTTTTGCGGTGGGCTCGTATCTGCCCATCGCAACGACCGCTCCGATCTTCTGCGGCGGCATGGTCCGCTGGTGGGTTGAGCACAGGAGCGGTCAGTCACAGGAATCGGACGTCAGCTCGGGCACGCTCTTCAGCTCAGGGCTCATCGCTGGCGGCTCCATCACCGGGATCATCTTCGCCCTTCTGGTCGGCACCGGGGGCATCAATGCGCCTCAGTTGCTGGGCACCTGGTTGCCTTTCTTCAATCAGCCGACGGCCGTCGGCCAGCTCGCCAGCGCTGCGCTGTTTGGCGCCCTCGCGCTGATCGTGGCTCGGGTCGGGTTGCGAAAAGTACAATGACGATGTGAATCGGCTCGCACTTCGAGTCCTCGTCATCATCCTCGTCGTGGCGGGGAGCGCCTGGCCCCAGGCGCCCACGCGGCGGCTCACGACCATCGACGCGCTCAAGCAGTATCCCGGCTTCTTCCATCTGCAGAGCGTGCTCCTGCGTGGCGAAATCGATGACGCCACACCCAGGCTTCAACTGAAGGCCGACGAGCAGGCCATCCGCATCATTTTGGACGAGGGTGTGGCGACGAAAAAGAGCGCCGTGGAAGTGCGCGGCGTGCTTATCGACGTCGGACGGCTCGAGCCCGGCGATCCGCGCGTCGGTGGATTCGCCGAAGGACGCGACGCCGATCGCTGGCCGCGTCCAGGCGAGGAACTCTTCGTTCGGGTGAGCGCTGTGGCCGAGGTGCCTCCGTCCGCCACAACGGCGACCGTGCGGGCGATCGCGCTCGAGCCGTGGAAGTTCGACACGCAGAAGGTGACGGTGATCGGCAACTTCCGCGGGCGCAATCTCTTCGGTGATCTGCCGGGGGCACCGGGCAAGAGCCGCTACGACTTCGTCCTGCGCGGCGTTGAAGGCGCGATCTGGGTCACGAATCTCCGGCCGCGCGGCAGCGGCTTCGAGCTGGACGTCAACCGTCGCGTAGACAGCGATCGCTGGATCGAGGTCAGCGGCACCATTGTCAGAGAGCGAGGCCTCGTCTCGATTGACGCAACGAGGCTGACGTTAGCCAAGGCTCCGCAGACAACCGAAGCCCCCGCCGAGTCAGCGGCTCCGGCCGTTCCGCTCGAACCCGTGCAGGTGGTCTTCAGCTCGCCGACCGATGGCGAGATAGATGTCAGCGCATCGGGCGCCATCCGCATTCAGTTTTCACGCGGGCTGAGGGAGCCCTCGCTGGCTGGGAATCTGCGCGTGTCCTATGTCGGCGCGCCTGCCGATTCGAGCCTGCCGTTCCAGGCCTCTTACGACGGTGCGAACCGTGCGCTGGTGTTGAAGATGATGCAGCCATTCGAGGCGTTCCGCACGGTGAAGGTGGAGATCCTCGACGGCATCAAGGCATTCGACGGCGGGCCCGTCACACCCTGGAGCCTTACTTTTTCAGTGGGCGGCTAGTCAGGGCACAACTTTGAATTCGGTGACGCGCTTCTCTCGCCCCTGCGTCACTTCGATTAGGTAATCTCCAGCCGCGAACGGCGCGAGCGTCGCATCCACGACCACCCACTTGAACGCGCCTGACGCATCGGTGCGTTCACTGACCTGTGCGGGCACTGACAGCTCGTTGCTATTGCGATCGAGGATGCGCGCCTTGGCAGGTGTCGGCGCGGCCGTCGCGAGCTCGAGCTTCAGGCGATCGCTGCGCATGTAGCGCGGATCGGCGGTGCGCATGTACCTGGGACCGGTGGAGAGCCCTCGCCTCCACATGACCGCCTCACCAAGCGCCGCTCCTTCTCTCAGCACCACGCGCGCCGTGTCGGTCAGCTCGGCTTTCTCGTCAGCTTGCGAACGAATGCGCACACGGATTGCGTACTCGCCCGCAGCGATGGCACCGGTTTCCGGGACCTGGATGCTGAACGGCCCCTCGTCGGACTTCAGGTCAACCGTGCGCGTCATCACCTCTTGCCCACGCGCGTCCAGGACGACGACTTCGGCCTCAGCGCCAGCCGTCCATGCCAACTGACGGCGCGTCTGGTAGTCCAGTTCGCCGACCACCCAGAAGGCGCCCTGACGCGTGTCCTCAGGCACCCAGGTCGAGGTGCGAATGCGGAAGGGCGTACGCGCATTCGCGGGTGTCGATGCGGCCATGGTTTTGCCCGCTGCTCCGGGTGTGGCGGTGCTGCTGACGAGTTCATCGGCCGTTCGTCCACGATAGCCGCGACGCGCGCGAACTTTGACGCCCTCTCGCTTGACGCGAACCGTGATCGCACGAAACCGTCCATCCAGCTTCGGATTGGATGATGAGTACGTCAGCAGGTAATACGACGACACATCTTCCACGACGCGGCTGATCTGCGCATCGAGATTGCTGGTATTCGCGATCAGGAGGCCGTCCGTATTGTCGGCAATGAACCGGAGGCTGTCCTGCCGCGATGCAGCGTTCGTGGTGGTCTCTCTCCGGCCAGCGGACTTGTCTGCGGCGCTCGCGGGGTCGGTCGTGATTCCGCGCGGATCGATCGCGTAGAACGAGATGTTGCTGCGGTTCGCCTCCTCGGTGATCGACCGCAGCCGCTGGCTGTCGTCCAGGCGGGCGAGCGCAACGCGGTCGGCCTCGCATTCGACGTAGTTGACGTCTTTCGAGCCTCCGTCTTTCGCGCTTCCGTCTTTCGAGCCTCCGTCCTTCGAGCCTCCGCTTTCGTCCGACTTCTCCTTGCTCGGCCGGCGCAGCAGGCGATCGACCAGACTGCCCTGGTCGCGCCCTTTCTGCGCAGCCGACAGCTCCTGGTTCTCGCGGAACAGCACCCAGCCATCCGACACCGTCAGGATCGCTTTCCGCTCGTCGCGAAGGCTGCCGAGATCCGTCACGACGCCGTCGAGCGCATCGAGCGTCAGCTTCTCGCGGCGTCTCGCCTTCATCTCATTGGCCGGCGTGTTGGCATTCGCACCAACCGCCGGATAGCACGCGTCGTATAACGCGTCCTTCTGATCGCGACGCTCAGTGCGTCCGCGCCGCGTCCACGCCCAATCGTTCTGCATGATGTTGGAGATCACAGTCGCCTTGCGGCCGAAGGTCATCTCAGTGGGCGACATCTCCGGTGTCATCACCGCGACCATGTCATCGGCGGCGATGATGCGATCGAGCACCTTGATGAGCGGCAGCCTCATGGTCGAGGAGCCCTCGATCTGCGTGTTGTAGGTATCGAGAAAGATGACGAACACCCTCGCCCGCGACGATCCGGGAGCACCGACCTGGACGTGCTCCAACGCATCAATCGTCTGCGGGACGCCGTCCTCCAGCAGCTCGACGTCGCTGGCCTGCAGGTCGTCGACGGACTGTCCATCGCGCGACGCATACATGTCCACGCGAACGGAATTCGTGCCGGTGCGATTGATTGGACCGCTTTGCGCTCGCAGCGACACGGCTGCGAGCAGGACGAGCAGGAAGAGGGCAGCTCGACGCACAGAAACCCCGGGGCAGGCTGGCTTACGGAGTGTACTCTCGACAACTCCCAACTACCAACGCCCAACTTCCAACCACTCCCAAATCCCAATTCCCAAGCACCCTTGAGTTGGCGCTTGTGAGTTATTGGAAGTTTGGAGTTGGGAGTTCTTGGAACTTGGGAGTTGGGAGTGGTTGGGAGTTGGGAATTGGGCGTTGGGAATTGTCAAGGAACGACTCTGAATGCAGTCATCTGTCTGAGTTGTCCCTGCGTCACTTCGATGGCGTAGTCAGCTGGGCCAAACGGCGCCAGGCCGAGATCGACGACCACCCACGAAAAACCCGCATCAGGGCGGGTGCTGACCTCGACCGGCACGGAGATCGTCTGGCCGTTGCGATCGATCACGCGCGCCGTGGCTGACTCTGTCGATGAGGTCGGTAATTCGAGCCGGAGGCGCTCGTTACGCAGGAACCGCGGATCGGCGGTGCGCAGATGCTGCTGGCCCGTCGAGGGTCCACGACGCCACATGACCGCATCACCAAGCGATGGCGGCGATTTTACGGAGATGCGAGCCGTGTCGATCAGTGCGAGTTCCCCTTCCATTGGCGAACGCAGGCGGACCCGTGCGGTGTAGTCGCCCGACTGCATGCCGCCCGTGTCCGGTAACTGCACAGTGAACCCGCTCTCGCCAGGTTTGATTTCGAGGCGTTGTGCCGCCACCTGCGCATTGTCCGAACCGGTCACGGTGATCTCAGCCTGCACCCCACGCGACCACGCCGGAAGACGCTTCGTCTGCTGATCGAGCTCACCGACGATCCAGACTGTCCCACCCGAGAGACCAGCGCGTGACCACGCGGCAGCACGGATCCTGAACTGCGCTCGCGCATTGAAGTTGACAACCGGCGGTGCGACGGTTGCGGGCGCAGCTGTCGCAGACCCTCCTCCTGCTTCAAGTGCGGCAGGACTCACTCCACCTCGCGAAAGTTCTTCTGTCGTATAGCCGCGATAGCCTTTCCGCGCTCGTACCGTCACGCCCGGGCGTTTGACCCGCACCGTGATCGATCGAAACCGGCCATCGAGCTTGATATTGGTCGTGTAGTACCCCATCAAGTAGTACGACGACAAATCGTCCACGATCCGCCGTAGCGCGGCGTCGATGTTGTTGGTGTTGATGACCGAGGTGCCATCCGTATCGGCAGCGAGAAATCGCAGCGTCTCCTGACGGTTGCGAAGATTCGCCGCATCCTGGATTGGCGATGGCGGCTTGTCGGGGCCGATCGGTGCATCGAACACCGCGAGACCGCGCGCGTACACAGGATAGAAGGTGACATTGCCGCGATTGGCGGTCTGCGTGAGTTGCTGCAGCCGGAACTCGTGATCGAGCTGGGCCAACGCCATCCGGTCAGCCTCGCACTGAACGCG
>Ga0111539_10013419_pt1 | contig 10242 bp, 10 predicted proteins | sample RhiMethybrSRZTD1_FD_79667 | JGI IMG/M metagenome (GOLD analysis project Ga0111539, IMG submission 79667) | Populus rhizosphere microbial communities from Tennessee, USA - Rhizosphere MetaG P. TD hybrid SRZTD1 (version 2) (version 2) | ecosystem: Host-associated > Plants > Roots > Rhizosphere >... | reverse complement strand
CGTTCCGGCGGCCACGCTCGTGAACGCGGCGAGCAAGGGCTTCACGAGCCTCGAGGACGCCGCGGCGAAATTCGAGGCTCAAGGCGTCACCCGGGACAAGCGCGTGGTCTGCTATTGCGGGGGTGGGATCTCGGCCACCGTCGATCTGTTCCTGCTGCACCAGCTCGGCTACGACACGCTGACGCTCTACGACGGTTCCATGGGCGAATGGGCGAGGGATCCTTCGCTGCCGATCGAAACGGACTGACCCGGAGGAGCGGCATGACGGGTACGGACATCAAAGGCCTCGGCGTGTCGACGACGACGACCGACGCCATGGCGGCCTACGAGCGCGGCCTCGACCTGTTCCTTCGCTGGCGCACCGGCGCCCTCGAAGCCCTGGACGCCGCCGCCCAGAGCGACTCGCGGTTCGCGCTCGCGTACTGCACCAAGGCCTACATCGCCTGGCGCATGGGTCGGGCCGATCTGGCTACCGCCGCGGCCCGTCAGGCCACCGCGATCGGCGACGACGTGCGCCACGACCGGGAGCGCCTGCACGTGCGGGCGGCCGACGCGCTGCAGCGCGGCGACCAGCCCGCGACGTACGATTTCCTCGGCCAGATCGCGGCGCGCTATCCGACCGATCGAATCGCCGTGCGGATCATCGGTCTCAACTGCATCACCCAGGGCGACTACCGCGGCGGGATCGACATCGCGCGGCGAAGCCTCGACGCCGATCCCGACGAGCCGCAGTACCTCACGATGCTCGGCTTCTTCCTGGAGCAGTCGGGCTACAACGACGAAGGACTCGCGGTGAGCCTGCGTTCGCTCGCGCGGGACCCGACCAGCCTCTACACGTACCACGCGGTCGGCCACGCGTATCAAGCGCGCGGCGACTATCGCAACGCGCTCGAGACATTCGAGCGCGCGGCATCGCTCGAGCGCTACGCGCACGTGCTCTGGCATCTGGCCGAGGCGCAGGCGCTGCTCGGCCACGAGCGCATGACGCGAGACTACTGGGGCTCGACGACGCCCCCACTGCCGCTCTACGAGCGCATCGAGCTGCTCTGGCGTCTCGAGATGTTGCGCGGCGCCTCGACGGATGCGGGGACGTGGCGAGATCTCGCCAACCAGGGCGAGCGAATTCTCCGGGAGTACGCCGACTGGCAGACGACGTGGATGCACCACTGGCTCGGCGTCGCGTTCGCGAAGGCCGGAGACTGGCCGCGGGCGGAGCAGCAAGCGGAACGCCTGCGCAAGATGCCGGCGGGTCGCGCCAGCGGCCACTGGTCGACCGTCGGCGTGGCGCTGCTCGAGGGCGAGATGGCCATCATCCGCGGTGACCTCGACACCGCGGCGCGAGTCATGGCGCCGGCGATCGACGAGCTCCACACCATGGGCGGCGGCAGCCGCGAACAGAAGGACATCTTCCGCGACGTCTTCATGGAGGTGCATCGCCGCCTCGGCCACGTCGAGCGGGTGATCGAGCTGGCGCAGCAGCGTCTGCTGGCGAATCCCCACCATGTGCAGTCGCTCGCCGCGCTCGCCTGGGCGTACGAGAGGAACGGCAACGCGCCGCTCCAGCGGCAAGCCTGCCGGCAGCTGGTCCGGCGGGCCGACGAGGCCGGACTTTGCGCGGAGGCGTCCGAGCTGGCCGCCGCGCGGCAGGTGCTTCAGACGGCGCCGTAGCGGGAGCGCGCTCTCACCGTCGTCACATCGCGCCCTAATCTCCCGATGCTATAGGCAGAGAGGAGGTGGCGATGTCATACGAGTGTTCCCGGCGTGAAGTGCTCCGACGTGCTCCGACGTGCGCGGCCCTCGCGATGGTGATGCTGTCCGCCGGGCCGCGCGCGGCGCTCGGCCAGCAGAAGGCGACCAAGGCGATGGTGCAATATCAGGATTCGCCGAAGGCGGGCCATCAATGCTCGAGCTGCTCGAATTTCGTGTCGCCGAGCTCGTGCAAGGTGGTGAGCGGGCCGTCAGCCCGCGCGGCTGGTGCGCGATCTGGACGCCGAAGTCGGCGTGAGCGCTCCGGTCAGTCCTCGGCGGAGAGCATGTAGCCGATGCTCCGGATCGTGTGGAGCAGCCGAGGCCGACCCTCGCCGTCGATCTTCCGGCGCAAGTAGCTCATGTAGACCTCGACCAGATTGCTCTGGCCCGCGAAGCCCAGACCCCAGACGTGATCGAGCACCATCGTTCGCGTGACCACGCGACCCTCGTTGCGGATCAGGTACTCCAGCAGACACGCTTCGCGGCCGGTCAGCGAGATCGCGCGGCCCGCGCGGGTTGCTCGGCGGCTCGCGGGATCGAATCGCAGGTCGCCGACCCGTAGCTCGCGTGGCCCGCGGGCGCCGACGCGCCTCAGCAGTGCGCCCACGCGCGCCCGCAGCTCGTCGTCGGCGCACGTCCTCGCGGCCACGTCGTCGGCGCCGAGGTCCAGTCCCCGGATCGTGTCGCCGACGTCGTGGTGCGCGGTCACGAGCAGCACCGGCGTCGACACGCCCCACTTGCGGAGCGCCTCCAGCACCGCGAAGCCCTGGGCTCCCGGCAGATCCGTGTCGAGCACGATGAGATCGTGCGTTCGGCCGTCGAGCATGACGTCGCGCACCGGCGTGGTGTGGCTCGCGGTCACCGCGTCGAATTTTGCCTCGCGCAAGACGCCGGCGATCCTGCTGCTGGTCGCAGGATCCTCAGCCACCACGAGAACTCTCGGCGTGTGATCGCCAGCGAGCGGCGCCCGCCGGATCGAATGGTCAGCTCGGGCGACAGCCATGACACGACACCTCAGGCCACGATCCCAGTGTAGACCCGGCTGGCAATCGAGGCGGCCGCGCGGCAAGCTACCGCGGTCTGTCGGCCTCGACCAGCTTCACGAGCTTCCGGGCCAGAAGCTGGTCGCGGGGCGTGACGTAGGTGATCCGAACCACGTCGCCCGGCTGCAGAGTCACCAGCGCGTCGGCCGCCGACTCGTTGACGGAGAAGACGGAATCAATCACCCTGCCGCTCACCACGGATCTCACCGTGAGAGCTCGAGCGGCGCTGTTCACGGTCAGCACCTCGGCGGTCATCGTCTGCTCGGAAACCGCGGCGGCCAGCCGACCGTCGGCGGGCCGACCAGCGGCACCTTGAGCAAATGCCCAGCTCGGGCTGCCGAGTGTGCCGAACGCCAGAGCCAATGCCAGCATCGCAGTGCTCTTGTTCATGAATGGCCTCCTTCCCGTAACCTCACGAAGAGGCTGACAGGCGAGTCTGAGAGAAGGATGAAGGTTTGCTGAGGGCGCGCCCGGCGCGCCCGGCATTCAGTCCGGTCTCACGGGGCGTTCAGGCGCGGTCGGTACGGTGGATCTGATGGCACACAAAGTCGAAGACCTCATCGGATTCACACTTCATGCGACCGACGGCGACATCGGGCGCGTGTACGACGTCTACTTCGACGATCGCCACTGGACCGTCCGCTATCTCGTCGTGGACACGCGACACTGGCTACCGGGGCGGCGGGTTCTGGTGTCGCCGATCTCGATTCGCCACACGGATTGGACGCGTCGCGAGATCGTCGTCGGCCTGAGCCGCGAGCAGATCAGACGCGGCCCGAGTGTGGACACCGACCAGCCGCTCGGCCGGCGCACCTTGGCGTTGTTCCGTGAGTGCTACACGATGCCGTACTCCTGGGCGCTCGGCGGATTCTTCTGGGGCTCGGGTGCGCAGCACGGCTCGGACTCGCAGGGCTCGCGCCGGCGAGGAGGCGACCCGCGTCTGCGGAGCGCGCGTATGGTCGGCGACTACAGGGTCACGGCGATCGACGGCGACGCCGGTCACGTCGGCGGATTCCTCGTCGACGACGGCTCGTGGGCGCTGGGCGGTCTGATCGTCAAGACGCGCCACTGGCCGTTCGGCAAGCGGGTGGTCGTGCCCTCGGAGTGGATCGCCTGGATGAGCTGGATCGAGCTGGTGGTTCACGTCGACCTTCCGCTCGAGCGGATTCTGCACGCGCCCGACGACGATCCCTTGCAGCAGCATCAGGAGTTGGCGCGATGAAATACGAACGACTGGTCCAGGGCGATGCGTCCCCGGCGATCGAGCGCTTCGTCGGGTTGCTCGCCGAAACACCATACCGCTGGCGCCTGACCTCCGACGGAAAGATGCGCGCGCACCTGGGGAGCACCGAGATGTGCGCGATCACCGGCGCGGTGCGATACCGGACCGGCGCCCGATTCAGCATCGGCGACTGGGTCCGCGCCGCCGAGGTGCTCGGGCTCTCGTACGCTGAAGCCGGGCACATCGTGGCGGCCGTCGATGGGGTCCGGCCGCTCGAGGCCAGAACCCGCCGGCTTCGCGAGCGGCTTCTCGTCGCCGGGCGCATCGGATGGTCGGCGCCGGCACTCGACGCGGTGCTCGAGCGCGAGTTCGGCGCGATGCCCGAGCGCGAGCCCGCCGTGCTTGCCGGCGCCTAGGGCTCGAGCGTCTCCTTCACCTCGACAATCGAGACCGACGGCATCAGCCGGATGCAGCCGAGGAAGAGGAGAAAGAACCAGGCGAAGCTCGCCACGACGATCGTCGTGTCGACGACCGTCGGCAGGTAGATTCCCCAGGTGTACGGGTAGAAGTCATGGGCGAGCGACGGGACGATGATGTTGAATCGCTCGAACCACATGCCGACGAGGACGAACACGCACACCACGTAGAGCGGCACCGGGCTCACCCGCACGCGCCGCCAGAACAGCGCCAGCGGCACGATGCAGTTGCAGAAGTACATTAGCCACAAGGCCCACGCGTACGAGCTCGTGACACGCCAGAACAGCGAGGCGCGCTCGAAGTGATCGCCGCTGTACCAGGCGGTGAACGCCTCGCACACGTAGAAGTAGGTGAGGAGCAGTCCGGTGACGAGCAGCAGCTTGGCGAGCGCGTCGAGATGCCGCTCGGTCACGTACCGGTGCAGGCCGAAGAAGTGCCGCATCGGGATGACGAGCGCGATCACCATCGCGAAGCCCGAGAAGATCGCGCCGTCCACGAAGAAGGGCGCGAACAAGGTCGAGTGCCATCCGGGAACGAGCGCCATCGCGAAGTCCCACGACACGACGCTGTGCACCGAGAGTACGAGCGGCGTGGCCAGCGCGGCCAGCAGTCCATAGGCACGGCGATAGTGCCGCCACTGTGAATCGGCGCCCTCCCAGCCGAAGGCGAGGACGGCGAAGATACGGCGCCGCCAGCCCGAGGAGGCGTCTCGCACCGCCGCCAGGTCCGGCACGAGGCCGACGATGAAGAAGATGACGCTGATCGAGAGATAGGTCGAGACCGCGAAGACGTCCCACATGAGGGGCGAGCGGAAGTTGGGCCAGAGATGGCGCTGGTTGCCGTACGGGAACAGGAAATACATGAACCACATGCGGCCCAGGTGGAGGATCGGGAACAGGCCCGCCGTCATGACCGCGAAGACCGTCATGGTCTCCGCCGCCCGATAGACCGAGGTCCGCCACCGAGCGCGGAAGAGGTACAGGATCGCCGAGATCAACGTTCCGGCGTGCCCGAGCCCGATCCAGAAAACGAAGGCCGTGATGTAGAGCGCCCAGAACTGCGGCGCGCGCAGTCCGGCCATCCCCAGCCCTTTCCAGATCTGCACGGTCCAGGCGACGATGCCCACGGCCAGCACCAGGCTGAACACGGACATCCACGCGAAGTAGGCACGGCCGGGGGGCCCGAGCGTCCTGACGACGTCACGCGTGACGTCGGCTAACGACGGCGCCGGTGCGACGGACACCGGGGGCGTTCGTCGTGGCTCTGGGTGCGGCATCCTCGCTGGTGTCGGCTCGGCGGGCAGCGCCATGCTCGTCACGGTATGAGCCGTGGCTGAAGCTACGATGAGGCCAGCCTGAGAAGGCGCGTCGAACGGCTGAGGCTACCGCGCCCGCTCGAGCATGTAGCCGACGCCGCGGATCGTGCGGAGGAGCGGTCGGTCGCCATCGGCGTCGAGCTTGCGGCGGAGATAGCCGACGTAGACGTCGACGACGTTGCTCGCGGCGTCGTAGTCAGGCCCCCAGACGTGCTCGGCGATCATCTCGCGGGTCAAGACCTGTCCCGGGTTGCGCAGGAGGTACTCCAGCACCGCGTACTCGCGGCCGCTCAGGGGGATGCGCCGGCCCGAGCGGGTAACGCGATGGGCGGCCGGATCGAGCGTCAGGTCACCGAGCGTGAGACACGGCGACCGATACGCCGAGCGCCGTCGAAGGAGCGCGCGAGCGCGGGCAAGAAGCTCGTCGAAGGCGAACGGCTTTGGCAAGATCGCGTCGGCGCCGCGATTCAGCCCGCTCACGATGTCGCCGCTCGCGTCGCTGCCGGTCAGCAGCAGCGCCGGCGTATCGATCTGAGCCGCGCGCAGCGCGGTCAGGATCTCGAGCCCGCTCGGCCGCGCCAGCTCCGCGTCGAGAATCAGAAGATCGAACGGAAGGTCGTCGGCCAGACGATCGAGCGCGACCTTGCCATCGGGCGCGAGCTCGGTGGAATGGCCCTCTTCTTTGAGGCCCCGGCCGATGAGCCTGGCGAGTCTCGGTTCGCATACGGAAATCAGCACGCGCACGGCGCCGCCCTTGGCATCAGCGTAACGCGCCTCACGGGCCGCCGCGAATCCGGGCAGACCTATCGCGGTCTGTCCGCCGCGGTCACCTTCACGAGCCTTCGGGCCTGCGGCTGGTCGCCTCGCGTCACGTAAGTGATCCGAACCACGTCGCCCGGCTCGAGAGTGGTCAAGGTCAGGGCAGCTGACTCATAGACCGAGAAAATGGAATCGATCGCCCTTCCACCCACCACGGACCGGACGGTGAGAGTCCGGGCCGCGCGATTCACGGCCAGGACCTCGCCGGTCGTCGTCTGCTCGGTAAGCGCCTGTGCCAGCCGAAGCTCCGGGAGTGGACCAGCGCCGCGCTGAGCGACCGCCGAGCCGGGGATGCCGAGCGTGCCCAATGTGAGAACGATTGCGACGGTCGTACCGCTATGGCCCATCGAGTAGCCTCCTCGTCTCAGCGTAACGCGCCGCGAGCCGCGGCGAACCGGGAGCCTACCACGACCGCTGCGCCGGGGCACCGGCTGGCTTCCGAGGTGCTCGTGCACTATTCTTCGCCGCAGACTTCGCGAAGCGGCTCCCCAGGGAGCCAGCGGAGAGGAGCAACACGTGGCAGCGACGCCTGACGCTCAGAACGCGCCGTTTCGTCTCGATGAAGCGACGATCGACGAGCTGCACGCGGCGATCAGATCGGGCCGCACGACCTGCGTCGCCGTCGTGCAGCACTACATCGATCGCGTGCGCGCCTACAACGGCGTCGCCAGCCTGCTCGTGACCGAAGACGGGCTGCCGATTCCCGAGGCCAGGGGCGCCGTGCGTGGGCAGGCTCCCCTGCGGTTTCCCGTCGAGACCGTCAAGGCGTCGACGATCCTGCCCGATCTGCACAAATACACGGGCGCGCCGCTCGAGCTCGGACGCATGGAGGCGACGGCGTCGGATGCCGAGGTCCAGCAGCAGTACGGAATGATCGTCGGCAAGCCGAACGCCGGCCAAGTGAACGCGCTCGCGACCTTGAACATTCGCGGCGAGCGGTCGGTGACCTGCCGGGGCGACTTCGACCGGCATCCGTCCGCGGGACCGTTGCCGCCCGGCGCGCCGCCGGTGTGCGAGATGTTCCGCCGGCTTCCCGACGCGCTCGAGCGCGCGGCGGAGCTCGACCGCGCGTACGGCCGCAATCCCGATCTCGAGAAGATGCCGATGTACGGCGTCGTGTTCTCGTTCAAGGATCCGTTCGACACGAAGGACATGCGGACCACGGCCGGCGGCGACGCGCGCTACGACATCGACTTTCCGGCGCGCGACCATGTGCTGGTCGATCAGCTCCGCACCAAGGGCGCGATCATCTTCGCCAAGGCCGTCAACACCGAATACAACGGTCGCGCCGGTAATCCCGGCGGCCGACACGCGCCCGCCAAAGTGTTGCCGTCGACGCTCGGCTATCAGCGCAGCACCTGGGGAGGCAACCCCGCGAATCCCTACGACACGACGCGGTCGGCCTCGCTGGGCTCGAGCTCGGGCTCCGGCGTGTCGGTCAGCGCGAATCTCGTGATGGCGAGCCTCGGCGAGGAGACGCGCGCGTCCTGTCGCGGACCGGCCAACCACAACGCGGTCGCGCTGATCCTGCCCCACAAATCGATGCTCGGATTCAACGGGGGCGCCATCGGCGCGGACATCTATTGCGACCGCAGCGGCATCCTCTGCCGGACGATCGGCGACTGCGCCAAGGTGCTCGACGCGCTGAAGGATCCCGTCGAAGGCTACTACGACCCGCGCGATCACTACACGACCGTGCCGCGCTCCTCGGTGCTCGGCACGCTCTACGCGCGCCACGCCGCGATGTCGGGCGCGCCCGGCGCGCTCAAGGGCCTGCGGCTGGGCATCGTGCGTGAATCGATGGTCTATCCGCCGGGCTCGAGGACCGAGGAGCCGATCGTCACCGCGGCGGCGCAGGAGATCAAGACGGTCCTCGGTGAGCGTCTCGGCGCGACGCTCGTCGAATCATCCGATCCGCTCTGGCAGCGCGACCCTGAGCTCGACGCGATGACGACCGATTTCCAGCGGGCGCTGGCGCGCCTGGTCCCGCTCCTGATGCCCGACCTCTTGTTCCGGCTCGGGCGCGACGGGCGCCCGTTGTTCAAGGAGCTTGCGGCGGCAATCGTGCCGACCGAATTCGCGCCGGGGAAGGTGTTCGGCACGGGCACCCTGAAGCCGATCGACTACTGCGTGGAGCTCGCCGAAGGCCGCATCGCGCCGCCGGCGAACCTCGACATCGCGACCATCCAGGAGCAGGAGCTCGCGATGGCCTTCAGATTCCACGTCCCGCAATATCTGACTCGCCGCGCGGCCGACTGGAAGGCGCTCGGCTTCACCGAGACGCTGGTCGATTTTGCGACGCTCAACGCAAGGTCGAAGTTCTGGGGCGACGACGGGCGCGCGGCGTTCAAGAACTGGGAAGAGGTGAGCGACCCGCGCAATCCGCTCGGGGGACGTCAGGGCGTCGACGAGCGCATCATGCTGCGTGAGCTCTTGCGTCGGGTCGACATGATGGTGCTGCTCGAGAATCGCCTGGACGCGCTGGTTCGGCTACACACGCCGTTTCCGCCGGGGAAGATCGGCGGCGCGTACCAACCGGGGCTGCCCGGTAATCTCCGGCTCGAAACGTTCTACGGGCCGAACGCGGGACTGACCGAGGTGCTGATTCCGGCCGGCTTCGTGACGACGGTCTACGATCCAGTATTCGCGCTGAGCCCCGAGGGCACGCGCTACGTGCCGGTGGCCTCGGATACGCCGACGATCCTTCCCGAGCCCGGGCTGCCGTTCTCGCTGGTGTTCCGCGCCGAGCCGGGCCGGGAGGACGTCCTCTTGAAGATCGCGTCGTCGTACGAAGCGGCCTCGAGGCGCCGCATCCCGCCGCCGGCGTTCGGGCCGCTGCCCGCGCGATAGCGCGGCGACTCGCGCCGGAGCGGCGCGCCGCCCGCGAGGCTAGACGCCGCGGTCGCTTCGCAGCGCGTCGACCAGCTCTGCCAGGTGCTGCACCTCATCGAGGCGATCGATCAGGCCCTCGACCCGCCCGACACCGGCCGCGCTCAGGACCACGCCCGCGAGCTCGCGGAACTTCCCGCGGAGCTCGTCTTCTCCATACGGGTCCTGATAGTCGCCGCGCGCGCTCTCGCGCAGTCGCGTCACCTGACGGCCATCGGTGAAGGTGACGGTCACGCGCGCAGGCTTGAGCCGCGGCACGGCGGCGCTGAGCTCGGGATCTTCGCGCACCGTGACGCGCCGGCGGAACGCCGCGATCGCTGGATCGCGGACCGTCGCGTCGGTGAAGGCGTGATAGCCCGCGTTGCCGCGAAGGACGAGCGCGGCCGCCGCGTGGGGCAGCGAGTACTTGGCCGCGAAGTAGTTGGCGGGGTTGGCCTCGCGCATGTTGGCGGCGAAGCGATAGGTGGCCACGTCGATTCGCTCGATGGCGGCGGGATCCGGACGAACCTCGCCGAGGATGTCTTCCAGTGCGTCGAGCGCCGAATAGATCGGATTGCAGCAGGCGCGCAGACGGAAGTAGTTGCGCGCGATCTCCCAGCGCTGCCCGAGCTCCTCCGTGACGGCCTCCGGCCTGAATCCGTCGCCGACCAGCTGGCCGAAGGCTTCCTCGATGGCGTCGGGCTGTGCGGCGACGCCGGCGAGCGCCAGCTCGGGCGCCAGCGCGCCCG
>Ga0111539_10013416_pt1 | contig 10243 bp, 11 predicted proteins | sample RhiMethybrSRZTD1_FD_79667 | JGI IMG/M metagenome (GOLD analysis project Ga0111539, IMG submission 79667) | Populus rhizosphere microbial communities from Tennessee, USA - Rhizosphere MetaG P. TD hybrid SRZTD1 (version 2) (version 2) | ecosystem: Host-associated > Plants > Roots > Rhizosphere >... | reverse complement strand
GGGTCGTTGGCCTGATAGCGGCTCCCTAGCGCCTCGACGAGTGCCCGCTCGACCGGCGCGGCGCGGTCGGCGCACGCGCGTGCCGCCGCGACCTCGGCGCATGCCCTCTCGAGCGACGCCGCGAGGTCGACCGGGTCGAACGCCTCCCACTGCTTGTTGTAGTTCGGCCCGCTCGCGTAGGCGATGCCCCAGTGGGCCAACGCGAAGCCGGGGTCGTGCTCGACCGCCCGCTCGAAGCACCGGATCGCCTCCTCGTGGTGGAACGCGTAGGACCACACCAGCCCGCGGTCGAACCACGTCTGGGCGCTCGTCGAAGCCGTCGACGTGGCTCGCGCGTAGGTGCCGAGATCGAAGTAGGGCTCCATTGCTGCCGCTTGCATCGTGGACTCTCCTGCGTTTCTACAGCTTCTGGCGCCCGGCTCGAGCGTGCGCCCTCGCCGGCGTCGGACCGGGGTGGCGCTCCGTTCGGGTGACGACCGGGCTTCGCGGGGGGGTGAACGACTGCGACGAAGGGAGGTGGGCGGCGGTGGCGTTCGGCTCGAGTGCCGGATGATATTCGGGCCGAACGACGTGACCACCTCGCCTCTCGCTTGGGAGTGGGGCCTTATGCGGTATATGGCCGCACGAGGCCCCACGCCCCAAAAAGTCCTCAACCTCCAGGCGCGCGGTGGGCCGCGTCGAGCGCCTCTGAGAGGCTGAGCACGTAGATGGCGCAGAAGGGGGAACCGATCAAAACGTCATACGAGGCGGAGCGACTTCTGATCTGGGCGGGGGAGCCGGGCTGGGCCGCCGGCTGGCGCGCCGAGGTCGCCAAAGTCGAGCTCGGCGACGGCGCCCTGTGCGCGCGCGGCACCCAGGTTGCGACCGACCCACGGCCATACCGGCTCGACTACCGCCTCGATGCCTCCGCCGAGGACTGGGTGACCCGCTCACTGCACGTCGCGGCTGTGGGCGAGAGCTGGGAGCGCCGGCTCCGTCTGGAGCGCGACCCCGGCGGCGAGTGGACCGCCGACATGGACAGCGAAGGCGAACTCGACCTGCCCGCCCCTGGTGGCGGTGCCCTCGACCTCGGCGAGGCGCTCGACTGCGACCTCGGTTTCTCGCCGCTGACCAACACGATGCCGGTTCTGCGCCACCGCCTGCACCGCCAGCCGGGGCGGGCGGACTTCGTGATGGCCTGGATCTCGGTCCCCGACCTGGCGGTGCATGTATCGGACCAGCGCTACGAGCACCTGGGCATCAACAGCGACGGTGCCACGGTGAAGTACGCCAGTGTCGAGGACGGCCGCGAAACCTTCACCGCCGATCTCGAGTTCGACCACGACGGCCTCGTCCGCCACTACCCCGGCTTGGCCCGGCGGGTGACGGCGTAGGCGGCGTGCCGACTCGACGCCCGCGCGCTACAGGCCCTCGATCGCGACCACGCGCAGATTTGCGGCACCCTCGCGCAACCGCTTCACGTCGCGGTACTCCGGCGAGTCATACCAGCGCTTCGCCGCCTCGAGGTCTTCGAACTCGAGCACGACGAGCCGGCTCGGGTGCCAGTCGCCCTCGAGGACGGCAAGCTCGCCGCCGCGGGCGACGAAGCGGCCGCCGGCGGCGGCTACGGCATCGGGCGACGCCGCCTTGTAGCGCTCGTACTGCTCGGGGTCATGGACGTCGGTCTCGATGATCACGAAAGCAGACACGACCCGAGCATAGATCCGCGGCCGTTGCCGGCGCCGCGATCCAACGGCTCAGACTCGGCGCGTGAGAAGCCCCGCGACGTGGAGCCGGTGGGCGACCTTCTGCGCGCTTTCCTCGCGTGTGGCGGCGGGGACCTCGTCGCCCCAGACCTCGGCGACCTCTCCCGCCCGCACCAGCAGGTCGTCGAGAAGCTCGCAGCGCCGCGAAGAGCAGCACCCAGCCCTCGCCCGCCAGGAAGAACACCCACGCCACCAGGTTCTCCGTGGACGTCAACGTCGCCTTCCGGGCCGCGCCGCTGAACGGCGTCAGCTCCTCCGCCACCGCATCCTCGGCCACGCAGAAGCCGGCGAGCAGCGTCGTGAGGCGCCGGCGGCGCGCGGCCCGGAGCCCAGGCCAGGCGCGGACGTCGCCGCTGAGGTCGATGGCGGCCGGATCCCACTGCAGACGCGCCACGGTCCGCGAGAAGAAGTTGGGCCAGAAGCTGCGGTCGGCGAAGACCTCGAGCCCGCCCACGATCCTGTAGTCGCGTAGTTGCGGGTCACCCATGGCGGATCATGCCGGCACCGCCCGTGCGCGCTCGAGCTCCGGGTCATAGCGGCCCCGGCGCGCCGCGGAAGTGCAGCGCGCGCGATGCTCGAAGGCCTCCTGCGCTTCGTCCGCGTTGGCCTCGCGACCGGCCCACGCCTCGAGCGCGGCGGCCTGTAGCCCGCGGCCGTAGGAGAAGCTCAGCTCCCACGGGGCGGCGCCGGCGGCGTTCATCGCGCTGAGGTGCGCGCAGGCCCGCTCGTCGCTCTGGCCGCCGGAGAGGAAGGCGATGCCGGGAACGGCGGCGGGGACGACGCGCCGAAGGACCATCAACGTGCGCTGCGCGACCTCGTCAACGCTCGGCTGGCGCGGGCACCCGTAGCCGGCGAGCACCATGTTGGGCTTGAGGACGATGCCCTCGAGCAGCACCCGCTGCTCGGCGAGCTCGGCGAACACCGCGCGCAGGGTCGCCTCGGTGATCTGCGCGGACCGGTCGATGGTGTGATCGCCGTCCATGAGCACCTCGGGCTCGACGATCGGCACGATGCCCGCCTCCTGGCAGAGCGCCGCGTAGCGGGCCAGCGCGTGCGCGTTGGCCGCGATGCAGTACCGAGACGGCGTCGCCGGTGAAACCGAGAGCACGGCCCGCCACTTGGCAAAGCGCGCTCCGAGGTCGCGGTACTCGGCAAGCCGCTCGCGCAGGCCGTCGAGGCCCTCGGTCACGGTCTCGCCGTCGGCGCCGGCCAGCGGCCTGGCGCCGGTGTCGACCTTGATGCCGGGGATCAACCCGAGGCTCTCGAGCAGTTGCGGGAACAGGGTGCCGTCGGAGGCATGCTGGCGCAGCGTTTCGTCGTAGAGGATCACGCCGCTCATGGCGTCAGCGCAGCCCGGTGTGGTCACGAGCAGCTCGCGGAAGCGCAGCCGCGTCTCCGGTGTCGACGTCGCTCCCGCGGCCTCCATGCGCTTCGCCATCGTCCGGTTGCTCTCGTCGGCGGCGAGGATGCCCTTGCCGTCGGCGACCAGCTCGGCCGCGGTCGTCTCGAGTGCGTTCATGGGGTGATCCCTTCCTCGTGGTGCGCTTGCACGATCCGCCGCACGGACCCGGCGACGATCACGATCGATTCGGTGTGGAGCTGTCCGTCGCGGCGCCACGGGCCGCGCAGCAGGGCGCCGTCGGTGACGCCGGTGGCGACGAACAGGCTCTCGCCGCCCACGAGGTCATCCACCTCGTAGCTACGCTCGGTGTCCAGCTCGGCGCGCGCGAGCGCCGCGGCCTCGTCTTCGCCCTGCGGGGCGAGGCGCGCCTGCATGAAGCCACCGAGCGCCCGGGCCGCGCACGCGGTCATGACGCCCTCCGGCGTGCCACCGATACCCATGAGCAAATCGGCGTCGCCGCCGGGCAGCAGCGCGCCCAAGGCAGCGGCGACATCGCCGTCGGGCGGCGAGACCACCCGCGCGCCCGCCGCGTGGAGGCGGTCGATGAGCTCACGGTGGCGGGGCTTGTCGAGCACGGCTATGCGCAGCGTGCCGACGGGCCGGTCAAGCGCCGCCGCCGCTCCACGCAGGTTCTCCTCGGGCGAACGCTCCACGCTCCCGGCGGGCAACGCGGCGACGAGCTTGTCCATGTAGAACGAGCAGCCAAGCCGCGCCATCGAGCCCGGCGCGGCGAACGCGATCGTCGCCAGCGAGCCGGGCAGGCCCTTGGCGCAGAGCTTCGTGCACTCCAGCGGATCGACTGCGATGTCGAACGCGCGGCCGTCGCGGCGGCCGACGACTTCGCCGTCGTAGAGCATCGGTGCCTCGTCCTTGGCCCCCTCCCCCACCACGACCGTGCCGCGTCCGGGCGCGCCCGCCAGCGCGGCGCGCATCGCCTCGGTCGCCGCCGCGTCGGCGTCGTGTGCACGGCCGCGACCAACCCAGCGCCGGCACGCGAGGGCCGCCGCACGCGTCGCGGCGAGGGCCGTGGGCTCCAGCGCGGCCATGGCCTGGGCGGCAGCCTCGACTGTCGGGGCGGTCGCCAGCATCGAGGCGGCGAAGCTACGTCACGAGTCTTCGCCGAACAACAAAAGATGGACGCACTCTCATAGATCATCGCCTAATCGTGGCGAAGAAGGATGGATGCGACCACGACGCTTGACCGAAGTGTGCTACGGCCCGCGAAAAGTATCTTCATGGCGGGCGATGAGCCGGGAAGTCGACATCGCGATGGGGATCAAGGACTCGATTGTCGACGCCATCGGCGAGACGCCGCTCGTCCGCCTCTCGCATCTCGCGGCCGGCCTCAAGCCGCAGCTCCTGGCGAAGATCGAGGCGATGAACCCGGGGGGCTCGATCAAGGACCGTGTGGCAGTGTCCCTGATCGAAGCGGCGGAGCGCGACGGCCGGCTGCGGCCGGGCGGCACGCTCATCGAGCCCACCAGTGGCAACACGGGGGTGGGCCTGGCCATGGTGGCCCGGCTCAAGCACTACCGCGTCATCGCCGTCATGCCGGACAAGATGAGCAAGGAGAAGATCGATCTGCTGCGCGCCTACGGCGCGGAGGTCGTACTGGCGCCGACCGAGGTGCCGCCGGAGTCGCCCGAGTCCTACTACCGGGTCGCCGACCGGCTCACCGACGAGATCCCCGGCGCCTTCCAGCCGAACCAGTATGCGAACGTCGCCAACCCGGACACGCACTACCGAATCACCGGCCCCGAGCTGTGGAGCCAGTCGGGCGGCCGCCTGACCCACTTCGTGGCGGGAGTGGGCACCGGGGGAACGATCACCGGCTGCGGGCGTTACCTGAAGGAGCAGAACCCCGGCATCGAGGTGATCGGCGCGGACCCGGTGGGCTCGGTGTACTCCGGAGACGAGGCGCGGCCCTACCTGGTCGAGGGGGTCGGCGAGGACTTCTGGCCCGAGACGTTCGACCCGTCGGTGGTCGACCGCTACGTCACGGTGAGCGACAGGGACTCGTTCCTCGCCGCGCGCCGCCTCGCCGAGGTCGAGGGCATCCTCGCCGGCGGCTCGTCGGGCACCGCGATCCACGCCGCGCTCGTCGTCGCGCGCGAGCTCCACGATCCCGAGAGCATGATCGCCGTGATGCTCCCGGACGGCGGACGCGCCTATCTGTCGAAGGTCTACAACGACACCTGGATGCGCCAGTACGGCTTCCTCGACCGCGAGCCCGACCTGACCGTGGGCAAGGTCCTCGCCGCCAAGCACGGCGCCGGCGAGCTCCCAACGCTGCTGACCGTCGAGACCCACGCCAAGGTGCGCGAGGCGGTCGCGCTGCTCCACGAGCACGGCGTGTCCCAGCTCCCCGTAGTGTCGGGGCATGACCCGCAGACGATCGTGGGCGCGGTGTCCGAGCGCGGCCTGCTCAAGCACGCCATGGACGACGCCGCCCTCCTGTCGGCCGAGATCGTGGACGTCATGGAGCCGCCGTTCCCGGCCGTGTCGGCGAACGACTCGGTGCGCGAGGCGGTGGAGCTGCTCGTCGGCGAGCGCGAGGCGCTGCTCGTGACCCAGGACGGTCGCCCTGCGGGGATCGTCACCCGCGCCGACCTTCTCGAATCGCTGGCCCGGTGAGCCGCGTACCCGAGGACGCGCGCTTCGCCACCCGGGCGGTCCATGCGGGGCTGGAGCCCGACCCCGCGTATGGCTCCATCGTCCCGCCGATCCACCAGACCTCCACCTACGTCCAGCGCGCGCCGGGCGAATTCGTCGACGACTACGACTACGCGCGCTCGGCCAATCCCACACGGGCGGCGCTCGAGCGGGCGCTGGGAGAGCTCGAGGGCGGGCTCGGCTCCTGCTTCTCGAGCGGCATGGCCGCCGAGCACGCGGTGATCACGGCCGCCTGCTCGGCGGGCGATCACGTGGTGCTTCCGCGTGACCTCTACGGAGGCACCTATCGCCTGGTCGACAAGGTGCTCCGCCGCTTCGGCCTCGCCTATGACATGGTCGACCAGACCGACCTCGACGCCGTCGCGCGTTCGGTGCGCCCCACCACGCGGATCGTCTGGGTCGAGACCCCGACCAACCCGCAGCTGAACGTCGTCGACATCCGCGCGGTCCTCGAGCGCGCCGACGATGCGCTCGTGGTCGTCGACAACACGTTCGCCACCCCGGCGGTCCAGCGGCCGTTGGACGACGGAGCCGCCGCCGTGGTGCACTCGACCACCAAGTACCTCGGCGGCCACTCGGACGCCGTGGGGGGCGCAGTGGTGGTGCGCGACAAGGCGCTGCACGAGCAGGTGCGGTTCGTCCAGAATGCGGTTGGCGCGGTACCCGGCCCCTTCGACTGCTTCCTCGTCCACCGCGGCCTGCGCACCCTCCACCTGCGGGTGACCGCCCACACCGCCAACGGCCGTGCCGTCAGCGAGTTCCTCCGCTCCCATGAAGGCGTGTCCGACGTGCGCTGGCCGGGCTTCGGCGGCATGGTCTCCTTCCGCCACCCTGCGGCGACCCGAATCGCGGCGGCCACCCGGGTCTTCTCGCTCGCCGAGTCACTCGGCGGCGTGGAGTCGCTGATCGAGGTGCCCCAGGCCATGACCCACCAGTCCGTGGAGGGGTCCGACGCCGCCGTCCCGCCCGACCTCGTGCGTCTTTCCTGCGGGGTCGAGGCAGCCGAGGACCTGGTCGCCGACCTGCGGCGGGCCCTGGGCCAGGCCCTATGACGGCACCTTCGAAGGTCGCAGTGGTCACCGGAGCAGCGCGCGGCATCGGTCGGCGCGCCGCGGAGGCGCTCGCCGATGCGGGGTACGACCTTGCCTTGACGGACGTGCGCGATTGCGCGGAGACCGCCGCCGCCGTGGGCGAGAGGGGTCGCGCCGCGCTCGACGTCGCCGGCGACGTCTCGGCGGAGGCGGACGTGGCCACGCTCGTCCAGCGGGTCAGTGAGCGATTCGGCCGCGCCGATGTCCTGGTCAACAACGCCGGTATCTCCCTGATCGCGCCGGCCGACGAGACCGCGGCCGACCAATGGCGGCGGGTGCTCGAGGTCAACCTCACCGGCCCGTTCCTGCTCTGCAAGGCCTTCGGACCGATGCTGCTGGCCACGGGCGCCGGATCGATCGTCAACGTCGCGTCGATTGCCGGGCTTGGCGGCGTGGCCGACCGTGCGGCCTACAACGCCAGCAAGCACGGCTTGGTCGGCCTGACGCGGACTCTGGCCGCGGAGTGGGGCGGCCGCGGCGTGCGCGTGAACGCCGTCTGCCCAGCGTGGGCGAAGACCGACATGGACTCGGCGGATCAGGCGACCGGCGGCTACGTCGACAGCGACGTCGTCGAGCGGACGCCGATGGGGCGCTTTGCAGCGCCCGACGACGTCGCCGCAGCGATCGCCTTCCTGGCCGACGCGGAGTCGAGCGGCTTCGTCAACGGGGTGACCCTGCCCGTCGACGGCGGCTGGACGGCGGACCTGAGTTGGAACGCGCTCCGGCTGCGCAAACGCTGACCGCTCGCCCGCTGGCTGCTGCCCCCGTCCCGCGGGGCCGGGCACGAGACCCTTCTCCGCGGACCGGCTCCCTGACTCAGCGGCTCGAGAGGCTCCGCGCCGCGCCGCCGCGGGCGGTCAGGTCGCCGTTCGCGACCTTGTAAGCAATCGTGTCGAGGCCGCCCCCACCGTCGCGCGTTCGCGCCGCGGCCTGCTCCGGACTGACGCCGAGCTCGGCGAGCGCGCGCGCCGCCCCCGGATCGAAGCAACGCGCCTCCAGCCAGCGCGCGGTCAGCTCATCGGAGAACCCGACCTCGGTCCATGCCTGCGCCGCAGCCGCGGCGCCGGCGCCGCGATCGGCGAACTGGCCGTACTGCTCGATCGTCTCGAGACTGGTCCTGGCTGCCGGCTCGTAGACCTCCATGCGCTCAGGGTAGTGTCAGCGGTACCGATGGCGGAGTACGTCCTCGACCACCACCTCCAAGGCGAGCGCGCCCGACTGGCGTTGATGTCGCGACTGCTCGACCCGATGCATCGCCGGCACATCGAGTCGCTCGGCGTCGGTCCGGGCGCTCGCGCGCTCGAGGTCGGCTGCGGCAACGGCTCGGTCGCGGCCTGGCTCGCGGAGCGCGTGGCGCCCAGCGGCCAGGCGGTCGCCGTCGACCTCGACCTGTCCCTCATCGACGTGCGGGCGCCCAAGCTCGACGTGCGACAGGGCGACATCGTCGCCGCCCCGGTCGATCCCGGCGACTTCGACCTCGTGACCGCGCGGGCGGTGCTGCACCACGTCACCGACGTCGACGCCGCGGTGCGGAACCTCGCCGCCAGCCTGGCGCCGGGCGGCGCGATCCTGCTGATCGAACCGGACTTCCTGCCGGTCAGCGTCGCCGAGCCGCCCGAAGTACGAGCGTTCTGGGACGGGTGGCTCGCATGGGCAGTCGCACAGGGGATCGACTATCACCTTGGGCGCAGGCTGGCGCCGCGGCTCGCGGCGCTTGGCCTCGAGCAGGTCGCGGGGACGGCCGAGACCGCGGTCTACAACGGAGGCTCTCCGTGGGCGGACTACTGGACCCAGACGATCGTCGAGCTACGCGACAAGCTCGTGAGCTCGGGGAAGCTCGACGATCACCTCATCGACCGGTTCCTCGCCCACTGCGCCGACTCCGGGTGGTGGACGCAGACCATCGCCTTCACCGCCGTCCAGGCCCGCGCGCCCGCCGGCTCGGGATCGTAGCCGCCACTCAGGCACGACCTCAACGCAACCACCGTTGTGCGTAATCGCCGCGAGGGGACGTTCTTGCGATACCCGCCTTGACAACCAGGCGGTGAGGGGCAGCATTGGATCACCTCCTTCCGGGTAATCGGTGCTGATCGATTCGGGCTGAGCAGGTCCCCCGGCCCAGATCTCCTCATGTCATCCTCGATCGTGAGTGCGCCCCAGGTGTTCGGGGGGGCAGGAGCGCATGCATCCGTCGTCGTGGCGGTGGGGTTGGAGCTGTGACGGTGCTGTTGTCGTCCTGGTGCCGCGCGATGCGGGCGACCCGCGCCGCTCCCGCGGCAGTGGAGCCGCTCACCGCGGGGGGCGACCTCCCCGCGGGGATGCCGATGATCGGGTACGCGACCTCGTCTGGCCGAGCGCTGGAGGAATGCGACGACGGCCTGGCCGGCCAGGCCGTGGTCCTCGCGCGGGCGTGCGAGCAGCGGGGGCTGGTGTTGGTGGAGGTGGTCCGCGAGCCCCTCAAAGCGCAGGCGCCGCTGCGGGCCGGCTTGTCCGACGGGCGGCCGGGCCTGCGCTATGCGCTGGGCCGGATCGCCGCCGGTGAGGCGCGGGGACTGGTGGTTCCCGGGCTGCGACGGCTGACGCGATCGCCGGCCGAGCTCGGCACGATCGTGGACTGGTTCACCCGACGTGGTGCGCGGCTGGTGGCAGTGGCCCAGGGGCTTGACACCGCCGAGCGCGAGGGTCGCGTCGCGGCGAAGCTCATCATCGAGGTGTCCCGCTGGGAGCGTGAGCGACTGGGCGAGGGTGCGCCTTGGCGCGTCTCACCGCTTCCGGTTCCGAGCCCTGGTGCATGCGGGGCAGGTCATGGTGGCGCGGAGAACGGGGACGACGCTGCCGTCCCCGTCACGTTCTGATGACGGCGCCAGGGACCGGCCGCTGGCTGGCGCGCGTGTTGTCGGTGGCGGCCGCCGTGGTGGTTGGCCTGGCGTTGAGCGGGCCAGCGGCAGCGGCTGGTACCGCGTACGCCGGCGCCCCCCTGGCCCAGGGCGCGGGGTACGATCGCGCGCTCGGGTCTGACCGCGTGCGCTCGGTGCAGCGTCGCCTGCGGGCGCTGGGCGACGCCCCGGGCCCCGTTGACGGGCGCTTTGGCCCGCTGACCGAAGCAGCGGTGCGGCGCGCCCAGCGCGCCCGCGGGCTTGTGGCAGACGGGATCGTCGGCCCCCGCACCGCGCACGCTTTACGCGCGCCGGTTCCCTTGGCGCCGGGGGCGGGCGGGGGTCTGCCCCAGGGATCGGACCGGGTGCGCGCGTTGCAGCGGCAGTTGCGCGTTCTGGGCGCCCATCCGGGCCCCATCGATGGGCGCTTTGGCGCGCTCACCCAGGCCGCCGTGC
>Ga0111539_10013415_pt1 | contig 10244 bp, 5 predicted proteins | sample RhiMethybrSRZTD1_FD_79667 | JGI IMG/M metagenome (GOLD analysis project Ga0111539, IMG submission 79667) | Populus rhizosphere microbial communities from Tennessee, USA - Rhizosphere MetaG P. TD hybrid SRZTD1 (version 2) (version 2) | ecosystem: Host-associated > Plants > Roots > Rhizosphere >... | reverse complement strand
GCAGCCGATCGCCCCCGACGAGCCGAGGTCGGTCGCCAGCTTAGGAATGAAGGAGAGGTCGCTCGAGTCGAGTGCCTGGTTGAGGACCTGGAACGCGAGGATGTTGTCCCCCGGATCGAGCTGGTTGAGGAAGCTGTCGAGCGGGATCACCGTCGGCGTGCCCGCCTCGTGCGTCGCGGTGGCCGGTTGGTCGAACGGCACGACGCTGTCCACTGCTCCGGGTGCGTTGCGGCGCGCCACCTCGACTCCGTTCAGGTAAGCGACGAAACCATCGTCATAGTCAATGCTCAGGCTCATCGACTGGATGGTGCTCGGGTCCGGCACGTTGAAAACGCGGCGGGCGTAGATCGCCGTGTAGCCATTTTCCATGTCGTCCAGCACGGTCGTGTCGTCGCCGTCGCCATAACCGATCCCCGTGGCGCCTTCGAGCCAGCCCGTCGCAGAGTAATTGAGCTGCGTCCAGGCGAGGGCCGCTCCCGCGGGAGCCTGGGTGCCTTTCCAGTACTTCCAGAGCTCTCCCCGCTGCACGAGGTCGCCGCCCGAGATCGAGCTCAGCGCGCCCGCGGAGATTTCGACGGGCACGTTGGAGTCGATGAAGCCGATGCGATTCGTGATGTAGGTGTCGATCCCGTCGATCGTGCCGAAGCCGAAAAGGAAGTTGATCAGGACGAAGCGCTGCCGCGTCTCGAAGCGCGAGAAGGCGCCGCTGCGAAGGTCTACCAGGGCCTCGTAGTAGAGCGGCGCGAAGCGCGGATGGGTCAGGAAGCGGCGCACGCTCGGGAGCTGGGACCGGAACAGGCGCTCGTTAGCGCTGGCGAAGGATTCCTCGATGTCCCAGGGCACGAGCAGCCAGCGCCCCGCGTCCGGGCGCCCGGATGTCTCGGGCACGCGGTAAAGGAAATAATCCTCGCCGCTCGTGGTCTGGATCGAGCCGTCGGCGTTCGAGATGCAGGTCTGGATCGCGAAGTACTTCGCCCACTGGCGCACGTCGATGAGGCTGTCGATCAGGTCCGGGAAGGCGTCGTCGGAGGTCTGCGCCGGGTCGAAGGCTCGGCATAGCTCGACAATGTCAGTATAGTCGTTCGCCTCCTTGTTGGTGCGCTTCTCGTAGTACGGAACGTACTCTGCGGGGTCGGGGCCGAAGTAGGTCAGGTCGCCCGCCCGGGGGTCGTTCGGTGGATCGATCGCGCGATAGAAGTTCCCCGAGTCGCTGGCGCCGCCGAAGTAGCGCCCGAGGAACCTCTCGTCGATGTGCTCCTTGGCCGCGTAGAGCGGGTCGAGGACGCCCTGGAACGTCAGATTGACGGTCCACTCCTCGGGTCCGGGCATTCCGGCGCGGCGGAAGAGGTCGGACACCAGAATCTCGCGGTCGATGCTCGCGGCCACGAGGTTCAGGCGGTCCATGCCTTCGAATTCGAGCTCGGGGGGAAACTCGATGCGGTAACCTTTGCGGTCGTCGTTGCGCGTCTGCTCGCCGCGGTAGCGGATGCCGGCGAGGTAGCGGATGGTGCCGCTGCCATCGCCCCGGCGATGGATGAAGGTGCAAGGCAAGAGCTCGTTGGAGATCTCGGGCCGCTGCGTCAACTCGTTGAGGTCGGCCGGGGCCATAACGACAAAGTAGTCCTCCGACGGCGTGGCCGGAGGCTGCGCAGCCAGCACCTGGTAGAGGAAATACGGGCCCGTGAAGCCAGCGTACGGCGGCACGGCCGGAGGCGTCGGGATCGTCGTGATCTTGCCGTCGGCGAGCCGCGCCCGGAGCTGGAACCCGATGATCGCGCGATCCGGCTGCGCGGCGATCGTGCCGGTGAAGACGCCGTCTCCCGCTTTCGCATCGGGATTGACACCGTCGTCCTTGAGCGCAACGGTGCCGCTCCCGGCCGCGCCCTCACGGTGCCACAGGGCCTCGACCGCAGCGATCCCCTGCGTCGCGGAGACTCTGCATCGCACGGTCACCGGATCGACCGGCCTCGGGACGAGCGGCGCATGGCTCACGTCGCCGATCACGGCGAAAGGCACGGTGGCGAACGAGCCGTTCGCTGCGCCCGGCGTTCCTCCCAGCGGCCCGGCGCTCCACGCGCGGCCGTCGCGATTGTCGAGGCTGGGGTGAATCAGCTCGAGGCTCCGGCCCGTTCCGTCGCTGCCGGAAGGCCAGTCGCTGCCGAGGAAAGTCTGGTCGTCGACGTCGTCCATCGGCTCCTCGTCGTTTTGCGGCTTGCCGTCGCCGTACTTGACGTGGTCGACGCGGTTGCCGAGACGATCGTTCAGGTTGATCGTGTCCGTGGAGTGGGAGAGGTCCTTCGTCCAGTCTCCGACGACCAGAGCGGGGTTGAAGCCGGGGTGCGCGCCGAGGAATGCCGTCTTGCTCGACGCGAAGACGAGGAATCCTCCTGGCGGAACGGTCAGTGCCGGCGCCGCCGGAAGAGAGAAGCTCACTGCTTTCGAAAGGCCCCACCCCGCCAGGTCCACGTTGGCCGCGCCGCGGTTGATGACCTCGATCCACTGGAGGGCGTCGGAGCAGTCCACGGTGCAACCCCCGCCAGCCGCAACGAACGGCGGGTGGTACATCACTTCGTTGATCACGACGTTCTGGTTGAGGGCGATGGAGTTGGCGGCCTCCTGGGTCGGCGTCGCCGTCAAGTAGAGGTCGTCTCCGCCGTCGGGCACGCGCGCGAAGCTCAGACCCACCGTGCCGGCCGGAGGCGCGCGGGGATGCAGGCCATCGACCAGCTCGCGGCGGCCGCTCGGGGAGTCCTGGATGACGAGCGCGTACGAGGCGTTGGCGAGCACGGGCTCGAAGTCGAGCTCCGCGGCGCTGAACGCCACCCAGCTGTGGGGCGGCAGGTTCGTGCCGCCCGGGATGCTGAACGCGCTGCCCTGAGAGTCGATGATCTGGTAACCGGCGAGCCCCAGAGTCTCCGCGGACCTGTTGTAGAGCTCGATAAAGCCCGCACTGGCTCCTTCCGTGGGTTTCACCTCGTTGATCACCACGTCGGGCGCAATGTCGCGCGCCGAGACGGGCGCCTCATTCAGTCGAAGCTCCGCCTCGAGCAGGAAATCCGCGCTGGCCGTGCCGCTGTTGAGCCCGTGAATCGCCACGGCGTTCTGCCCGGCGACGAGTCCCGCGGTCGCCGGCTCGAGGGTGACGAAAGCCTGCCCCGTGAGGCTGCCGTCCGCCGTGGCCCCGTGGAGCGGCGGTGAGCCAGCGTTCGCAGCGTTGGCGCGTCCGATTTCCGATCCATTGGCGTAGGCCACGAAGCCGTCGTCGTAGCGCACCGTTAGCACGAGGCTTTTCCGTCCGCTCTGGATCGCTGAGAGCTCCGCCGCCGCCAGCGTGAACTTCGAGCGGATGTAGAGCCCGGTGTAGCTTCCCTGCATGTCCGCGAGCTCCGTCTCGAACGGCTGCGTGCCGTAGCCGAAACCTCCCGGGCCCGTCGCCCAGGCGGAGTCGTTGAAGCCGGTGGTCGTCCAGTCGAGCAAGGGGTTGGAGGGCTCGGTGCTCGATTTCCAGTACCGCCAGAGCTCCTGCGCACCGACGACGATTTTGGGCGCCGCGGAGCCAAGCGCGGCCCGGGAGTTGGCCTCGCCGGGCGTGCCGTCGAGGTATAGGCTCGACGACCACTTGCGGGGCAGATCCGGCACGGCGTGCGGATCGAGCAGTTCGAGGGAAGCGCCCAGCCCATCCGGCCTCGAGGGCCAGAGATCGCCGTCGCCGTAGTGAACTCGGCTCATGATGGCGCCTTGCGAGTTCACGAGCGTCACGATCTCACCGTCGTTGTCGAGATGCCCGCTGTAGTTCCCGGCGGCGTGCGTCAGGCCGTAGCGCGTGAGCGCGCGGGCGGCGTCCGGAGAGACCACCAGGAATTCTTTCGCGTCGATGCGCGTCCCCGGGGCAAAGACGAAAGAAATGCCCTCCACGAAACGCCAACCGCTGAGGTCCACGCTCGTGGGGCCGCGATTGAAGAGCTCGATGAACTCGTCATCCTCAAGGTTGCTGAGAGGGTTGTAGTGCACCTCGTTGATGACGACGTCGAAGTCCGAGCCAAGCGCCGCTTCTCCCGCGCCCCAAGCTGCCCCCAAGATCGCGACGAAGGCAAATACCCGCTTCCGCACTTGTTCACCCTCCATTCCCCCTGGCCCAGACATGGATATGTAGAGAGACTCTCGGGGGGTTAAGGAAATGTCTGATCAGTACCCTGTGAAGGCTGGATTATACCGACGTGAGGCAAGTCCGGAAGCTTGACTGGCTTGAAGCTCTGCTCGTGCCCGGCGGGATACAATGCTCGGCGTGGTGCCTCGCGCGGTGCTCGCTGTCCTCCGCCTCTGCCCCGGAATCGTGGCGGCAGCGCTGAGCGGCTGCGGTCGTCAACCTCCCTCGGTCGTCGTGTACACCTCGGTGGACGACGTTTTCGCCCGGCCGATCCTTAACGGTTTCAGCCGCGAGACCGGGGTCCGCGTCGACGCCGTCTACGACGCGGAGGCCGTGAAAACGACCGGGCTCTACTACCGGCTGATCGCGGAGAAGAGCCGCCCTCGCGCCGACGTATTCTGGTGCTCGGAGCCATCGCGGATGCTGCTCCTCGAAGCGGCCGGAATGCTGGCGAGCTACAGGCCGCCGACTGCCGCCGAGGTCCCCGCCGCCTGGCGATCTCCTGGGGGCGCCTGGACGGGCCTCGCCGCGCGGGTTCGCGTGATCGTCTACCACCGGGATCGCCTGCGCGGCTCCGCCCCTCCACGCTCCATCGCGGACCTGGCCGACCCACGATTCTACGGCGAAGCCGCCATCTCGGATCCGCTGTTCGGCACCATGGCCACGCACGCCGGCGCCCTGCGCGCGCGTCTGGGTCCAACCGCCATGGAGGAGTTCTTCCGCAAGCTGAAATCGAACGCGGTCAAAGTCCTGCCCGGCAACTCCGTCGTGCGGGACCGCGTCGCATCGGGAGAGCTTTTGTGCGGCCTCACCGACAGCGACGACGCCAGCGTCGCGGTCCTTCACGGGCTTCCCATCGGCGTCGTCTTTCCCGATCAGGAGGCGGGCTTTCCCGGCGTCGAAGGCCCCCTGGGCGCGTTCACTTTTCCGGCGACCGTGGGCATCCTCGCAGGCGCCCCGCACCCGGAGGCGGCGCGGCAGCTCGCCGACGCCCTGCTCCGCCCCGCGACAGAGGAAGCCCTCGCGCGCTCGGAGTCGGGCAACCTGCCCTTGCGCGAAGGGCTCGAGGGGCCCCAGGCGCTTCAGGTGCCGGATCCTCTCCGCCGGATGGACGTGCCCTGGCCCGCGCTCGCGCAAGGCGTGGAGGACTCGATTCCGTTCCTACGGGACCTGTTTGTGAGGTGAGTTTGGCGCACAGTCGCGCGAGCTGGAGAGCTTCGGGCGCAGCGCTCGCCATTGCCCGGACCATCGTCCGGATCATCGTCATGGGCCTGATCCTCAGCCCGATCGTCTACCTGGCGGCGGTCTCCGTCGTCCGCTCCGGACCACTCTTCTCCGCGTACGGCGAGCTGGCCCGGCCGGAAGTCGGTCCGATCCTCGGCAGGACGATCGCGCTCGCGCTCGCGTCCACGCTGCTCGCCGCGGTGCTGGGAGGGGTAGCGGGTCTCGTTTTCGAGGCGCGGAAGTTTCCTGCGCGCAGGTTGCTCGGCGCAGTTTCGGTCGCGCCGCTCGTCCTGCCGCCCTTCCTGCACGTCGCGGTGTGGGAGCGCCTCGCGGCGCCCGGCGGGCTGCTCGCAGCGGCCTTTCCATTCGCCGCGGACGGAAAGGGCTTTCCGATCCGGAATCTCCCCGTGGCCGCGTGGATCCTCGGCTCGAGCTTGTCTCCGGTGTTTTTCTTCCTGGCGCGCCAGGGGCTCCGCGCGGTGCCTGACGAGCTCGTCGACGCCGCTCGCCTGACGCGCGGATCTGTTGCGGTCTGGACGCGCGTCATCTTGCCGCTCGTCGCGCCGCCCATGGCCGCAGGAGCCGGAGTGGTCCTGACGATGTCGCTCTTGTCCTACGAAGTTCCCCGTCTCCTCGACGTCACCACGTACTCCGTCCTCGTGAACTTGAACTACGGTGCTCTCGATGATCCGGGGAGGGCGTTCGCCGCGGCCGCGCCGCTGTTCGCCGTGAGCGCTGCGGGCCTCATCGGCGCGGAGGCCTGGGCGGACCGCCGGGGCTTCTCGATCGCCGGCCGCGAGCGCCGAGATCGGTGCGATCCATGCATGCGGCCCGGCGTGACGGCGTGGTGCGTAACGGGGATTTACTGGAGCCTCACCATCTTTCTCCCCGCAGTGGTCCTTGTCTCGCTCGTCGGGAGACCCATTGTGCTCGCCCGTGCCTGGCTCACGGACTGGGAGAAAATTCTTTCCGGGTGCGGGATGGCGGTGGCGGCGGGAATCGGAGCCGCCATCGCGGCCGGAGCGCTCCTGTTGCCGCCGCGGCGGCAGAGGCTGCTGGGGATCCTTCCTTTGGGCCTGCCGCTGGCCCTCCCCGGAGCGCTGCTCGGCTTCGCGGGGATTCACCTCGCCGCGACCGGACCTTTCGCCTGGTGGGTCGATGGGCCCGGGCTCCTGTGGCTGGCGCACGTCGTGCGATTCACGCCCATCGCCGTTTTCATCCTCCGCGCCCAGCTCCGCGCGGTGCCGCAGGATGAGCGGGACGCTGCGGCGCTCGGACCCCGCGGTACCGCACGCTGGCTCGACGCTTGGATCCCTCTCGCGGCCCCCGGCCTCACCGCTGGCGCGCTCGCCGCCGCGCTCTTCTCGAGCACAGAGCTCTCCGCCACCATCCTGCTGGCCGCACCGGGGGCCGAGCCCGTGATCGTCAGGATGTACAACCTGCTCCACTACGGGCCGGAGCGAGACGCGCTCGCGGCGCTTTGCATGTTTCAGGTGGCCGGGGCGATTGCGGCCGCCGCCGCGATCGGGTGCATCGGAGCGTTCCTCGCGCGCAGGCGCTGACGCGTAGCGCTGCTTACCCGCGCGCGGGAAACTGCACGAGCACCTTCAGCGCACCATCCGTCTTGTCGCGGAACGTCTCGAACGCCGTCTGGATCTCCTGGAGCGCGAAACGGTGCGTGATCAAGGGGGAGAGATCTATCCTGCCTTCTCCGATCCATCGCATGGCCAGCGGAAAGTCCCTCGCGAAATCGGGGTTCACGCTCGTGTGCACGGTGATGTTTTTGAAAAAGAGGTCGCGCCACCGCACTTCGTGGATGCGCTCCTGGGGCACGCCGAAATAGAGGATACGGCCGTTCCGCTTCGTGAGGTCGACGCACAGGTCGAGCGCCTGCCGCTCGTGCCCGACGGCTTCGATCACCACGTCGGCCATCTGCCCGCCCGTGATCCGGTCGACGGCAGCGATGGGGTCCTCTGTGGCTGGGTTGATCGTCGCCGTCGCGCCGAACTCCGCGCTGCGGGCCAGCCGCGCGGCGCAGGGGTCCACGGCGATGATCTCGCGTGCTCCCAGGTTGCGGAGCACGGCGCACCAGATCTGCCCCATCGGGCCCTGTCCCACCACGGCGACGTCGAGGTCGACGACGGGCGGCAGCTTTTTCACCGCGTAGATGACCGTGCCGAGCGGCTGCGCAAGAAGCACGGCCTCGGGGGGCCTGCGCGGCGCGAGCTGGATCGCGCGCGCTTCGCTAAGGGCGAACCGCTCGAAAAGGCCCACTTGACCCACGGGCACGGCGAGGACTCGGTCGCCTTCACGGAACCGTGCTCCGTTCGTCGCGACGACCGTGCCGACCATCTCGTGGAGCGACAGGCCGTCCTGCAGCGGATACTGCGGCTGGTCCTCGCAGAAGTAAGGCAAGTCCGACCCGCAAAGGCACGTGGTCTCGGGCTGGAAGATGATCTCGGCCGGCTGGCCGTCCGAGCGTGGGGAAAGGCGGGGCTCGGGAGCCTCCACGAGCTCGATTTTACCTTTGCGCACGATGCGTCCCGCAAACATGGAGCTCCTCTTTATCACACCCGGCGCCGCGAGCGGAAGCCCGTTGAGGCCGCAGGAGCGGCCGGGAGCTCGACACGCAGCCGAAAGGTCAACTCGCAGGGGCCCGCTTGCCGAGGTGAGATGAGAGCCGGTCGAGTTTTGTTCGCCCGGCTGTTTCCGATAACTGTGGGCCGAGGCACGATCCATGAGCGACTTGCAACGAAGAACGGTGGGAGCTTTCATCTTCCTGGTCCCGCTCGCTGCCGCTGCCGTCATCTTCAGGATTCCGATCGCCCGCGCCTGGAGCTCCCGCGCGTTCAGCGAGGAGGTCCTGCACGGATACGAGCAGCTCTACACCGGTGAGAAGGCGGGCCCGGAGGACTCCGACAACCTCCCGCTGCGCACGGGCAAAGTCATCATCCTGCGCCCGAGCACTCATTTCGTCGCCGTCACCGGAGGCATGACGTGCGTCCTCTTCTGGACACAAATCACGCCGGAGGAGCGCGGCAAGATCACGGCAAAAGAGGACCCGCCGCGCATCCACGACGCGTGGTTCGAGATCGACGAGTCGCTCCGGCCGAGCACGCCGGATGAAGTGGACACGGTGATTTTCTGCGAGACGGCGGCGCTGAAAGACGGGATTTACGTCCCCGTCAAGTACCCGGAAGCAGGACCCTACTTCGATGCGCATCGCGTCGATTGCGTGCTCAAATGCTACGATCGCCGCTCCGGCAGATACCTCGGCGCTTTCGTCATCGCGGGAGAGCCGCCGCCCGAGAAGACCACCGTGCTCGGCTCTCACATGGGGCGGCCGGCCCGCGTCCACGAGGTGGTCGAGCGGATGCAGCTCGAGTCCCAGTCATCCCCTCGACAGGCCCCACGGCAGGCTCCTCCGCCGTCTCCCCGACCGGCTGCTCGGCCTGCCGCTCGGTCGGCTCCCAAGCCAGCTCACTGACAGCGCCCCAGAGTTGCGCCCGAGGCGCGCACCTGCGACTCTGGTCCGCCGTGAGACGATGCGAGGAGCCTCTTTCAATACGTTGGCCTCTTCGGCGCTGGTCGCGGCGGCAGTCATCGCTGCTGCGTGCGAGCGCGCGCCGGATAGCGCATCCTCGCCCCCCCAACGCGTCGAGCGCGCGGCCCCCCGGGCGGCTCCGGCCGTGACAGCTCCCGCGCCGCGGCTGGAGGGCGCCGGCCGCTGGGGCCGCGAAGGGACCGGCGACGCCGAGTTCCTGGGACCTTTCGGAGTCCACGCGAGCGCGCCGGGCCGTACGCCGGCGGGCGGAGGCGCTACCGAGGTCTTCGTCGCCGACGACCTGGGCAACTCCGTGCAGGTGTTTGACGCCACCGGCCGATTCCTCCGACGTTTCGGCAAGCAGGGAACCGCTCCGGGAGAGTTTTCGTTTCCGGATCAAGTGCTGGAGCGCGAGGACGGCAAGTTGATCGTGTGCGACACGGGGAACAACCGGCTGCAGATCCTCGGCCGCGACGGCGATTTCATCGCCCAGCGCCGGCGCTGGGGATTCCTGAGAGACCAACTTGAGAACCCGCGGGGCGCTGCGAGGGATGGAAAGGGCCGCGTCTTCGTGGCCGACTGGGGACGCCACAGGATCTGCGTCTTCGACGAGGCCCTCGAGTTCCTGGCCGCGTGGGGGAGGGAAGGCCAGGCGCCCGGCGAGCTGCGGCGTCCCATCGGCGTCGCCGTCGATCGGGAGGGGCGCGTCTTCGTCGCCGACTCGGGAAACGACCGCGTCCAGGTCTTCTCGCCGGACGGAACAGTGCAGGCGGACCGAAGCCCGGCCGCAGGGCAGCTCGAGAGCCCCGCGAGCCTTGCGTTCGATTCCCAGAGGCGCCTCTTCGTCGCCGACACGGGCAGCCGCAGCCTCAAGTGCTTCGCGCCGACCGGAGATCTCCTCGGAGCGTACGGCAGGATGGGCTCTGCCCAGGACGTACTGGAAGCCCCGCGGGGCATCGCGATCGACGCCGCAGACCGGCTCTACGTCGTGGACACAGGCCGGCACGAGGTGCGCGTGTTCCAGGTCCGATGAAGACGAGCGCTGCCCGCCTCGCTCCGGCGACCCTGCGATTGCTTTCCGCGAGGGGGCCAACTATCCTCGGAGCTTTTTGTAAGACCTTGCCGCCTTTCGGACCGTAACCAGCCGATGTTCGACCCCGAGCTTCTCGAAAAACGCCTCCAGCTCCTCGCCAAGGGCACCGACCCCTACCCTTACTCTTTCGCACGCACGCACGACCTCCCCGCGGTGCGGGCGCAGCAGGAGGCGCTCCTCGGGAAGGACGTTGCCGTCGCCGGGCGGCTCGTCGCGTACCGGGGAGCAGGAAAGCT
>Ga0111539_10013413_pt1 | contig 10244 bp, 9 predicted proteins | sample RhiMethybrSRZTD1_FD_79667 | JGI IMG/M metagenome (GOLD analysis project Ga0111539, IMG submission 79667) | Populus rhizosphere microbial communities from Tennessee, USA - Rhizosphere MetaG P. TD hybrid SRZTD1 (version 2) (version 2) | ecosystem: Host-associated > Plants > Roots > Rhizosphere >... | reverse complement strand
GCTCGTGTACCTCGCGATCGCCGGCGGCGCCGACGGCATCAGCGGCATTTTCAGGATGACGATGTGGAACGAGACGATTCCCGACACGCTGCGCGGCCGGCTGGCGAGCATCGAGATGGTCAGCTACATGAGCGGTCCGCTGCTCGGACACCTCGAAGCCGGCGCCGTCGCGGCGGCGTTCGGCGTCACGGCTTCCGTTGTTTCGGGTGGTGTGCTCTGCGTGGCCGGTGTGCTCGCGTGCGGCGTGTGGCTGCCGCGGTTCGTCCGCTACGACGCGCGTCGATTCAGGCCACACAGGTCCGAGCGCGACGACGGAATCGACATTGTGGTGGAAGAGTCGAATCGATCTCGTACCGTGTAAGTGCCCGCCGGCGTCGCCGGCACCGGATGCGTGGTGGCCGAATCCTCACTACGTGTATATTGAGCGAGCTGGCGGCTATCGATGAAATCACGCGCTGTCGTCCTCGCGCTTTCGCTGCCGGCAACGCTGGCGGCATTGGGCCAACCGCCGTCGTTCCGCAGCGGAGTCGAGCTCGTCGACATCACGGTCGTCGTGCGCGATGGCGATGGGCGCATCGTCCCCGATCTGAAGCAATCCGATTTTCGTGTTCTCGAACGCGGAGTGCCGCAGCGGATCAGCGCATTCGAAAGGGTATCGATCCCGCGTGCATCGCCGAGTCCAAGAGGATCGAGCCTGCTGCTTTCACCCGACGTCGCTTCCAATGAGGTCGTTGGCGAGCGTCGCGTGTTCGTCCTCGTGCTCGACGCGCTGCACGTCGCGGCGGCGCGCACGCGGGCGGTCCGCCAGCGCGCCGCTGAATTCGTCGACGCGTACGTCGGTCCTGCGGACCTGACAGCGGTGCTGTCCCCCGGCGGCCTCGCGGCCGCCACCCAGGACTTCACCTCCGACAAACCGCGCCTGGTCGCGGCGATCGAGCAATTCGCCGGCAGCAAGATCCGCTCGGCGACAGTCGAAGTCGCAGAGGAGGAAGCCGCGCGCCAGCTCGATCCGATCGCTGTCGCACTCCACAACGGAAAGGACCCGAGCGATGACGAGCGGGCCGGACGCGCGCAGGCGCTCGCCGGCGTGCTCGAGGCTCTTGCGCGCCACATCGGCCGGATCGCTCACCGCCGTACGACCGTGCTGCTCTTCAGCGAGGGGATCGACTATGACTTCGGCGACGCCACCGGACGCGTGCAGCGGTACGGCGCCGATGTCATTCGCGCGAACCAGCGCGCCGTCGACGCGCTGATCCGCGCCAACGCATCGGTGTACGCGATCGATCCGCGTGGGCTGGCCTCGAGTGTCGGCGATCAGGTCGAGAATTCGGTGTTCAGCACCTCGCCGTCAGTGGTCACGGGCCCGAGCGTCGAAGCCGAGTACGCCGATTCGATTCGGTCGCTGCGGAACGTGTCCGAGTCGACCGGCGGATTCGCCGCCGTCGATCGGACGAACTTCAGCCGCGCGTTCACGCGGATTGTCGAGGACAGCAGCGATTACTACGTCGTCGGCTACACGCCGGAGACGCGCGGCCGGCCTGGTGATTTTCGCGACATCAGCGTCCAGGTCGATCGGCCCGGCGTTCGGGTCATCGCGCGCAAGGGCTATGCGATTCCCTCGGCACCGATTGCGCCAGCGCCCGCACGCCGTCCGGAAGATCCGGCGCCGTCTCCTGTGCCGCCGATTCGAGATCCGTTTGCGAGGAGAGTCGCTCCCGCGCCCGAACCAATCACCCCGGCGCGGACGGCGCTCTCGAGCGATCTCAACGCGCTCCTCGCGAGTCCACTGCCCGCGAGCGGACTGCCGCTGCGTGTGCACGCGATTCCATTTCGAGGCGATGCGCGGAAGAGCGTCGTGGACGTCGTCGTCGAAGTACTCGGACGGCCGTTGAGGTTCGCGGAGCGGCGCGGACGGTTCGAGGAACGGATCGAGCTCGCGCTGTTGACGGTCGACGGCAGCGCCCACGCGGCGAACGGCCGATCGGCCACCTTCGATCTACACCTGACGCCCGAACAGTATCAGGGCGTGAGAGCGACAGGCGTTCGGTGGATTTCGCGTCTGGAGGTGCCGGCCGGCCACTATCAACTGCGGGTCGCGGGCCGCGCGCTACAAACAGACCTATCGGGCCTGGTCACCCGCGATGTCGACGTGCCGAAATTCGAGACCGACCGGCTTCACGTCAGCGGTGTGGCCATAACCTCCCTGCCGTCCGTGCTGGCGATCACCCAGGGCGCCGCGAGGCTGTCCTCAGCGCTGAAAACTCCGCCATCGGCGGCGCGGACTTTCGTTGCCGGCGATCAGGTGACGGCCGCGGTCGAAGTGTACGTGCCGTCGTCGGTCGCATCGATCGACGTCGCCGCGCTGCTGGAGGATGCCCGAGGCGGGCGAACGCCGGTCGACAGGAAAACCGCAGCTGGATCGCATCAGACGCGGCTCGAACAGGTCGTGTTCGTGATCGACACGAACGCTCTCGCTGCGGGAAGCTACGCACTGCGGATCGACGCGACGCCGGCGACAGGCGGTTTTGCCGTGACTCAGCGGGTTCCGTTCGAAATCATCGTCCAGTAATCGCCGACGCGCCCCCGGGCCTAGACGATCTCGATGCTGAAGATGTAGCCGGTGTGCGGGCTCTCCATCCCCTTCCATCCCGGATGGACACCAGCATCGCAGCTGATCAGCCGTCCCTCGTGCCACACCAGCCCGTGCGGGTCGCACGATCCGGGCGCAAGTTCGACGGTCATCAGGAGCTGGCCGGTCTTGCCGTCGTACTTGTTCAGGCCGGCTTTCCCCTCGGCGTAGCTGCTGCTGTTATTGCCGGTCACGACCCAGATGTTCCCCTCGTTGTCGAACGCCACGTCGTGAAGGCGAGGCCTCTCCGCCGAACTCACGCGAATCAGGACTTCGGGCACCCACGTCTTCGGATCGACGCGCAAGATGCCGCCCAATCGAAGTGCCGCAATCCAGAGCTTGCCGTTGTGCCACTTCACGCCATGGCAGCCACCGCCATTGCCGTCGATGCTGAGCGGAATCTGACGATGGGTGATCTGCTTGGAGTTCAGATCGACCTGAAAGATGCCGTTTGGCTCGGCGTTCGCGCCCATCCACACGCAGCCGTCCCCGTACGCCATGCCGGACGTATTGCGGGAATGGGTGGTGACCGTTTTGAGCAGCTTGCCGTTCCAATCGACCAGCCACGCCAGCTCGTCACGGTCCGGGTCCAGCGGCAGGTTATACGTCACCGCGTTCTGGGCGGTGACCTTCTGCTGGCCGATCCACAAGCCGCCGGGTCCGTCGGTCATCACCGCGAGCGCGTTGGGATACAGGCCCGGCGATTTGAACATCCGGGTCGTCTTCGCCACTCGAGTCGGAGTCGCGCGTCCTCTGCCGTCACCGCCACGGCCCGCCTGATCTGGCGCCGCACCGCCCTGCTGCGCCCGCGCCACCGCCGTCGAACTCAGTGCGAGACCGGCCGCCAGAAACTCTCTGCGTTTCATGCTCATGGCATCACCTCAAGGGTGTTTGATTCCGCCGGGGACGTCCCGCGAGGACTCGAGACGGACCTTATACCATGGCGCAGACGGGCAGACCTATCCACTTACGCGACGAGCGCGCATTGACGATATCCCGCCGGGCGTGAGTGGAAGCGGGTCTCAGACCTCGTCGTCGGCGAGCTCGAGGCCAATCGGCGAGGCGTCGATGATGCTGGGCACCTTGGTGGCGGCGCGCTTCGCTTTGACGGCGCGCGCCTCTTCGTAGATGCGCTTCGGGACGCGCTGGATGTCCCACACTAGGCCGACCGCGGCCATCGCGCGAATGACGTACCAGGTGGGATCGAATTCCCACCAGTAGAACCCATTGCGCGCGGCGCGCTGATAGCGATGGTGGTTGTTGTGCCAGCCTTCGCCGACGGCGAACACCGCGGTCACGATGTTGTTCCGTGACTCGTCCACGGTTTCGAACCGGCGCGAGCCGAACATGTGGTTGACGGTGTTGATGGCGAAGGTGGCGTGCGCCAGCGTCATCGTCGGCAGGCAGAAGCCCCAGACCAGCCACGGCATGCCGCCGATCAGGAACATCGTCACCGCCAGCGCCAGCGGCGGCACGAAGAAGTACTTCTCGAGCCAGGCGATTTCCGGCACGCGCGAGAAGTCGCGAATCACCGGGTTGGTCGCCTCGACGCGATCGTGCTTGGTGTCGTTGAGGAACCAGCCGATGTGCGCGTAGTAGACGCCGCTGACCATCGGGCTGTGCGGATCGCCGTCGCGATCGGCAAAGCGGTGGTGGTTGACGTGATGGCCGGCCCACCACAGCGGTCCCTTTTGCATCGCGGCGGTCGCGATGAAGGCCCACACGAACCGGGCGGCGCGGTTCATCTTGAACGCGCGATGCGCCAGGTAGCGGTGGAAGATCAGCGTCAGGCCGAGGGCGCGGAGGAAATGGGAGCCGGCCCACAGGCCGATGAACGCCCAGCGAAACGGTACTGCGAACACGAGCAGCGCGCTCGCCTGCACAATCCAGAAGATCGAAATCTGAAGAAGGTTTGGAAACACGTGATCAAATCTCTCGCAGCGCTCGGGCGACAGGGATGCGGGCCGCGCGAATTGCAGGGAGCAGGCCGCCAACGGCTCCCATCACCGCGGAGAACACGAGACCGCCGACCATCAGGGCGGGCGTGATCCTGAATTTGAATGCCACTTCGGTGAAGCTGGAGAAATTCGTCGTACCGGTCGAGAGCCCATGGACCGGCAGGGCCAGAATACAACCGATGACGCCGCCGACGAGTGCGAGCGCGATCGATTCGGTGAGAAACGCCGTCACGATGCGAAACTGTGAGAAACCGAGCGCGCGCAGCGTCCCGATCTCGCGGGTGCGGTAGGCGACCGCCGCATACATCGTGTTCATCGCGCCGAACATCGCTCCGATCGACAGGATGAGCGTCACGAACGTGCCGAACACGCGGATGACGGTCGTCATCGCCTGCGACTGCTCCGCGTAGTAGTCCTGCTCGCGCTTCGGCTGCAGGTAGAGGCGCGGATCGCCTTTGATGGCCGCCTCGAACGAATCGAACATCGAGCGATCGGCCAGCTTGACGGTCACCGACTGATAGCCGTTGCGCTGAAATGCCGGCATCATCAGGTCGATGTCGCCCCAGATCTCCGATTCGAAGGCCGCATCGTTGGCGGTGAACACGCCGACGACCTTCCAGGTCGTGCTGCCGAACCGCACGTCGCTGCCGAGCGCCAGCCCCTGGAACCGTCCCACCGCCAGACGGCCGACGTTGATCTCGCGGGTGCCGGGCGCGAAGCGGCGCCCCTCGGCGAACGTCAGCGTTTCGCGGACGTCGAACGCCCGCGGCCCGACGCCGCGGACCGGCACGTTGGCGGGCTGGCTGTCGGTCACGCGCGGCAGCGCGATGATCGTCAACAGCTCGGCCGATGACAACGGACGGCCGTCGGGCCCGCGCGCCACCTGCGGCATGCTCTCGACGATCGGCAGGTCGGGCCGCATCACCGCGCTCGTCGTCTCGGCCGTGGAGCTCTTCCGCAGGATGATGGCGTTATCGGGCGATCCACTGGCGACAAGCGTGGAACGAAACCCCTGCGCGATCGCCAGCGTCATCACGAAGACGGCGACGACCATCGCGATGCCGCCGGCGGTCATCGCGGCCGTGCCTTTGCGGACGACCATCGAACGCAGGTTGTAGTTGGTAATCAGACCCATAACGACTGAACGCACGAGCAGCTGAACCCCCAAAGAGTATGTGGGTTCACCCGCCTGGCGCGCTGTGCGATTCGGAACATCACGCGACCCGGCGCAACGCGTCGACAATCTTGAGCCGCGACGCCATCGTGGCCGGAATCAGCCCCGCCAACAGGCCGATGCCAACGCTCAGCGCGAGTGCCACCAGCACGTTGGTGTTGTTCACGCCGATTTCAGGAATGAACCCGCCGGCATTGAGGAAACGCGGGTTCACGATCGTGCGCGCGGCGGCGATGCCCAGGATGCCTCCCACCGTCGCCATCAGCAGCCCTTCGCCAGCGACCAGCAGAAAGATCGTCGCCGACGGGAAGCCCAGCGTCCGCATGACCGCAATCTCGGTCGTCCGCTCACGCACCGACATCGCCATCGTATTGGCGGCCACGAACAGCGTCGTGATGACGACGGCCAGCGCGATGCTGCCGAGCAGCAGGCTCAGGTTGCCGAACATCGACACGAATGATGTCTGAAACGCGCGCTCGGTGTCGGTCTTGGTCTCGTACGGCGAATTCGCGAACTTCTCGTCGATCGCGCGCATGATTTGCGGCGCCTGGTCCGGATTGGCGATCTGCGTGACGTACCAGCCGATCTGCCCCTTCAGCATCGACCGCTCGTCGGCGTACTTCCAGTGGAACATCATCGACTGGTTGTCGACCGCGGCGCCGCCCGACCGGTAGATGGCCCGAACCGTGAAGTCGTAATCGCGCTGGCCGTAGAGCGGAATGCCGACCTGCAGCGTAATCTTGTCGCCGACCTTGAAGCCGTAAATCCTGGCCAGGCCGTCACCAATGATGCAGCCCGTGCGATCGTCGAGGAACGCCTTGCGCTCGTCCGGCGTCAGCTGGATCTCCGGATACATGCGCAGGTAGCCTTCGGGATCCACCGCGAACTGGCCGAAGAAGTTCTTCGGATCTTTGTAGATGCCGCCGAACCAGCTCGCATAGGTGACGTCCTGAACGCCAGGAATGTTCTTGATCGTCTCGAGGTGACTGATCGGCATCTGGAACATCAGCGAGGTCGAGCGAATCGTGACGACCCGCGTCGACGACGCCGCTTCGGCGCCGGCGTTGAAACCGTCGAGGACGGCGCGCAGCGCGGCGAACAGGAACACGGCAATGGCGACGCTCATCACGGTGAGTAGCGTCCGGCGCTTGCTGCGTTTTGCGCTCTTGAGCACGAGCCCCAGAAACTTCATGTTGCGCTCCTCACTCGACCCACGCGACCTACCCGACCTACCTGACCTACCCGACCTGCTGCGCTTCGACCAGCGTGCCCTTTTCGAGATGGAGCACGCGTTTGGCGCGCTCCGCGGCGTGCGGGTCGTGCGTCACCATGACGATCGTCTTCTTGTATTCGTCGTTCAGCCGCTGCAGCAGCGTGAGCACTTCGCTCGCCGATTTCGCGTCGAGGTCGCCGGTCGGCTCGTCGGCGAGGAGCAATGTCGGATCGGTGACGATGGCGCGGGCGATCGCGACGCGCTGTTCCTGTCCGCCCGACAGCTGACGCGGGTAGTGCTTCTCCCGATCGCCCAGCCCGACGATGCCGAGCGCGGTCAACACGTGATCGCGGCGCTGTTTCTTCGACAGATTCGTGAGCAGCAGCGGCAGTTCCACGTTTTCGAACGCCGTGAGCACGGGAATCAGGTTGTAGAGCTGGAAGATGAAGCCGATGTGACGGGCGCGCCACGCGGCCAGCGCGCGCTCCGACAGAGTGCTGATATCGGTATCGCCGATGCGAATCGCGCCGCGCGACGGCCGATCGATGCCGGCAAGCAGGTTCAGCAGCGTCGATTTGCCCGATCCGGACGGGCCCATCAATCCCAGGAAGTCGCCCTCGGGGACCGTGATCGAGACGCGATCGAGCACCGGGATCTCGATCGCGTCGCGTTTGTACGCTTTCGTCACGTCCCGCAATTCGATGAGGGCCATCTCAGCTTCCCTTCACGCGCACGATGCCGCGATCGGTCAGTCCGGCCGGCGGATTCAGCACGACCACCTCGCCCGGTACGACGCCGCTCTTGATTTCGACCTGATCGATCCGTTCGGCACCGAGCGTCACCACGCGGCGCACCGACGACCCGTTGCTGACGACCCAGACCACCGAGGCACCGCCCTGCTGGGCGATGGCGCGCTTGGGCGCGAGCACCACCGGCGGCGCGGGTGTGGAAGAACCTGATTCCGTCGCGGCACCGCCCCGTCCCCGTCCCGCGCCCGGCTCCTGAAAGGTGACGCTCGCGGTCATCTCCGGTTTCACGTGCGCGTCGGGATTGAGAATACTGACACGGACTTCGACAATCGCCTTCGCGCGATCCGCGGACGGAAAGATCTGCCGCAGGCGGCCTTTGTAAGGCTGATCCTGATACGCCTGGAGCGTGACTTCGGCCGGCATGGCCGCGCTCAGCTTCGCCACGCTGTTCTCGCTGACCTCGGTCTGCACCTCGAGCTCGCCGAGGTCCGCGATGGTCGCGATCGCGCCGCCCTCGCGCGACGCCTGTCCCTGCACGCCGAACGGCGAGACCGTTTCGCCGACCTCCGCGCGCTTCTTGATCACCACGCCGTCGAACGGCGCCCGCACGTTCGCGTTCTCGATCGCTTCTTCGGTGACGCGCACGCGGGCGCGGGCGGACGCGATGGCGGCCTCCGCCGATTTCACGCGGGCAGCGGACACCGCCGCCGAGGATTCGGCGGCGGTCAGCGTCGCGGTGGTGGTGATGCCATCCTTCATCAGCGCGCGCTGCCGCTCCAGATTGCGCAAGTCCTCGTCCCGCGCCGCGATCGCCTGCCCGAGCTGCGCCTCGCCTTCGGCGACGGCGCGCCGCGACGCCTCGAGCTGCGCGTCCACATCCGCGTGCTCGATCTCGGCAATCACCTCGCCCTTGCGCACGCGGGTCCCCTCTTCGAACCTGAGGCGCGCCAGCCGGCCGCCCATCTTGACGCCGACGTCGCTGCTGCGACGCGCGACCACGTAGCCGCTCGCCACCAACACTGGCAACGCCGTCGAACCGCCCGGCGTCGTCACGACTTGCGTGACGCGAGCGGTTTCGACTTCGGGCGCGCGCCGCTCGGCGACGTAGGCGCGGGCGTTCGGATAGACGGCCACCCCGACGGCCGCCAGCACGACGAGGACGGCCCACGGCAGCCAGCGCCGGCGCCGGCCAGTGTCCCGGTCGATGCGCAGGCGCGACAAGTCGCCGGCAGGAGATTCAGTGTGAATTGTCACGGGAGAGTGGTCGCGAGTCTGTCTCAGTCGTCGGTCGCAGCATCAGTCGTCTCTGACGGGCGACCCGCGCCGCCCCGACTGAGACTGACGACTGATGACTGGTCTGGTGTCTATCCCTCTTCTTCGAATTCCTCTTCCTCGGGCGGGCCGAGACGCGTGGACGGCCGCAGCGCTTCGCGGTAGTCGAACACCGGCAGATTGCGCACGTGCAGCGGCAGCGTACACGCCGACGACTTTTCCTCGACCACGACGGTGACGGGACTGCCCTCGACGCCTTCGCGGAACGCGATTCGGCAGCCGCAGGCCAGCCGCGCGTGAGTGAATCCCTTCAGCATCGCTGAATCATACCACGCGGGCGGCGCGCCGGCGCCGCAAAGCGCCCGTCACAACAGGGCCTTGATCTCGCTCTCGAACTTGTCCTTCGACGACAGGCCAACGTGCTTGCTGCAGATCTTGCCGTCGCGTGAAATCACGATGGTCACCGGCAACCCGAACATCGGACCGTAGGCCTCGTCCACGTCGTCGCGGTCGATGCCCGAGAGCAACGTGTAGTTCATCTTCCACTCGGCGGCAAACGGCTTGGCCTTCGCCACGGTGTCCTCAGTCAGGATACCGATGATGTTCAGACCGCTCTTCCCGTACTTCTCCTGGAATTCGATGAACCACGGGATTTCGATTTTGCACGGGCCGCACCACGTCGCCCAGAAATCGAGCAGCACGACCTTGCCTTTGAACGAGGAGAGCTTCACTTCCTTGTTGTTCAGATCCTTGAAGGTGAAGTTCATGTTCGCCGGCTTGGCGTTCGCCGGACAGGCAGGGCCCGCAGCATCGGCGTGGCTGTCGGGCCACGGCGCCGGTACGGTGACGAAGGCCAGCGCCAACGCGCCGAACGCCGCTATCGCCCATCGCAGGTTCATCGCAATCTCCTCACGAAGCTTTCAACGGTCAATGTAACGAACTCCGCACGAACGCCGCGAGCCGCTCGACATCCTGCTTCGGTTCGCGCGAGACCAGCACGAACGTCCGGTCATTGACGCACCAGATCGCGGCTTCGTGCCCGAGCACTTCGACCAAGCCCTGCGCGCGCTCGGTACCGGGCAGCATGAACAGCGACACCGGGCGCCCTTGATGACGATACATGATGTGCGCGATTTTTCCCTCGCCGTAGAGACAGGGCCGGGCGCCCACCAGCTCGAGCCCGGCGCGCGACGGATTGGCCGGCAGATGCATGCGCCAGTCGAAGCTCGATAGCATCGTGCTCTCGACG
>Ga0111539_10013412_pt1 | contig 10245 bp, 8 predicted proteins | sample RhiMethybrSRZTD1_FD_79667 | JGI IMG/M metagenome (GOLD analysis project Ga0111539, IMG submission 79667) | Populus rhizosphere microbial communities from Tennessee, USA - Rhizosphere MetaG P. TD hybrid SRZTD1 (version 2) (version 2) | ecosystem: Host-associated > Plants > Roots > Rhizosphere >... | reverse complement strand
TCCCCTCGCGCTACGCGGACGTGCGGGCCGTCGCCTACGACACGGAGCACTTCTCCTCGCGGCGCATCATCGTGCGCGAGACGCCGCCACCGCGCATTCCGGCGCCGCCGATCACCTCCGATCCGCCCGAGCACCGCCCCGCGCGCATGGTGCTGCTGCCGCCCTTCACGCCCGATGCGATGAGGAAGCTGGAGCCGCGCGCCCGCGCCCTCGCCAACGAGCTCATCGACAAGTTTGCGCAGCGCGGCACCGCCGATGCCGCCGTCGAGTACGCGCAGGAGATTCCGGTGCGGCTCATCGCCCACATGCTGGGGCTGCCCGAATCCGACGGCGACCTCTACCGCAAATGGATCAAGATGGTGCTGGAGGACGGCATCACCGACGTCAGCATCGCGGTGCAGGCGTCCACCGAGATGCAGCACTACTTCATGCGCTATGTGCAGGAACGCACCGAGAAGCCGGGTGACGACCTGGTCAGCTATCTGATCAATGTCAAACCGAACGGCCAGCCGCTGACGTCCGAGAACGTGATCGGCTCGCTGCGGCTGCTGCTGATCGCCGGCATCGATACCACCTGGAGCGGCATCGGCTCGTGCATCTGGCACCTGGCGAAGCACCCCGAAGACCGCCGCCGGCTGGCCGCCGAGCCCAAGCTGATGCCGACCGCGATCGAGGAATTCCTGCGCGCCTATGCGCCCGTCACCATGGCGCGGGAAGTGGTGAAGGAGACGGAGATCAACGGCTGCACGTTCAAGCCGGGCGAGATGGTGCTGCTGTCGTTCCCCGCGGCCAACCGCGATCCCGAAATGTTTCCGGACGCCGACAAGGTGATCATCGACCGCAAGGAGAACCGGCACGCGGCCTTCGGCCTCGGCATCCATCGCTGCGTCGGCTCGAACCTGGCGCGCCTGGAGATGACGGTTGCGGTCGAAGAGCTGCTGAAGCGCATTCCGGAGTTCAGCCTGGCCGGTGAGGTCACCTGGTCGGAAGGCACGGTGCGAGGCCCGCGCCGGCTCCCGATCAAGTTCTGACTGTTGGCCTGAAGGGGAGAGCCATGAGCCAGCGTCCGCCGGTGAAGGACTGGACGACCGACTTCGACCACCTCGACTCGAACTGGGTCAACGACCCGTTTCCGATCTGGGATGAGCTCAGGCAGAAGTGCCCGATCGCACACACCGATCGCTTCAACGGCGTCTACCTGCCGACCCGCTACGAGGATGTCCGCGCGATCGCCTACGATCCCGAGCACTTCTCCTCGCGCAAGGTGATCGTTCGCGAGACGCCGCCGCCCAACAACAACGGCGCCCCTCCCATCACCTCCGACCCGCCGCGTCATCGCCTGGCACGCATGGTTCTGCTGCCGCCGTTCACGCCCCAGGCGATCGACAAGCTCACCCCCAAGGCCCGCACGATCTGCAACGAGTTGATCGATGGGTTCATTGCCAGGGGCTGCTGCGACGCTGCCGTCGACTACGCCCAGCACATCCCAGTCAAGATCATCGCCCACATGCTGGGCATTCCCGAGGATGACGGCGACCGCTTCCGCGGCTGGATCAAGGCCGTGCTCGAGGACGGCATCACCGACGAGGCGGCGATGCTGCAGGGCTTCCAGGAGATCCGGGACTATTTCACCGTCCACCTGATGGAGCGGCGCAAGAACCCGGGCGACGACCTCATCAGCTACTTGAGCCAGCAGATGTATCCGGACGGGCGGCAGTTCACCGACAACCACGTGCTGGGCTCCGTGCAGTTGCTGCTCGTGGCCGGCATCGATACGACCTGGAGCGGCATCGGTGCCTGCCTGTGGCACCTCGCCAAGACTCCTGCCGACCGCAATCGGCTGGTTGCAGAGCCCTCCCTGATGCCACTCGCCATCGAGGAGTTTCTGCGCGCCTATTCGCCGGTGACCATGGCGCGCGAGGTGGCCAAGGAGACGGAGATCAACGGCTGCACGTTCAAACCGGGCGAGATGGTGCTGCTGTCGTTCCCCGCGGCCAACCGCGACCCCGCGATGTTCCCGGACGCGGACAAGGTGATCATCGACCGCAAGGAGAACCGACACGCGGCCTTCGGCCTCGGCATCCACCGCTGCGTCGGCTCGAACCTGGCGCGCATGGAGATGACGGTGGCGGTCGAGGAGTTCCTGAAGCGCATCCCCGAATTCCATCTGGCCGGCGACGTCACCTGGTCGGAGGGCTCGGTGCGCGGCCCCCGCAAGCTGCCGCTCAAGTTCGGCTGAAGCGCCTGTCATCCTGGAAGTCGCGCCAGCGACCTGGGACCCAATAACAAACTGCACGGCCCTGGGTCCCGGCTCTGCGCATCATGCCGAAGGCATGCTTCCAGCATGACGCGCTCCGGCTGGGATGACAGATCTCCATATCTCCGCTAGGCAGTGCGGTGCACCAGCCCGAGCCCCTTCATATGCCCCTGAAAGCCGCTATCGTTCCCGTAACGCCGTTTCAGCAGAATTGCACCCTGCTATGGGACGAGGCCTCGAAAGTGGGCGCCGTCGTCGATCCCGGCGGCGACCTCCCCCGCATCGAGGCTGGCATCAAGCAGGCCGGTATGACGGTCGAGAAGATTCTGCTGACCCATGGTCACCTCGACCATGCCGGCGGCGCAGCCGAGCTCAAGGAAAGGCTCGGCGGTATCCCCATCGAGGGGCCGCACCTGGCCGACAAGTTCCTGCTCGACGGCCTCGCCGCGCAGGGTGCGGGCATGGGCGTACCCGGCATGCGCAACGTCACGCCGGACCGCTGGCTCGCGGAAGGCGACACGGTGACGGCGGCGGGCGCCAGCTTCGCGGTCCTGCACTGCCCCGGCCATTCGCCGGGATCCGTGGTGCTCGTCAACGACGCCCAGCGCTTCGCTCTCGTCGGCGACGTGCTGTTCCGCGGCTCGATCGGCCGCACCGATTTTCCCTACGGCGACCACGCCGCGCTGATCGATGCCATCAAGACCAAGCTGTTTCCGCTCGGTGACGACCTCGTTTTCATCTGCGGCCACGGTCCCATGGGCTCGATCGGCGACGAGCGCCAGACCAACCCCTTCCTTGCGTGATGTGACGGCCGTAAGGGCCGTAGGGCGCAAAAGGCGAAGCCGTATTGCGCCGATGCGAGGGTTTTTTCGGCGCATTACGCGTTCGGCTTGGGCGCCCTACAAATCAGCGAGCCCACACGCAGCCCCTTAACGAACCCTAAGCTCCGACCCCCTAGGATGCGCCCCAACCATGGGGTCTCGCACATGCTGGCGGCGCTGAGGTCGGGAAGCTTCGTGACTGAGCAGCGCGTGCGCGTGTACAGCGCGTTGCTGCTGATCGCCTATGTCGCGACCATCGTTGCCCTGATCGCCACCGCTGATGGCATCGTCGATAAGGCGGGACGTCCGCTCGGCACGGACTTCGCCAACGTCTACTCGGCGGGCCGGCTGGCGCTGGAGGGGCAGGCGCCGCTCGCCTACGACTGGCCGGCACACCACGCCGCGCAGAAGCAGGTCTCGGGGCGCGAGGACATCCCCTACTATGGCTGGCACTATCCGCCGACCTTCCTGCTCGTCGCCGCAGCGCTGGCCATCCTGCCCTACCTCGGCGCGCTCTTCGTGTACCAGGCCGTCACGCTCGCCGCCTACCTGGGCGTAGTGCGCAGCATCGCCGGCCGCTCCGAGGCATGGCTGCTGGCGCTGGCCTTCCCGGCCGTGTTCGTCAACGTCACGCACGGGCACAACGGCTTCATCACCGCCGCGCTGCTTGGCGGCGCGCTGCTGGTGCTCGACCGCAGGCCGCTGCTGGCAGGCGTGCTCCTCGGCTGCCTTTCCTACAAGCCGCAGCTCGGGCTGCTCGTCCCGCTCGTGCTTGCCGTCACGGGGCGCTGGCGCGTCTTCGGGGCGGCGGCCGTGACCGTGCTGACGCTCATCGCCCTGACGGGCGCCGTGCTCGGAGCCGACGTGTTCACGGCCTTCTGGCATTCGCTGGCCCTGACGCAGTTCGTCGTGCGCGAAGGCGCGCCGGGCTTCTACAAGATCCAAAGCATCTATGCGGCGCTGCGGCTGATCGGCGCGCCTGCCGGCCTCGCCAACGCGGCGCAGCTCATCGTCACGCTCGGTGCGGCTGTCGGTGTCGCTGCGCTGTGGCGCTCGGCGGCCGCCTTCGAGCTCAAGGCTGCCGGATTGATCCTCGCCTCGGTGGTCGCCACGCCCTACGTGCTCGACTACGACCTTGTCGTTCTGGCACCGGCCATCGCTTTCCTCGCCGTGCACGGACTGCGTGAAGGGTTCGCGCCTTACGAGGCAGCCCTTTTGACGGCGCTCTGGGTGCTGCCGTTCATCGCCCGCTCGGTCGCCGAGCTGACGGCCGTGTCGCTCGCACCTGTCCTGCTGATCGCGGCGTTCCTGCTGATTCTGGAACGCGCGGGTGTGTTGCAGCACCTGAGCCGTGCTTCGACAAGCTCAGCACGGGGGCGGTAGGGTCGGCTCGGGGCGGCAACGCCGTAGGACACACAAGCCAAAGGCGCAATGCGCCGAATTGGGCGATCGTATCGGCGCAATCCGGCGGCCGCCTCTTGCGCCCTACGCCGCTCTCAGAACATGCCCTCGAACTTCTTCTTGAAGCGCGACAGGCGGCCGCCGCGGTCAACCAAGTGGCGGTCGCCGCCAGTCCAGGCGGGGTGCGTCTTGGGGTCGATGTCGAGGGTGAGCTTGTCGCCCGCCTTCCCGTAGGTCGAGTAGGTCTCGAACTCGGTGCCGTCGGTCATCACCACCTTGATGAGGTGATAGTCCGGGTGGAAGTCGTCCTGCTTCTTCATGGGAATACGCCGTGATGTCGTTGGAGTGCGCCAAATTGTCCACCGGCGCCGTGCCGGACCGGAATTCGGGCTTCCTCTTACTGCAAGCCCTGAACCCGGACAAGCGGTTACAGGCTCGATCGCGTGACTTGCGGTCGCGGGCGGGCTACTTGCCCTGACGAGGCCTCACCGGCACTCTTTACCTAGTAGAATGATCGAGAAATCCGCCGCTTGCGGCGAAATTCGCGATCAGGACACCAGCCGCAATCGCGAGGGTCCCCTTGGCCAACGCCGTCTCGACTGCCGACGACACCAAGCCCGGCCGGCGGCAGTTGCCCTCGCTGCTGAGCCTGCGGCCCTACCTTGCCCGCCACCGTCTGGTCCTGCTGGGGGCGCTGGCGGCGCTGGTGCTCTCGGCCGCGGCCATGCTGACGGTGCCGATCGCCGTGCGGCGGGTGATCGATGCCGGGTTTGCCGCCCACAACGGCGGCCTCATCGACAACTACTTCGTCACCCTCATCGGCATCGGCCTGGTGCTGGCGGTTGCCAGCGCGGCGCGCTTCTACGCCGTCAACTGGCTGGGGGAGCGAGTGGTCGCGGACATGCGCGCCGACGTCTTCCGGCACCTGGCCACCCTCGGGCCCGCCTTCTACGACCGCACACACTCGGGCGAGGTCATGAGCCGCCTCACCGCCGATACGACCCAGATCAAGGCGGCTGCCGGCACGGCGCTCAGCCAGGCGCTGCGCAACCTCATCATGCTGGTCGGCGCGCTGGCGATGATGTTCGTCACGAGCCCGATGCTGGCGATGCTGGCGCTGGGCGCCATTCCCGTGATCGTCTTTCCGATGCTGGCTTACGGCCGGGCCGTGCGGCGCCTCTCGCGCGCCGCCCAGGACAAGCTGGCCGACGCCTCTGCCTACGCCGCCGAGAACCTGTCCGCCGTGCGCACCATGCACGCGTCGGGCATGCAGGCGACGGTTTCGCAGCGCTTCGCAGAGGCTGTGGAACGTGCCTTCACGGCTGCCCGGTCGCGCCTCCTCGCCCGCGCCGGGCTGACGGCAATGGCCATCACGCTGGCCGTGTCGAGCATTGTCGGCGTCCTGTGGTTCGGCTCGCACCTCGTCATCGCCGGCGAGATGAGCGGCGGTCGGCTCGGCCAGTTCGTCCTCTATGCCGTGTTTGCAGCCGGGGCGATCGCCGAGCTCTCGGAGGTATGGGGCGAGATTGCGCAGGCGGCGGGCGCTGCGGAGCGGCTGCTGGAGCTGCTGGGCGCGCAGAGCGACATCCGCGAGCCGGCGCGGCCCAAGCCTCTCCCCGACCCGCCGCTCGGCAGCATCGCCTTCCAGAACGTGCACTTCGAGTATCCCTCGCGCCCCGGCAAGCAGGCGCTGCACGGGGTGAGCTTTGCAGTCCGGCCCGGTGAGACGGTTGCCATCGTCGGCCCGTCCGGCGCCGGAAAGAGCACGATTTTCAATCTCCTCCTGCGCTTCTACGATCCCCGGTCGGGCCAGGTCGCCGTCGATGGTGTGTCGGTCGCGGATGTCGGGTTGGGTATGCTGCGGTCGCGGCTTGCCCTCGTTCCGCAGGAGGTCACCCTCTTCGACGACAGCATCGCCGAGAACATCCGCTACGGCCGCATCGAGGCCAGCGACGCCGATGTGATCCGCGCCGCGGAGGCCGCGCAGGCCGACGGCTTCATCCGCGCGCTGCCCGCGGGCTACGCCACCCGTGTCGGCGAGCGCGGGCTGACCCTGTCCGGCGGGCAGCGCCAGCGCATCGCGCTCGCCCGGGCCATCCTGCGCGACGCTCCGATCCTCCTACTCGACGAGGCAACAAGCGCCCTCGATGCGGAAAGCGAGGTCGCCGTGCAGGCGGCGCTCGCCCGCCTGACCCAGGGCCGCACGACACTCGTCATCGCCCATCGGCTCGCCACCGTACAGCGCGCCACGCGCATCCTGGTCATGGACGAGGGACGCATCGTCGAGGAGGGCCGGCATGCCGAGCTGCTGCGGCAGGGCGGCCTCTACAGTCGGCTGGCGGAGCTGCAATTCGCGCTTGACGCAGCGCAATAATCGTCCGTGACCCCCTCGCACCACCTTTGCGCGAACGCTCGGCGGTCGCAACGTTTTTGACTTCTCAAGGCGTCCGAAATGCCCCACGTTCAGAAGCCAACGAGATGGGGCTACGATGCGCACGACAACTGCGGTGGCGACGATGATGGCAGGGGCGCTCGTCGCGCAGGCTGCAGCCGCGCAGGATGGGGGAATGTGGACCCGCTTTCCGGGCTCCGCGTACGCGTCGCAGGGCACCGGCGATCCGGCGGACCGCTCCTTCGTCCGGGAGTGGGAGGCGACACCGCCCAAGGGCTATCCGACGCTCAGCCGCAACAACGTGGCGCCGATGAAGGCCGCCATCAAGCGCTACACGGAGATCGTGGCTGCCGGCGGCTGGAGAGCAATTCCCAGCGACGTGCAGCTGCAGGTGGGCATGGCGCATCCCAACGTCGCCTTGCTGCGCGAGCGCCTGCTGCTGTCGGGCGATCTCAGGGAGCGCATCAGGAGCGACAACTTCGACTTCTATGTCGACAAAGCGGTGAAGCGCTATCAGGCGTCGAACGGGCTGCCGCCGACCGGCATCGTCGACAAGCGCACGATTGCCGCGCTCAACATTCCCGCCGAAGCTCGCCTCAAGCAGCTCAAGACCAACCTGACGCGCTTGACCGAGCATTCGCAGGCGCCGGCGAAGCGCTACGTCGTGGTCAATATTCCTGCCGCACAGATCGAGGCCGTGGAGAATGACCAGGTCGTGTCGCGGCACTCGGGCGTAGTGGGCAAGCCCGACCGCCCCACGCCGCTCCTCAACTCGGCCATCCATCAGCTGAACTTCAACGCCGTCTGGCATCTGCCGCCGACGGTGATCGAAAAGGACCTCATCCCCAAGGCGCAGGAGATGGCTCGCCGCGGGCAGAGTGCGCTCGTAAAATACAAGATCGACGCCTACAGCGCCGATGGCAAGAAACTCGATCCGGAGAGGGTCGACTGGAAGACTGCATCAGCGAAGGGATTGACCTATCGCCAGCAGCCGGGACCCGAGAACCCGCTGGGCTTCGTCAAGATCAACTTCCACAACTCGCACTCAGTCTATATGCACGACACGCCCTCACAGTCGCTGTTCGGGCGCAACTTCCGTGCGGCGAGCTCGGGCTGTGTGCGCGTGCAGGGGATCGAGCACCTGGCGGCTTGGGTGCTCGCCGACCAGGGTTGGAAGGCCGAGCATGTCGTACATATGAAGGACAGCGGCGAGCGGCGTGACGTCACGCTGAAGAAGCCGATACCGCTTTATTTCGTCTACCTGACCGCCTGGGCAACAGAGGACGGCATCGTGCAGTTCCGCCGCGACCTCTACCAGAAGGACGGCCTCGGCGCGATGGCGGCTGCCTACTAGAAAGTGCTCTTGGACCAACGCCCGCCGCGCCGAGGCAAACCCCGACGCGACGGGCTCGGATATTCCTTCAGACAGCTTCGTTGCGCGATTGTCAGCGGGTCATGCCGCCAGCGGGCGCGCCGCCCTGCGGCTGGTTGCGCGGGCGGTCCGCCGCCTGACGCTCCGAATCCTGGTCGCGCTTCGTCTTGAAGGACGGCGCGTTGGCAAGCTCCTCCTTCTTGGCGTTCATCGTCAATTGCAGGCCGCCGCTCTGGGCATCGTGCGCGATCTGCAGGCGATCGAGCTTCAGCGCGACGCTCTTCTCGCCGATGCCGAGGAAGCCGCCGACGCCGACGACGAATCCGTCGACCGTCTTGGCATCCTTGCTCAGAATGAGATCGCTGATGCTGCCGATCTTGTCCTTGTCGGGCGTGTAGACCGTCTGCCCAATGAGGTCTTTCGCCAGGATGGTGTTCGCGTCCTGCATCACGATCTGGCCCGTCACCGGGGCCTTGGGTGCTTCGCTTCGAGAGGGAGCTGTCGGGGCAGGCGATGGTGTCGTCTGCGCCATCGCCGAGCCCGCGGCGAGCGACAGCGCGAGGATGGCAACGCTGGTTCCTATCTTGCGCATCATAAAGGACCTCCAGGTTTTGACCGGACGAGCCCCCGCTGAGGACCCGCCTAGAACTAAAGTGTGATAGGAACGCCGGCAGCGGCGAAAGGTTGCGATCGGCTTGTCCTGTTGCATCGCATGTGCGTATGCACACAGCGATGCGCTGCAATGCGCGCGGCCGCTGACGCTTCCTGCGCGTTCGGAATTCTGCAACTCTCAAATGCAGGCCGGCACGACGCACGCGTGAGCCGCGAACGCCGCCTGGACCGGAGGAAGGAATGCGCGGATCAGCAGGCGCTCAACCGATGTGCGCAATGCCCGACGACTATGGCGTGTCGTTGGTCTTCGGGGCGTCCGGTCGCTGACCAGCAAAGGCTCGCCCACGCTCGCATCACGGGACAACTCAAGCATGCGCGCAGCCGCATCCCGCAGCGAAGACCTGCCGCGCCTGCTGCCACTGCTCGGCTGGCTCACCGCGGCGATGTTCTTCTTCTATGCCTGGGTGCTTCGCGTCGCCCCGAGCGTGATGGTCGAAGAATTGATGCGCGACTTCGCCGTCGGCGCCGCGGTCCTTGGCAATCTGTCGGCCGCCTACTTCTACGGCTACGCCGGCATGCAGGTGCCTGTGGGTCTGCTGCTCGACCGCTTCGGGCCGCGCCGTCTCATCACCGTCTCGACTCTCGTCTGCGCCGGCGGCTGCGTGCTGTTTGCGACCGGCACCACGTTGGGCATGGTTACGGTCGGCCGCTTCCTCATCGGCGCCGCCGCGGCCTTCAGCCTGGTCGGCGCCATGGCGGTGGCGGGCCAATGGTTTCCGGCCAATCGCTTTGCCATGTTCTCGGGGCTCGCCATGGCCGCGGGCATGGCGGGAGGAGTCTTCGGTCAGGCCCCGCTGCGGGTGGCGGTCGAAGCCTCCGACTGGCGCACGACCATGCTGCTGCTTGCCGGCGGCGGGCTTGCCCTGTCGATCGCGGCATGGGCGAGCGTGCGCGACCGGTGGCACGGCAGCGGCGGCTTTGACGGGCTGCTTGCGAACCTGCGCATCGTCGCGCGTCATTCCCAGACCTGGCTGATCGCGCTGGGCGGCCTCGCCACCGCCGGACCGCTGCTGGGCTTCGCCGGCCTGTGGGGCGTGCCGTTCCTCGAGACCGCCTACGGCCTGTCGCGAACGCACGCCGCGACGTTGACCTCGCTGGTGTTCGCCGGCTGGGGCATCGGCGCTCCGATCTTCGGCTGGCTCTCCGATCATATCGGACGGCGGCGCCCGCCGATCCTCGCCGGGGTCGTGCTCCAGACCATGGGACTTGCGGCGCTCGTGTATCTGCCGGGCCTGCCGACCTGGGCACTCGGCGCGCTCTGCTTCGCGACGGGGTTTCTGGGCTCCTCGCAGATCGTCTGCTTCGCGCTGGCGAAAGAGAACCATCCACC
>Ga0111539_10013409_pt1 | contig 10246 bp, 8 predicted proteins | sample RhiMethybrSRZTD1_FD_79667 | JGI IMG/M metagenome (GOLD analysis project Ga0111539, IMG submission 79667) | Populus rhizosphere microbial communities from Tennessee, USA - Rhizosphere MetaG P. TD hybrid SRZTD1 (version 2) (version 2) | ecosystem: Host-associated > Plants > Roots > Rhizosphere >... | reverse complement strand
GTCTATTTCCTCCTGGCCTTCGGCGGCTCGTTCTACCGCCGGGTGCTCACGATCCCCGAGGGGTTGCGCAGCAAGCTGCGGGTCGTGCAGATCTCCACGGAGATCGAGCGGGAGGTGACGAGATACCTGCTCACCGTCTCGATCATCAACGCCGGTCTCGGCCTCTTCACGGCGCTGGCGATGTCGCTCCTGGGCATGCCGAACCCGATGCTCTGGGGGGTCATGGCGACCGTCCTGAACTACGTGCCGTACCTCGGGAGCGCCGTCACCCTCGTCGTGCTGACGTTCGTTGCCGTCCTGACCTTCGAGGCGCCGGCGCGGGCCCTGGTGGTGCCGCTGGTGTTCCTCGGCCTCGCGACCATCGAGGGGCAGTTCGTGACGCCGATCGTCGTCGGCCGGCGCATGTCGCTCAGCCCGATGGTGATCGTCGTGGCGTTGCTCATCGGGGACTGGATGTGGGGGGTCGTCGGGCTCCTGATCGCCGTGCCGGTGCTCGCGGTCTTCAAGATCCTCTGCTCGCACGACGAGCGGATGGTGCCGATCGCCGAGCTGCTCGGGCAGGACTGAACGCCTAGCGCTGCCGGCTGCGGCGCGGCGCCGGGGCCGACCGGGATGGTTTGCTCCGCGCGCCCTTCCTCCCCCGCATCGATCCGGCGAGGGCGTCGCGCACCGTCTCGACCGCGGCGCCCCCGACCTCGCCGGCGGCGCGCCGCGCCCCGGTTGCGGCGGCGCGGGCCGCCTCGGCGGTGTCGAGCCCGATCTCCCGGGCCGCGTGGATGGTCCCTTCGACCATTCCCTTCGCCGCCTGCCCGAGGTCACCCGACAGCCGGGCGGTCGCGCGGATCACCGACTCGGCCATCTGCTCGATCCGCCGCAGTTCCCCGGTCCGGCCATTGCCGCGCACGACCCCCATGGCGATCCCGCGGGTCGCCTGGGCGAGGTCGCCGCCCGCCGCGATCACCGCCTGCAGGGTCCCCTGCGCCGCCGAGGAGACCGCCTGTGCGAACGAGTCGGCGATTCCTCCCAGCCCGGCGACCGCCCGGGCGACGGTCCGGCTGATCCCCTCCACCGTGGCCCCGGCGACCTCCGCCGCGCCGCCGACGACGGCGACGAGCGCCCGGGGGGGCCGCGTCACGGTGCGCCTGCCGCGGGGACGGCTGCGCACGGCCTTCCGGCCCGTGGACGAGCGCCGGCGCCGCGGGGATCGACGGGTGGTCGTGGATCGTTTCATCGGAGGCCTCCGCATGGCTTGTCGGGCACGCCCCGGAGTTTGCAAGGGCCGTGCCTGCAACTTCCGACCCGGCCCGCGCGTATCCCCCGCGTCGATTCGCTCCACATGCTTTTTGAGGGAGGGTGACCATGACGCACGCCAGGGAAGTCTGTCGCACCCCGGGCCCCGGACGCAGGCTCGCGGCCGGACCGGTCCTCCTGCTGCTCGCCGGGACGCTCGCGGCCCCCGCCGCCTTCGCCCGGGATCGCAACCTGTCGATCTCCATCGATCACGACGAGACGCTCGAGCGCTGCGACCAGATCCGCATCCAGTTCGGGCGCACCTCGCGCCCGATGGCGCGGGCCGAGCGCTCCTTCCGCTTCGGGCGCGCGGAGGCCCCGGTCCTCACCATGCACCTCGAGGCGCAGGGGGGGATGTCGCTCGTGGGGGGGGACGGGAACGACTACGAGGTGACCGCCTGTCTCGCCGCCGGGGCGGAGGACGACGCGGCGGCGGCGCGCGATCTCGGGCGGATCGAGGTCGGCTTCGACCACGGACGCCTGTCGACGGGCGGCCCGGAGGACGGCGAGTGGCTCGTCTACTTCCTCGTGCGCGTCCCCGACGGGGCGAGCCTCGATCTCCGCTCGCGCAACGAGCCGATCGACCTGCGCGACATCACCGGGCGCATCCGGGCGCGCACCACCAACGGCCCGGTGTCGCTCGACCGCTGCTCCGGGGACATCGAGGTGGCGGCGGAGAACGGGCCGGTCAGCGTCGTCGCCGGCGGTGGCCGCCAGCGCCTCACCCTGGCCAACGGCCCGCTCGCCCTGGAGCTCGAGGGGAGCCGCTGGGAGGGGGAGGGGATCGACGCCGACGTCGGGAACGGGCCCGTGAGCCTGAAGATCCCGGAGCGCTACCAGTCCGGCGTCAGCCTGGAGATGTCGGAGCACGCGCCGCTGAGCTGCCGCTCCGGTTGCGAAGGCGAGTGGGGGCCGGGGCACGGGCGGCGCCTGGTGTTCGGCGGCGCAGCGAGCCCGGTCATCCGGATCTCCTCCGGCAACGGGCCGGTGGACGTCGACTCGGGCTCGCCGGCCCGGCGCACGCGTTCGATCTGATCCGGCGCGGAAAAGAGAACGGGCCCCCGGACTCGCACCGGCGCCCACTGGGCGCCGCTCCGTTCCGGGGGCCCGCCTCGATGTCCCGGGTGCGTGAAGGTCTTAGGCTGCGCGGTACTGCCGCTGCATGCGCTTGTACGACTTGACCATCCGCTCGTGCTTGCGCCGGGCCTGGACGGCCTGCTTCCATGCCCGCCGCATCTTCGACTGCAGTTTCCTGCGTGCGCGATCAGTCATCGTGCACCTCCCGCGCACAATCTAGGTTCCCCCGGGGCGGGATTCCAGACGCGGACGCGCCAGGAGGCCGCCGGAGGGTCCCGGAGGCGGTCCCTGACCATCCTCTGGACAGCGGCAGCGCGGGGCGCCGCCGGCGCGCGTCGGGATCCCGACGGACCTCAGGACACGTCGACGCTGCGACGGCGGAACACCATCAGGACCAGGAACATCCCGATCGCCAGGATCCCCATCAGCAGGATGAGCGGACCGTGGCTGCTGGTCGCCGGGAGCGTGCCCGCGTCGGCGTCGGGGTCGTTGACCGCGTCCGGATCGGTCGCGCCGAGATCGCTCGACGGCGACGCCGTCGCGGGTGCGTCCACCGGGGCCGGCGCGGGATCGGCGGGGTTCGCCTGCAGGGCCGCCGGATCGGCGGGCGGGGCGTAGGCCGGATCGCTCTGCGCCCACAGGGCCGCGAGCGGAATCGCCATCAGGACGATGATTCCCAGGGCTGCCTTCTTCATGATTGATCCTCTCCTTTCCCTTGCGATCGTTCGACGAACCGCTCTTTTGTGACGTGCTGCGAAAGCGCTGTCCAGCAAGCGTGGTGCCACCTGCGTGGAAGAGCGCATCCGGCCGCCGGAGAGATCCGGACCTCCCGGTCGCGGACGCGACCTACGGAGTCTCACCGGTCACCGCGATGGGACAGATGTCTCGCGCCGGATGCAAGGTGACGCGGATCCCCGGCCGGTGTCGGGCAGCGCCCGAGCCGCCGGTACCGTCTTGTCCGGAGCGCCGCGCTAGACGCGGATCCCCGGGGCCTCGTGTCCGGTGCGCTCGACGTATTCGATGTAGGTGCCGGGGAACAGGAGTGGCTTGTCGCGCCCGCTCTCCCCGCCGAGCTCGAGCACGCGGGTGCCCAGACCGCGCAGGAAGGTGCGGTCGTGCGACACGAACAGCATGGTCCCCTCGAACGTTCGCAGGGAGTCCACCAGCATCTCCTTGGTGGCGAGATCGAGGTGGTTCGTCGGCTCGTCGAGGACGAGGAAGTTCGGGGCGGTGAACAACAGGCGCGCCATCGCCAGGCGCGAGCGCTCGCCGCCCGACAGCGCGCGGATCTTCTTGTCCACGTCGTCGCCGCCGAACTGGAACGCCCCGGCGAGGTTGCGCAGGACTCCGACCCCCTCGCGCGGGAAGTCCTTCTGCAACTGCTCGAACACCGTGAGGTCGGCCTCCAGCACGTCGAGCGACTGCTGCGCGAAGTAGCCGAGGCGCACCGCCGCCCCGATCCGGACGCTCCCCGCGTCGGGCGAGATCGCCCCGGCGACGATCCGCAGAAGCGTCGTCTTGCCGGCGCCGTTCCGCCCCATGACCGCCCAGCGCTCACCGCGACGGATCGTCAGGCTCAGGTCGTCGTGGACGACGCGGCGGCCGTAATTCTTGACGACCCCCTCGAGCACCGCCACCTGGTCCCCCGATCGCGGCGGCGGCGGGAAGTCGAAGGCGACCACGACGCGGCGCTTCGGAAGCGTGACCTTCTCGATCTTGTCGAGCGCCTTGATGCGGCTCTGCACCTGCGCCGCCTTGGCGGCGTGGGTGCGGAAGCGGTCGATGAAGCGCTGCTCCTTGGCGAGCATCGCCTGCTGCCGCGCGAACGCCGCCTCCCGGTTCGCCTCGCGCAGGCGCCGCTCCCGGTCGTAGAAGTCGTAGTCGCCGGAGTAGACGGTGATCTCCCCGCCGTCGATCTCGCAGATCTTCGACACCACCCGGTTCAGGAAGGCGCGGTCATGGGAGGTCATCAGGAGCGTGCCGGGATAGTCGTGCAGGAACGACTCGAGCCAGACGATCGACTCGATGTCGAGGTGGTTGGTCGGCTCGTCCATCAGCAGCACGTCGGGGCGGCCGAGCAGGACCCGCGCCATCGCCACACGCATCTTCCAGCCGCCGGAGAGGGCCCCGACGTCGCCGTCGATCCGCTCGTCGTCGAACCCGAGGCCGTGCAGCACCTCGCGCGCCCGGCTCTCGAGCGCGTAGCCGCCGAGGTGCTCGTACGCCTCCTGCGCCTCGCCGAAGCGGGCGAGGATCGCGTCCATCTCGCCGGCGCGCGCCGGATCGGCCATCGCCCGCTGCAGCGCCTCCAGCTCGTGGTGCAGGTCGCCGACCCGGCCGCTGCCGGCGATCGCCTCGTCGAGGACCGATCGCCCCGCCATCTCCTCGACGTCCTGCCGGAAATAGCCGATGGTGAGCCGGCGCGGCACCGTCACCTCGCCGTCGTCGGGCGCTTCCTCCCCCGCGATCATGCGGAAGACGGTCGTCTTGCCGGCGCCGTTCGGTCCGACGAGGCCGGCCCGCTCCCCCGGGTTCAGCTGGAAGGAGGCCTCGACGAACAGCACCTGCTGGCCGTACTGCTTGCTCACGCCGTTGAACGCGATCATGATCCGCCGATCCTGTCACAGGCGCGCCTCTTGTCAGCGGCCCATCCGTCTCCTAGACTGCCGCATCCGGACGGCTCACGCGCATTCTTTTCGACGGAGGAGACCAATGCACTCTCTGAAGGGTTGGACCGCGGCTCTGGCCTTGACCGCGCTCGTCGCCACGCTGGCGCTCGCCCAGACCGGCAAGGAGCAGGCGCCGCCGATGACACCGGAGCAGCAGGCGGAGATGGAGGCCTACATGAAGGCCGGGACACCCGGCGCGCCGCACCAGGCGATGGCGGCGAGCGCCGGGACCTATGACCTGAAGGTCCGCACCTGGCACGAGCCGGGGGGCGCGGCCATGGAGGACAAGGGGACCGCGACGCGCACCATGATCCTCGGCGGCCGCATCCGGCAGGAGGAGGTCCACTCTTCGATGATGGGGACCCCCTTCGAGGGGCACGGGATGATGGGGTACGACAACGTCACCGGCAAGTACTGGTCCACATGGAACGACAGCATGTCCACCGGCCTGTTCGTGTCCGAGGGGACCTGCGACGCCACCGGCAAGACGTGCAGCTTCACCGGCTCCTCCAACGACCCGGTCAAGAAGGGGAAGGTGACGTTGCGCATGACGTCGCGCTGGACCTCGCCGACCACCGAGATGTTCGAGATGCACGGACCCGGGCGGGACGGCAAGGAGATGAAGATGATGGAGATCACCTACACGAAGAAATAGCAACGGCGCCGGTCAACGCCTCGCAGGGACTCTCTTACTCGGCGCGCAGGGCGATCATCGGATCGACCCGCGTCGCCCGCCGCGCCGGAACGAAGCTGGCGAGGAGCGACGCCGCCGCCAGGACCCCCGCGACCGCGGCGTACACCACGGGGTCGCGCGGGCTGACCCCGAACAGGACGTTCTGGATGCCGTCCCCGGCGACCACGGCGATCCCCAGGGTGAACAGCAGCCCCAAGCCCAGTCCGATGCCGGTCTGCAGCGTCCCCTGCCCCAGCACCATTCTCAGGATGCGCCGGCGGTCGGCGCCGAGCGCCATCCGCACCCCCAGCTCCTGCACCCGCTGGCTGACCGAGAACGACATGATGCCGTAGATGCCGGTGGCGGCGATGACCATCGCCACCACGCCGAAGATGGTGAACATCACGGCGATGATGCGGTTCTGGCTCACGAATCCCTGGATGTGCCGCCGCGGCGTGTCGACGTAGTAGAGCGGCAGGTTGGCGTCGACCCGCGCCACCTCGCGCCGGAGCGTGTTGGCGAGGGAGGCGGCGGGCGTCCCGCCCCGCGGCTTCACCACCACCGTGGCGAACTGGCTGACGTTCGGCCCGGCGGCCAGGGGGCCGGTGGGGGTGGCGTAGAACGGCACGTAGAAGCCGGTCTCGTCCACGTTCGGGATGTTGAACGGCGGCATCATGCGCACCGTGCGGACCACCCCGACGATGGTGCGCCACGGGCCGGGCTGGAGATTGCCGTCCATCCCCCGGAAGCGCCGGCCGAGAGCGTCCCCGCCGAAGTGCCGCCGCGCGAAGGCCTCGTTGACGACCGCCACCGGCAGCTTGTCGTCGCGATCGCCGTCGTCGAGGTTCCGCCCGGAGACCAGCGTCTGGCCGATCGCCTCGAAGTAGGCGGGCGTGATCTGCTCGAAGTTGGCGTTGGGCCGGTCGTTCCGCTCCTTGTACTCACGCCCCTCGATCTCCACGGGGCCGCTCCCGGAGAAGACCATGCGGAACCGGTTGGTGAGCGCAACCGTCGCGAACTCCGGACGTTCCTTGAGCTCGCGCAGCAGGCGGTCGAAGAAGACCTTCCGCTGGTCCTGCGTGGGATAGTCGCCGTCCATCAGCCCCATACGCGCCGACAGGATCCCCTCCGTGTCGTAGCCGTAGTCGATGTTCTGCTGCTTGACGATCGAGCGCATCTGGAGGAGGGACCCGATGAGCAGGACGAAGGTCACCAGCACCTGCACGGTCACCAGACTTCGCATGAGCAGGCGCGTGCCGCGGCTGGTGCTGCCGCGTCCCCCCTCCTTGAGGAGGGAGACGACGCTCGCCCGCGAGCCCATCCAGGCGGGCGGCAGGCCGGAGATCACCGCCGCCAGGAGCATCGACCCCACGCTGAACACCAGGACGGCGGGGTCGAGGTCGAAGGTGATCCACGAGGGGGGCGGGTTATCGAAGTTGCGGATGGTCTTGACCAGAAGATCGTTGCAGTACGCCGCGAGCCCCACGCCGAGCGCGGCCCCGGCCGAGGCCACCAGCAGGTTCTCCGTCAGCATCTGCACGACGAGGCGGGAGCGGCTGGCGCCGAGCGAGGAGCGGATCGCCAGCTCGCGCGCCCGGAGCGTGGAGCGGGCGAACTGCATGTTCATGACGTTGACGCACCCGATGACCAGGATCCCGGCGCAGAACGCCAGCATGGTCAGGAGCGTCCCGCGCAGCGGCAGCGGCGTGTAGGTGTTGAGCAGCGGCTCGACCCGCCCGGTGTTGTACTGCTTGTTGGTGTCGGGATGCGCCTCCGCGGCGTGCTGCGCGAACGCGGTCACCTCGGCGTTCGCCTGCTCGAGCGTCGTCCCCCGCTTGAGCAGCGCCACCACCGCCGGGCTGATGGCGCGCGGGTCGTTCCTCTCCTTGGGGGGGAACTCCGCGTACAGCGGAACCCACAGCTCCTCGTTGACCGGGAAGGCGAACCCTTGCGGCATCACCCCGACGATCGTCGCCGGGGCGCCGTTGATGCGCACCGCCTTGCCGACGATGCTGGGGGTCCCGCCGAAATCCCGCTGCCAGACGCCGTGGCCGAGGATCGCCACCTTGGGGGCCCCCGGCAGGTTGTCCTCGGGGCGCAGGTCACGTCCCAGCGCCGGCGCCACGCCGAGGATCCGGAAGAACGGGTCGGTGACGTAGGCGCCGGTGTAGCGGCGCGGCGCCCCGTCGACGGTGACGTTGACCGTTGAGCCGTTCAGGTAGGAGGCCATCGCCTCGAACGACCGCTGCTGCGGCAGCATCTCCTCGTAGTCCAGCGACGACACCTGCCCGTTCACGCCGAAGAAGTTGCGGCTCGTGGGGTCGATGAAGTTCACGCTGACGAGGCGGTCGGCGTTCGGGAAGTTGAACCCGCGAATCATCACCCCGTTCACGATGCTGAAGGTCGTGGTCACGCCGGCGATCCCGAGGGCGAGGACGATGATCGCGGTGGCGCAGAACCCCTTGTCCCGCAGGAGCACGCGCAGACCGACCCGCACATCCTGGACGAACGTCTCGAATCGCATGGGGTTGGCCTCCGGGGCACTATACGGGCACCGCGGGAGGGGCGTTCCCGGGATTCCGCGGGGCCGGGGATCAGCCTGCCGGTAGGACCCCCGGCAGGCGCGGCAGGACGCCGTGCACCACCCGGTCGCAGCGCGTCAGGTGCAGCCGGTAGGCTCCGGCGTCCTCGATCCCGGCCCGCCGCGACAGCTCGCGGCGCAGCATGGAACGAGCCCGCAGCAGGCGGGTCCGCACCGCCTCTTCGCTGACCTCCAGGACCTCGGCGGTCTCCGCCGTGTCCAGCCCCTCGACCTCCCGCAGCACGAAGACGGCGCGGGCATCGGGGGTGAGCGCGTCGAGCGCCCGCTCGAGGAGCGCGCGGGCCTCCTCCTGGAGGAGCCGCCGCTCGGGGTCGAGGCCGGTGGACGCGGCGTCCCGGGCGACGCCGGACCGCGACACGCGGACGAAGGCGTCGAAGGGGGCGAACAGGTCGCGGATCGACCGACGGTTGCGCGCCGCCGCCTCGTGCGCGGCGATGCGCGTCAGCCAGGTCGAGAACCGGGCCCGCCCGGCGAACTGTCCGAGGCGGGAGTAGGCACGCAGGTAGGTCTCCTGCATGACGTCCTCCACCTCCGCGTCGTTCCCGAGGATCGCCCGCGCCACCCGGTAGAGCCGCTGGTTGTAGCGGCGCATCAGCACCTCGAACAGCGCCGCCTCTCCGGCGCGCACGCGCCGGACGATCTCATCGTCATCGAGTTCCATGCGATGGCTCCGGTGGCGTCATTGTAGCGGCGGGACCGGGGAAAAAAAGCGCGCTGCGTAGTTTTGCGGCGTCACGCGCGCGCGCCCCCCGACTCTGTACGGGTGGTTCTGTGGGAGACGTTCCCCGCTTTCGTGACGGAGGTCACAATGCCAAGGACGTTCACGTGGATCACGGCCGGCGCGGCGCTGGTGCTGACGCTGGCGTTCGCAACGACCGGCGGCGCCGGGGACAGGAAGGACGCGCGCAAGCCGGGCCTCGAAGGGCCGATTGCGGACAACGCGGAGCAGATGCTCCAGGAAGGCCGCAACACCTTCCGCTTCGACACCTTCGGAGACGAGGATTTCTGGGGCGGCACGCTGCGCCTGCACCAGGCGATTGCGGGCGCGGCGCTCGGAGGGGTCGGGCCCGGCGTGTCTCCGCGGACGGCGCTCGCCGTCGGCCTCAAGGTGGACTCCGAGGCGCTGCCGAGTTCTGTGGCCGAAGCGCTCCGCAGGGGACAGGTCGATCTCGACTCCCCCGCCACCACCGTGGCGCTTCTCAAGGTGCACGCGGTCGTGGGGGTCACCGGGTTCTTCGACGCTGCCGGGCGGCTGAAGTCGATGGGGATCCAGTGCGCGCTCTGCCACTCGACCGTCGACAACGCCCTCGCCCCGGGCGTCGGCCGCCGCCTCGACGGCTGGGCGAACCGGGACCTGAACGTCGGGGCGATCGTCGCGCTGGCGCCGGACCTCTCCGCCTTCTCGGAACTCCTGGGGGTGGACCAGGACACGGTGCGGACCGTGCTGCGCTCCTGGGGGCCCGGCAAGTTCGACGCCGAGCTGATCCTCGACGGCAAGGCCTTCCGCGACGACGGGAGCTCCGCCGCGACGCTTCTCCCGCCGGCCTTCGGCCTCGCCGGCGTCAACCTGCACACGTGGACCGGCTGGGGATCGGTGACCCACTGGAACGCCTTCGTGGCGAACCTGGAGATGCACGGGAAGGGGACCTTCTACGACCCGCGGCTGAACGACCCGGTGAAGTTCCCGATCGCGGCCGCGGCGGGATTCGGCGAGGTGCGATCCGACCACGACCGCATCACGCCGCGCCTGGCGGCGCTGCACTTCTACCAGCTCGCCCTGCCGGCGCCGCCGGCCCCCGCCGGATCGTTCGACCGGGCGGCGGCCGCGCGCGGCCGCGACGTCTTCAACGGGGCGGGGCAGTGCGCCACCTGCCACGTCCCGCCGCTCTTCACCGAGCCCGGCTGGAACATGCACACGCCGGAGGAGATGAAGAT
>Ga0111539_10013408_pt1 | contig 10247 bp, 9 predicted proteins | sample RhiMethybrSRZTD1_FD_79667 | JGI IMG/M metagenome (GOLD analysis project Ga0111539, IMG submission 79667) | Populus rhizosphere microbial communities from Tennessee, USA - Rhizosphere MetaG P. TD hybrid SRZTD1 (version 2) (version 2) | ecosystem: Host-associated > Plants > Roots > Rhizosphere >... | reverse complement strand
GGATCGGCGATGACGAGCATCGAGGCGTCGAGCTGCCGCTCCTGGCCGTCGAGCGTCGTGAACCGCTCGGCCTCCCGGGCGCGCCGCACGACGATGGTCGCGTCGGCGACCGTGCCGTGATCGTACGCGTGCAGCGGCTGACCCAGCTCCCACAGGACGTAGTTGGTGGCGTCCACCACGTTGCTGATGGGCCTGAGCCCGACGGCGCGCAGCCGAGCCTGGAGCCAGGCGGGCGAGGGCCCGATGGTGACGCCGGTGATCACGCGCGCGGTGAACCGGTGGCAGAGATCGGGCGCCTCGATGCGGACGCGCACCAGCGCGCGCGCGGGCTCAGCCGACTCCTTGAGGGCGACCGTCGGCGGGCGGAAGCGCGCGCCGGTGAGCGCCGCCAGCTCGCGCGCGATGCCCACGATGGAGAGGCAGTCGGGCCGGTTCGGCGTGATCTCGACCTCGAGCACGTGGTCGTCGAGACCGAGCGTCGCGACGAGGTCGGCGCCGGGCCGCGCGCCGTCGAGCAGCAAGAGCCCCACCTCGTGCTCCTCGCCGAGCCCCAGCTCACGCTCCGAGCAGAGCATGCCCTGCGACTCGACGCCCTGAATCTTCGCGGCGGCGATCCGGCGGCCGCCCGGCAGGACGGCGCCGGGCGGCGCGAAGGCCGCGCGCGCGCCCGCCTTGGTGTTCGGCGCGCCGCACACTACCGAATAGCGCTCGCGGCCCGTGCTCACGCGGCACAGGAAGAGCTGGTAGCCGCCGTGGCCCTTGCCCAGCTCGCGCTCGATGGCCTCGATCTCGCCGACCACGACACCCTTGCAGTCGGGCGCCAGCGCCGTCACCGACGCCACCTCGATGCCGGCGTTGATCAGGCGATCGGCCGCTTGCTGCGCCGTCAGCCGGAGCTCGACGAACTCCTTGACCCACCCGTAGAGAATCTTCATGTCACGCGAACTGTCCCAGGAAGCGCAGGTCGTTCTCGAAGAACAGCCGGAGGTCGTCGATCCCGTACTTGAGCATCGCGATCCGCTCGATCCCCATGCCGAACGCCCAGCCGGTGACTTCCTCGGGATCGTAGCCGACGTTGCGCAAGACCTGAGGATGCACTATGCCCGAGCCCAGGATCTCGAGCCAGCCGCCCTGCTTGCACAGCCGGCAGCCTGCGCCGCCGCAGACGAAGCACAGCACGTCGACCTCGGCCGACGGCTCCGTGAACGGGAAGAACGACGGCCGGAAGCGGATCCGCGAGCGCGGCCCGAACATCTCGCGCGCGAACAGCTCGAGCGTGCCCTTGAGATCGGCCATGGTGATGGCGCGATCCACCGCCAGCCCCTCGACCTGATGGAACATCGGCGAGTGCGTCGCGTCGGCGACGTCACGGCGGTAGACCTTGCCGGGCACGATGATCCGGACCGGTGGCTTCTGGGCCAGCATCGTGCGGATCTGTACCGGCGAGGTGTGGGTCCGCAGCAAGGTGCTCTCGCCGACGTAGAGCGTGTCCTGCATGTCGCGCGCGGGGTGGTCGCGTGGAATGTTGAGCGCCTCGAAGTTGTGGTAGTCGCTCTCGATCTCCGGACCCTCGGCCACCGAGAAGCCGAGCCCGGCGAAGATGGCGACGATCTCGTCGTGCACGCGGGTCAACGGGTGGAGCGATCCGTGCGGCGGCCGGCGGCCCGGCAGCGTGAGGTCGAGCCGCGTTCGCCGGCGTTCGGCCTGGCGCTCGGCCTCGAGCGTCGTGGCGAGCTTGGCGTCCAGGAGCGTCTCGAGCGCGCGCTTGGCCTCGTTGGCGGCCGCGCCGACGAGCGGCCGCTCCTCGGGGGCGAGCGTGCCGAGCGAGCGCAAGAGCTGCGTCAGCTCGCCCTGGCGGCCGAGCACGCCGACACGGATCCGCTCGAGGTCGGCCGATGACTGCGCGGCGGCGACGGCGTCCCGCGCCTGCTGGACGATGGCGTCGACGCGGGGGTGACCCACGAACTACCGGCTCTGGGCCTTGGCGGTCTCGGTGAGCTTCGCGAACGCCGACGGATCCATCACCGCCAGCTCCGCCAGCACCTTGCGATCGAGATGGATTCCGGCCTTCTTGAGCGCGGCCATGAACCGCGAGTACGACAGCCCCGCCGCCCGGCAGGCGGCGTTGATCCGGACGATCCAGAGGCTCCGCGCCTCGCGCTTTTTCTGCTTGCGCCCGCGGTACGCGAAAGCGCCCGCACGCAGGACCGTCTCGGCGGCGGATCTATAAAGCTTGCGGCGCCCGCCGAAGTAGCCCTTCGCTTTCTTGAGGATCTTCTTGCGCCGACGGCGCGTCTTGGCGCCACCCTTGGCCCGCGGCATGCTTCTCTCCTATAGATACGGCACGAGCACCCGCAGCCGGGCCTCGTCCGCCTTGTCGATCATCTTCCCGGCGCGGAGCTTCCGGCGCCGCTGCGGATCCTTCTTCTCGAGCTTGTGCTGCTTCCAGCCGCCGGCCCGCTTGAGCTTCCCGGATGCGGTCCGCTTCAGGCGCTTGGCCGCGCCCCGCTTCGTCTTCATCTTCGGCATCGAGCTCTCCTTCGCCCGTGGGCTCGCCGGCGCCGTCTAGGCGTGCGCCTTGGGGCTCAGGATGATGTGCAGCATCCGTCCCTCGAGCCGGGGATTGTTCTCGGTGTTGGCGATGTCCTGCGTCGCCTCGACCATCTTGTTGAGCATCTTCCAGCCGAGCTCCGTGTGCGCCATCTCGCGGCCCTTGAAACGCACCGTGACCTTGGCCTTGTGTCCTTCCTCGAGGAAGCGCCGCACGTGCTTCAGCTTGAAGTCGAAGTCGTGCTTCTCGGTCTTGGGTCCCATCTTGACTTCCTTGACCTGGATCGTCGTCTGCTTCTTGCGCGCTTCCTTGAGCCGCCGCGCCTGCGTGTACTTGTACTTGCCGAAGTCCATGATACGGCACACCGGCGGCTGGGCCTCGGGCGCCACCTCGACGAGGTCGAATTCCTGCTGGCGGGCGGTTTCCAGGGCCTGGGCGATCGGCATGATTCCGAGCTGCTCGCCGTTGGCGCTGACGACGCGGACCTCACGAACCCGGATGCCTTCGTTGATACGGATGTCCTTGCTTGCTTGACTGATAGGCGTGCTCCTCGTTAGCCGCGGCTCCCGCCGCGTTTTGCACGACGGTCCGTCGCGTGGCTCAGGTTGAGACGTTCGGCCGGACGGCCGATCACGAGCGACCCACGGTGAGGCCGGCGTCGCGCGCGGCGATCTCGCGGGCGAGGTCGGCGAGGACGCGATCGACGGCCACGGCGCCGAGATCGTCCCCGGTGCGGTGGCGCAGGCTCACGGTGCCGTTCTCGGCTTCGCGCGCGCCGACCACCAGCATGTAGGGCACCTTGCGGACCTGCGCGTCGCGGATCCGGTAGCCGAGCTTCTCGTTGCGGTCGTCGAGCTCGGCGCGCAGCCGGGCGGCGCGCAGGCGCGCGTGCACCGTGCGGGCGTAGTCGACGTGCTTCTCGCTGATCGGGAGCACCCGCGCCTGCACCGGCGCGAGCCAGGTCGGGAACGCGCCGGCGTAATGCTCGATCAGCACCCCGACGAAGCGCTCGAACGAGCCCAGGATGGCCCGGTGCACCATGACCGGCCGCTTGGGCTGACCGTCGCTGTCGATGTACTCGAGGCCGAAGCGCTCAGGCTGCTGGAAGTCGACCTGGATGGTGGCGTTCTGCCAGCGCCGCCCCAGCGCGTCCTGCACGTCGACGTCGATCTTCGGGCCGTAGAAGGTGCCGTCGCCTGGGTTCAGGTCGAAGGCCAGGCCGTTGGCGCGAAGCGAATCTTGAAGAGCCCGCTCGGCGGCCGCCCATTGCGCGTCGGTGCCCAGGGATTTCTCCGGGCGTGTCGACAGCTTGAAGTACGCCTCGAGCGTGAAGGTCTTGTACCAGTCGCGAACCAGCTCCAGCATCGTGGTGATCTCGTCCTGGAGCTGATCGGGCCGGCAGAAGATGTGCGCGTCGTCCTGCGTGAACTGCCGGACGCGGAGGAGCCCGGTGAGCGTGCCGGAGCGCTCGTTCCGGTGCAGTCGTCCCATGTCGGCGAAGCGCAGCGGGAGATCGCGGTACGAGCGCAGGGCGTGGCGATAGACCAGTGTGTGCTCCGGGCAGTTCATCGGCTTGAGGCTGAAGAGCTGCTCCTCGACCTCGACCATGAACAGGTTTTCCCGGTAGTAGTCCCAGTGCCCCGACTGCTCGTACAGCCGCTTGTTGACGAGGATCGGCGTGGAGATCTCCTGGTAGCCCCGCGCGTCGAGGTTCTCGCGGACGAACCGCTCGAGCTCGCGCACCACCGTCCAGCCGTTGGGCAGCCAGAACGGCGCGCCGGGCGAGACATCGTGCAGCTCGAACAGATCGAGCTCGCGCCCGAGCTTCCGGTGGTCGCGCTTCTTGGCCTCCTCGAGCCGCCACAGGTGCTTGTCGAGCTCGTCCTTGGTGAGCCACGCGGTGCCGTAGATGCGCTGCAACATCGGGTTCCGCTCGTCGCCGCGCCAGTAGGCGCCAGAGGACGAGAGGAGCTTGAAGTGCTTCACCTGCCCCGTCGAGGCCACGTGCGGCCCGCGGCAGAGATCGATGAAGTCACCCTGGCGGTAGAGCGACACGCGCGGAGCGTCGATTCCCTCGAGGATCTCGACCTTGAACGGTTCGCCGCGCTCGCGGAAGAATCCGATCGCATCCTGGCGCGACATCTCCTGGCGCTCGAACGGATGATCGGCCTTCGCGATCTCCCGCATGACCGCCTCGATCTTCACGAGGTCGTCGGGGCTGAACGGCTCCGCCTTCGCGAAGTCGTAGTAGAAGCCGTCCTCGATCGACGGTCCGATGGCCACGCGCACTGCGGGAAACAGCCGCTTCACCGCCTGCGCCATCACGTGCGAAGTCGAATGACGCAACGTCGCGAGCGGCGAGGGATCGCAGTCGAAGTCGCCGGTCAGCTTGAGATGCCGCTCTTCTTCAGACAGTGGTGCGCTCGTCTTCGTATTGGGTTGGTAGGCTCGGGCGGTTTCGAACCGCCGACCTCCTCTGCGTCAGAGAGGCGCTCTCCCACTGAGCTACGAGCCTATCCAAGAGTGACGCCCATGCTACATGCGCCGCAGCGAGACTGTCAAGACAAGGTCCCGGAATTACAAGCGTTTCAACGAAGGATGTTCGTGAGCGAGCTTTCGACCAGCACGTACTGGAACGCGGCCTGGATCTTCACCCCGGCACTCCCGGACTTCGCGGTCGCCATGAGCGAGGCCGGCACCGGCGGAAACGGCGAGGCCAGCTTGATGGCGTTCACCGCGTAGTCGTCGTAGATGTCGTAGCCCGACTGCAGCGCCACCTCGAGCATGGGCACGCGACCATCTTTGAGGATGCCGAAGACCACCACGAGCCGGGCCGACTTGTAATCGCAGTGCCCGGTGGCGGTGTCCTTGATGCACGGATAGCCCCACTTCTCCTTGATCATGCGCCGGATGCGATCGAGGTAATCGTTGAACTTCGGATCGGTCGAGTCCAGCGGGATTGGCTCACCCTCGATGCCCGACCACCCCTCACCCCGGCCCCCGGCGCCGGCCGGACCGGGTCCGCCCCGGCGCAGCGCCTTGCGGATGTCAGGAGCGGGCGCGGATTCGGGCACTGCAGCCACCCGGGGTGGCGCCGGGCTCGGCGGCGGCGCGACCTCGCGCGGAGGCTCGGGGGCACGGGCCGGCTCGCTCGGTGGAGCCGGCTCGGCGGCCTTCTCCGGAGCCGAGGCCACTCGGGGCAGCTCGCCGGACGGCGATTCGGGCGCGACGGGCGCCGGTGCCGGCCGTTCAGGGGCCCGCGGCTCGGGGCGGCTCGGCGGCGATGCCGGCTTCGGGGGCGGCGCGGCGATCCGAGGAGCGGGAGGCGTCGGCTGCACCCTTGGCGCCGGCGGCGCCGGCTTCTGGCTTTCGGCCGGCGAGCCGCGCTGAGCCGGCTCGTCAGCCTGGGGTAGCTCAACGAAGAGCGGCTCCCCCCGCTTGACGGTGTACATGCCGGACGGGCTTCCCACCCAGAGCAGGGCGGCCAGGATGGCGAGGTGGATCGCCAGGGACACGGCGACCCCCGCAAAGGGGCGCTCCCGCAACTGCTGCCATGCCTTGGCGAGCATCTTCACGATTATAGACCCTGGCCTGTTACAGATCCCGGTCCACGGCCTGGGCGATCCGCCGCACGCGTTCCATCAGCGCGGCGAAGCGCTCCGGCTTGAGCGACTGCGGGCCGTCGGACATGGCCTCTTCCGGCTTGGGATGTACCTCGATGATGAGCCCGTCCGCGCCCGCCGCCACCCCGGCCATCGCCATCGGCTCGACGAGGTCCCAGTGCCCCGTCCCGTGGCTCGGGTCGACCACGACGGGAAGGTGCGAGAGCTTTTTCACCACGGGCACCGCGTTCAGATCGAGCGTGAAGCGGGTAGCGGCCTCGAAGGTGCGGATGCCCCGCTCGCAGAGAATCACGTTCGGGTTGCCCCGCGCCAGTACGTACTCTGCCGACAGGAGCCACTCCTGGATCGTCGTCGCCATGCCGCGCTTGAGCAGGACCGGCTTGCCGATCTCGCCGACGCGGCGGAGCAGCGAGAAGTTCTGCACGTTGCGCGCACCGATCTGGAGGATGTCGGCGTACTCGGCCACGAGATCGACCTTCTCGGGCTCCATGACCTCGGTGACGATCGGCAGCCCCGTCTCGCGCTTCGCCTCGGCCAGAAGCTTCAGCCCTTCGTCCTCGAGCCCCTGGAACGCGTAGGGCGACGTGCGCGGCTTGAACGCGCCGCCGCGCAGGATCCGAGCGCCGCCCGCCTTCACCGCCGCGGCGGAGTCGAGCAGCTGCAGGCGAGACTCGACCGAGCACGGCCCGGCCATGACCACGATCGACCGCCCGCCGATCGTCACGTCGCCCACGCGCACCTCGGTCGATTCCTGACGGACCTCGCGGCTGGCGAGCTTGTAGGGCTTGAGGATCGGCGTGACCGACTCGACGCACGCGATCGACTCGAGGCTCCTGAGCCGCTCCTTCCCGCGATCGTCGCCGACCGCGCCGATCACGGTCCGCAGGGCGCCGCGGATCGTGTGGGGGCTGTAGCCCATCGCAGTGATCCGCTGGCAAACGTCCGCGACTTCGGTCTCCGTGGCTCCCGACTTCAGCACGATGATCATGACCAGGCTCCTTTCCGGTTTTTGCGCATAAAACACGAAAGGCCGCGGGGAGGACCCGCGGCCTGGTATGCGTCCGGCGCCGCGGGCTTTTCGGTCCGCCCGCGGCGCCCTGCTCAGATCAAGTCAAGGCGCCCGAGCGGACCTCGGTGAAGTAGAAGTACCCGAAGAACCCGAAGAGGCGCGTCGTGTTGCTCATGATGTGGCGAAGAGTCTAGCGAGCCCCGCCGCCGCCGTCAAGGGGCGGCTTCTAGGCCTTGCCACGGGCCTTGGCCTTGCCCCGGCTCGTGCCGTGCTTGTGCAGCCGCTTGATGATGCGGTCGCGGTAGTAGTAGAGCGGCAGGCACAGCGCGACGACGAGCGCCAGGAACGCGACCGCGTAGATGTACTGCTGCTCGGCCACGTGCGCGCCGAAGTACGACGACACCCACGTGCCGGGGATGCGCGCGATCGTCGAGGTGATCGCGAAGATCCAGAAGGGCACCGGGCTGATCCCGAACAGATACGAGACGATGTCCTTCGGGAATCCCGGCACGAGATAGACGATAAAGCAGATGATCGCGCCCTCGGCTTCGAGGATGAAGGTCATCCGGTTCCAGTGGTGCTCGCTGAGCCAGGGCCGCACCAGCGGCTCGCCCCACTTGCGGCCCACCCAGAAGCAGAAGAGCGTTCCGATGGTCAGCCCGATCGTCGAGTAGAGCAGCCCGAGCCACGTTCCGAACAGCGCGCCGCCGACCGGGCCGGTGATCTCGCCGGGAATCGGCGAGATGATCACCTGCAGGGCCTGGATCGCGATGAACACGATTGGCGCCATCCAGCCCCACGATCGGACGGTCTCCTTGAGGAACTTCTTGTCCTGGTAGAGGCGCACGAGAAATTTGACGATCGGGGCGTCCGCGACGACGAGCCAGACGACGATGGCGAGCAGCGCGAAGAGTATGCCCGTGACGATCGCCCAGCGAGCCCGATCGGTCATCGGCAGGCTCCGCGGGCAGTGTTACAACGCGGGACGGCGATCTCTCCAGGGCGAAGCTTCTTCGAAGGCGGCGGAAGCGGCGAGCACCGTGCCGTCGGCCTGGCGACGTCCGACAATTTGCAGACCGACCGGGAGTCCCTCGTCGGTCGCGCCGGCCGGCACGCTCGCGGCGGGCTGGCCTGTCATGTTGAACGGGTAGGTGAACGGCATCCAGCCGAGAACCGAGACGTCTTGTCCGGCGATCTCGCGCGGCGGGAGCGCGCCGGCGCCGAACGGCGGCACTGCGACGGTCGGCATGAGCAGCACGTCGAAGCGCTCGAGAAAGGTCTGCACCTCGGCCCAGTAGGTCTCCACGAAGGCGGCCGCGCGCAGGTAGTCGCGCGCGCTGACCGCGCCGCCCCGGCGGATGAGCCGCACGAGCGACGGATCCATGCGGGGCTCCGCGTCCGGGAGCCGATCGGACCACGCCGCGTAGAACTGGGCCGCGATCATCGTGGTGAACTGCTCCTCGGGATTCTCCCAGCCCGGATTGACGACCTCGACGTGGCAGCCGAGCGTCTCGAAGATTCCCGCCGCGTTCTCGCAGACCGCCAGGACTCTCGGATCGACCGCCGCGTAGCCGAGATCGGGCGCCCACGCGACGTTGAGCCCCTTCACGTCCATGTCACACGCTTGAAGATACGAGCCGGCCTCGCGCGGCAGCGATTCGCGGTCGCGGTCGTCGCCACCGGCGATGACGTCGAGCACGGCCGCCGCGTCCCGAACAGTGCGCGTGATCGGCCCGACGTGCCCGACGCGCTCGAAGCCGCCGAAGACCGGACGGTCCGGGACGCGGCCGAGCGAGGGCTTGAAGCCGTACACGCCGCAGAACGCGGCCGGGATGCGGAGCGAGCCGCCGCCGTCGGTACCCAGCGCCAGGGGCCCGATGCCGCTGGCCACCGCCGCCGCGGCGCCGCCGCTCGAGCCGCCGGGCGTCAGGCTCGTGTCCCACGGATTGCGCGTGACGCCGAAGAGCGGGTTCTCGGTGATCGCCTTGTAGCCGAACTCGGAAGTGTTGGTCTTGCCGAAGAGCACCGTGCCGGCCGCCCTCAGCCGACCCACCGCGAGCGCGTCGTGCTCGGGAACGAAGTCTTCGTAGAGTCGCGAGCCGCCGGTGGTCGTGAGGCCGCGCGTCGGCAGGACGTCCTTGATCGAGATTGGAACGCCGTGGAGCGGGCCGATCGGCTCGCCCTTCATGACGGCGATCTCCGCCTCGCGCGCGGCGACGCGCGCGGTGTCGGCGGCGACGAGGCAGAAGGCGTTGAGCGTCGGATTCAGCGCGTCGAGCCGCGCGAGCACGGCGTCGAGCACCTCGAGCGGCTTCACCTCTTTCTGCCGGACGAGGCCCGCGAGCTCGAGAGCCGAGCGCCAGGTCATCATTGACAAGATCGCATTGTATCATTGCGCTTCGTGCGGGCCGTCGATCGCCGGGGGACGCTCGTTGCGCTGATGGACCGCTTTGCCGACGGTGCTCTCGAGCGCGCCTGGGTGCGCATTCCCGATCGGTCGTGGCTCGGCATCGAGCCCCACGCGACTCGCGACGCGCCATGGGGCTGGTCTGATCGGCTCTGGCATGCGCCGGAGCCGTCCGGCGCCGAGTGGCGCGGCACCCCCCTCACCATCTTCGAGGCGCTCGACTGGACGCGGATCGATCGGATTCCCGCGCTCGCCGAGCCCGCGCGGCTTCCCCCAGGGGGTGGCACCGCCGTCCTGAACCTCATCGCCGAGCTGGCCGCCGTGCAGCGAATCGGGCCGCTCGCGTATCGAGGCCCCTATCCGACCGAGCAGCTCTTTCTCGCGCTGCTCGAAGCGTTTCGTCACGAGTCGATGTCGGCGGACCCGCTCGCCGCCTTCATGCAGGGCGCGCTGACGTGGACGCCCGCGCCCGCCGAGCGCGTCTTCCCGGCCGACGATCTCTACGTGCAGACGCGCGGGCGGATCGAAAAGGTCGTCTGGCGCGGCGGGGCGTACTACCGGCCGGACTGGCAGGGCGTCGCGCGACACTCGCCGCGCCGGATCGTCGACGCGCCCGACGGTGTCTACTGCGTGCTCTGGGCGCTCGGGCAGCGGCTC
>Ga0111539_10013407_pt1 | contig 10248 bp, 10 predicted proteins | sample RhiMethybrSRZTD1_FD_79667 | JGI IMG/M metagenome (GOLD analysis project Ga0111539, IMG submission 79667) | Populus rhizosphere microbial communities from Tennessee, USA - Rhizosphere MetaG P. TD hybrid SRZTD1 (version 2) (version 2) | ecosystem: Host-associated > Plants > Roots > Rhizosphere >... | reverse complement strand
GCCGGGCCGTCGACCGGGATGCCGACGAAGCCGGAGCAAGCCGACCTGCTGATGGTCCTCTACGGGCGGAACTCCGAGAGCCCGGTGCCAGTGATCGCGGCCGGGACGCCCGGCGACTGCTTCGAGTGCGCGCTCGAGGCCGTGCGGATCGCGGTCAAGTACCGCACGCCCGTCTACCTCCTCTCCGACGCGTACCTCGCGAACGGCGCGGAGCCGTGGCCGATCCCCGACGTGGACGCGCTGCCCGCGATCGAGGTCGGGTTCGAGACCGAGTTGCCCGAGGACGGCGTGTTCCTGCCGTACGCGCGCGATGCGGAGACGCTCGCGCGGCCGTGGGCGATCCCGGGCACGCCCGGCCTCGAGCATCGGATCGGCGGCCTCGAGAAGCAGGACGGGACGGGCAACGTCAGCTACGACCCGGACAACCACGACAACATGGTGCGGCTGCGCGCCCAGAAGGTCGCCGGCATCGCAGCCGACATCCCGCCGCTGCACGTGGACGATCCGTCGGGCGACGCGGAGCTGCTCGTGCTGAGCTGGGGCGGCACGTTCGGCCCGGTTCACGCCGGCGTGCGCCGGGCGCGCGGCGCCGGAATGAGCGTTGCGCACGCGCACCTCCGCTACCTCAACCCGTTCCCGCGGAACACCGGCGACGTGCTCGGGAGCTACTCGAGGGTGCTGGTTCCCGAGATGAACCTCGGCCAGCTGCTGAAGCTCGTGCGCGCCGAGTTCCTCGTCGACGCGGTCGGCTACAACAGGGTGCGCGGCCTGCCGTTCCGAGCCGGCGAGATCCACGAGGCGATCGAGGCGATGGGATGAGCGACGGCGACAACGGCAACCTGATCCAGCTGACTGCGAAGGACTTCAAGTCCGACCAGGAGGTGCGCTGGTGCCCGGGCTGCGGCGACTACGCGATCCTCGCGGCCGTCCAGTCGTTCATGCCGGAGCTGAAGCTCGAGCGCGAGAAGATCGTCTTCGTCTCGGGCATCGGCTGCGCGGCGCGCTTCCCGTACTACATGCAGGCGTACGGGATGCACTCGATCCACGGGCGCGCGCCGGCGATCGCGACCGGGCTCGCGACCTCGCGTCCCGATCTCTCCGTCTGGGTCGTCACCGGCGACGGCGACGCGCTCTCGATCGGCGGCAACCACCTGATCCACGCGCTTCGCCGCAACGTGAACCTCAAGATCCTGATGTTCAACAACCAGGTGTACGGACTGACGAAGGGGCAGTACTCGCCGACGTCGCCGATCGGGCAGCGCACCGGCTCGACGCCGATGGGCTCGATCGACAACCCGTTCAACCCGCTCTCGCTCGCGATCGGGACCGACGCGACGTTCATCGCGCGCGCGATCGACACCGATCGCAAGGAGCTGACCGAGGTGCTGCGGGCGGCGGCCGTGCACAAGGGCGCCGCATTCGTCGAGATCTTCCAGAACTGCAACATCTACAACGACAACGCCTTCGAAGCCGTGCGCGACGACAAGACGAACCGGATCTACCTCAAGCACGGCGAGCCCGTGCGGTTCGGGGAGGACGGCGAGCGCGCGGTGCGGCTGCGCGAGGACGGGTCGGTCGAGGTGTTCACAGGCGACGGAGACGCGCTCGTGTGGGATGCGCACCATCCCGAGCCGTCGATCGCGTTCGCGATGTCGCGGCTCACGCTCGGCGCGGTGGGCGCGGCGCCCTTCGGGGTCTTCCGCGACGTGGCGCGCCCGGTGTACGACGAGCAGATGGCCGACCAGCTCGAGCAGGCGCGCGCGGCGAAGGGCGACGGCGACCTCGCGGCCCTCGTGTCCTCCGGGGACACGTGGTCGATCGGCGAGCCGCCGGTCGACAGGTCCGAGCCGTAGCGCTGAGCCACCGGTGTCTGACACCGGCGCGCACGCTTGGGCTTCGGGTGTCAGACACCGCGAACCACGGAGCGAAGCCGGGTCGCGGCCTTCAATCGTCCGATCGGGACAAGCCTCTGGCCGGCAGGCCAAGCTCGGTGTCTGACACCGTTTGGCCTGCGGGGCGTCTCGGTGTCAGACACCGGTTGGTCGCGCGAGCGGACTAGCCCGTCTCGAACGCGGCTTCGCGGCGCCTGCCCGGCTGGGGCCGCGTGATGAACACCGCGACCGCCGCGCCGACGAGCGCCGCACCCGAGCCGAGCGCGAACGCGATCTCGTACCCGTCGACCGACGGCACCGTCGTGCCGGGGATCGTGTGCGCCGTGAGCAGCGCCGCGCCGACCTGCCCGCCGACCACGCCGCCGACGGTGCGCATGACGGTGTTCATGCCGCTCGCGACGCCGGTCTCGGACGGCCGCACCGACTGCGCGATGATCGTCGCCATCGCCGCGAATGCGAAGCCGATGCCGACACCGAAGATCGGCTGGCTGGCGACGACCTGCCACGGCTCGTCGTTCCAGAGCGCGAGCATCGCTGCCGCGACGGAGACGAGCGCCATCCCGATCGCGAGCGGCCACTTGAACCCGACCTTGCGTCCGAGCAAACCGCCGATCGGTCCCGCGAAGAGCAGCACGATCGCGCTCGGCAGGAGGTAGAGGCCGGCCTTCGTGGCCGACGCCCCGAACCCGTAGTCGACGAGCTGCGCCAGCTCGGGGGGGAGCCCGGTCGGCGTCTCGACGAAGTTCGGCACGAGGACGAACACACTGAACATCGCGAAGCCCGCGATGATCGCCGTGATGTTCGTCAGGAGCACTGGTCGGCGGACCATCATCCGCATGTCCACCATCGGCTCCGGCACACGCAACTCGACGACCACCCAGAGCACGAGCAGCGCGAGCCCGACGACGAAGAGCGAGACGATGCGACCCGAGCTCCAACCCCAGCTCTCGCCCTCCGTGAGCCCGAGCAGGAACGCCACGAGCCCTCCCGAGAGCAGCACCGCGCCGGGGAAGTCCACGCGCGACTGCGTCTTGATCGGCGACTCGGGCACGAACTTTGCGACGAGCACGATCGACAACGCGACGCCGATCGAGCCGAAGATGAAGAGCCAGCGCCACGAGAGGTGGTCGACGATCAGGCCACTCAGCACGATCCCGAACCCGCCGCCGACGCCGAACACCGAGCTGACGAGCCCGATCGCGACGCCGACCTTCTCCGGTGGGAACTCGTCGCGGATGATCGCGAACGACAGCGGGAACACCGCAGCGCCGGTCCCGGCCAGCGCGCGGAACGCGATCAGCGACCAGATGTTCCACGCAACGGCGCAGCCGACGCAGCCGGCCAGGAAGAGCGAGAGGCTGATCACGAGCAGCCGCTCCTTCCCGTACTGGTCGCCGAGCTTCCCGAGGATCGGCGTCGCCACGGACGCGACGAGGAGGAAGACCGTGAGCACCCACGTCGCCCAGGTCGTCGTCGTGTCGAGCTCGCGCTGGATCACCGGGAGCGCCGGCACGACCATCGTCTGCTGGAACGCGAACGCCGTCCCGGCGAGCGCCAGCGCCGCGAGCGTCACGTTGTAGTGCTGTCGCGGGTGCTCCATCTAGAGCACGAAGAGCGCGACCGCGACGTACTGGAACCCGGCCGCGGCGACGACGAGCGCGTGGAAGATCTCGTGGTAGCCGAACACCGACGGAAGCGGGTCAGGGCGGCGCAGCGCGTAGATGATCCCGCCGGCCATGTAGAGCAGCCCACCGACAGCGACGAGCGCGAGCGGCGACATTCCGACCGATCGGTGGATCTCGGGGAACGCGAAGACCCCGACCCAGCCGAGGCCGATCGCGACCACGGCGGCGACCCAGCGCGGCGCGTCGATCCACGCGACCTTGAGCGCGATCGCAGCGAGCGCGCCCGACCAGACGACCGCGAGCACGACGACGCGCCAGGTGCCGTCGAGCGCGACCATGCCGAACGGGGTGTAGGTGCCCGCGATCAAGAGGAAGATCGCGGCGTGGTCGAGCCGGCGAATCCAGCGTCGCGGGCCCGGGGGCCACACGACCCGGTGGTAGAGCGCGCTCACCCCGAGCATCGCGGCGACGCTCGCCGCGAAGACGAGCGCCGAAAACCGCTCGACACCGCCCTGCGCACCGAGCACGAGCAGCACACCGAGCAACACGGAGACGAAGAACGTGTACTGGTGCAGCACACCGCGAAAGCGCGGCCGTCGCATTGCAGCGACCAGCCAGTCGGGCTGCTCGAGCGTCACCCGTCTGAGATTACTCAGTCGCGGTAGCGGTAAACGATGCGACCCCTGCCGAGGTCGTAGGCCGAGAGCTCGACCTTGATCCGGTCGCCCGGGAAGATCCTGATGCGGTAGCGGCGCATCTTCCCGGCCGTGTAGCCGAGAGTCTCGTGGCCGTTGTCGAGGGCGATGCGGAAAAAGCCGTTGCGGAGGGCCTCGACGACCTCCCCTTCCATCTCGATCTTGTCTTCCTTCGAACCCTGCGCTGCTATCGGACTGCTCCTTCTGGCCTCAATTTCCCCGCCAAGGTACCGAACGCGGCGTCCGCGCGACGTTAACGGCACGCAAACGCACCGCTGCTACCCTGCGCGCATGGACGGCGTGGTGCCGTCCAGTGGGATTTCCCTTCTCGTTCCTCCTACGGGTGTTTCGAGCCGGTAGATCTCGAACCCCGAATCAAGGAGTCGAACAACACATGAAGTCATTTCGCCAGCTCGGCGTGGCCGAGCGAATCGTGGAGGCGCTCGCGCGTCGAGGCGTGGAGACGCCGTTCGCGATCCAGGAGCTCGTGATCGCGGACGGCCTCAACGGGCAGGACCTGCTCGCGAAGTCGCCCACCGGGTCCGGCAAGACCCTCGCCTTCGCCATCCCCATCGTCCAGCGGATCGACCCGAAGGGGTCGCGTCCCACCGCCCTCGTGCTCGTCCCGACCCGTGAGCTCGCGCTGCAGGTCGCCGACGAGTTCGCGTCGATCGGGCCGGCGCGCGGCGTGAAGGTCGCCGCGGTCTACGGCGGCACGCCCGTCGTCGCGCAGGGCAGGCGCGCGAAGGACGCACACGTCCTCGTCGCGACGCCCGGCCGCCTGCAGGACCTCGCGGAGCGCAAGCTCATCCGCCTCGACGGCATCGAGATCCTCGTGCTCGACGAGGCCGACCGCATGCTCGACATGGGCTTCCAGCCGCAGGTCGACGCGATCGTGAAGCGCCTGCCGCGGAAGCGCCAGACGATGTTCTTCTCGGCGACGCTCGACGGCGAGGTCGGCGAGCTCGCGCGGTCGTACACGTTCAACCCGAGCCGCTACGACGCCGAGCTTCCCGCGCACCTCGAGAGCGGCGAGACCGAGCACCGGTTCGTCCCGGTCACGCCGGAGAACAAGGTCGAGACGCTCGTCCGCTTGCTCAAGGAGGAGCGTGGGCTCGCGCTCGTCTTCACGCGCACGAAGCGCGGTGCCGACCGGCTCGTGCAGAAGCTGAAGCGCCACGACGTCGCGGCGGTCGCAATGCACGGCGACATGAGCCAGAACGCACGCGAGCGCGCGTTGAGCCGGTTCGAGGAGGGCAAGGTCTCCACGCTCGTCGCGACGGACGTCGCCGCCCGCGGGCTCGACCTCGACGACATCACGCACGTGATCAACTTCGATCCGCCTGCCGACGACAAGGGCTACGTCCACCGCGTCGGGCGCACCGGGCGCGCCGGCCGCGACGGCACCGGCATCACGCTCGTGCTTCCGGAGCAGCAGGCGGACGTCTCGCACGTCGCGCGCAAGGTCGGCGAGACGGCGCAGTTCGAGGCCCAGGGCATGCGTGTCGCACGCCCGCGGCTCGTCTACTCGGGCACCCGGCGAAGCGCCAAGTGGGGCGCGCCGGCCAAGCGCCGCAAGATCTGAACAAGATCGACGAGGGGCGGCGGCCCCGCCCCTCGTCGAACCCGTCGCCTACCCGTCGTCGGAAGCCGCCTGCGCGGGCGTCGGGATTACACGGCGCACGCGCTCGCAGTTCGCAGCCGCGAGGTCGTGCGGCTCGCGTGCGTTGATGATCGCGACGTCGTTGCCGGGCCCGCAGTCGAGGACGTCCTGCTGGTTGTCGTTCGCGAGGGCGTGGAGCACGTCGTCTCCCTCGCCGCCGTACTGCGTGTCCTGACCGTGGCCGGGCCACATGCGGTCGTTGCCGTCGCCGCCGGTGAGCGTGTCATTGCCGGGCCGTCCGCGGACGACGTCGTTCCCTGCGCCCCCGTTCAGGTCGTCGTCGCCGACGCCCCCGCGGAGCAGGTCGTTCCCGCCGCCGCCGATGACGCGGTCGTTGCCCGCGCCCGCGTAGACCTTGTCGTTTCCGCCTTCCGCGTCGACCGTGTCGTTGCCGGCGAGCGCCGAGATGACGTCGTCGCCGAACGTGCCGACGATCGTGTCGTCGCCGTTGGTTCCCTGGAACTTCTCGGCCGCGGCGACGCCGACGACGCTCAGTGCGACGAGCGCGACGAATCCCGCGACGAGGAGCTTGATGCGCATGAACCCACCCTCCTGGGGTCGATGACCCGGGGATCGTGGGCGCGGCGCGTCAACCGCTCTCCGGCTTCTCGTCAGGCGGCTGTAAAACCGGGAGGCGGACCTCGAAGCGCGTCGACCGGCCCGGATCGCTCTCCACCGCGACGCTGCCGCCCATCTGCTCCGTCAGCTGCTTGACGATCGCGAGCCCGAGCCCGGTGCCGACGCGGCGCGAGTCGCCGTAGCGCGACCAGAGGAAGAACCGGTCGAACGCGCGGGGCACCTCGTCGGTCGCGAGCCCCGGGCCCGTGTCCTCGACGGCGATCAAACCTGGATGCGCCGAGATCGAGACGCGACCACCGGGCGGCGTCACCCGGAGCGCGTTCTCGACGAGGTTCGAGACGATCTGGAGCGATCGCTCCGCGTCGCCGACGGCCGGCGCGCCGCCGTTCACGTCGAGCACGAGGTCGACGCCGAAGGCGCGCGCCTGCGGCTCGTAGCGTCGGATCGCGTCACGAGCCACGGCCCCGAGGTCGATGGGCTCGTGCTCGACGTCGAACTCGATCCGGTTCAGGCGCGCCAGCTCGAGCACGTCCTGGACGAGCCGCTCGAGCCGCCCGGCTTCCGCGGCGATCGTCTCGCCCGCCTCCTGCGAGTCGACGACGCCCTCGTCGAGGGCCTCGGCGTACCCGCGGATCGCGGTGAGCGGCGTGCGCAGCTCGTGCGTGACCGAGAGCAGGAAGCTCCGCTCCGCGGCGCGCGCACGCTCGAGCTTCGCGGCCATCTCGTTGAACGACGTCGCGAGCGAGGCGATCTCGGCAGGGCCGTCGACCGGAACGGGCCGGTGCTCGCCCTCGGCGAGGCTCTGCGAAGCGTCCGCGAGCTGGCGCAGCGGCCGCGCGAGCGCGCGTGCGAGCAGGACCGCGGCACCCGCGGCGAGCAGGATCCCGAAGACGCCGGCGACGATCAGCCCCTGCAGGAACGGCCGCGACGTCGCTGCGTCGAGGCTCTTCGGCCGCAGGAGCACGAGCGCCTTCTGCGCGACCGGTCGCGCCGCGTAGTACGTCCCCTCGCGAACGCCTTCGACACCGCGCCCGTTGCGAAGCTCACGCTGCTCGCCTGCGTCGAGGTACTGCGTTGGCCCGGCGAGCGGAGCCGCGGCGATGCGCTCGTCCTGCACCTCGAGCGCCTGCTGCAGCGAGCCCAGCCGCCCGAGCGGGAGGAGCGCCGTGCGCTCGCGGTCGGCGAGCACGTCGGCGCGATGGCCGAGGTCGCGGAGCGTCGCGCGCTGGACCTCTCGCCGCGTCAGCTCGAACCCGATCGCGAGCGTCACGCCGATCGACAGGACAACCGTCAGTCCGATCGCGGCGACGAGACGCGCGCGAAGCGATCTCAACGTCCGCGTGCCTTGTAACCGACGCCGCGCACCGTCTGCACGAGCTCCGGCCGGTCGAGCTTCCTGCGCAGGGACGCGACGTGCATGTCGACCGTCCGCGTCGTGGTCGGGTAGTCGAAGCCCCAGACGCGCTCTAGCAGCAGCTCGCGCGAGAAGACGATGCCGGGCTGCTCGAGCAGGAAGGCGAGCAGGTCGAACTCCTTCGCGGTGAGCGCGACGGCGTCACCCGCGACCGTCACTTCCCGCCGCTCGCGGTTGAGCACGACGTCCTCGAGCGAGAGCACGGCGCGCTCGACGCGGTCCTCCGAGCGGCGGAGCACCGCCTTCAGCCGCGCGGTGAGCTCACGCGGCGAGAACGGCTTCGAGACGTAGTCGTCCGCGCCGATCTCGAGCCCCGCGACGCGGTCGATCTCCTCGTCGCGCGCGGTGACCATCACGAGCGGCACCTTCGAGCGGTAGCGGATCTGCCGGCAGACGTCGAAGCCGTCCATGCCGGGAAGGCCGAGGTCGAGGAGCACGACCCGAATGGGATGGCGGTCGAGCTCGGCGAGCGCCTCTTCGCCGGAGCGGACCCAGACGATCCGGAAGCCCTGCGCGGTGAGGTACGAGCGGAGCAGGCCTGCGATCGACTCCTCGTCCTCCACGAGGAGCACGGTCGGCCCCCACGCGAGCTGGGCGGTCGCGCTCACCGGCGCACCAGCAGCACGTGCTCGGCGGGCTCGTCGCCGACGCGCGTGGTGGTCGCCCACATCCCGCGGCGGATCAACGCGAATCCCACGGGCCGCCCGGCGATCTCGAAGCGCGTCGCCGGCGTGATCGGGACGACGACGACCGAGCCGTCCAGCTCCTTGAGCGTCAGCGCCGCCCGGTTGAACGCCCTGACGCGGCCGCGGTCGACCCGGAAGACCTGGATCGCCCCGTCGCGCTTCGCCACGATCTCGGCGCGCACGAGGCCGTCGCCGAGAAGGTTCCGGGCGACGTTCTCCCCGAGGGAGGTCGGGATCAGGACGATCGCGGCGGCGATCGCGCCGAGCGCGGCTGCGAGCAGCTTTCCCCTCACGCCGGGATTGTGCTTCCTGGCGGTCAGCGAGGGGTGCCGCCGAAGTAAACGGCGCGTAAAACCCTCAAGGAGAGCGGCTTTCCGAACGATGAAAGAAGCATGGCCGAGAACGGTTGGAAGCCGCTCGGGGAGCTCCTCGTCGAACAGGGGCTCGTCTCACCCGAGGACCTCGAGCGAGCGCTCGATGAGCAGGCACGCACGGGGCGGAAGCTCGGCGAGTACCTCGTCGAGGCGGAGCTCGTCTCCCTGGAGCAGCTGACGAACGTCCTGCTCCAGCAGTGCGGCGTCGATCTCACGACCGACACCGGGTTCGGATCGGGTCTGCGGGACAAGCTCGCCGCGGGCTCGGAGCCGCGCCGCGACCCGGTGCGCTTCGAGTTCCCGACCGAGGAGGCGGCGCCCGAGAAGTCCCGCCGCTTCTCGCTCCGCAGGAGGGACACGGCTGTCCAGGAGGTCGAGGCTCCGACGCCCACCCCGCCGCCTGCGCCGACTCCGGCACCGGCTCCCGCTCAGGCTCCGGCTCCGGCTCGGAAGGACCCGAAGGCGCTCATCACGCAGCTCGAGGTGCTCGTCAAGCAGTTCGAGGACCAGCAGCGCGGGCTGGTCGAGAACCTGGCGAACCTACGCCGAACGCTCGCCGGCTTCGACCAGTAGCGGCTGGGCGCGCCGCGGTCGCAGTGACACGCCCGTGTGCTTGACCCACGCGAGCGCGACGACCACGAGCGAGATCGCACCGCCGACGGAGAGCGCGAGCTCGGTGCCGCCGACGTCCATCAGCCAGCCGGCGAAGAGGCCGCCGATCGGCGCGAGCCCGGCGAACGCGAACATGAAGAGGCTCATCACCCGGCCGCGGAGGCGGTCCGGCGCCTGCAGCTGGAGGATCGCGCTCGTGTTCGAGACCCAGAGCGTGAAACAGACGCCGACGGCGAAGAGGATCGCGCAGGCGATCCACACCGTCGTCACCGGCGAGAGCGCGAGCAACCCTGCGCTGAACCCGGTCGCGCCGAGCAGCAGTCCCTTCCAGCTCGCCTTGCTCCGCGCCGCCTGGATGAGCGCGCCGAGGAGCGCGCCGCCGCCGAAGAAGGCGCTGAGGATGCCGAAGATCTCCGGGCCGGCGTCGAGCGTGTCGCGCGCGAGCACGGGGATGATCACGTGGAAGTTGAAGCCGACGGTGCTCGCGATCGCGAGCACGGTGAGCGCGAGCCGGATGTCCGAGTTGCCCCACGCGTAGCGCAGGCCCTCCATGATCGCCGCGCCCGCGCGCTTCCGGGGATCGCGCTCGACCTTGTAGAGCTCGTCCTCGCGCATCAGTGCGAGCGCGGTGAGAACGGCGAGGAACGTGACGGAGTTGACGAGGAAGCAGACGCCCGTGCCGCCGAGGCCGATGATCACGCCGGCGAT
>Ga0111539_10013406_pt1 | contig 10248 bp, 9 predicted proteins | sample RhiMethybrSRZTD1_FD_79667 | JGI IMG/M metagenome (GOLD analysis project Ga0111539, IMG submission 79667) | Populus rhizosphere microbial communities from Tennessee, USA - Rhizosphere MetaG P. TD hybrid SRZTD1 (version 2) (version 2) | ecosystem: Host-associated > Plants > Roots > Rhizosphere >... | reverse complement strand
GCCCTGCCGCGCGCCGCGGCCGGTCGCTGGGGGAGAGACGATGCCGATCTCCAAGAACGCCGTGCTTCCGATGTCCGCCGTGCTCGCCCTGGTGCTCAGCCTCCCGGGGATCGTGCCGGCCGCCGAGCCCGACGGCGCTCAGGCGGGCACCGCAGCGGTGACCGTTCCACCCGAGACGCCGACGGCGCCTCCGAAGAACCTGCGCAAGGTGGGGGACCACTGGACCCCCTGGGCCCCGCCCGATCCGGAGTCGTTCCCGGCGGGGGCGACGGTGCACATCATCGTTCCGGGGGAGACCCTGTGGGGTCTGTCCGACCTGACCTACAACAACCCGTACCTGTGGCCGCAGCTGTGGAACGAGAACCGGTACATCCTCGACTCGCACTGGATCTACCCGGGGGACCCGCTGCTCCTGCCGCCGCGTCCGGTGGTGGTCTCCGGCCCCGGCGCGGTCCCGACCGAGATCCTGCCGCAGGGACAGGACGGAGCGCCGCACACGGAGCTCGGACCGCTGAACGGACCAGGTGACGAAGGGGCGCCCGAGGGGCCCCTGCAGGCCGAGTCCGCGCCGCAGGGCCAGGCCCCCGCGTCCGCGCCGTCGCACACACAGGACGGATTCTCCTCGGGGCGGCTGATCCCCTGGGACGATCTGCGCTGCAGCGGGTACATCACCGAGGACTCGAAGCGCGGCGAGTTGTTCATCGCCGAGAACGAGGAGCCCGGGTACCAGACGGTCACTCTCGGCTCGCTCGTGTACCTGAGCCGCGGCAGCAAGAAGGACGAGCACCTGCAGCCCGGCGCGAAGTTCACCATCATCGAGCACGAGGGGAAGGTCCTGCACCCGCTCACCGACCGGACGCAGGGGATCTACACCAAGCGCCTGGGCGAGCTGCGCGTGCTCAAGGTCCTCGAGGACACGGCCCTCGCGACCGTCACCTTCGCCTGCGACGAGATGCGGGTCGGCAACGAGCTCGAGGCGACCGATCTGAAAGAGGTGCCCGAGGGGCCGGCCCCGCGCTTCGACCGTCTGCGCATCGAGCGGAACGGCAAGCCGACCGGCTACGTCATCCACACGAAGGACCTGGCGGTGCGCGTCGCGAGTGGGGACATCGTGTCGATCGACCTCGGCAGCGAGGACGGGGTGGCGCCCGGCGCCTGGCTCACCGCGTTCGCGGCGGTGGGCAAAGACCGTCTGGGACACATGCCGGAATACCACTTCAAGTACCAGAACGAGATTTTCAACAGCGCCGACCTGCACTGGGACGACGACCGCGACGAGTACCCCTCGCTGCCGATCGCCCAGATGATCGTCATGACCACGGGCGCGCACACCGCCACCGCGAAGGTGATCTACGCGGTGCGTGAGGTGACGGTCGGGTCGATGGTCGAGCTCGACTAGGCTTCGCGCGCGCCGACGTCGTCCGACACGCTCTGCGCGGTGAAGACCTCCACCCGCGCCGCGCCTCGCCATGCGTCGGGCGGGAGCCCCGCCTTGCGGCAGGCGAGCCCGAGAAACGCCTCCGCATCGAGTCCGTGCTCGAGGGCCACCTGGGGCAACAGCAGTCCCCGGGCCCGCCCCAGCGTGACGCTGAGACCGTGACGTCCGACCTCAATCGTCTCCGGTGAGGCGATCGGGAACGGGGGATCGAGGAGCGTCACCTCGATCCGCAGCCCGTCGAGCTCCGGCTGTTCCACCGGGGGGAAGCGCGGATCGTCGATGGCTGCCCCGCGCGCCGCGCGCAGCAGGTTCTCGTGGAGCGGGCGGGCCGCCTGCCAGGTGCCGACGCATCCCCGGAGCGCTGCACCCCGGCGCAGGGTCACGAAGGCGTCGCGCGGAGCCCGAAGCAGCGGGTGATCCTCCGCCTGCCCGGGGACGTCCCGTCCTTCCACCGCCGCCCGCACCGCGCGCCACGCCAGCCGCAGCAGGAGGGCCTCCTCCTCCCGGGTCAGCGCGGAGAACGGCGCCGGGGCGATCACAAGGTCAGGATCTTGGTCTTGAGGATCAGGATCTCGAGCGCCAGCGACGCCTTGGCCAGCAGCCGGCGCAGGACCGCAATGTCGGGGACCGGGCCGCTCTCCGGGCCGTTGTCGGCGTAGAGGATGACCGCCGGGCGATCCTTGATCCGCAGCGGCAGCAGCAGCGCGCGCGCCGGCGCGGGGCAGCCGAGATCGAGGTAGAAGCGGGTGTTGGCCGGCAGGTCCGACACCGGCCCCTGGTAGTGGTCGGCGCCGCCGCGGAAGAAGGCGAAGAGCGAAGGGCGATCGAGCGAGACGCTCACCTGCCGCACGCGGATCGGCTCGAGGCCGTCCCCGCGTCCGCTCCATCCGGTCACCCGGTCCCCCTGCACGACGAACAGCGCCGTGCGCCGGAACCGCGCCGCCACGAAGTCGAGGATGACCGCGAAGACGTCGTCGCGGGTCTCGGCGCGCTGCAGCCGCAGCGATGCCGCCTCGAGGTTGGCGCTGTCCGGCGCGGCGCCGGACAGCGCCGCGGTCGACGAGGCCGGCACCTCGGCCGTGACGATCGGCACCGGGGCGGTGCGGCTCAGAGGCTCCGGCGGCGGAGCCTCCTGCAGGCGGACCGCGGCCGCGGGGGCGGGCGCCGCCGTGGGGACCGGCGGCACCGCCCAGCGCGGGTCCGGGTCGGGCAGCTCCTCGGGGACGTCGTCCTTGGCCTGGCGCCACTGCTCGAGCGACGTCGGCGTCGCCGCCGCGTCGCGGCCCCGCGCGCCGATCTCGCGGATCGCGGGAGGATTGAGGATCGGGCCGGGGTCGGCGTCGATCGGAAACCCGTCGAACCCGAGCGCGACCGGTGCCGCCGAGGGGGGCGGGGCCGGCACGGGGCGCTCCGCTTTCGCAGCGGGCGGGAGCGGCACCGGGCCCGGGGCGACCGGCAGCGGCTGCGTCCCGCTGCTGACCTGGTAGTAGCGCTGCAGCGCCTGCTGGATGCGGAAGTCCGTCGCGACGTACGGCTCGATCATCATCCCGGTCAGGAAGGCGATCTCGTCGAGGGCGATGAGGTCCTTCGGGTCGCGCATGGCGAGGCGCAGGCGCCGGCCCTCAAGCTCGAGCGGGACGACGCGGTACTGGCTCGCCAGGCGGGCGGGGACCAGGGCGACGACCTCCGGCGGGACCGCGTCGAGGCGCGACGGCGGGGCGTACGGGGCGCCGGCCACGTCGGACAGGTAGGCGCCGAGGATGTCCTCGTCGATGTGTCCGAGTTTGATCAGGCTGCTGCCGAGACGCCCGCCGAAGAACTGCTGGTGCTGCAGCGCCCGCTGCAGCTGGTCCTCGGTGATCTTCCCACGGCTCAGCAGCCAGGCACCGAGTCTCAAGGGCACCTCCCCGCGGCGCCCCGGGCGCCGCGCCTCAGCGCCTCCCGTGCCGTCGACGCGCGCGCGTCAGCGGCGGGAGGAGTTGTGATGCGGGCCCCGTCCGAAGGGCCGCCGCGAACGCTCGCGCTGCGGCGGGGGGGCCGAGCTCTCCGCCGGCTCCGGCGGGGCCTCCCCCCCCTCCGCGATGCGACGCTCGCGCAGGACTGCCTTGCGGCTGAGGCGAACACGATCGCCGTCCACCTCGAGCACCTTGACCAGGATCTCGTCCCCTTCGGAGATCTCGTCCTTCACCTCTTTCACGCGGTGCTCGGCGACCTCGGAGATGTGCAGCAACCCCTCCATCCCGGGCAGGATCTCCACGAACGCGCCGAAGTTGGCGATGCGCGTGACCTTGCCGAGATACGTCTTCCCGGGCTCCGCCTCCGCGGTGATCTCCTTGATGATGTCGATCGCCTTCTGCGCCGAGGCCTCGTCGACCGAGGCGATGTTGATGCGGCCGTCGTCCTCGACGTCGATCTTGCAGCCGGTGCGCTCGACGATCGAGCGGATCATCTTGCCGCCCGGTCCAATGACCTCCCGGATCTTGTCTTTGTTGATCCGGATGGTGAAGATGCGCGGCGCGAACGTCGAGATGCTGGCGCGCGGCTCGGCGAGCACGCCGTTCATGATCTCCAGGATGTGCAGGCGGGCCCGGTTGGCCTGCTGCAGCGCCTCGTCCATGATTGCCCGGCTGATCCCCTGGATCTTGATGTCCATCTGCAGCGCGGTGATCCCGTCCTTGGTGCCGGCCACCTTGAAGTCCATGTCGCCGTAGTGGTCCTCGACCCCGGCGATGTCTGTGAGGATGAGGTAGTTGTCCCCCTCCTTCACCAGTCCCATCGCGGCCCCGGCGACTGGCGCCCGCAGCGGCACGCCCGCGTCCATCAGGCACATCGAGCCGCCGCAGATGGAGGCCATCGACGAGGAGCCGTTCGACTCGAGGATGTCGGAGACGATGCGGATGGTGTACGGGAACGTCTCCTCGTCAGGGATGAGCGGCAGGAGCGCCCGCTCGGCGAGCGCCCCGTGGCCGATCTCGCGGCGACCCGGGCCGCGCAGGAACTTCACCTCACCCACTGAGAAGGGGGGGAAGTTGTAGTGCAGCATGAAGCGTTTCTCGGATTCCCCTTCGAGCCAGTCGATCGTCTGCGTGTCCTCGGAGGTGCCGAGCGTGCAGGTGACGAGCGCCTGGGTCTCGCCGCGGGTGAACAGGGCTGAGCCGTGCGTGCGCGGCAGCACCCCCACCTGGGGCGTGACCGGGCGGACCTGGTCGGGGGCGCGATCGTCGAAGCGCCGGCGGTTTTGAAGTAATTCGCGGCGGGCGATGCGCTTGTGGAGGTCGTTCCAGGCGGCGAGGGAGGCGCTCTTGCGCTCCGGCTCCGTCTCCGGGATCCCCTTGACCATCTCCTCCTGCAGCGCGTAGATGGCCCGGTACGACTCGATCTTCACCGGCATGCGCATCGCCTGGTACAGCCGGTCGCCCCACGCCGCCTCGATCTGCTGCGCGATCGCCGGGTCGATGGTCTTCGGCTTGGGAGAGCGTTTCGGCTTGCCGAGGGCGGAGCGCATTTCTTCCTGCAGCCCCACCAGCTCGCGGCAGTGCCCCTGGCCGAACCAGATGGCGTCGAGGACCTCCTGCTCCGACACCTCGCTCGCGCCCGCCTCCACCATCACCACCTCGGTGGCGCTGCCGACGACCACGAGGTCGAGGCGGCTTTCGTCCATCTGCTGGTAGGTCGGATTGAGCATGAGGTTCCCGTCGATGAGGCCGACACGCACCGCTGCGATCGGGGTCGTGAACGGGATGTCCGAGAGGTGCAGCGCCGTCGACGCCCCGGTGACCGCGAGCACGTCCGGGTCGTTGGCGAGATCGGCCGACAGCACCAGGGCGACCACCTGGGTCTCGTAGGGCCAGCCCTTCGGGAACAGCGGCCGGATGGGCCGGTCGATCAGCCGGGAAGTCAGGGTCTCCTTCTCGTTCGGTCGCCCCTCGCGCTTGAAGAAACCTCCGGGGATCTTCCCGGCGGCGTAGGTGTTCTCGCGATAGTCGACCGTCAGCGGCAGGAAATCGATGCCCGGCTTCTCCTTGCGGTCCGCGGTCGCGGTGACGAGGACGACGGTGTCGCCGTAGCGGACTGTGACCGAACCGTCTGCCTGCTTGGCCATCCTGCCGGTCTCGATCGTCAGCGACCGGCCTCCGAACTCCAGGGTGCGACTCAACATCTGGTGCCTCCTCCTAGTGCGCGCGGCACGCGCCAGCGCACCGGGGTCCCTGCTCCGAGGCTTCCCCGCGCGGGGAGGTGGCCTTCCGGAGTGGGTGATTCACGTCGAGGCCGGCGCAGGGTGCCCCCTCGGATTCCGCAGCGCGGATCGAGGGCGGCGCCATGACCAGCATGAAAATCGATGTCTCCCGTCCTATCGAGGATCGGCGGATTACCGGCGGATCCCGAGCCGCTTCTTGAGCTGCCGGGAGCGCTCTCCGTCCTGGCCTTCGAGGTAGCCGAGCAGACGGCGGCGAGCGCTGACCATCATCAGGAGACCGCGACGGGAATGAAAGTCCTTGGGCTGCTGATTCAGGTGCTCGGTCAGGTCGTCGATGCGCCGGCTCAGGATGGCGATCTGCACCTCCGGAGAGCCGGTGTCTGCGGGATGGGTCCTGTAGCTGCCGATGAGGTCGGTCTTCTGATCTTTGGTCAGGGACATGGTTCCTTCGCCTGGGGCCTCATCCCTCTCCGCGAGGGACAGCAAGAGGCCGTGAGCCTAGCACAGCCGTCGCACGGCCGTAAAGGCTCATCGATGGAAGACGATCTGCGGCCGGATCAGGGGTCGGGGCCCCGGGCCGGCGGCCAGGTCGATCTCGGCGATCGCCACGAGCCCCCCCTCCGGTCCCTGCAGCCGGCAGCGACCGGGGGCGAACGGCGGAGGAGGGGTGGTGACGTCCGCGACGCCGCAGGGGCGCCCGTGGCGGACGGCGTGGACCCCCGCCGCGGAGAGCTGCAGGGTCGGCATCCCGAGGGGAATGCGGTCGAGCGGCAGCACGCGCGACGCGACGGCGGGGCCCTCCGCCTGGATCTGCCCCAGCGGGATGGACTCCTCGACCCGAAACGGTCCGGCGGCGACGCGCCGCAGGGCGTGGAGGTGGCCGCCGCAGCCGAGCGCCGCACCGAGGTCGTGCGCGAAGGAGCGGAGGTAGGTCCCGGCCGAGACGTCCGCCTCGATCTCGAGATCACTCCCGTCCATGCCGAGCAGCGCGATGCGGCGGAAGGTGACCGGCGTGGCGACGGGGAAGACCGGCCGCTGCCGGCGCGCCAGTCGGTGCATCGGGGTGCCGTGCACCTTCTTCGCCGAGAAAACGGGGGGTACCTGCAGGTGCGTTCCCCGGAATCGGTCGATCTCCACTTCGAGTCGGTCGAGACCGACGTCGACCGGCCGCGGCGGGCCGTCCGGCGTCCCGTCCCGGTCGTACGTGTCGGTCGAGTAGCCGAGCCGAACGATGCCGCGGTACGACTTGTCGACCCCGGAAAGCAGGGTCGCGAGGCGGGTGGCCCGACCGATCATCAGCACGAGCAGGCCGGTGGCCAGTGGATCGAGCGTTCCGGCGTGCCCGATGCGGCGTACCCCGAGGGCCCGGCGGGCGATCGCCACGGCGTCGTGTGAGGTCGGCCCCTCCGGCTTGTCGACCAGGAGCACGCCCTCGATGTCGCTCATGCGGCCCCCTCGGGCGACCCGTCTCCGGACCCGGGGCCGGCCGGCTCCTCCGGGTTGGGGTCCTCCTCCCTCTCTTCGGCGGCGTGCAAGGTTTGCAGGACCCGCTCGATCCGGTCGCCGCGTTCCAGCGAATCGTCGATCTCGAACAGCACGACGGGGGAGTGGCGCAGGCGGAGATTGCGGAACAGGGCGCGCTGGATGAAATGGGCGCTGTGCTGCAGCCCCTCGAGCGCCGCGTCGCGGGCCGCCTCGTCTCCCAGGATGCTGACGAACAACCGGGCCTGGCGCAGGTCCGGCGTCACCTTGGCGCCGGTGATGGTGACGAAGCCGATGCGCGGGTCCTTGACCTCGCGCAGCAGCAGGCGGGCTACTTCGTCGCGGATGAGGTCCGCCAGCCGCTCGGTGCGTGTGCTCATGGTGGTTCCGCGTGTCAGGACAGGTACTCGACGTCGCAGCCGAGGATCTCTCCGGGAGCCAGGCGCACGATCTCCTCCTCGATCGCCGCGAAGGTGGCCTCCAGGGGGGCGTGAGCGGACGCGATCCCGACGATGCCGAGGGTGGTGCGCTGCCAGAGGTCCTGGTGCTCGACCTCCGCCACCGAGACGTTGTGATGCTGGCGCAGCCGGTCCTTCAATCCGCGCAGCACCATGCGTTTCTCCTTCAGCGAGCCGACTGCGGGGAGATGCAGGCGCACCAGACACAGGGCGACGTGCACCGTCGCCCCGTCCACGGGCCGCACCTCAGAGGGACTTCACGGCGACCTTCTCGACCTTGAAGGCCTCGATCACGTCACCGATCTTGACGTCGTTGAAGTTCGCCAGCCCGATGCCGCACTCGTACCCCTTGGCGACCTCCGACGCGTCGTCCTTGAAGCGCCGCAGCGACAGGATGCGGCCGGTGAAGATCACCACGTTGTCGCGCAGCAGCCGGACGTCGGCGCTGCGGGCGATCTTGCCGTCGATCACCGAGCAGCCCGCCACCGTGCCGATCTTCGGCACCTTGAACAGCTGGCGGACCTCCGCCCGGCCGAGGTAGACCTCCTTCGACTCCGGCTCGAGCAGGCCGACCATGGCGTTCCTGATTTCGTTGGTGATGTCGTAGATGACCGAATGCAGCCGGAGGTCCACCTTTTCTTTGTCGGCGAGCTCCTGGGCACTGCGATCGGGGCGCACGTTGTAGCCGATGATGATGGCGTTGCTGGCCGAGGCGAGCAGCACGTCGGTCTCGGTGATGGCGCCGGACCCGGCGTGGATGACGCGGGTCTTGACCTTGTCGGACGGCAGATCGTTCAGTGTCTTGGTCAGCGCCTCGACCGAGCCCTGCACGTCGGCCTTGACCACGAGGGGCAGCTCGCGGACGTTCCCCTCGGTGATCTGCTGATAGAGGTGGTCGAGCGTGAGGCGGGAGGACTTGGCCATCGCCTCCTGCCGCAGCTTTTGCTGCCGGAAGGCGCCGATCTGCCGGACCCGCCACTCCTCTTCGAGCACCTGGAACGGATCGCCGGCCTTCGGCACCCCTTCGAGTCCGAGCACCTCCACCGGGATGGACGGCCCCGCCTCCTTCACCCGGTGACCGCGATCGTCGTACAGGGCGCGCACCTTGCCGTGCACCGCGCCGGCGATGAACGGGTCGCCGACGCGCAGCGTGCCACGCTGCACGAGCGCGGTCGCGACCGCCCCCCGGCTCTTGTCGAGGCGCGATTCGAGGATCGTCCCGGCCGCATAGGAGCCCGGATCGGCCTTCAGCTCTCCGAGGTCGGCGACCAGCAGGATCATCTCGAGCAGCTCGTCGATCCCCTGCTTCTGTTTGGCGCTGATCGGCACCGCGACCGTCTTGCCGCCCCAGTCCTCGGTGAGCAGGTTGTGGTCAGCCAGTTGCTTCTTGACCCGATCGAGATTCGCCCCCGGCTTGTCAATCTTGTTGATGGCCACCACGAGCGGCACGCCGGCGGCGCGCGCGTGGTCCATCGCCTCGACCGTCTGCGGCATGATGCCGTCGTCCGCCGCGACCACGAGCACGACGATGTCGGTCACCCGCGCGCCGCGGGCCCGCATCATCGTGAACGCCTCGTGGCCCGGCGTGTCGATGAAGGTGATGCCGCGCGCCTTGTGGCGGATGTGGTAGGCGCCGATGTGCTGGGTGATTCCGCCCGCCTCGCCGGCGACGATGTTGGAGGAGCGTACCGCGTCCAGGAGCGACGTCTTGCCGTGGTCGACGTGGCCCATGATCGTCACGACCGGGTCGCGCCCGCGCAGATCGCCCGGCACCGATTCCTTCGCCTCCTCGGTGGCGACCTCCTCCTCGAACGAGACGACCTTGGCATCGAAGCCCAGCTCGCGGCAGATCTCCTGCGCCATCTTCGTGTCGAGCGGCTGGTTCATCGTGGCCATGATGCCGCGCGCCAGGAGGCGCGTGATGATGTCCTTGGCCTTGCGCCCCATCTTCTCCGCCAGCTCCTTGACCGTCACCCCTTCGGAGATGGTCATCTCCGTGAAGACGAGGGGAACCGGGGGAGGGGCCGGCTCCGCCGGCCGGATCTGGGGGGGCCGCTGCATCACGGGTGCCGGGCGCCGCGGCGGTGCCGGGGGAGGAGGGGGCGGTGCCGCAGGCCGCGGGCGTGTCGTCGCGGGGGTCGCCGCGCTCATGGTCCGGGCCGCTTCGGCGGCGGTTCTGGGGCCGCCGGGAACCGGACCTGGGCGAGCGCCGGGGTACGAGGGCCGCATCCCGGGGGAGCCTGGACGGCCCGGGGCCATGGGTGTCGAGGGGCGCAGCCCGGGCGTCGTGCCGCGCGCCGGGGACGGGGCCGACCCGGGGCGGACCGGCCCGACCCCCTGAGGGGGGCGATTCCCGGGGGCGCCCGACGGACCTGTGAACCCAGGACGCACGGGGACGGCGGGGCCACCCGGCCTCGGCGCCCCGGCAGGCACCGGTCCTCCGGTGCGCACCGGCCCGGGCCCCTTTGGGGGGGTGAGCGGTGAACCGGGACGGGTCGGCAGCGGTCCGCGCACGACCCCCGGAGTACCGGTCACCGACTTTGCGACGGGCTCAGGCGTGCTGACAGGCGGGGGCGGAACCGGTGGCCGGGGGATGACCGGCAGGGTCACGCCCGGGGGAACCGGGGCTCCCGGGCGTTTGATCGTGACGATCTTCGGGATCTTGGGGGCCG
>Ga0111539_10013405_pt1 | contig 10248 bp, 5 predicted proteins | sample RhiMethybrSRZTD1_FD_79667 | JGI IMG/M metagenome (GOLD analysis project Ga0111539, IMG submission 79667) | Populus rhizosphere microbial communities from Tennessee, USA - Rhizosphere MetaG P. TD hybrid SRZTD1 (version 2) (version 2) | ecosystem: Host-associated > Plants > Roots > Rhizosphere >... | reverse complement strand
CATCGGCCGGCGGTTCCGTCTCGCACACATCAAGTTCGGCACCAAGACCATCGAGGTCGCAACGTTTCGCAAGAACATCTCGGGTGAGCCGGAGCCGGCCGCGGCGGGCGATGACCCGACGCTGGCGGCGGAAGGACCTGAATCCATCGTCGTGGCGCAGGCCGCGCCGCCGGCGGCGCTGATGGAAGAGCGGCCGATCTGGGTGCCCGCCGATCACCACGTGTCGGGGCCGGACCCGGTCGAGGGGGGGCAGGACGGCGGGCGGCGTGACATTCGCCGCGGCGACCGGAGCGCTCGCGGACACGGCAACGACCTCGTGCATCGCGACAATACATTCGGCACGCCCGAGGAGGACGCGTTCCGCCGGGACTTCACGATCAACGCGCTCTTCTACGATCCGGCGACGAAGTCGATCATCGACTACGTCGGAGGCCTTGGCGATCTGGAACAGCGGGCCATCCGATCGATTGGCGATCCGCGAATCCGCTTCGTCGAAGATCCCGTGAGAATGTTCCGCGCGGCGATTTTCGGAGCCCGGCTTGGCTTCGATCTCGATCCTCTGGTGATTGAGGCCATGGCCGAGCTGCGGCACCTCATCACGAAAGCATCCTCAGCGCGGATGCTCGAGGAGTACTTCAAGGTTCTGCGATCCGGGTTTGCCGAGCCGAGCTTCAGAGCGCTGGGCCGCACGCGGTTGCTCGAGCACATCACGCCAGAGCTCAAGTCCCCGCCGGACGCCTTCTGGGATTCGCTCGCCGCGGTGGACCGGTATCGCCAGCAGTTCCCATCAGCGCCGGCGAGTCTCACGAACGCCGTACTCATGGGCGCGCTCCTCCATCCGATTGGGCTTCTGAACCGGCCGATGCCCGACAGAGGCTCGCGCGAGGAGGAACATCCCGAACGCGTGAGCTTCGGGACTCTTCCGGTCGCCCGCAAGGATCTCGATCGCATGCGTCAGGTGTTGCAGACCCTGCCGCGACTCTCGGATCCAGCGCTGCCCCCGCGGGTCTCGCGCGGACTGCCGCAGCGGCCTAGTTTTCCCGACGCGCTCACCTGGTTCGAGATGTACGGCGGCGACGCGGCAACCGTAGAGCACTGGAGGGCGCAACATGCGGCTCGCCCGCACGCGCACGGTCACGGTCAGCCGCGTCATGCCCACGGTGAGCACGGGCATCGTCGCCCGGCGCAGCCGCATGTGCCGGGCGCTCCGCATCAAACCGCGCACGGTGACGATGCCAATCGTCCCCGCAGGCGGCGCAGACGGCGCCGTCGAGGGCCACGCGCGCCGCAGCCATGACGCCGGGAGCGCGATCCGCGCTTCGGTTTCTGTTTCTCTCGATTGCAGGATCGGCATGCCTGCTGGCGGCCGGTCAATCTGCCCCGTCAGGCGGTCAGGCGGTTTTCAAATCGAGCGTGGACCTGGTCCATCTCGACGTGTCCGTGCTCGATCGCACTCGCGTACCAGTCCGCGGCCTGACGGCGGCAGACTTCACGATTCTCGAAGACGGCGGTCCCCGGCCAATCTCCGCGTTCGTGGAGCTGCTCACGAAGGCGCCGGCAAAGGCGCCCGAGCGGTCTTCAGCCGTCGATAAAGCGTCGGCCGACGTCCAGTCGAATGAAATCGCGCGCACGCCCGAAGGACGTCTGTTCGTCCTCATCCTCGACGACGCGATGATTCCGGCGGACCCGCAGATGGCGGCGACCGCGAAAAAGATTGCGGAGACGGTCATCGATCGCCTGAGTCCCGGCGATCAGATGGCGGTCGTGTACACCGTCAACAGCAGGGGCGCGCAGAATTTCACCGGCGATCGCGCGAAGCTCCTCAATGCCGTCTCCACGTTCAAGCCAGGCTACGCAACCCATCTGCTGGGTTGGGACAATGCGATCTGGGACCCGGACAAGATTGACCCTGTAACGGGCAAGCGTGGCAGGTGGGAACGTGTCGCCGATTCCGACGATGGGCTCAGGTCCGGTTCGCTCCGGACGCTGGAGATGGTCGGCGAATCGCTGGCCGCCGCGCCGCAGCGAAGAAAGGCCATCATCTGGGTCAGCACCGGGATGTTTGTCGATCCGCTGGCCTCCGCTGACGTCGTTATGGCTGCTCCTGGGAAAAGCATGATGATGCGCGAGGGAAACCGATCCCTCGCCGGCCGGCTTCCCGCGCTGTTCAGGCGGATGCGTCAGGCGAACGTCACGATCTATTCCGTCGATCCTGGCGGCCTCGGCGGACTGGAAAGCTATGTCCAGAATCGTGCGGCCGGCGTGCCCGCCATCGTCACGTCGAATCGGAATGCGTCCCTCATGGACGACTGGTTCGATTCAATCAATCCGCCGAGGGCCATGGACCTGTCGCACAAAGTCGCGTCGGTGAATCTCGATTTTCTGAAGACCGTGGCGGAGAACACCGGAGGTCTGGCGATCACCGACACCAATGACCTCACCGGAGGCATCGAACGCATTTTCTCCGAGAACGACGCGTACTATCTGCTGGGCTTCACGGTGCCGCCAAGCCATCGGGCGGGCTCGCTTCATCGCCTCGAAGTGAAGGTCAAGCGACAGGACGTCACGGTGCGTGCGCGCAGCGGGTACGAAGTTGCGGAGACTCCACCGGCTCCGAATGCGGCAGCCGGCGCCAAGGCACCGCCGTCGGCCGCGGCCGTCATCCTGGCGGGACCGGTGCCGGCAAGCACGCTGCCGATGCGGGTGGCGATCGCTCCGCTTGGTCCCGCGACACCGGACAAGTCGGACGCCGTCGTCGCACTCGCGCTGGGACTCGAGCATCGGGTCACCGAAGCCACGTCGCAGACGCTCGAGGTGGAGCTGCGCGCCTTCAACACCGAAGGCCGATTCGCGCTCGGTGAACGACGCACCGCTCAGGCCACGCTGCGTCCTTCATCCACCAGACTCGACGACGCGTTCGATCTGCTGGCGCGGATCGTTCTTCCGCCGGGACGCTACGAGCTTCGCTTCGGCGCGACGCTGTCGCCCGCCAACCTCGCCGGCAGCCTGTTCGCGGACGTTGACGTCCCGGATTTCAGGCGCGATCCACTCTCGATCTCCGGAGTGCTGATGGAAGCCGCCGGCGGAAACGCCGGCCCGCTCGACGCGTTCGCGGGGCTGACGCAAATCATCCCGACATCGAGTCGCGTGTTCACGCGGCGGGACTCGCCTCAGGCCTTCGTCCGCATTTACCAGGGGGGCGATGCCGCACTCGCCCGCGCATCGATTCGCGTGGCGCTCCGCGATCGAGCCGACGAGCTGATCTTCAACAACCGCTTTCCGCTCCCCGCCGATCGTTTCGACGCGGCCTCTCGGTCAGCGGACTTCAAATTCATGCTCCCCACGGCCGCGATGAAGACGGGGGTCTATCTGCTTTCGTTCGAGGCGCAACTCGAAACGCACACCGTTCAGAGACAGGTGAAGTTCACGTACCGCTAGTTCACTTTGAGATTCACAGCGCGGCTTTCGCCGGCGGCGATTTCGATGGGCAGGGCTCGTGACTTGATGTTCTCGATGAACGCGGGCCCGATGACTCGATTCGGTCCGAAGTCACGACCCGCGAGGACAAAGTACTTGCCGGGCGGCACGTCGGTGAACGTTGCCGTGCCGCCCGGAGTGAGCTGGACAACCTGAACACGCCTCGATCGGGAAATCCAGTAACGCGCATCCTCGGAAAATAGAATCACCGTCGCGTCCGTCTCGGGACGATCGATTTCATTGCGGACGGAGACCAGCACCGACGACGGGCGGTCCGCGAGCACAATCACCGCGTTGGTGGATCCGTCGCCCGTATAGGGGATGTCGAGCGTGTCGATGCCGTCCACAAGGCCCGCAACCTGCACCCAGGGCGCTACCGTCCGCGCGCGCAGTGAGAGCGGCGCAGAACCGGATCCGCGAGTGCTGAAGGTTCCGTCGGGCCGTATCGGAACGGTGCTGAAGGATGTGCCCACTGTGATCGTGGCTGGGCGCAACTCGGCGGAGAAGCTCGGCGGCACGGCCCTGGGTTGCTCGAGGACCGGCGGTGGCGTTTTCCCGACGAACTCGACGCGGCCCGACACGATGCGATCGGCACGTAGCGTCACGGTCAGCGGGCCCGGCACCCCGCCCGCAATCGTCACGGTGGCCTCAGCCCATCCCGCTGCCCCGCGCAGGGACAGCAGATACTGACCGTCCGCCAATTCGCTGATTTCGAAAGTGCCGTCGACAGCAGTCATCGCGCGCCGAACGTTGATGCCCGCCAGTTGTTCAATCGGCCTGGCCGGCGTCACGACGACTGTCGCCGGCGCCAATGGTCCTTGCGGTCCGTCCATGCGTCCGGTCAGGTCGAAGACGGGACGGCGCGCCAACCGAAAATCGATGTCCGCGCGCTCACTTGCTTCGACGGTGACCGTCGAAGCCTCACGGTCGGCGACCGCCCCGGGAAAGAAGGTCAAGACGTATCCCACCAACCGGCCATCCGGCCCTGGCTCGGGTGGAGGCGCCTTTCGGACGGTCGCAAACGCCGACGGCATGGTTCGCTCGGTCACGTATGGAAGCGCAACGACGAAGTACTCGCCGGCCTGGCGGTTGGCCAGTCGATATCTCCCGTCGGCGTCTGTCGTCGCGAGATCACCGATCGACGCGAGTTGGGGAACGCCATTGAGAACCACTCGACGGAGCGATCGCACTTCGAGGCCGGCGATGGGCTTTCCGGCAACGTCAGTGATGCGACCGGAGATGGACCCTGGAGCGATTGGCCGCGGCGGTAGCGTTTGCGGCTGGCCCGGGGCACCTGGAGCCGCCGGAAGTGGCGGCCCCGATCTCGAACGGCCTGAGATGGTTTCGACGGTCACGCCCGTGAGCCGGCCGCCGACGGGATTGAAATCCACCCCCGCCGGCGCCACGACGATGTCCAGCCCGAGTTGGACGTCGCCGATCTTCACGGGCATCGACGCTTGGAATACGCGCGCGAAGAGCGCAGCGGCGGGAAACGTCTTCGAGGATGCCTCGCCGACGACGCCGACGCGATAGTCGCCGGGCGGCAAGCCGGTCACGGAGAAGCGGCCGCCCGTAGTTGCGACGAGGCGCGTCACCTCTTTCGCGGCATCGCCACTCCACTTCGAGTTGTCCGAAGGAAACACCACGACGAAGGCAGACACCGCAGCGCCGGTTTCAGTCGTGACCGTCCCGATGAGGCCGCCACTGTGTCCGACGGGCTGGCTCTGGGTGGCCGACTGAAACGTCAGGAGCGCAATGAGCAGCAAGCGCGTACGCATAGGTCACCCCGTCGTTCCCGTCGTTCGTGTCATTCCCGTCGTTCGAGAATCATCTGATCTTCCAGACCGCTCCGATTCTGAACGTGCGTCCCGGCGCCAGCGTCACGAGCGGCGTGCGGCCGACTTCGATTCGCGCGTCCGCCGAGTTCTCCAGCGTCAGGTCGCACGCAAGCGTCGGTGAACCAAGCCTGAGCCGCAGATCCAGCTGCTTCGCCTCGGCAAGCTGGAACACGTTCCTGTCGTCGTCGAACTGCGTCGAGAGGCCGCGCCAGGAGAATGATGCCTGCGCCCAGCCGGTGATCTGCGCGTCGCCGCTCACGGCGACGGAATACTTGGGAACCTGCGGCAGCCATTTGCCTTCGAGCGCGGGCTCGAGCGATTCGCGGAACTTCGAATCGACGATGAGCGCGGACGCGCGAAGCGTGAGCATCGAGATCGGACGCACGTCGAAATCGAGCTCGAGGCCGTGAGCGTGCGCCTCGCCGGCATTACGGCGTTCTCGAATGATGGTGGGCGTGAATTGAATCGTGACGTTGGCGATTGCGTCGTCAACGACGGTCCAGAATCCCCCGGCCGACGCGTGCCACTTGTTTCCCGAAATCGCCAGCGCGCCTTCGCCTGACACCGCGCGCTCGGGCAGCAGTCCCGCATTCGCTCTCGTGAGGATGGCGCCGACCTGGAAGTTCCTGACCATCTCGTTCAACGTCGGCCAGCGATGACTGCTCGACGCGGCGCCGCGAATGGTCACATGCGGCGACAGACGCCACGATCCGGTGACGTTGCCGACTGTGGCGCTGTCGCGATCGTCGCCTTCGCGAGGCGCCGCGCGCCACTCACGCCGGACGCCCATGCCGACCGAGATCGCGCTCGTCACCGACAAGCCGGCATGAACCGAGATCGCGTCCGAATCGTCCTCGAGCAACTGCCGGACCGATGATGTCGTGCGCCGCTCCAGGAAGTCCGCATCGGTCCGCGTGAATCCGTATCTCGCCGTCATGTATCCGCGCGGCAGCACGCGACCGGCTTCGGCGACAAACCGAGTGGCGGCCGTCTCGACGAATTGAGTCGACGTGAGCGTCTCCGTCGCACGGTTTGCCGAGACCGTGGTGAACGTCTGCTCGAATGAATTCGGACTGAAGGAGAACTTGGCCCCGAGCGTCGTTCCCGAGAGCAGCCGGTCGTAGGCCATCGCGATGGTGCCCCCGGACATCCGATTGCGCTGCAGGGGCGTGCCGTTTCCGCGATCGTCCCAGCTCGCCAGGCCGCTGAGCGTCAGCTGGTCCACCGCCGTTCCGAAGCGGGCCTTTCCGAAGGCGCTGAGCCATTCAGCATCGGCCGGTACATCGACAGGACCGGCAGACTCCGGAGCCGTGGGAATGACGCCGTCGGTACTGAACCAGCTCAGGCTGCCGAACATCGAAGAGTCCGCGCGTGTCGTGCCGGCGCTGGCGTCGACGGCCGCAATGCCGAGGTCGCCGCCGGTAGCGCGAACAGCGGCAGACGGCTTCTTCGGATTGCTGGACGACAGCGTCAGGACGCCGCCAAGCGCGTCAGAACCAAACGTCGAGCCCTGCGCGCCGCGATCGATCTCGACGGAGTCGAGCGCCATCGCCGGCAGCCGCGTCCACGTGACCCAGGATCCGAATCCGTCGGTCAGGGGAACGCCGTCGAGCAGCACGAGACCACGGCTCGCCCCTGACGCCGAGAGTCCGCGCATGGTGATGCCGTGCGTCGTCGGATTCGATGCGCGCGAGGTCGAACGGCGAAACAGCGAGAAACCGGAAACGCTCTTCAGCGCTTCATCGAGGGTGACTGCTGGAATGGTCGCGAGCGTCGCCGCGGGAAGGACGGTCGTCCCCGTCGTGTCGCGACGCCACGACTCTTCCGATGCGCTCCCTTCGACGAGAATCGATTCGCGGATGACCGCGGGCGTCATCGTGATTGACGCCGGCGACGCGGACACCTGCTCGCGCAGGGTCGCAAAGCCCGACGCGCGGACCTCGAGCGACACAGGAAGCTCGACTTCGGGCAGCGAGAACTCACCGCGATCGTTCGTCGTGGCGGTAAAGACGTGCTGACCCTGCTGAACCACGAGAACCGCGCCGGCCACCGGCATGTTGTGAGCGGTCCGGACCTGCCCGGTGAGCCCGGCTGAACCGGGATGAACGAGCGCCACGAGTGCCAGCCACACTGCGAGCATCAGCCGTGCCTCTTTTCGAATTCCCTCATGAACGAGACGAGGTCATGAAGGCCCTGCTCCGGGAACGCGTTGTAGATGGACGCGCGAAGGCCGCCTACAGACCGGTGTCCCTTCAGGCCGTCGAAACCGGCTGCGGTCGATTCCTTGACGAACAAGCGTTCCAGATCTTCTGTCGGCAGGCGGAACGTGACATTCATCAGCGACCGGCAATCCTTGTCCGAGTGCGGTGTCCAGAACGGCGAACGGTCGAGCTCCGTGTAGAGCATGCCGGCCTTTCGCTCGTTGACCTTGTGCATCGCCGGCAGGCCGCCGTTCGCGACCAGCCACTTCAGGACCAGCCGGAGGATATAGATGCCGAACACCGGCGGCGTGTTGTAGAGCGATCCGTTCTCCGCCTGAATCCGATAGTTCAACATCGTCGGCAGCGACTCGGCCGAGCGCGCCAGGAGATCCTCGCGGATGATCACCACAGTCACGCCGGAAGGCCCGAGATTCTTCTGCGCGCCGGAATAGATGACGCCGTACTTCGAGATGTCGAGGGGGCGCGAGTAGATGTCCGATGACATGTCGCAGACAAGCGGGGCGTCACCGACGTTCGGAACGTACTGCCACTCGGTGCCGTGAATGGTGTTGTTCGAGGTGAAGTGGACGTAGGCGGCGCCTGGTGTCAGTCGAATCTCTTCCTGCTTCGGGATGCGCTTGAAGTTGCCGACCTCGGTCGTGGCGGCAACGTTCGTCAAGCCGACCTTCTTCGCCTCCTTCAGCGCTTTCTTGCCCCAGTCGCCGGTCACGATGTAGTCGGCGGTGGAGCCGGCAGTCAGCAGATTCATCGGTACCATCGAGAACTGCAGGCTCGCGCCGCCCTGCAGGAACAGCACCTTGTAGTTCTCGGGAATTCCGGCAAGCGCGCGCAGGTCGGATTCTGCGCCCTGGATGATTTCGTCGAACGGCTTCGAGCGGTGGCTGATCTCGAGCACCGACATCCCGACGCCGGGAAGGGCGACCAGATCGCGTTGTGCTTCTTCGAGCACCGGCAGCGGGAGCACAGCCGGACCGGCAGAAAAGTTATAGATGCGTGATACGGACATTGGCGCAGACATTCTAATGAATTCGGGCAGGAACCGGAGAACCTGAGGACCCGAGCACCCGAGAACTACTAGATCAAGTGAACTAACAGTCCGTCCCTGAGCTTCGGCTCGAACCAGGTGGACTTCGGCGGCATGATGCCGCCCTCGTCCGAGATGGCCATCAGGTCGTCGAGGCTGACCGGAAACATCGAGAATGCGACGGCCGCGCGGTGGCTGCGGACCAGCCGTTCGAGTTCGTCCGTGCCGCGGATGCCTCCGACGAAGTCGATCCGCTTGTCGGTCCGCTGGTCTCCGACACCCAGAAAGGGCTCGAGAATCCTGCGCTGCAGAATCTCGACGTCGAGGGAATCGCTGCGCGACGCTCCCGGCTCGGCACCGGGCAGCTCGATGGAATACCAGTGGCCCGCGAGGAACATCGATACCTTGCCGGTCCGGTCCGGCGTCGCCGAGCCCGGCGTCACAACGACTTCGCTCGCGCGAATCGCGCCGATCAACGACTCCGGGGTCTGACCGTTCAAGTCCTTGACGGTGCGGTTATAGGACAGGATCTGAACCTCGGCATCGGGAAACGCGACGGCGACAAAGCGATCGGCGTCGGCCGTACGGCCTCCCTGCTCGCGCAAGGCTGCGCGCGCGCGGGCTGCGCTTGCCGCGCGATGATGGCCGTCGGCGATGTAGAGCGCGGGCAATGCGGCGAACGCGTCGACCAGCGCCGCGATATTTTCGTCCGGCACGCGCCACACCTGATGGCGGACCGCGTCGGGAGCGGTCAACTCGTACAGCGGCGGACTGGCAGTGACTCTGGCGGCGATGGCGCCGACGGCAGCCGAAGCGCGGTACGTCAGAAAGACAACGCCGGTCTGCGCGCGCAGGTCCAGCATGTGCCGCGTGCGGTCGTCTTCCTTGTCCTTACGCGTTTTCTCGTGCTTCTTGATCAGGCCGTTCTCGTATTCGTCCACCGAGAAACAGCCGGCCACACCGGTCTGCTCGTGACGGCCCATGCGGAGACGATACAGATAGAGCGAAGGGCGCTCTTCGAGCAACATCGGCGCGGACCGCTTCAGGTCTTCGAAATTACGAACGCTCTGCTCGTACACCTTGGCGTCGTACGGACTCGTGCCCGGCGGAAGATCGATCTCCGCACGAGTGACATGCAGAAAACTGAGTGGCTCTCCCGTTGCCAGCGTGTGCGCTTCTTCGGTGCTGACGACGTCGTAAGGAACGGACGCCACGTGTGCGGCGGCCTCCGGCGCGGGACGCAGCGCCCGGAATGGAAACAATGCGGACATGTGAGCTACCTGCGGGCGGGATCGCTGTCGGGACGCCGCGTCGGAGCGTTCGCGAGAATCTCTCTCATCTGCCCCATGACTTCGTCTTTGTGCGTGAGGAACGCAGGAAGCTGGGCAACCGTCAGCGGCTCGCCCTTGGGCATGCGCTTGAGCTCGGCGATCGGGTCGACGTAGCGCTCGTTCTTGAGGATTCGGTAGTCGAGATGCGGACCGGTTGCCGTGCCCGTGGCGCCCACGCGGCCGATGAGCTGGCTCTGCGACACGCGGACGCCGGGACGGATTCCAGGTCCGAAGGATGACAGATGCAGATAGGCCGTCTGGATTCCGCCCGCGTGCCGGATGCGAACCATCCGGCCCGCCTCGCCGGAATTTCCGGCAAAGTCGACGACACCATCCGCGACACTCATGACGGCGGT
>Ga0111539_10013404_pt1 | contig 10248 bp, 6 predicted proteins | sample RhiMethybrSRZTD1_FD_79667 | JGI IMG/M metagenome (GOLD analysis project Ga0111539, IMG submission 79667) | Populus rhizosphere microbial communities from Tennessee, USA - Rhizosphere MetaG P. TD hybrid SRZTD1 (version 2) (version 2) | ecosystem: Host-associated > Plants > Roots > Rhizosphere >... | reverse complement strand
TCGGCAGCGAAGGCCGCGGGGTCCGTCGCGTCGACGAACGCGAACTCGATCCCGTTGTTCGCCAGGATCTTCGTGAACATCCGGTGCGTGCCGCCGTACACGTTGTCGCTGACGACGACGCGGTTGCCCGACTTCATGAGCGTCAGCACGGCGTGGGTCGCGGCCATTCCCGAGGCGTAGCAGTACGCGTCCTCGCCGCCCTCGAGCGCCGCGAGGTTCTTCTCGAGCGAGCGCCGCGTGAGGTTCTGCGTCCTCGCGTACTCGTAGCCCTTGTGCTGGCCGATCCCCTGCTGGACGTAGGTGGAGGTCTGGTAGATCGGCACGCTCACCGCGCCCGTCGTGGGATCCGGCTGCTGGCCGGCGTGGATGCAGTCGGTCGCAAAGCCCATGCTCACCTCGTGAGGTCGCGCGCATTATCGCGCAACCGGCGCGGGCGTGGGGCGCGGGCTAGCGGAGGGCGACGACGAGCGAGATCGGCTGGCCGTTGCGGTTGACGACCGCGCGCAGCTCGCTGGCGGACTGCAGGCGCGGCCAGAGCCCGATGAGCGTCGCCATGCCGTCGATCTGGGTGCCGTTGATCTGCGTGATCACGTCGCCGGGGCGCAGCCCGGCGTCCGTGAGCAGGCTGCCCTCGGCGAGCCGGGCGAGCTGCACGCCGACCACGCGGCCGTCCTCCATCACCGGGGCGACCGCGGTCTCCGCGAGGATGCGCGGGATCTCGTCGCCGAGGCGCTTCTGGACCTCGACGCGCTCCATCGTCTTCGCGGGAGTGGCCGGGTCCTCGGGTGGCATGCCGGCCGGGACGCGGGGCGCGGCCTCGGCGCGCGCGGGCGCGGCCGGCCGCGCGGGCGCCTGCTGCGCGGTCGGCAGGCGCAGGTCGACGCGTTGGCCGCCGAAGTCGAGCGCGACGGCCTCGGGGGTGATCGCCACGACCCGGCCGCCGAACGCGGAGTCGCCGACGGCCACGACACGGGTCTTGCCGGCCGAGCTCAGGATCGCCGTCGAGCGTTCCTTGCGCACGACGACTCCCGACACCGCCAGATCGGCGGGGGGGGCCGTCTGGATGGCCGCGGCGAGGACGAGCGCGAGGAGCATGCACGATCACGCTAGCGAAGCCCCGCGGGGCTGTCAACGGATGCTAGATTGAAGCTCGCCCCATGATCCGGCCCCTGTTGCTCGAGGCCCCGGCGGCGCCGCGGCCGAGCGCGCTCGCCCGCGCGCGCGCCTTCTTCCTGGAGAGCTGGCGGGGCCGCATCGTGCTGGCGGCGCTGGTGTTGTGGCTGGTCGACGGGCTCTTGTCCCTGGCCGGCAGCGAGCTGCCGGCGGTGCTTTCGGTTCCCGCCACGATCGTGCGCTGGCTGTTCTTCGTCTGGCTCCTCTGGCGCGTGCTGCTGTGGCTGACGGGCCCGCTCCTGTGGCGGATCCGGACGAAGCTCATCGTCTCCTACCTGTTCATCGCGCTCGTGCCGGTGGTCCTGCTGACCCTGTTCATGTGCGTGGCCGGCGTGCTGCTGCTGGGCCTGACGGCCTCGCGCCTCGTCACGAGCGAGGTCGACCGCACCGGGGACGTCCTGCTCGCGATCTCCCGGATGGCGCTCGAGCAGCTCCCGTCCAGCGACGCCGAGGCCGCCCGCCAGCTGCCCGCCCGGTTGGCACCCGCGCGAGAGCTGCACGCCGGCGTGGCCTACACCCTGCTGCGGTCCGGCCGCGTGGTCGCACGCTCGGGCGCAGCTCCCGAGGCGCTTCCCGCCTGGCTGAAGACCCCGTCCTTCAAGAGCCTGGTCGCCGTCGAGCACGAGGACGGCGTGAAGAGCGAGGTGCTGCGCGCGGTCCGCCAGGAAGGCGACGCGGCGCTCGTGGTCGAGCTTCCGGTCGACGCGGCGTTCCTGGGCGAGATCGAGAAGCGGACGGCGATCCACGTGCTCGACCGCACCGAGATCGTCGAGCGGCGCGATCCCGAGACGGGCGAGCGCCAGGTCCGGCTCGAAGCGGGGGACGGCAAGGTCCAGATCGAGACGGAAGGCCGCCGCTACAAGGCGAAAAAGGGCGCCGGCCTGCTCTTCGTCGCCTTCCCCGACCGCACGGCGTGGGAGAGCGGCGAGACGGTCGCCATCGCGGGCACGCCCTGGCCGATCCAGTACGACCCGCGCGTGCTGATCCGGCGGCTCGCGCCGATCCAGCTGCCGAAGGACGCGAGCGGCAGGAGCGTGCCCGACCTGCTGCTCTACGCGCTCGGCATCGTGGGGGCCGTGTTCGTCGTGATGTACGGCGTGGCGCTCGCGCTCGGCCTGATGCTGGCGCGCTCGATCACCCGCGGCGTGCACGCGCTCTCCGTCGGCACCGAGAAGCTGCGCGAGGGCGACTTCTCGCACGTGATCGCGCTGCGCTCGCGCGACCAGCTCGGGGAGCTGGCGGCATCCTTCAACCTGATGTCGCGCGGCATCCAGCAGCTGATGCGCGAGCAGGCCGACAAGGAGCGGCTCGAGGAGGAGCTCCGGATCGCGCGCCAGATCCAGATGAGCCTGCTCCCGGGCGAGGGGCTCGTGAGCGTGCCGGGGATCCGGATCGCGGCACTCTGCTTGCCTGCGGCCGAGGTCGGCGGCGACTACTACGACCTGCTGCCGCTCGGGCCCACCCGCATGGGCGTGCTGGTGGCCGACGTCTCCGGCAAGGGCACGTCGGCCGCGCTCTACATGGCCGAGCTCAAGGGCCTCGTGCTGTCGCTGTCGCGCATCTACGAATCGCCCAAGCAGCTCCTGGCCGAAGCCAACCGCATCCTGAGCGCGAACATGGACGCGCGCTCGTTCGTCACCATGACCTATGCGGTGGTCGACACGACGGCGCGCCGCATGCGCTACGCGCGGGCCGGCCACAACCCGATGATCCACCTGCAGGCGCGGACCGGCCGCAGCGCGGTCCTGGCGCCGGCCGGCCTCGGCCTCGGCCTGGACGCGGGCGAGCGCTTCGAGGCGATCCTCGAGGAGGCCGACGTCGCGCTCGAGCCGGGCGACTTCTTCCTGTTCTTCACCGACGGCCTCTCGGAGGCGATGAACGCGGGCGCCGAGCTCTTCGGCGAGGGCCGGCTGCGCCGCATCCTCGAGGAGAGCCAGGGGCTCGGCAGCGAGGAGCTGCGCGAGCGGATCCTCGAGGAGGTGCGTGGTTTCGTCGGCGACGCGCTGCCGCACGACGACATGACGCTGGTCGTGCTCAAGGTCGTGGCGGAGGAGAAAGCCGCGTGACGGAGGAGCGCAGCGCGCAGCTCCGCGGCCTGGCGCAGCGGCTCGGCCACTCCTTCCGCGACATGGCGCTGCTCGACCGCGCGCTCACGCACGCGAGCCAGGCGAACGAGGCCGACGCCGCGGACCGCCGCGACAACGAGCCGCTCGAGTTCCTCGGCGACGCGGTGCTGGGGCTGACCGTGACCGACCTGCTGCACCGGCTGGATCCCGAGGGCAGCGAGGGGAGCAAGAGCCGCAGGCGGGCCGCGCTCGTCTCGGCGCCGAGCCTGGCGCGGCGCGCCGAGGCGCTCGGCCTGCCAGCGCTGCTCCGGCTCGGGCGCGGGGAGGAGATGTCGGGCGGCCGAACGAAGGCGGCGCTCTGGGCCGACGCGTACGAGGCCGTGCTGGCGGCTCTCTACCTGGACGGCGGCTTCGAGGCCGCGCGCCGCTTCGTCGGCGACGCGTTCGGGGCCGACGCCGAGGCAAAGGAGGAGGCGAGCGTCGACGCAAAGAGCCGGCTGCAGGAGCTGCTGCAGGCGCAGGGCCGCGCGCTGCCGAGCTACGGCGTGCTGAGCGAGGAGGGGCCCGACCACCGCCGCCGCTTCCGGATCGAGTGCCGGCTCGACGACGGCACGGTGACGGTGGGCGAGGGCACGTCCAAGAAGGCCGCGGAGCAGGCGGCCGCGCTCGAAGCGCTCGCCCGGCTCGGAGGCGGCGGGGAAGCGGCTTGAGGATCCGCGGAGCGGCCGGCCTCGTGGCGCTGCTGGCGTTGCCGCGCGTCGCGGCGGCCGCAGCGCCCGACGTCTTCCTCGTCACGCTCGACACCGTGCGCGCCGACCGCATGGGCTTCCTCGGCTCGAAGCGCGGGCTGACGCCGGCTCTCGACGCGTTCGCGCGCGAGGCCGTGGTGTTCGAGCGGGCGTTCGCGCAGGCCCCGATCACGACGGTCTCGCACGCGACGATCCTGAGCGGAACCTACCCGCCCACGCACGGCGTCGAGGACTTCGGGATCGCCCTACCGGCCTCGTTGCCGTGGCTGCCGGCGGCGCTCGCGGCGAAGGGCTACGAGACAGCCGCGTTCGTCGGCTCGATCGTGCTCGACCCGAAGGGCCCGATCGCGCCCGGCTTCGAGCGCGGCTTCTCCCATTACGACGCGGGCTTCGAGCGCAGGCGCGACGGCGCGGATCCCTACAAGACGAAGGAGCGCCGCGGGGCCGAGGTCGTCGCGCGCGCGCTCGCGTGGCTCGCGCAGAAACGCAGCGGGCCCGTCTTTCTCTGGGTCCACCTCTACGACGCCCACGATCCCTACGACGCTCCTGCGCCCTTCGCCTCGCGCTTCGCGAAGGCGCCTTACGACGGCGAGATCGCCGGCGTGGACGCGGCCTTCGGACGGCTCGTCGACGGCCTGCGAAAGCTCGGCCGGCTCGACGCAGCCGTGCTGGCGGTGGCCGCCGACCATGGCGAGTCGCTCGGCGAGCACGGCGAGGACACGCACGGCGTCTTCCTGTACGACGCGACGATCCACGTGCCGCTGCTGCTGCGGCTGCCGCAGGACGCCGAGCGCGGGCGGCGGGTCTCGGCTCGTGCGTCGCTCGTGGACCTCGCGCCGACTCTGCTCGAGGCCGCCGGAGTCGCCGTCCCGGAGGCGATGCAGGGGCAGTCGCTCCTTCCGATCGCGCGCGGCGTCCGCGGGAAGGAACGGCCGGCCTACGCGGAGTCCGAGTACTCGCACCGCGTGTTCGGCTGGAGCCCGCTCCACGCGTGGCGCTCCGAGCGCTTCCTGTTCGTCGAGGCGCCGCGACGGGAGCTCTACGACGAGCGCGCCGATCCCGGCTCGACGCGCAACCTCGCCGGCGAGCGGGCCGCGGTGGTCGCCGGGATGTCCGCCGAGCTCGAGGGCGCGCGGAGCCGCTGGTCGGCGAAGGCGGGTCCCTCGGCTCCCGCGACGGCCGATCCCGAGCTCGTCGAGCGGCTGGCGTCGCTCGGCTACGCGGCCGGGGCGACGGCTGGAGCCACGCCGCCGCCCTCGGGCGTCGACCCCAAGGACAAGATCCAGGTGACGAACCTGCTGCAGCAGGCGACGGAGGCGGGGGAGAGCGGCCGCTGGGACGCCGCGATCCCGCTCTACGAGAAGGTCGTCGCGACGGATCCGCAGATCTTCACGGCGCGCCTCGAGCTGGGCCTGGCGCTGGCCCGCAAGCGAGAGTGGGCGCGCGCCCTGCCGCACCTCGCGCTCGTCGCGCAGCGGATGCCCGACTACGCCGACGCCCGCTTCACGCTCGGTCTCGCGTACGCGTCGCTCGGCCGCAAGCCCGAGGCGATCGCTGAGCTGCGAGCGGCGCTCGCGAAGGAGCCGGGGCACAAGGCCGCCGCGGCGCTCCTCGAGAAGCTGCGGTAGAAAGAAAAAGGGCGGAGGCCGTGGCCCCCGCCCTTTCCCTGCCGAACGCCGCGAGGTGCCGGAGGGCACCCCGCGGGTCCGGGCGCCGACTAGAAGCTGAACTTGACGCCGAGCCGGATCTGCCGCGGCACCTGCACGCCGTACGCTTGCAGGAAACGCGGATCCCTCGTGAGACCCTGCGACGCGATCAAGGCCTGCGTGTCGACGCCGTGGAAGAACTGGTCCTCCGTGACGTCGATCGAGCCGCCCTGGATCTCGGTGGGGAACTTGTTGGTCGTCACGCTGGTGCCCAGCAGGTTGATCACGTTGGCGCTGAGCGAGATGCGCTGGTTGCCCGACCCGATCCTGAACTCGTACCCGGCGAACAGGTCGAGCTGGTTGAAGAAGTCGGTGCGCCCGTCGCTGTTGCGGCCTTCGTAGAAGATCGGGTAGTTGCTGCCCGCGATGTACGCCGCCTCGCGCGTGATCGGGATGCCGCTCGCCAGGAACCAGTTGCCGCCGAGCGAGAGGCCGAACGGGGCGTCGTAGATCGCCTGGAGCTTCACCTGGTGCGTGCGGTCGGTCGGGAGCACGCCCTCGACCACCTGAGCGTTCTCGTCGAAGCTCATGAGCGGGTAGTCGAAGTTGCGGCCGATGTTCGGGCTGACGCGCCCGTTCTCGTCCGACTCCGACAGGCCGGCGTAGTTGCCGTAGAGCTTGCTCCACATGTAGCTCGCGCGCGCCGACCAGTGGTTGGCCATGCGCTTGTTGAGCGAGAGCTCGACCGCGTCGTAGTCGCGCTTCGCCTTGGGCAGCTGGATCGAGCGGCCCTCGCCGGGGGTGATGTAGGTCGCGTTCGAGCCCTCACCGGGGTTGCCGATGACGTAGGTCTCGTTGCCCTCGGCGTCCAGGTTACCGATGTCCTCGACCGCGCGGTCGACCTGCTTGTGCACGTAGCGGAGGCCGACCGAGAGCACGGGCGACAGCTCGTGGTCCGCGCCGAACACCAGCTCCTGCAGCTTCATCGGCTTGATGTCGGACTGGATGGCGTCGTTCGACGGGAAGCGGAAGTCGCGGAACAGCAGCTGGCGGCCGCCGCACTTGGTCGGGTCCGCCGGGCAGCCCGCCACGTCGACCAGGCTCGGCCAGTCGGGCGTGTCGAGCGAGAAGTAGTACTGCGTCCACTTGGCGCCGCCGAACGACTGGCGCGCCAGGTCCATCTTCAGGATGTCGTAGAAGATGCCCCAGCTGCCGTACACCTTCCACTTGCCGTTGCCCTTGACGTCCCACGCGAAGCCGGCGCGCGGGGCGAGCTTGTCGCTGAAGCTGAACTTGATCGCGTCGGCGTCATAGCCGTAGACCGGGTCGGCGTAGGACGGGGCGATCTCGTTCTCGGTGCGGACGCCGAGGTTCAGCGTGAAGTTGCGGCCGATCGTCCAGGAGTCCTGGAGGAAGACCTGCCACGAGTTGGTCTTGACGTTGCCGACCTCGAGGTAGCCGCGCTCCGGGAACGTGCGGTTGGTGCGCAGCGTGTAGTAGCCGTACGTGCCGCGCTGGCCGCCGACGTTGCGGTCCCAGAGGAACGTGATCAGGTTGGCCGTCTCCCCGTAGAGCGCGTCGTTCTGGCGCCGATCGTAGAGCACGCCCGCCTTCAGCTGGTGCTCGCCGCCGCCCGTGAAGAAGAACGTCGTGTCGTAGGCGAACTGGGCGCGGGTGTACTTGTCGTTGGTGTTCGAGAAGATCGTGGTCTGGTTCTGCGTGCCCGACGGCGCCTGGAACTGGGGCGGAACGCCCGCCATCCCGACGTTCGAGCTGCTGAACACGTAACGGTCCTTGTCGTAGACGCCCTCGTCCGTGTCGTTGTACGTGAAGTACGAGCCGCGCAGGCTCATGAACACCTTGCTCGACGGCGTCCAGTCGACGTTCGCCGAGGTGGTCCAGTTCGGCGTGAGGCGCTCGACCGCGAGGTTCGCCTTCGGGTCCGTCGCGCCGTCCAGCGAGGGGAGGTTGGCGTCGCGGCTGAAGCGGTTCGCGTTGTAGGCGAGGCGGAAGCGGGTCGTGGTGCTCGGCTGGCCGGTGATGTTCGCCGTCAGGTAGTGCTCGTGGATCGACTGGCGGCTGGTGCGCGACACGCCGTCGGCCAGCGCCGTCCAGGTGCGGTCCGTCGCCTCGAGCCGCGGCTGGTAGCCGGCGAAGAACCAGAGCTTGTCCTTCTTGAGCGGGCCGCTCAGCGAGAAGCCCGGGTCCCAGCGGGTCCAGTCGTCCTCGGGGTAGGTGACGTGCTCGGCCTGCAAGCTGTTGCTCGGGACGCGGCGCAGGCTCTCACGGCCGTCGCAGTAGCCTTCCTGCTCCCGGCCGCAGGTGAAGCCGAGGCTGTTCGAGGAATAGTAGGTCCCGACCTCGCCGTGGAACGCGTTCGAGCCCGACTTGGTGATCGCGTTGATCACGCCGCCGGTCGCGCCGCCGTACTCGGCCGCGTAGCCGCTCGACTTGATCTGGACTTCCTCGACGAAGTCGGTGATCAGGCGCTTGCCCGAGGTGCCGTAGCGGATGTCCGTGGTCTCGGCGCCGTCGATCACGAAGCGGTTCTCGGCGGCGCTCGCGCCGTCGAGCGAGTAGCCGCCGCTCTTCGTTTCGAAGTTGGCGCCCGGCGCCTGCGTGATGAGGCTGGTGAAGTCGCGGCCCTTGGGCATCTTCTCGATGTCCTCGGCGCGCAGGTTGGTGGCGCGGCCGCTCGTCTTCACGTCGATGAGCGGGGAGTCGCCGACGACCTGCACGGTCTCGGTCACGCCGCCCGGGGAAAGCGTCATGTTGACGGACAACACCTGGCCGAGGCGCAGGTCGATGTTCGACACTTTCGACGGTGCGAAGCCGGACAGCGCGGCGGTGATCTCGTAGTGGCCCGGGGCAAGAGTGACGAAGCGGTAGCTGCCGGTCGCGTCCGTGACGGCCGACGACGACGCTCCGTTCAGGTGCTTCGCCGTGACGGTCGCGCCGACGACGGCGCCGCCCTGGGCGTCCTTCACCACACCTTCGACCGATCCACGCTGCTCCTGCGCGACGAGCGGCAGGGCTGCGAGGAGCGCCGCGGCCACACCGGCCGCGAGAGTTCGCAAGCGCATTCAAGTCCTCCTTGGAGTGTTACGGGCCAGCCGGATCCGGCTTTGCCTGAGACCAGCCCTCCCGGGATGGCCCGACTGGCCCGATATGAATGCGCTGTCGGTGCAGCTTCCGCGCCAGTTGTAAGTCTTTACAAATCAACACACCTCAGGCGCAAATGTCCATCCTGTTGAACTTAGAATCCAAAAAACTGCACGGCCGTTCGGCGTCGGCTCAGGCGATCCAGCCGCCTCCGAGGCAGACATCTCCCTGATAGAAGACCGCTGCCTGGCCGGGGGTTATGGCGCGCTGAGGCGAGTCGAAGACGACGTCGACCGCATCGGCGCCGAGCGGACGGAGGGTGGCGTCGGCTTCGGCATGCCGGTGACGGATCCGGACCCGGGCGCGGAGCTCCGCTTCGGGCGCGGGCCGGGAGAGCCAGTTCACGCCGCGAGCGGAAAGCTCGCTGCGCAAGAGTCCGCTCTCGTCGCCGACGACGAGCGTCGCGGTCGCCGGCTCGACGGCCAGCACGTAGTGAGGGCGATTCGTCGTGAGGCCGAGGCCGCGCCGCTGGCCGACCGTGAAGCGGTGCACGCCGGCGTGGCTGCCGATCTGGCGCCCTCCCGGGTCGACGATCGGACCCGAGCGGTCGGCGGCACCGGCCTGGCGCTCGACGAAAGACGCGTAGTCGCCGTCGGGGACGAAGCAGATCTCCTGGCTCTCGGCCTTGTCGGCTGTGGGCAGGCCGCGCTCGCGCGCGATCCGCCGCACCTCCGCCTTGTCGAGGTCGCCGACGGGGAAGAGCGCGGTCTCGAGCTGCGCCGGCGTCAGGCCGAAGAGGAAGTAGGACTGGTCCTTCGCGGCGTCGCGCCCCTTCAGCAGCCGGATTCGGCCGCCGTCGCCCCCTTGGTCCTTGCGCGCGTAGTGCCCGGTCGCCACGTGCGCGGCGCCGAGCGAGCGCGTCTTCTCGACGAGGCTCGCGAACTTCACCTCGGTGTTGCAACGCGCGCACGGCAGGGGGGTGCGGCCGCCGAGGTAGTCGTTCACGAAAGGCTCGATCACCCCGGCTCGAAAGCTCTGCTCGAGGTTCATCACGTAGTGGGGGATGCCGAGCCGCGCTGCCACCGCCCGCGCATCGTGCAGGTCGTCGAGCGCGCAGCACCGCCCGAACGACGGCCCCGTCCCCTCGGTCTGGTCGGAAAGCTGCATCGACACCCCGATGACCTCGTGGCCTTCTTCCTTGAGGAGGGCCGCCGCCACGGACGAGTCGACGCCGCCGGACATGGCTACAACGACGCGCATTGCCTTTCAGTATAGGGCGCGGCTCTTCCAGGGGGGCTCCCCGGGGGTGCGACGGACCCGTCTAGTTCAAGGAAGCAGGCAGGAGGCAGCAGGCCTGGCGATTCGTGCCCCTGCGAAGATCCTCCCGTCCGAATCGACGGCCGTCGGCGGCAGACATGCTCGGAGCCGTCACCCCCGTACCGTGGCCGCCCTTCGCCGCTCGTGGTGGGTGCTTGCGCGGGGGTGCTTGCGCGGGGGTGCTTGCGCGGGGGT
>Ga0111539_10013401_pt1 | contig 10250 bp, 5 predicted proteins | sample RhiMethybrSRZTD1_FD_79667 | JGI IMG/M metagenome (GOLD analysis project Ga0111539, IMG submission 79667) | Populus rhizosphere microbial communities from Tennessee, USA - Rhizosphere MetaG P. TD hybrid SRZTD1 (version 2) (version 2) | ecosystem: Host-associated > Plants > Roots > Rhizosphere >... | reverse complement strand
TAACGGGTATCACTAGCTACAACTGGATTGGTCCGCTCTGCGCGCTCACCTTCGTCGTCCTCATTGCCCACGGAATCATCCGCCACCGTTTGATGGACGTGCGCGTGGTGGTTCACAGAGGTCTGACGTTTACGCTGGCGGTCGCGGTATCCCTTCTCCCGGTCGGCGGTCTGCTGGCGCTGGCTTGGCCGAGGCTTACAGATCACCTCAGCGCTGACGAATTCGTGCCTCTCGTCGTCGCCATCGTCGTCGTCGGCCTCCTGATCCCACTGACGCGCGACGCCGCGGGGCGCCTGCTCGACCGCTACGTCTATCGCACACGCGTGAACTATCAGCGGACGCTGCGTGAGGCCAGCGGAGCGCTGACCCGCGTGCTGGATCTCGAGGTGCTGCTCCAGTTCGTCAATCACACCGTGGCGAGCTCGACGAATTCGGAGGGCGCGGCGGTGTACCTCAGAGGCGCCGCGCCCGAGGTGGGCGCGCCCTTCAAGCGGGCGATCGCTGAGAAGCGTCATGCGCAGAGCCAGTTCGATACGCCGACCGAGGCGCCCGACGAAATCATCGAGGCGCTGGTCCAGACCAGAGACCTGCTGCTGACCGACGAGATCGCGCACGAGCGGCCGACCAGCGAGCGCGAGCGATTGCATGCGGCGCTGGCGCGACTGAACTGGGCGCTCGTGCTGCCGCTGGTGTCGGAGGCGCAGGTCATCGGAGCTATCGTGGTCGGACCCAAACTCGCGGGTGATCCGTTCTATCCGCAAGATCTCGATCTGTTGATGACGCTCGCCAACCAGGCCGGGGTCGCGGTGAAGAACGCGCAGCTGTACGCGCAGGTGTTGTTGGCCAACCAACATCTCAACAACATCGTCTCCACCATCGAGAGCGGCGTCGTGGCTGTCGACGCAACCGGCCAGGTCACGCTCTTCAACCGCGCGGCGGAGCAGCTCACGGGGTTGGCGGTCGAGCGCGTGCGATTCCAGCCGCTCAGTGTGCTGCCGGCATGCGTGGGCGGCATGCTCGCCGAGACCATCGTGGGCGGCGGAGCCCGGACGCAGCCCGAGGCTCAGCTGTCGGATGGCACGACGACCCGGCCGATCATCTGCGCGACGTCGCCGCTGCACGACCAGGCCGGCGCCGTCCTGGGCGCCGTCGCGGTATTCAGCGATCTCACGCCGCTGAAGGCGCTCGAAGTCGAGCGGCAGCGGGCCGAGCGGCTCGCGTATTTCGAGATGCTCGCGTCGGGAATCGCCCACGAGATCAAGAACCCGCTGGCCGCGGTCAAGGCGTTCTCACAGCTCATGCCGCGCCGTCGCGCAGACGATCGGTTCGTGGCGGAGTTCGAGCGGGTCGTCGGCCGTGAGATCGCGTCGATCGAGCGGCTGCTCGATCGGCTGCGGACCTTGTCGCGACCGGGAGAACGGCCGCACCACCCGATCGACCTGCGCGCGCCGGTCGGCGATGCCGTCGAGGCGATGCGCCCGGTGTTCGCCGAGAAGCGCGTCGTGCTGTCGGTGGCCATCGGCGACTCGCCGTGCACGGTGCTCGCCGATCATCTCGAGCTCGAGCAGCTTTTCTTGAATCTCCTCATGAACGCGCACGAGGTGACGGCGCCGGAAGGCATGGTGCGAGTCGAGGCCGCGACGACGGCTGACCGTGTTATGGTCGCCGTCGTGGACACTGGCCCCGGCGTCCCGCCAGAGCTTCTCGAGCGGGTCTTCGACCCATTCTTCTCCACCAAGGAGCGGGGCACGGGACTGGGTCTGGCGATCTGCGCCTCGATTGCCCAGACCCATGCTGCCCGCATCACGGTGACGAACCGCGAAGCCGGCGGCGCCGTCTTCACGGTCGATTTTCCGCTCGCCATTCCGGAAATCTCGCGGGTGTCGGCATGAATACCATCCTGATCGTCACGTCCGACGAAGCGCTCCGGGCGCGGCTCGTGTCCGCGCTCAGCGATCACGCGGTGTTCGCGGCGGCGAGCGACGCCGAGGCACTGAAGACGCTTCGGCTGATCGAGATCGATGTGGTCCTGCGCGGCGGGATCGGCATGCCGCGCGACGCCCAGGCGTTCGTGGCACGGGTGCGCGAGATCGCCCCCTCCGCCCTCACGGTCGCCATTGGCGGAAGCGCAGACGACTTCGACACGGCCGATTTCACGCTGCCGGCGACGTTCACCCAGGCCGAGCTCACCATCGTGCTCCGCCGGGTGATCGACAAGCTCCGCCTGACCCGGGAGATCACCGCGCTCCGCTCGAGCCTGGCGCCCGAGGCGCGGGGGGTCACCACCGGCGCCGAAGAGCCGTGGGAGGGCGCCGCGTTCGCTCGCGTGTTGAAAGAATTCACGCGGGCCTTCGCCGCGGGCTTCGACATGCCGCGGGCGCTCGAGATGTTCCTCGACGCCATCGGCGAGCTCGTCCGGCCCACGCGCATGGCGCTCTTGCTGCCGGACGCCGACGCGCAGGAATATCGCGTCGCCACCCATCGCGGCCTGGCACGGCCGATCGTCGAATCCGTACGCCTGCACGCCGGGCAGGGCCTGACACGCTGGCTCACTACCCAGGGACGCCCGGCGCGGCTGCACGAGCTGACCGATCCGGAAATTACCCGTGAGCTGAAGCTGCTGCAGGGCGTGCTCGCGGTGCCGCTGCTCGCCCACGGCGAGCTGGTCGGGATCCTGACCGTCGGGCATCCGGTCGTCGGCTCGATGTATCGGCGCGGCGAGACCGAGACGCTCTTCGATCTGGCCTCGCACCTGGCGACGGCCATCCGCGACATCGCGCTCCACAACCAGCTCGAGCGCGAGCAGCAATTCAGCGAGCGCATCCTGGCTCACATGTCGAGCGGGGTCATCACGATCGGCCGCGACCAGCGCATCGGCACGATCAACCGCCGGGCCGAAGAAATATTGCAGTTGTCGGCCAGCGAAGTTCTCAAGCAGGACCTGCGCGCGCTCCCCTCGCCGCTCGGCGACATGCTGTTCGACACGCTCAAGACGGGACGTGCGGCGGGCCGGCACGAGATCCAGCTCGCGCTCCGCGGTCTCTGGCTCGAGGTCTCCACCTATCCCGTGCGCGGCGAAGACGGCGCGCCGCTCGGCGCCGTGCTCGTCTTCGAAGATCTGACAGCGCAGAAGGAGCTCCTCACCCAAAAGCGGCAGGTGGAGCAGACTCAGCTGCTCACGCGCGTCGTCGCGCGCATCGCGGACGAGATCAAGAATCCGCTGGTGTCCATCAACACCTTCATCGAGCTCATCGGTGAGCGTTACGACGACCCCGAGTTCCGCCGACATTTCTCCTCCGTCGTCCGTCGGGACGTGCGCCGGTTGGTCGAGGTGTTCGAGAAACTTGCGGGGCTGGTAACAGAAGGTGAGTTAAACTTCACCACCGTGGACGTGCACACCGTCGTCGACGATGTGGTGACCGCAATCGAGCTCGTCGACGAGGTGCCGGCCAGGCCGCTGCAGCTCGACGTGACCCGCGAGACGACGCCGCAGGTCGTGAAGATCGATCCGGCGCAGCTCCGTAAAGCCCTCTCGTACCTCATCTGGTATCTCGCGCACAATTCACCACCGGATCAAGCGCGCGTCTCCGTCTCGGTTGCCCGCCACGCCGAGCGCGAAGGCGGCGAGGGTGTCCGCATCCTGGTCGGCTCCCGCACCGCCTCGGTGCCGGCCGAGAAGCTCCATCGCGTGTTCGATCCCGTGCAGATGGTCCAGGAGAGCCTGATCGATGTCGGCCCGGCGGTGAGTCAGCGTCTCGTCGAAGCGGTGGGCGGACAGCTCGCCGTCCGCCAGGGTCGCCACGAGCTACACTTTTTGGTGACGCTCCCGCTCGCCACTTCATGAGCATCACCGCCAACGCGCTTGGGCGCGTGCTCGTCGTCGACGACGAGCTGGGTCCTCGCGAGTCGCTGCGCATGCTGTTGAAGCCGAGCTACGCCATCCAGACCGCGGAGAACGGCCGAACCGCCCTCGACCTGCTGCGGCGCTTTCAGCCGGACGTCGTGATCATGGACATCAAGATGCCCGAGATGGACGGGCTCGAGCTCCTGCGCCACGTCAAGCGCGCCGATCCCTCCATCGAGGTCGTGATGATCACGGCGTACGCCTCGCTGGAGACGGTGCGCCACGCGCTCACGCACGGCGCGTTCGAGTACCTGATCAAGCCCTTCTCGCGCCAGGATCTCGAGGACGTCGTGCACCGCGCGCTCGTGCGCCGCCAGGCCGATCTCGGCACGCGCGGGCAAGTCGCGCGGCTGGTCGAGGAGATGCGCAAGCTCTCCGCCAAGACACGCGAGCTCGAAGAGGCGGAGGCTACCGAGCAGTCGCTGCGCGTCACGCAGCTCTCCATCCTGCGCGAGATCTCGCGGACGATCGTCGGCCACCTCGACCCGCAGAACCTGACGGCCGCGGTCACCGAGCAGCTGCGCGCGGCGCTGGGCTACGACCGGGTCGAGATCCTCCCCGAGCCGCCGCCCGGCGTCGACAAGAACGACGCGCTCGTGGTCGCGTGCGTCATCCGCGACATCCAGGGCCCGCTCGGGCACCTCGTCATCGACAACCGGTCCACGCGCCGGGCGATCGATCCGCGCGAGCGCGAGCTGCTCGAGATGCTTTCCGAGTACCTGGCGATCGCGCTGCGCAACTCGCGCCTGTACGGCGAGATCGCCGACACCAAGCAGCGGCTCGAGGAGACGATCTCGTCGGCGGGCGAAGCGATCATCTCGGTCTCGCCGGACGATCGCATCGAGAAGTGGAACCCCGCGGCCGAGCGCATCTTCGGCTACAGCGCGGCGCAGGCGATCGGCCGGCCGATCACCGACATGCTGCCTCGCGGCGATTACGCCGAAGCGCGGCGCCGGCTGACCGACGGCACGCCGCGCCACGAGTTCCAGACCACGGCGACCGCGGGCCAGCCGCGGCCGGTCGAGCTGGCGGTGACGCTCTCGGCGTTGCGCGCGCGCCACGGTGGGCTCGAGGGGCTGATCGCGATCGTCCGCGACATCACTCAGCAACGCGAGGTTGAAAAGCAGCTGCACCAGTCCGAGAAGCTCACGGCTCTCGGCCAGCTCGCGGGCGGCATCGCGCACGACTTCAACAATTTGCTCCAGGCGATCCTCGGCTACGCCCAGCTCATGAAGCAGAGCCTGCGCGACTCCGAGTTCGTCGCGCGCTCGCTGAACGTCGTCGAGGCGGCGGCGGTGGACGGCGCCGAGACGGTGCGGCGCATCCAGCAGTTCGCGCGCCTGCGCCCGGACGGCCCGCCGGTCGGCGTCGACGTGAACCAGAGCGTGCACGATGCGGTGGCGATGATCCGGCCGCGGCTCGAGGAGAAGATCGCGCGCGACAACCGGCCCCTTGATCTCCGGCTCGACCTGGGCACGATCGAGACGATCAACGGCCGCCCGGCAGCGCTGACCGAGCTGATGACCAACCTGCTCCTCAACGCGCTCGACGCCATGCCCGACGGCGGCACCTTGACGGTGTCGACGCGCGGCGAGCCCGGCCGCAACGTCGTGCTGACGGTGACCGACACCGGCGTCGGGATGCCCGAAGCGGTGCGCCGGCGCATCTTCGAGCCGTTCTTCTCGACCAAGGGCGAGGGCGGCTCGGGGCTCGGCCTGTCGATGGTCTACGCGATCGTCCGGCGGCACGGCGGCGACATCCGCGTCGACAGCGAGCCCGGGCGCGGCGCTACCTTCACGCTCACCTTCCCCGTCGCGAGCGAGCCCGTCGGCGCCGAGCCCGATGCAGCGCTTCCGCGGGCCCGCCGGCCCGCCCGCGTGCTCCTGGTGGACGACGACCCGAAGGTCCTCGGCACTCTGACGGAAATCTTGAGGAGCGTCGGCCACACGGTCACGGCCGCCGCCAGCGGCGGCGCCGCGCTCAACGCCTACGGACCGGGGCGCTTCGACGTCGTGCTGACGAACCTCGGCATGGCCGGGATGAACGGCTGGGAGGTCGCCGAGCGCCTGCGCCGGGTCGACGCGGACATCGCGATCTTGCTGATCACCGGCTGGGGGCTACGCGACGAGGACCACGGTCGCTTGAAGACGCTCAAGATCCGCAAGTGCCTCTTCAAGCCGGTGCGGCCCGGCGAGCTCGACTCGGCGATCCAGGACGCCCTGGCCGTCGTTTAGCAGCCGCTCGCCGAGTCGGTAGTCGCTGGGGAGGGTCTGGCCATTCGGCCGCCCGTGCGGCTGGATCAGGCGCGCTTCATCGGGCGGCCACAGCAGATCTTCTGCGCCATCGCGACCTTTCCGCACTTCGCGCACCGAAATCCGGCCATGTCTCCTCCGCGCCGCGGCGCTACAGCCGCTCGATGATGGTCGCGATACCCTGACCGAAGCCGATGCACATCGTCTGCAGCCCGTAGCGCTTGCCCGTCCGCTCGAGCTCGTGCAGGAGCGTCGTCATCAGCTTGGCGCCCGAGCAGCCGAGCGGATGACCGAGCGCGATCGCCCCGCCGTTGACGTTGACGCGGCGCATGTCCGGATGGTACTCGCGCTCCCACGCCAGCACGACGGACGCGAACGCCTCGTTGATCTCGACGAGATCGATCTGGTCGAGCGTCATGCCGGCCTTGCGCAGCACGCGCTGCGTCGCCGGAATCGGGCCCGTCAGCATGATCGTCGGATCGACGCCGGCGAGCGCGGTGGCGACGACGCGCGCGCGGGGCTTGAGGCCGAGCGCCTTGGCGCGGTCGGCCGACATGAACATCAGCGCGGCGGCGCCGTCGGAGATCTGCGAGGAATTGGCGGCCGTGATGACGCCGTCGGGCTTGAAGGACGGTGCGAGCGTCGCCATCTTCTCGCGGTTGACCGGCACGCGAACTCCCTCGTCGGTGTCGAAGACCGATCCGTCCGGCAAGGTCACCGGCATGATCTCGCGCTTGAAGCGCCCTTCGGCGATCGCGCGGCCTGCCTTCTCGTGGCTCTGCGCGGAAAACTCGTCGAGCTCCTCGCGCTTGAGCCCCCATTTCTCCGCGATCATCTCGGCGGAGATGCCCTGCGGGACGATGTTGAAGCGCTCTTGCAGCTTCGGCGAGAGCGGCCCGTCGCCCGGTCCCATGGCGTTGGACCCCATCGGCACCCGCGTCATGTGCTCGATGCCGCCGGCGATCACGACGTCGTACTGGCCCGACATGACGCCCATCGCCGCAAAATTGGCGGCCTGCTGACCCGAGCCGCACATGCGGTCGAGCGTGGTCCCGCACACTTCGACGGGAAGGCCCGCGATCAGCGCGGCGTTGCGCGCAATGTTGAAGCCCTGCTCGCCGAGCTGATCGACGCACCCGAGGATGACGTCCTCGATCTCGGCGGGATCGACCTTGAGCTTGGCGACTAGATCTTTCAGGACCAGCGCGGCGAGATCATCCGGGCGAATGCCCGACAGCTTTCCGCCTTTTCTGCCGACGGCAGTGCGCACAGCCCCGACGATGACGGCTTCCCGCATAGTGACCTCCCAGGAAAGACGAACAATGATTCATCTTACCGGGCCGCCGGGGGGTGGCGCAAACCGCGCGGATGCTACCGCAAGACGCGCCGTGGATGTCCGTCGAGCGACGGATCTCGGCCGCTGCCCCCATTGAGGCCGCCGAACGGCGGCGCCCCCGGGATCGACGGCAAGTTCACGACCATCGGACTCGGCCGAATGGCGCTCGCGTCGGCCGCTGGCGGGGCCGCTTGCGCCGGGGGGGCGGTCTGGGCCGCGACCTCGGAGCGCCTCGGCGGCGCGGGCGTCACGACATTCGGGCGCGTATCGTCGGTTCGGCCCACGTCGGGCGCGGACGGACGCGCGGCTACGGGCGGAGCATCGCTCCGCGGTGGCGCGTCCGACACGCGCTGCCCAGCCGCTCGTGCGGCGGCAGCGCGCTGCTGAGCGGCCCGCGCGTCCGCGGCACGCTGCTCGGCCACGCGCGCTTCCGCTGCGCGTTGTTCTGCTGCACGCGCGTCCGCGGCCCGTTGCTGGGCCGCCCGTGCGTCCGCCATACGTTGCTCGGCCGCCCGTGCCTCCGTAGCACGCTGCTCAGCCGCCCGCGCGGCACGCTGTTCGCCGGAACTGTCGCGGGGCGCGATGCGACGCTCATCCGCTCTCGGTGCAGTCGCCGGCGGCGGCGCCGGAGGAGCCTTGGCGGTGCGCGGCTCAGGCTCGGGCTTGATGGCGCCGACTGCCGGTGCGGCGGTCGGCGGCGAAGCGATCGACGCAGGCGCCGGCGCTGCTTTCGTGGCGGACCTGCTGCCATCGACCGCGGGGCCCATGATAGACACGTAGCCCGTGTACAGGATCGGCAGCGAGAGCAGCACCGCCGCGGCGATGCCTATCGGACGCGCCAGCGGGACGATGCGTCCACCACGCGCCCGCGGCAGGCGAACCGGGAGCGGCAGCACGAGCTCGGGTTCTGGTGACGGCGTTTCGGTGATCTCGACGGTCGCGGCGCGGCAGGCCGTACATTCCGGCAGCGCCACCCGAAGCGGAGCCGCGCAGGCGGCGTCGTGCTGCCAGTTGTGTCCGCACTCCGAGCAGTAGTGAAAATGCGGTCCGCGCCGAGCGCCGGGCACCGGCTCGGCGTCAGTCTTTGGAAAGCACCACGGACAGTACGCGGCGAGACTGTCGACGCACACGCCTTCGTGGTCCCAGTCCCCATCGCACAGGTTGCAGTAGTGTGGATGAAGCTCTCTGACGAGCAAGTCCTGCCGGCCGCAGCACACGGGACATTCCGACGCCGGTATGTACGGCAGATCGCCGGTGACGGGATCATAGGCAACGATCACGCATTGCAGCGCCGCCGGTCCGGTGTGCTGCCAGCGGTGGCCGGCGGTGCAGCGATGCGGATGCTCGGGCCGCGGCTCCGAGACCACGATCAGAGTCCTGCGCGCCGCAGGCCTTCGCGAACGGCCTCGTCGTTGGGCCCAAGCTTCGCTGCCCGCTGAAACGCCGCCCGCGCGTCCTCCTTCTGACCGAGCTTCAGATAGGACCAACCCATACCAACCTGGTACTGATACGACTCTGGCGCGGCCAGGCTGGCTCGGATGAACATCGCGAGCGCCTCGCGATGGCGCTCGACATAGTAGAGGCTCCACGCCACCTTGCCTCTGAGGGTCGTGACCTCGGGAGGCTCGGCCCCGATGAAGCGCCGCGAGCCGTCGAGCGCCTTCTGGAGCGCCGGCAGCGCGAGCTCGTAGCTACCGCGCTCGAACAGCGCCGAGCCCAGACCGTTCGAGGCGTCGATGTAGTCCGGATTGCGGTCAAGTGCCGATCGGAACGATGCGGCCGCCAGCTGATACCGGCCGGCGCGCAGCCGACTCCATCCCAGACCGTTGTGGAGTCCCTCCCACGTCGGTTGACGACGGAGCGCGCTCTTGAACGTCACGACCGCGCTGCGATAATCGCCGACGAAATACTCGGACCATCCGAGCATCGCCCTCGCCTGATCGTGCTCGGGATAGAGCAACGTCGCCTCGGCGAAGCTCTCGCGCGCCTCCTTGTACTTGCGCTCCTCCAGGAGGACGCTGCCGCGCTGGAAGCTCGACTCCGCTTGCATGCTTCGGCGAAAGCCCTGGAAGAATCCAGTCGACGACGTCAAGCGTACCGCCGAACCCGACGCGACCAGACCTGAACGGTCCTTCGCCTCGTCCGCGGCCTCCCAGGCCCGCTCGGCCGCGTCGCGGGCGCGATTGCTCTCTTGCTGGACGATGATCGCAGCGTCGGGCGACGGCGAGCTCGCGGCGCGGGCCGCCGCCGCGGCCGCGCGCGCGGCGTCGCGTGATGCATCGGCTGCCGCTCGCGAGGCCTCCTTCGAGGACTCCGCGATCGTGGCCAGCACCTCGGCCCGCGCCGGGGACTGCCCGGCGCCCTGAGTGTCGGCGGCCCGCCGAGCTGCCTCTCCGGCGAGCGCCGCGAGCCGCGCCGCTTCCGCGGCGCCCTTCGCCGCGGCTTGAGCCGAGCGCTCCGGTTCGGTCGTGTCGATAGGCTTACGGCGCGCGATTCCCGATGCCGCGCTGCTGCCGGTGCTCGCACCGCCGGCACTGACACCGTCGGCTCCCGGACTGCCGCTGGGACCCGGCGCGCCCGGACCAGTCGGCGCGCTGTTCGCACCGACCCCGACACCAACGCCAGCGCCGACTCCGGCCGCGCCAGCGCCTACCCCGACCCCGCCACTGGCGCCGACTCCTGCTGCGTTGCCGCCAGCACTCGCCGCGCCGCTTGCTCCGCCGCCCGCGCCGCCCGCGGCGCCACCCGGCCCGCCGTT
>Ga0111539_10013395_pt1 | contig 10253 bp, 7 predicted proteins | sample RhiMethybrSRZTD1_FD_79667 | JGI IMG/M metagenome (GOLD analysis project Ga0111539, IMG submission 79667) | Populus rhizosphere microbial communities from Tennessee, USA - Rhizosphere MetaG P. TD hybrid SRZTD1 (version 2) (version 2) | ecosystem: Host-associated > Plants > Roots > Rhizosphere >... | reverse complement strand
GAGGAAGCATTTCTCGAGGGCCGAGTCCACCTTGGCTTCCACCTCGAGAGCCTTCTCGCGCACGACCTCTGAGATTTCCGAGATGATCAGCGCCTTGGCGCGATCGAGCATCCGCTTCTCACGAAACGACAGGCTCTTCGATTTGCTGAGGAACGTCAGGCTCTTCAGCACGTCGGCCATATCGTAGATGGAGCCGGTGCGCATCTTGTCGGAGTTGTCCTTGAACCGCCCTTTCCAGTTCTGATGGTTGTCGATCTTTCCGTCGCTGAGGAGTAGAAAAAGCCGCTCGACCTCTTCGTCGCTGATGGCCTTACGAAGGCCGACGCCGTCCACGTTCGCGACAGGCACCAGCACGGTCGTGTCGTTTGACACGATGCGAAGATGAAAGAAGCCGAGAGTCTGACCCAAAATAGTTTTTTCTTCGACCCGTTCGACGATACCGAGGCCGTGGTTCGGGTAGATGACCTTGTCGCCGACCTGGAATGTCACGTTTCCCCCGTTGCAGGTAGGTTGGTGGTAGGACCGGTCTCGTGCCGGGAACAGCACCCACAAGTATAGCCCACTTGCCCCACTACCGGCAATAGAAAGGGGCCAAAAACCGCCTGATTTTGGCACTTCAGCCCGTCGATTTGCCCATTCGACAAGGCGGTGTGGAGGGGTATTTCTCCACTCGAGGTGAAGGATAACCTCTGGGCCTGCTTGCACTTGCCGGCTGACGGAAGCGGATGGTGGATGGTGGTTCGTGGGTTGTGAGAGCTCCGCCGCCGCAAACGCGTGACCCTATCCAGTATCCACCGTCCACCACCCACCGACTAGAATGCGGCGTGATCCGGGCCGCAGTCGTCGCCATCGCCCTTGCCGTCGTCCCCGTCGCTCCGGGCGCGCAGACCCGTCTTGCTCCGTACGTCACCACCCCGCTCGACGTCGTCGAACGAATGCTGACGCTGGCGCGAGTCGGACCTGACGATCTTGTCTACGACCTTGGTTGTGGAGACGGCCGTGTGGTGATCATGGCTGCGCAGAAGTTCGGTGCGCGCGGTGTCGGTGTGGACATCGAGCCGACGTTGATCGAACAGGCGATCGCGAACGCGAAGTCCGCCGATGTCGCCGATCGCGTGACCTTCCGTGTTCAGGATGCGCTCACCGTGGACGTCTCACCTGCGACGGTCGTCACGCTTTACCTGCTTGCGTCGGCCAACGCTCGACTGCGGCCCACGCTGATGCAGCAGCTCCGGCCTGGCTCCCGCATCGTCTCGCACAACTTCCCGATTGGCGACTGGGAACCGGACGTCGTCGATAACTTCACCGATCTCGGTGGGCGCCGACGCACGCTTTACTTGTGGAGCGTATCAAATCCCAAATCCCGATGACCAAATCCCAAGTCCCAACGGCCGAACATCTTGGGATTTGGGATTTGGGATTTGGGATTTGGGTTTTGGGATTCTTTCAGGGCCTCGCCACCGCCAGCTCCACGATCTCCTCAATGAGCTGCGTGTAGGTTCGGCCGGCCTTGCGCGCCGCCATCGCGAACTCCGCCCGTGAGCTGAGCCAGGGATTCGGATTGACCTCGATCACCTGGACGCGCCCATCCGGCTGCAGCCGCATGTCGACGCGACCGTAATCACGAAGCTCCAACGCCTGATAGGCGGCAATGGCCGTCTGTTGCAGCGCGACTACCGTGTCGTCGGGAAGGTCGGTGGCGACCACCGACTTCGTATCGCGGTAGGCAGCCGTCCCCTTCCCCCACTTCACTTCGGCGGCCGCAATGCGCGGCGTCCCGTCCGGCAGCTTCGAGAGATCGAGCTCCACGACCGGCAACGCTTCCGGCTTGTCGTTCCCGATGACCCCCACGTACATCTCGCGCCCTTCGATGTACTCCTCGATGAGGACCGGGGAATCGAAGTGGGCATGCAGCCAGTCCATCCGCTCCATCAGCTCGCGAATCGAGCTGACCACGGCGCTGAACTCGATGCCGATCGACCCGTCCTCGCGCGCGGGCTTGACGATGACCGGGAACTGGAGGTCGTGCGAGAAGTCGAGGCGACCGCGAAAGCTCTTGGCGAACACCGGCGTGTGAATGCCGTGGAACGCGAAGATCTTTTTGGCGACCGCCTTGTCCTGCGCCAGCATCAGCCCGTGGGCGCCGGTGCCCGTGTATTTTTTTCGCAGCAGATCGAGGAAGGCGGCGATCTTGAAATCTGCGGTGTCGTCGTCGTTGAACGATTCAGCGAGATTGAAAACCAGGTCGCAGTCCAGGCGAGCCAGGCCAAGCAGGCTCTTTTGCGTCCCATCGAGCTCGTACATCACCGGCTCGTGGCCAAGCTTGACCAGCACGTCGGCGACTTCCTCCTCGACCTCCTTCTTGCTGAGGGTCCGCACGACCGGCGCCTTCTCGGTCGCCGGAGCGGACTCATCCTCGTCGACGAGGACACGATCGTAGAGGACGACGATCTTCAGTTTTCCCATTCAGTGCTCGAACTTTCCTCGTGTGAGGAAATTCATCGCCAGCGTGGTCGCCAGGGTGGTGACGTCGACGAGGTAGCGAGGTTCCTCGCCCACCTCTCCCCATAGGTTCATCCGCCGGCACGTGCGGCAGATGGAGTCGATCAATCCGCGGACGATGGGACGCTTCACCCCCGTCCAGTACGTGATCTTGTCGACGAGCTCCTGCTGGTGCTTATTGATGATATCGGCTGCAGGCTTGGATTCCTTTCGTTTTCGTGTGAAGAAGATCTGTCCGAGGTGCGCGTCGAGCGCGATGTCGATGCGCGCCTGCCGCTCCTGCGCCGCCTGCTCGTAGAACTGACCGACAGTCACACCGATGTCGTCGGGCGTGATGTCCACCTCGCCGGTCTTGACGATCGGCTCGACGTCGGCGAGCGCGCGGGCCGTGCGTTCAACGTAACGGAGCTTCCGCATCGCCGGCCAGCCTTTGTACTGCCGCCTCCACGGACTCCGCGGCGCAAGCCACACGGCGAACGTCTCCGCGAAGTCTTCATCGGGGTGCTTCTGCGCGTACCAGCCCTCGATGTGGCGCACGTAACTCTTGCTGAACGGGACCGGTTTGTAGTCGTCGCGATACGGGCGAAAGAACGGACCGAATAGACGGCGCCATTCCGGCGTCGTATACAGGCGGTAGGCGTAGTTGAAGACATGCCCCGCCTCGTGCCGCATGTACATCATGATTTGCCGCTCGTTCTCGAGCGCGTCGACTTCCTTCTCGAGACGCTGCAGCTTCGGATCGGCAAGGTAGAACGGGATACCGAGCACCGGCTGCTGGTCCGGGCAGCCCCATTCGTCCGTCAGGTAACACACTGGACGAAACTTCTTCAGACCTCGACGAGCAATTTCGTTGTAGAGCTCGCCAACGTATCGCTCGACCGGCGAGCCTTCGAGACGAAGGCCGAGCTCGCTGACCTTCTTCCCAAGGACTCCGCGAATTTCAGGGTCGAGAGATTCGAATTTGACCACGCCTCATCCGCTCCGAAGATATCACGCGATCCGGCGCGCATCCTGCAAGCAACAGCCGTCGCACAATGGATCGAGCGCCAATCGTGTCATTGCGAGAGGTGTTCCTGGTCGAGCTCAGCGACGTGCTCGATGCCGAGGAACAGCTGCTGCGAGAGCTGCCGCTGATGGCCGCGCGCGCGACCTCGGCAGAGGTCCGCGCGTTGCTCGACGAACACTACCGCGAGACGCACGTGCACGTTCAGCGCCTGCACGCGCTTTTCGACCATCTCGATGAACGGCGTCGAGGGGCAACCTGTTACGGCATGCGCGGACTCATCCAGGAGGCACGCGAACGCCACGGTTCGTGGGAGCGCGGCGAGCCGCTCGACGCCGCAATTCTTGCCGCCGCCGAACACATCGAACACTACGAGATGGCCGCCTATGGATCCGCACGCCTGTACGCCATCGGCCTCGGTGATCGAGATGCCGCACAAGTGCTCGAAGAGACGCTGAATGAGGAATGCGAAGCTGAGAGACGCATCCGCTCGCTGCTCGAACGAACCCTGACAAAGGCGTCACGCCTCGGGACGGCCGAACCTGCCAAGGCGTCCACGTCACTGATGCCAGGCGTCTGGGTTACGGAGACTACGGGATTCGCATCGGTACCGCCGCGCGCCGAATCCGATCTCGGCGAGGCTATCGAGCGCGAGATGCTCGTTGCGCGCGGTGAGTCAGAGACGGCTCACGAGCACGACGAAGACAAACGGGGCTAGTCGTTCTCCGTGTCGCGGCTGCCTCCTTCATCCATATGGCGCCGCGAGCGATCCCAGTCGCCGCGCGCCTGATCACGATTCGGATTGCGATACTGCGCCGTGGTGCGGTCCTGCGCGATCTCGGCGCCGATATCGCGCAACACCTCACGACGGACCTGCTGATCTCTCTTGAGCTCCTTGCTTACGCCTCGTCTGCGGTCAGCCATGGAGTACTCCCTGTCGGGCCGCCTGAAGGCGGCCCCTACGAAAGACGCGAAGCATAATTGGAGACGTGAGCGGATACGAACAGCTCGGCCTCTTCTACCTCGGCAAACGTTACGACGTCGACACGCAGACGCGGACCAGCGAGCCGATCCTCTACGATTCGAAGGATCTGGTGACGCACGCGATGTGCGTCGGCATGACCGGGAGCGGCAAGACCGGTCTCGGTATTACGCTCATCGAGGAAGCGGCGATCGACGGTGTGCCCGTGCTCGCGATCGATCCGAAAGGCGACCTCGCGAACCTGCTGCTGACTTTTCCTCGCCTCGACTCATCCGAATTCCTTCCGTGGATCGATACCGCCGAAGCGGCGACGCGAAAGCTCTCCGCAGAGGACTATGCCGCTGCCGAGGCGGGGCGATGGCGCGCCGGCTTGGCGGAGTGGGATCAGACACCGGAGCGGATCGCGATGCTGAGAGCCGCGGCACAGGTGCGCCTCTACACACCTGGCAGCCGCGCCGCGACACCGCTTGCGATCCTGAACAGCATCGGCGCGACGTCGGAAGACGACGATCCGGACGTCCGCGCCGCGGATCTCTCGAGCACGGCGGCCAGCCTGCTTGCGCTCGTTGGCTATGACGCTGTGGAGCAGCACAGTCGCGAGCAGGCGTTGATTGCCGCGATCCTTGGTCAGGCCGGCACTGCGCCCGGTCCCGGCGGCTCATCACGGGGGGCGGATCTCGGATGGCTGGTCCAGCAGGTCCAGCGACCGTCATTCGATCGCGTCGGTGTCCTCGACCTCGAGACGTTCTACCCGGCGAGGGAGCGGCAGGAGCTGGCGCTTCGCTTCAACAGCGTGCTCGCCTCGCCCGGTTTCGACGTGTGGCGCAGCGGCGATCCGCTCGATCCCGCCTCACTCCTCTTCACGCCCGAAGGCAACCCCCGCGTCGCGATCGTGTCGATCGCGCATCTCGACGACACGAAGCGGATGCTCGTTGTCTCGCTGCTGCTGAACGCAGTCCTGCAGTGGACGCGCCGGCAGCGCGGGACGGGATCGCTGCGCGCCCTGGTCTACATGGACGAAGTGTTCGGGTACCTGCCGCCGGTGGCCAATCCACCATCGAAGCTGCCGTTGTTGACGCTGCTCAAGCAGGCCCGGGCATTCGGCGTCGGCATCACGCTCGCGACGCAGAATCCGGTCGATCTCGATTACAAGGCGCTGTCGAACATCGGCACCTGGTTCCTCGGCAAGCTGCAGACGGAACGCGACAAGACACGCGTGCTCGATGGTCTCGAGGGAGCAGGCGGCGGGATGGAGCGCGCCATGCTCGATCGAACATTGTCGGCGCTGCGGAGCCGCGTCTTTCTGATGCACAACGTGAACGAGCCGGCGCCAGTGCTGTTCGAAACGCGATGGACGCTGTCCTATCTGCGCGGGCCTCTGGGACGTGATGAACTACGTCGACTGTCAGAAGACAAATCCCAATCTCCAAATCCCAAATCCCAAGTCCCAATGGCCGGCCCGGCGTCAGGCCAGGCCGAAAGCCCGGCGCCCAAAGCCGAAAGCCTGACGAGCAAGCCGGTCGTCCCCGCGGGGATCCGGGAAGTGTTCTTCGACGCGAAGGACGGGGACGCAGCCACGTACGAACCCGTGTTGTACGGCGCGGCACGCGTGCACTACACCGACTCGAGGCGAGGCATCGATGTCACGCAGGACGTGATCGCGACGGTGCCGTTCAGTGATGGGGCGGTCGCCGTCGACTGGGATCGCGCGGACGCGGAGACCGAACTGCCCGAACAGCTCGCGACGACGTCCCCGAGCACCGTGGCCGAATTCGCCCGACCCCCGGTCGACGCGCTCAATCCGAAGCGCTACGTCGAATGGTCGCGCGATTTCGAGCAATGGATCGTTCGCGCACGACCGCTCACGCTCTACGCAGTCCGCTCGCTCAAACTCACCTCGCGACCGGGCGAATCGGAACGAGACTTCAGGATTCGCGTGCAGCAGGCGACGCGTGAGGTCCGTGATGCGCAGGTCGAGAAGCTGCGCGCGAAGTACGCGGCGCAGGTCGCGCGCGTGACGGCGAAAGTGCGCCAGGCGGAGGAGGCGCTCGGTCGCGAACAGCAGCAGGCGCAGCAACAGAAGGTGCAGACCGCCGTGTCCTTTGGCGCGACGCTGCTCGGCGCGGTGCTTGGCCGTCGAGCCGTGTCGCTCTCGACGCTCGGGCGGGCAACGACCGCCGCCCGAGGTGTCAGTCGCGCCGCCAAGGAGATCGAGGACGTGACGCGTGCGCAGGATCGCGTGGAGAGCGCGCAGGCGGAGCTCGCTCAGTTGCAGGAGCAGATGAATCGCGAAGTGGAAGGTCTGACCGCGGGGGAGCCGGTTGACGTCGAGACCCTCCCGGTCAAGGCAAAGCGGGGGGCGATCGACGTCCGGCTGATTGCGTTGGCGTGGAAGCCGACGAGTCGCCGTTCAGCCACGCCTGCCACGCCGTGAAGTCGAAGGGGCGCCCCAGGAAGTCTCGTACGAGCGACGCTGCCGGTCTGGAGCCGCCCGGGGCGAACACGGTCATGCGATAGCGCATCGCGGCGCCGGGCGCCGTCAGATGCGATCGGTCGAACCGGCTGAACATGTCTTTGGCAATCACCAGCGACCACATGTAGGCGTAGTACGTGCTCGCATAGCCGGGGTTCGCGAGCTGCGTGATCTGCACCTCGCGATGCGAGCCCTCGGCCTGGGGGTATGGCAGGTACTGGCGATGGATGTCCATCGCCAGCGCGGTCGTATCGAGCGGCACGGGATCCGTCTGGTGATAGGCCAACGACATCCTGGCAAAGACCATCTGCTGGCGGACGTCGAGTGCCTTGCCGAACTCGCTCGCGCGCCGCATCTGGGCGACCAGCGTCGCGGGAATTGGCTCGCCGGTCTGGTAGTGCCGCGCAAAGGTGGCGAGCGTCGCCGGATCCCAGATCCATTCCTCGAGCATCTGCGACGGCGCCTCGGTGAAGTCGCGCTCCATCGACACGCTGCTCAGGCGATTCCACTGCTGATGGCCGCCAATCACACGATGCATCACGTGACCGAACTCGTGAAACAGCGTGCGCACTTCATCGTGTGTCATCAACCCGGGATCGCCAGGCTGACCGCCGGGCAGGCTCGCGACGAGTACCGACTCGGGAACCTGCCGCCCCTCGACTCCCATGCGCACCGTCGACGTCACTGCGCCGGTGGCCGTCTTGTTCGGGCGCGGGTGGAGATCGAGATACACGCGCCCGAGCAATCGACCCTGGGATGCGGGGCGGCCCGGGGCATCGAACATTTCATAGACCAGCACCGACTGGTCCCACGTCGGGACAGATACCCGTTTGAAGGTGACCCCGAAGATCGTGCTCGTCAGGTTGAGCACCCCATTCAGTACCCGTTCGAACGGAAGATAGGGACGCAGCGACTGTGAATCGAAGTCGTAATTGGCGCGCCGGACGAGCTCGCCGTAGCGCTGCCGATCCCACGCGTTGAAAGGCGCTCCCGGCGCGTCCTGCTGCTTCCGCGCGACGAGCTCCGCATATTCGCTGGCTGCACCCGCCGCCGATGCCGCAACCACCTTGTCGATGAAGTCGGAGACAGTACGCGGGTCACCGGCCATTCGCGACGCAGTGTCGTAGGCGGCCCAATTCTCGAACCCGAGGGCCTTGGCGAGCTCGCCCCGCACGACGAGGATCTGCTTCAGCACCTCCGCATTCTGTGGATAGCCGACGTTCTGCGACTCCACATACGTGCGCCGGCGCAGATCATCGCTGGCCGCGTAGAGGAGGACCGGACGCGCGTCGACGGCATCGGTCGAGAGCGTGATGACGCCACTGGCGTCGGCTCGATGGCGTGCGATGAAGTCCTCCGGCAGACCCGCGAGTTCTGCCGGATCGCGCACGACGACCTTGCGTCCGCCCTCGCGGATATGGCGCTGGAACTCGTTCATCGCCGCGGTCAACTGACTGCGAAGCTGACCGACCCGCTCGCGGACCGGAGCAGGCTTGTCGACGCCGGCCAGCCGAAAATCGCGCAGCTCCCGCTCGATGTAGTAGCGCGTCTCGGCGGTCGCGCCCTCCAGCGGGATCGCGCGCAACGCGTCGTAGACGTCGGGCCGCAGCCGAATCTCGTCGATGAGTGCATCCGCCGAGCGGTTTGCCTGCTCGCCCGCTTGCCGCATTTCCGCGTCGGGATGCACTGTCGACAGCACTCGACCCGTTGTGCTCGCGGTGTCCAGCTCCGCGAGCAGGTCGTCGTAGGGTCGAAGGGTATTGGCGAGTGTGCGACGCCCCTTGACGGCAAGCATCGCGTCGAGCAGCGCACGCGCGTGACCGATGCGCGCGTCGGTGACGCGCTTCAAGGACTCAGGATTGATGATGCCAGCGGTGAATGGCGCCCCGAGCGGCTCGTCGGCGGCGCGCACGGGCGCCGCAATGAGCAGCGCCCAGACAACGACGGAGGCCCGCAGTACTACGCGGAGCACTCTCCGTCCATCACTTCGGGTGCGAATGCCTGCGTCTCGCCGAGGTCGATGAAATCCTCGTCGGTGACCTCGTTCGGCAGGAGCTGCGCCAGGTCCTTCAGCGCGTCGGTGGCAACCGCCGCCGGAATGCGGCGGAAGAAGGCGCCGAGGTTCTCGTCGCCGTTCCGCTGCGCGCGATACAGATCGAGCAGGCGATCGACGGCGTCGGTGAGGCGGTGCGCCGGAACCTTCGACACGACCGTACCGAAGTGCGCGGTCCCCTCATCCGTGCAGCCGCCGCCAACCAGCACGAAGTATTGCGGCACCGCGCGGCTGGCGACCTTGCGGATGCTGCCCTGGAATCCAATCGACCCGATGTGATGCTGTCCGCAGCCGTTCGGGCAGCCGCTGATCTTGATGTCGCCAGACGGAACAAGGTCGACGAGCTCCGGATGCGCGCTGAGATGTTCCGTCAGCAGCCGGCCGAGACCGCGCGACTGCGTCACCGCCAGACGGCAGCTCTCCGCGCCGGGGCAGCTGACGACGTCGCTGAGACGACGAGCGTCGGGATCGCCGAGGCCCGCGGCCTCGAGCCGCTGATACATCGGCTCGACCGACTCCTGCCGCACCCACCGGAACACGACGTTCTGCTCCGGCGTGAGACGGACGGTTCCGTCCCCATACGCGTCGGCCAGGTCCGAGAGCACACGCATCTGCCCCGCGGTGAAATCTCCGAGCGGAAGGCGGGCGGTCACATGGCAGTAACCGGCCTGTCGTTGCCGGCTGACATTGCTGGAGAGCCAACGCACATACGAATCGGGCAGCGGCGTCAGCTTGACCATGCCGGGCAGAATGCCAGGCCCGTTCACCGGAGTACTCGCCATCGCCGCCACGTACTGGACGCTCGGCGGCTGCGGCGGCGTCCAGTCCGGGGCCTCGTCCGATCGCACGGCTTCGGGATCGAACGGGAGTCGCGCACCGCCCTCGGCCGTGAACCCCTCGTAGGCCTTCTGCACCTCGTCCCGGAAGCGCTCCCATCCAAGCGACTTCACGGTGAACTTCATGCGATTGCGCTGCGGATGCTGGAAATCACCGAACCGGTGGAAGACGCGCACGACGGCCTCCGCCGCGTTCAGCATCTCTTCGACCGGCAGGAACTCGTGCAGCACATAACCGTTCACCGGCATGATCGACGTGCCGCCGGCAATGGTCATCCGGAAGCCCTTGCGACCGTCGACAATGCGCGCGCGCCAGCCGATGTCGTTGATCGACGCGTAGGCGTGATCCTCGGCGCAGCCCTCGAACGCAATCTTGAATTTGCGCGGCAGCGATGCGGCCAGTG
>Ga0111539_10013393_pt1 | contig 10253 bp, 10 predicted proteins | sample RhiMethybrSRZTD1_FD_79667 | JGI IMG/M metagenome (GOLD analysis project Ga0111539, IMG submission 79667) | Populus rhizosphere microbial communities from Tennessee, USA - Rhizosphere MetaG P. TD hybrid SRZTD1 (version 2) (version 2) | ecosystem: Host-associated > Plants > Roots > Rhizosphere >... | reverse complement strand
CGTAATGAATTAGCCGGAATAAAGTGTGATCCGGAGGCGACTGCTTCCTCTTGAGGGAACTCTAATTTATGGATATCAAGGACAAAGTGGCTCTCATCACGGGCACTCGTCGCATCGGAAGCGTGGTGGCTGTGGAGCTCGCTCGGAGGGGCGCCGACGTGGTTCTTGGCTATAACCGATCGCGAGAGGAAGCTGAAGCGGCTGCGATGCAAATCCGCGCCCTGGGCCGCAAGGCACTGGCGATACAGGCTGACGTTTCCAAAGGTTCAGAGGTGCAGAGTCTGGTGAGTCGTGTGGTCGGCGAGTTCGGCAGGGTTGATGTCCTGGTGAACATGGCGTCCATTTACCGCTCCAAACCGTTTGGTGAAACAACCGAGCAGGATTGGAATGGGAACATGGATGTGAACCTCAAGAGTGCGTTCTTGTGTGCCCAGGCGGTGGCGCCAGTCATGAAAGCAAACGGTGGCGGGCGAATCATCAACTTTGCTGACTGGATCGCAGCCAGCGGCAGACCTCGATACAAAGGATATGTGCCGTACTACGTCTCAAAGGCTGGTGTCGTTGGCCTGACAGAAAGCCTCGCACTGGAGCTGGCCTCAGATCAGATTCTGGTGAATGCCATCGCTCCCGGCCCGATTCTCGCGCCACCAGATCTAACTGAGGAAGAGGATCGCGAGGTGCGCAAAGCGACACCGCTGGGGCGATGGGGAGGCGAGATTGAAATTGCCAAGGCCGTTGTCAGCCTGATTGAAACCGACTTCATCACAGGCGAATGCATTCGTGTGGATGGAGGACGGCATGTGCATTGAGCGATATTCGCCTGAATGTCGTTCTCATCCTCATCCTCGACAAATGCCGAGTACGACGACGAGGACGAACAGTCATCGATCAAGGCACTACTTCTGCGACGTCGCAAGTGGATTCCCCTCCTCAAATGAGGAGGGGATGCTGAGGCCACCGGCCTCAGCGGGGGTGGTTCGTCTTACCGCCTTGGCCCTGTTTTGTCGATCACGCTGGACTGTTTGCCTCCTGGTGGCTTGTTGTCTTTGGGCATCGCAAGCCCACGCTCATGAGATCGGGCTCAGCCTTGCTGAGCTGCGCGTTGATCAAGATCACTTGAATGTCCAGCTCACCTTCGCCCAGAGCGAGGTCGAGGCCCTTGTCGCGGGTGACAAGGAAATCTCCGGCAATCGCAGTCCTGCCGCCCCAGAGTCTGCAAGAACTGGATTGCAAGCTCTCGCACTAACAGCGCTTGAGGTCGCATTGGATGAACGTCTGCTTTACGCAAGCGAGGTTGCAGTGCAACCGGAACCCAACAATACGATTCAGTTCCGGCTTCGCTTTCCAATTTCGGCCGGATCGCGGCTCAGGGTGCGGTCAACGCTCCCGGCTAGACTCACTTCCGGACATCGCCAGTTCTTGGTTGTTCGGAGCAAAGCCGGGCAAACATTGGCTGAACGAATTCTTGATAGTAAGAACAACACGTTTGAAGGCGATCTCGCTCAGCTCAGTGCATCTGAAGCCAGGCCGGGATCGTTTCGCCAGTTTCTGGTGCTGGGTGTGGAACACATCCTCACAGGTTACGACCATGTGGTTTTTCTGTTGGCTTTGTTGCTGGCGGGAGGAGCTTTCTGGAACACGGCAAAGATTATCACGTCATTCACTGTTGCCCATTCGATCACACTGGCGCTCGCTGCCCTGGATGTCATCAGGATTCCATCCTCGGTCGTCGAGCCGCTGATTGCAGTCTCGATTGTCTACGTTGGCGTGGAGAACTTGTTGCACAGCGACTTGCGCTGGCGCTGGCTACTGACGTTTGCTTTCGGGCTCGTGCATGGTTTTGGGTTTGCATCCGTGCTGCGGGAACTTGGAGTTGGTGCGGCGGGTGTTGGTGTGGCCGTACCGCTCGTCTCATTTAATTTGGGGGTCGAGCTGGGACAGGTAAGCATCATGCTGCTGGTCCTGCCTTTGATTTGGAAGCTCAGGTCTCAGCCTTTTTTCGTACTGCGCTGTGTGCCTGCCTGTTCGCTACTGGTCACGATGGTGGGAACATACTGGCTGCTGCAGAGAACTTTGTTCAGTTGAGGTCAAGAATCCTGCTACTAAAGAGAGCGGTGAAGCATTTGTTATTGTCTATTGGCCATCGGCTATTTGCTATTCGTGCAATACACTTCCTTTCTTCAAATCGCCAATAGAAAATAGTCAATAACCAATAGAAAATCAGTCTTGCCGGACTGCTGATCGACTTTAGCGGGACCTAGGCAATTTCGTCTCAATTATCTTCCCGTTCTACCTCTCGCTGCTCCTCGACTCTCTTGATTGCTGGCTCCTGAATTCGAGCTTCCCGATTCAGATCTTGAAACAGATTCCCGTGAAGAGGATCCCTGATAGCTAGGTGGGGGTCCCACGGGTCTTACTGCTGGGCCGTTGTACGACGGGGGCGGTCCAGTTGGCTGGCTCATAGCCGGCGGCGAAGATGGAGGTGTGTAAGGATTGTACCGAGTCGACGGGGCCTCCCGTTGAATGGGTTGTGACGAGTAACGATCCGTTCTGCCTGAGTCCGTTCGCCCGCGGTACGCTTCGTACACTCGCTCGCGAGCAGAGACACGATCAGCTGAGTTCGGGGAAACACCGCCTGTAGAATCGAGGGATGGATGAGGCACGGGTGGCGTGGGACGCGCCCACGCGGACGGGGACTGTCGCTGTCCAGGTGGTCGGGTGGAGCTTGGTTCCGGAGTATCCAGCCGATAGATACGCTGGCGTTGCTCGGATCGTGCTGAGCTGCTGTCGTTATTCCAGTTGTCGTACGACCGCGTTGGCGCTGTTTGGCCCGAGGCTGAGATGCTGGGAATCGTCCGTATGCGGGCACCCGTCGTGCCAGAAGCGCCATTCGTAAATCCAGACGCAGCACCGGCGTCCACACGGCTTCGTTCCTGGCGCATTCGTTCCAGCTCCGCCGACGGATTCTGCGAGCTTGAATTCCTTCCGACATTGATGATTCGTTCCCTCATGTTGCGCCGAGCTTCAAGATCTTCGTTCGTGAAGACACGGGGTGTAGGGTTGCCGGCCACCGGCATCCGGCTGGCCGGAGTCGGCGTGATGTGCGGCTGCCCGGCGATAATCCTTCCATCAGTATGAAGGTTACGCGGAGAATGAAATCCGCGTGAGGGTGTTCCGTTGACAAAACTGTCGTGGGGAAGATAAGTCACGGCACCGTGATACCCAAAGTTTTTTGACACGAAGACGTTCGCGCCGCCGTGACCGTAGCCATACCACGGTTCGTGCGGAGCTAGTGGAACCCACCCTACCCACTGCGTTCCTTCGACCCAATTGACCGCCCCAGGGCACCACGAAACGTATCGAGGTCCCGGTACCCAGCTCCAACCATGGCCGTTCACATTTGCCCAGCGTCCATAGTGGTAAGGAATCCAGCCCCACGGTTCATAGGATACCCAAGTCCAGCCGAACGAGGAATACCAACACCATCGTCCGGAGCGAAATGGGACCCAGTCCTCTTCAACTGACGCCGGCCTCCAGATCCTTCCGTAAGTCGGAACGTCATACCACGATCCGTAATTGTACAAATCGGCCGTAGTCCAGCCCTGGTCCCCGTTGTGAAACTGCTCCTGTGTAATCTTGGTCAGGTAGTCCTGCCGCTCCTCGTTCCAGCGATCCCAGTCGTCCTTGACGTAATTTGTTTCCAGATAGTAACGGTCCGCGTCCTGGCTCAGAAAACGAGCGACCTCGCCCTTGCGCACAAAAAGCCGTGTGGCAAGACTTGAAACCTCCACCTTGCCGTTAAATACGACCAACCGGCTCGAGCCGTCGGTCTCAACGTCAACCCGGAACGAGGCGGCATCATTCAGCCAGTTTGAAAACAGCGGCGTTTGGATCGTGAAGGCTGGCTCAGGTTGCACCTCGAAGCTGGCGAGCCCTTGGACTAACCGCACTTCAACCCCATCCCGACTGTTGATGTCAGCGAGACGGGCAAACTCGATGATCGTGTTCTCCGAAAGACGCACAAAACTGCCGTTCTCAAACTCAACCTCCGCTCTGCCACCTCGGCCAACCCAGATCTTGTCTCCTTCAAGGATGGGGGTATTGATACTCAAATCAACCCAGCGGTCGAGGTCAGGGCGTTGATAGGTAACGTCGCCTTCCAGCAGGCTGACGCGGAGCAACCTGGCAGACGGAGCTTCAGCAGCCAGAAACAGGGCTGGCGCGACAGCAAGAGAAGCGAGCAAAAGGAGAAGCAGTTTGGCGCGCATGACAACCTCCCCGGTGAACCGCTTGAGGTTACTTGGTAATCAAGATGGTAGAGGATTTGGAAGGGTTGTCAAGGAAAGCAAAGACTCTAAGGAAAAAGGAGAGGGTCAATTTGAGAAAGTCTTCATTTTTTCGATCCGAACCAGCAGTTTTTTGGCTTCCTTCCTTGCCAGATTCATAAGGGTCTGGTCTGCGTAGATCTTTTCGAGAACAGGTGCAAACCGTTCCGGAGCGACGACACGCTTCGCATTCAAGCTGCTATCCAACTCATCTAGTTTCTTAGGGATACCGAGACGGTCGTACTTTAGGGCCAGGTCCATTTCGAACAGTGCTCTTTCCTGCTGACAAAGGTTTTCGAAGAAGGTTGTGATCTCCTGTAGCGCGCGATCTTCCGTGTAGTTGTAGGCCACTTCCCGCTGCTTGGACCCGGTGCCGAAGCGGACTGTCTTCAACCCCATGTCTGCCACCTTCCGCTGACTCACGAAATCCCTGGATTCATTCAAAAAGTCTGCCTTCTCGAAAAGGGCTCTTAGCGTCTGCATCGCAGAGGCTCTCAGCGTAACCTGTGACCTGATTTCGTCCTCGTTGCGCTTGTTGAAGTAAAACTGGCCATTGCCGTTGCCATCCAACTCGACACCGTAGGATTCAAGTAATCCCCGGGAGTTATCTTTCTTCCAGAAGAAATGGGACCCTGAATCTGTCTGAGCATGGGTCGGCGCAGCCAGGGTGCAAGCGAAAACGAAAGCGGCTACGGCCTGGATCAGATGCTTTCTTAACATGGATCTCCGCCGAGTCGGGTCGTCATCGACGCCGATGCAGCTTTCTGCATCCTCGTCTGCGTAGCCGAAGTATGGATGTGGCAGATCGCGACTGCAAGCGCGTCGGAAGCATCCAGGGGCTGAGGGGGGGCAGCAAGGCGAAGTAGCTTCTCAACCATCATTTGGACCTGGCTCTTTTCAGCCCAACCGTATCCGGTTACCGCGCTCTTGATCGCCAAGGGACTGTATTCGACAATCGGTATGCCAGCCCGCGCAGCCGTCAGAATCACTGCACCCTTGACCTGCCCCAATTTTAGGACACTTTTGAAGTTGGAAAGGTAAAACTGATCCTCCACGGCCAAGATCTCCGGACCATAGGTGCTGATCAGCTGGTCAATCTCGCGATGGATGTCGAGGAGCTTTTCGCTAAATAGCTTCTTAGGCTGCAGTCGAATCGCACCCGAAACTACCAGATGGTGGCGCTGCTGGTCACTATCGATGATGCCGAAACCAGTAACTTGTGATCCGCAGTCGATGCCTAGAACTCGCATGGAGACAACCCGGAAACAAACCACAAAGACGCGGAGAGCGCGAAGCAGAATAGGCTACCAAGACAAGCCACAAAGGGAATTGGCTTCGAAGAAATAGCTCTCGTCACGCGGTTAGGAAAATAGATACAAGGATGTTGCCGCCATCGTCATCCCCAATTGGTATCGGCTCAACTAATCTTCTTCGCGTCTTCGCGGTTTCCTTCTATCCCTCCGTGTTCTCAGCCAAGAAACAAAAAAGCCGCCCCAAGGAACCTCGTTTGTGAGCGGCTAAGTGGGAGCCAGACGTTAGGAAGCAGCGGCTTCCATTTCGGCCTCATCGATGTCAAAGTTTGCGAAGACCTTCTGAACATCCTCGTGCTCCTCCAAGGCCTCCATCAAGCGGATCATCTGCTGCGCCGCTTTTCCTTCCAGTTTGACGGTCGTCATCGGAATCATCGACAGTTCGGCGGACAAGGGCTCGATTTGATTCGACTTGAGAGCGCTCACGACTCCATCGAAATCCTTGGGAGCAGTATAGACCTCGAATGCGTCGCCTTCACCCTGCATATCTTCTGCACCGGCTTCGAGGGCCACTGCCATGAGTGAGTCTTCGCTCACCTTTGATTTTTCGACAACGATCAGACCCTTCCTGCTGAACAGGTGGGCCACAGAACCTGTCTGACCCATGTTGCCACCGTGTTTGCCGAAGACATGCCGAATTTCCGAAACGGTACGGTTCTTGTTGTCAGTGACCGCCTCGACGACGACTGCGACCCCACTGGGGCCAAAACCTTCGTAGGTTGCATCTTCGTAACTCTGTCCAGGAAGTTCGCCTGTTCCCTTTTGAATCGCCCGCTTGATGTTGTCGGCAGGCATGTTGACGCTTTTGGCTTTGTCGATGATGGTTCTCAGCCTGGGATTGCCGTCGGGATCACCGCCTCCGATGCGGGCAGCCACCGTGATTTCTTTAATAATGCTCGTAAAAATCTTGCCGCGCTTGGCATCGGCGGCGCCCTTCTTATGTTTGATACTATGCCACTTTGAATGTCCCGACATGCGTCCATCTCCTTGACTGATTAGGCGGGAACAGTAGCAAAAAAGCTGCATGAAGTAAAGGCAGGCAGCGGCGAAGAGGACAGCCCACCGCGCCTGTGATGAGGCTTCCGACGTTGGTTTGTAGAGACTCCTCTCCTGTCCATGCCGCGATTGTAGGATCGCCTAATCAGGAGAAGTCGATCCGGTTGACGGACTACCTAAGGAGCGGCCCAGCTTCGCAAAAAACCTGCGTGTGAATCTGAAACAGGTGTAGAGCAGAATCACACAGATTCCGAGCACGATGATCAACACAATGCCAGCGAGAATGGGATGACTGGCGGCTGTGCCTAACAGAAAGACCGTCGCCACGTCTTCGAGTGTGCTCAGTAGAACGTTTGAAAATGGTTCGGGCGAGGCATTTGCAGCCAGGCGTGCAGTCGCCTTGGCACTGTGAGTCGTCAGGGCCAAACTGCCACCAATCAGCCCAGCGGCCAGACGCAGCGACGGGTCAACATCGGCTACAGCCGCCGCCATCAAGACCGCGCCAGCTGGAATTCGGATGAAGGTGTGGACGGCGTCCCACGCACTGTCCAGATAAGGCACCTTGTCAGCGATGAACTCGATCACGAAGAGAACGGCAGCCAACGCCAGCACCCAGGTGTGACTCAGGGGGCCCCATTGTGCTGGCAGCTGCAGCCAGCCGAAGCGTTGCATCAAACCGAGGGTGAGCACGGTGGCGTAGAGGTTCAGTCCCGAAGTTGAAGAGGCGACTGCTGCCAAGCCCAGAGATGACCAATCCATAGATTCCTCTCAATCGTCTTCGTTGCCAAACTTGTTCTAAAATGAATCGATGACGCACTGCAATTGCACTGGAGATGCATTCCGACTCTTCCGATTTCCTGGTTCGATGATATTGTACCGCCGCTCCTCCAGTGCTGGGTGTTGAATTGGTGACATCGTTTCACCAGGCGAAGAAAGAAAACTCAAACAGTGAAACTCATCAGTTGGAACGTGAATGGCGTTCGCGCAGTTCAAAAAAAAGGATTTCAGGAGTGGTTTCGCGGTCATGGAGCCGATGTAGTCTGTCTGCAAGAGACCAAGGCTCATAAGGAACAGTTGGACGAAACGGTAACGCATCTACCGGGTTATGAGAGCTATTGGTGCTCTGGCGAGAAGAAGGGCTATAGCGGAGTCGCAACTTATGTGCGCCAAAAGCCGCTGGCGACGAAGTATGGCTTTGGAGTGCCTGAATTTGACCGTGAAGGCCGGGTCCTCATCACGACTTTCACGGAATTTGATCTCTACAACATCTATTTTCCAAACGGCAAAAGAGACCAGCTGAGGCTGGACTACAAACTCGGGTTCTACGAAGCCATTTTGGATCATTGGCAGCAGGAGCGAAAGAAGGGGAAATCTCTCGTCATTTGTGGTGACTACAACACCGCACACCATGAGATCGATTTGGCGCGACCCAAAGACAATGAGAAAATTTCCGGGTTCCTGAAAATTGAGCGGGACTGGATGGACAAGATCGTAGAGTTGGGCTACGTCGACAGCTTTCGCATCTTCAACCAGCAGCCGGGTCATTACTCCTGGTGGGACCAATTGACTCGCGCTAGAGAACGCAACACTGGATGGCGCATTGACTATTTCTTTGTTACCGAGGAACTAAGAAAGCGAGTGACAAACGGCTGGATCTCTCCTGAAGTGATGGGTTCAGACCATTGCCCGGTAGGACTGGAAATCTGCTACTGAGGATTGCAGATTATCGTGACACTTCTGCGAGCTGGTCTGATATAGCGACAGTCGCGGACATTGGCTCCCGTCGCCCCAGCGCGGGAGAGACTTGTATGCTGAACGTCGGATCATCCATGGAAGCCTTGGTCGTACAATGGCCAGCAATGGCTTTGAGAGCTTTTGCAGAAGGAGGCTTCCATGGAATCAGCTCAGATGCTTCAACCAGTGTTTGTACCTCGAGAGTTTGAAGTCTTCGCAGGTCTGGATGTCGACAAGACTCGGATTGCCGTCACCTTCACCGACCATAACCGCTTGTTAAAGTCATTGCAAATGCCCTACAGTTCCCAACACCTACTCAATTACACGCGCAAGCATTTTGCGGATCGCCGAGTTGCTTTTGTCTATGAAGCCGGACCCACCGGGTTCGGACTGCACGATGACCTGCTGGCGGCAGGGCATCGCTGCTTGGTAGTAGCGCCATCGATGGTACCTAGAGCTCCGGGACAACGCGTGAAGACGAATCGAATCGACAGCCGAAAGCTCTCCGAAGGGCTGCGCGGAGGACAGCTGAACAGTATCCATGTTCCCTCGCTCGCCTATCGTCACCTAAGACATCTGGTTCAATTACGCGACAGCCACGTCCGGCAGATGATGGCCGCCAAATATCGGATCAAGGCCCTGTTGCTCTATGAGGGCATCCCGTTTCCCGAAGCTCCGGCTTCGAACCAATGGTCGGCTCGAGTGCTGCAAGAGCTGGGCACCTTGCCCTGTACCTCCACCGTTGGCTTCAAGTTGAACAGTCTGGTCGCCCAGTCTGTACTTCCATAAGCTGGAGGCGGCCGCGACGCAAAAACAAATCCGCCGGTTTTGTCAGCAAGATCCCGAGTTGTCCCGGTCGATTCGCTACTTGACGACGATTCCGGGAATCGGCTGGATCGTGGCCAGTCATCTGGTGGCCCGACTGGGCGATTGGCGACTGATCCGCAACGTTCGACAGATCGCCTCCTTTCTGGGATTGGTCAGCGGGGAGCATTCCACCGGAGATCAAGTGCAACGTGGATCGATCACCCGTACCGGCGACGTTCGCTTGCGCAACAAGCTGGTCGAAACAGCCTGGACCGCAGTTCGCAAGGACCCCGAGTGGGAGCAATTCTACCGCCGGATCTACCAACGCCATCCTCGACCCATCGCTGCTCGCAAAGCGATTGTCGCCGTGGCTCGCAAGCTGACGACCCGGATCTATTCGGTTTTGAAACAACAGCGGCCTTTCCGCCTCAAGACGGTAATTGCCCAAGCTCCTTTGACCCCAGAGGAGACAGCCTGCCCCAGGGGACGCCTCGACCAGCCCCAGAACGAAGGAACCCACGGTTCCTGAAGATTCGCTTCTGAGACAGAGAACCCGGGGCATTCTGTTTTCGCCCTAGACAGGGCCGCATCTCAAATAAGTGTGACGGACGTTCTATGCCGTGCCACGAATAGCAGTCAGTCTCTCTTGCGGTCAAAGAAGAACCACAGGAGGAAAGAAAAAGACCCGACTTCCCGGTACACCTTGACATTCACATAGCAGGGGCTGGGGGTGAGGGGGATACCTCTCTGCCGGTCCAACTCCCAAGACCTGCCTCTGAATGAGCGTCGCGAAATACTCCCGAGAACATCCAGCCGCGTTCGCCACCTCACCCCGTGAAGGCTTCTCAAGCTTTCCTCTCCCGTGCTGGGCGAGGGGGACCGAGGGCTGTCGTCGCAATATCTTGGAATCCCCAATAGTTCACTCGCGCGCAAGTTCCTTCTCCAACAACTCACAAATGATATGTACCACCGCCAGATGAGACTCCTGAATCCGTGGTGTGTTGTCCGAAGGTACTCGGATGCAGATGTCGCACAGAGCGGGAAATTCCCCTGCTGCATTGCCAGTAAATCCGATGGTTGT
>Ga0111539_10013391_pt1 | contig 10254 bp, 4 predicted proteins | sample RhiMethybrSRZTD1_FD_79667 | JGI IMG/M metagenome (GOLD analysis project Ga0111539, IMG submission 79667) | Populus rhizosphere microbial communities from Tennessee, USA - Rhizosphere MetaG P. TD hybrid SRZTD1 (version 2) (version 2) | ecosystem: Host-associated > Plants > Roots > Rhizosphere >... | reverse complement strand
TTTCGGCGCTTACTCGAACGTGTCTTCGTCCACGACTTCGTCTGCCGCGGACACCACGCCGCCTACTGCGCCAACTGGGCTGTCCGCGACGGCGGCCGGCGCGAGCCAGATCGACCTGGCGTGGACAGCCGCGACCGACAACGTCGGTGTGACCGGGTATCGACTCGAGCGCTGCCAAGGTGCCACTTGCAGCGCCTTTGCCGAGATCGCCGCTCCAACCGGCACATCCTTCAACGACACCGGCCGCGCCGCAGGAACCACCTACCGCTATCGAGCTCGTGCGGTCGACGCGGCCGGCACTTTCGGCGGTTACTCGAACGTATCTTCGGCCACGACTTCGTCTGCCGGGGACACGACGCCGCCTACTGCGCCAACGGGGCTGTCCGCGACGGCGGCCGGCGCGAGCCAGATCAACCTGGCGTGGACCGCCGCGACCGACAACGTCGGTGTGACCGGGTATCGAGTCGAGCGCTGCGAAGGTGCCGCCTGCAGCGCCTTCGCTCAGATCGCCTCCCCATCCGGCACGTCCTTTAACGACACCGGCCGCGCCGCGGGAACCACCTACCGCTATCGAGCTCGTGCGGTCGACGCGGCCGGCAATCTCGGCGGTTACTCGAATATCCCTGGTGCGACGACCGCCTCGGGTACGGCAACGCCGAGCAGCATCGCGTTCGTGCAAGGCAACTATGCGACTCCCCAATCCCCGACCGCGACGGTTGCTGTGAGATACACCGCTGCACAGAGCAGTGGGGATCTCAACGTCATCATCGTCGGCTGGAACGATACGAAAGCGGTGGTGACTTCCATCACCGACACGTTCGGCAATGCCTACGCAGTCGCTGCGGCACCGATTACGCGAGCGGGCAACGTATCCCAAGTCATCTACTACGCAAAGAACATTGTCGCCGCGCCCGCGAACGGCAACACAGTAACGGTCCGGTTCAGCGCGCCCGCAAAGTACGCCGACGTCCGCATTCTGAGTTACAGCGGCCTTGATCGCACGAGTCCCTTGGACGTGGCAATGGGCGCTCAAGGCAACAACAGCAGCAGTGACAGCGGAGTCCTAACGACTTCGAGCAGCAATGAGCTGCTGGTGGCAGGCAACACGGTCTGGTCAACGACCGCGGGGCCGGGTGCCGGCTTTGTAAGCCGCTTCATCACGAGTCCGGACGGCGACATCGCCGAAGACCGAGTCGTCACCAGCGTTGGCAGCTATCGCGCGACCGCGCCACTCTCCGGCTCGGGGCCGTGGGTCATGCAAGTGGTGGCGTTCAAGGCGGCGACCAACTAACAACGTCACGCTGCAAGACCTTCGCATCGAAACTTGATCTGAAGTCTCTAGTTGCTCGCGCGCATGCGCGCGAGCTGCCCAACTCGCGTGGTACATTGCCGTCCGCGGCGGGTCCTTTCGGGCGCATGCCTTCCCCGCTCGCATAGCTTCCCAATGCGACCATGGCCACGGACCGGCAGTCCGAGTCGCGCCTATCTCCGTCACATCCTGACTTCGGAGGCACGGCCATGCCCGCGTCGCTACCTGTCGGACTGAACCCACGGTCCTCGATTGCCGCAACGAACCTCATTGCGCGCGCGTTGTTGAGCGCGCTCGCGTTTGCGTTCCTCGTCACGACGGGTTCGGCATGGAGTCAGACTCCAACTCTCGTTCAGCACTACTACAGCGGATCGAACGCGCCGCCGCGTGGCCTCAACGCACCGAATTACACGTTTCGGCTGCCCAACAAAACACTCGCCGGGAACGCCCTCGTCATGTTCCTGGACTATCCGCACGGCAGCCTCGTCTCCTCGATAGAGGACAATCAGGGCAATATTTGGCCCATAAGCGCGGCTGCGACGGCTGATGGAGGTGTCGGCAGCCCGGTTACTGCGGTCTACGTGCTTCCGAACGCAGCAGCGGGCACCCGCGAGATCAAAGTTACGTTCAACACGTCAGTGTCCGGCATTCACGCGGCGTTCCTCGAGTACTACAACGTCGACACCAGCGCTGCCGTCGGCAGCACGGCAGCGCGTGGCAATGCGCTGGCTCCAACCATTACATCTGGAGCACTCCTGCCATCCGCCGCTGCAAGCGGGAACCTCGTCCTGAACTACGCGATGGATAACGAGGGCCAAATTGGCAGTCAGAGCTCAGTTGCCGTTACTGCATGGTCGGCTGGCAATGGCTGGGAGATGCTCGGCGGGGACATCAACAACTCGCACGACACGTCGAGCTTTGCGCTGCAAGCACGCATTGCCGACGGCACGAACTTCAGCCCAACGATGACTGCGACGCAATCACGAGCAGACGGCTTCAACTCGATTGCCGTCGAGCTCAGGGCCGCGAATGCGGGTACGGCTCCCGCGGCCGGCATCCGTATCATCAAGCAGCAGTTCTACGTCCACACCGCACTGGCGGTTCCGGGTACATGGAGAGAGTTCTTCCCCGCTCAGGGCAACCTGCTCGCGGCGATCAACATCTATCACGGGTCGACCACCTCGCCGATCAGCGACAGCAACGGAAACCAATGGACGCAAGCTCACACCGATTCGGGTGTGCCGGCGATGCAGTACGCGCAGAACGCCGTGACCAGCCCCGCGCTCGCTGTGACGATTCCGCTAACGTCCGCCAACTCGAACACCACGATCGTGTTGTTCGATATTGCGGGAGCCGCGTCTTCCGGCGTGCTGGCACAGGGGCTCACGGTAGGCTCCAGGAGTGCAAATGGAGCGTCGACGGTCACCAATGCTCCCTCGATCACTCCGCGAAACCCGGACGGCCTTATCATCGTGGCGACTGCCTTCGGGCAAGGGCCGGCCACGGGCTTCACAGCCGGCTCGCCGCCGTCCGCGCTCTTCATGCCGGTGACGTATCCCGGCGAGACCGATCTCGACACCTTCGATAACGCCGACGGGTACGCTCACAGCTACTACGGCACCGATCTCTCTACGCAAAACTACAACTGGGCGCTGGTACCGCAGGCCAACAATTCCTTCGAGTCCGCAGCCGTCGAGTTCAAAGCGGCCACTGGCGCCTCTGCGACGGCGCCGTCGGGCTTCACCGCGACGGCTACGAGCACCACACAGATCGATCTCGCGTGGACGGCGCCACAAAACGTAGCGGTGACCGGTTACCTGGTCGAACGCTGCTTGGGAAGCAGTTGCACCAACTTCGCAGAGGCGGCTGCTGTGACGCCGACCACGTACAGCGACACGGGTCTCCCGGCGAGCACCACCTACCGGTATCGGGTCCGGGCCTCTCTGAGCGACGGCACCACGACCGGCTATTCGAACATTGCGACGGCTACGACCCTCACACCCTTGGACGTTACCCCACCGTCCGCGCCGAACCTGTCGGCCACCGAGGTGAGCGCGAGCCGAATCGATCTTACGTGGACCGCCGCAACCGACGACGTCGCAGTGGCGGGCTATCGAGTCGAGCGCTGCCAAGGCGTGGACTGCAGCGCGCTTGCTCAGATTGCAACGCCGCCCGGCACGAGCTTCAGCGACATCGGGCTCGCGGGTGAAACGAGCTACAGCTATCGCGTTCGCGCAATCGACGGGGCCGGCAATCTCGGTGACTACTCGAATGTTGCGTCGGCGACGACTCCGAAGGCCCCGGATACCACGCCGCCTTCTGCGCCGACCGGGCTGTCCGCGACGGCGTCCGGCACGAGCCAGATCAACCTGGCGTGGATCGCCGCGACCGACAACGTCGGTGTGACAGCGCATCGGCTCGAGCGCTGCCAAGGTAACAACTGCAGCGCCTTTGCTGAGATTGCCGCGCCATCCGGCACGTCCTTCAACGACACGGGCCTCGCCGCGGGAACCACTTACCGCTATCGAGCTCGTGCGGTCGACGCGGCCGGCAATCTCGGGGGTTACTCGAACGTGTCTTCGGCTGCGACGTCCGCCCGGGATACGACGCCGCCTTCTGCGCCAACCGGACTGTCCGCGACGGCGGCCGGCACGAGCCAGATCAATCTGGCGTGGACCGCCGCGACCGACAACGTCGGTGTGACCGGGCATCGACTCGAGCGCTGCCAAGGTGCGACCTGCACCACCTTTGCTCAGATTGCCGCGCCATCCGGCACGTCCTTCAACGATACCGGCCTCGCCGCGGGAACCAGCTACCGCTATCGAGCTCGTGCGGTCGACGCGGCCGGCAATCTCGGCGGCTACTCGAATATATCTTCGGCCACGACGGCGGACACGGCGCCGCCTTCTGCGCCAACCGGGCTGTCCGCGACGGCGGCCGGCGCGAGCCAGATCAATCTGGCGTGGACCGCCGCGACCGACGACGTCGCAGTGACCGGCTATCGAGTCGAGCGCTGCCAAGGCGTCGACTGCAGCGCGTTTGCTCAGATCGCAACGCCGTCCGGCACGAGCTTCAGCAACACCGGTCTCGCGGGTGAAACGAGCTACAGCTATCGCATTCGCGCAGTCGACGCGGCCGGCAATCTCGGTGACTACTCGAATGTTGCGTCAGCGACGACTCCGACGGCCCCGGACACCACGCCGCCTTCTGCGCCAACCGGGCTGTCCGCGACCGCGGCTGGCACGAGCCAGATCAATCTGGCGTGGATCGCCGCGACCGACAACGTCGGTGTGACCGGGTATCGACTCGAGCGCTGCGAAGGTGCCGCCTGCACGGCCTTTTCGCAAATCGCCGCTCTATCCGGCACGTCCTTCAACGACACCGGCCGCACTGCGGGAACCGGCTACCGCTATCGAGCTCGTGCCGTCGATGCGGCCGGCAACGTCGGCGGTTACTCGAACATCGCCGGCGCGACCACCACCGGTACGGCACCGCCGAGCAACATCGCGTTCGTGCAAGGCAACTATGCGACTCCGCAATCTCCGACCGCGACGGTGTCTGTGAGGTACAACGCTGCGCAGAGCAGTGGGGATCTCAACGTCATCATCGTCGGCTGGAACGATACGAAAGCAGTGGTGACTTCCATCACCGACTCGTTCGGCAATGCCTACGCGATCGCTGCGGCACCGATTACTCGAGCCGGCAACGTGTCCCAGGTCATCTATTACGCAAAGAACATTGCCGCCGCGCCCGCGACCGGCAACACAGTAACCGTGCGGTTCAGCGAGCCCGCAAAGTTCGCCGACGTCCGCATTCTCAGTTACAGCGGGCTTGATCGCACGAGTCCGCTGGACGTGGCAGTGGGCGCTCAGGGCAACAGCAGCAGCAGTGACAGTGGGGTCCTTACGACCTCGAGCGGCAATCAGCTGCTGGTGGCGGGCAACACGGTCTGGTCATCGACCACGGGACCAGGTGCCGGATTTGTAAGCCGCTTCATCACGAGTCCGGACGGCGACATCGCCGAAGACCGAGTCGTCACCAGCACCGGTAGCTATCGCGCGACCGCGCCGCTCTCCGGCTCGGGACCGTGGGTCATGCAAATGGTGACGTTCAAGGCGGCGAGCCCCTGAAGCGCAACTCCGTAAGGGGAACCCAGCGACGGCGCGTGCGCGCGCTGTCGCTGCGTCGATAAACAGAGCTCTGCGCGTTAGTGCGACGAGCCGCTTTTTGCGCCCCGCCGCGCTGCCTCGATCGTAGCGACGTCGATCTTCTTCATCGGCATCATCGCTTCGAAGGCCCGCTTTGCCTCATCGCCACCGGCGGCAAGCGCCTCGCTCAGCACGCGCGGAGTGATCTGCCAGGAGAGGCCCCAACGATCCTTGCACCAGCCGCACTGACTCTCTTCGCCGCCGTTGTCGACGATCGCGTTCCAATAGCGGTCGGTCTCTTCCTGATTGTCCGTCGCGACTTGGAAGGAGAACGCCTCGTTGTGTCTGAACACAGGTCCGCCGTTGAGACCGAGACAGGCAACACCGAGGACGGTGAAGTCCACCGTCAACACATCGCCTTCCTTGCCGCCCGGGTAGTCGGCGGGCGCCTTGTGAATGGCTCTCACTTTGCTGTCGGGAAAAGTGGCGGCGTAGAACCGCGCGGCTTCCTGAGCGTCGTTGTCGAACCAGAGGCAAATGGTGTTCTTCGACTGCATGGTCGTGCTCTCCTTCTGTCGCATCGTGGGACAGCGTTGGACGCTGCGTGATGCAGGTTTTGGGCCAGAGCTTTACTCGACGCGCAGCGCTTTGAGCGGCTCCGCGCTGGCGGCATGCCGCGCGGGGATGACGCAGGCCAGCATCGCGATCGCGGTCAGCAACAACACGACGATGGTGATCGTCAAGGGATCCGTGGGCGTGACGTCATAGAGCTGGCTCGCGATGAGCCGTGTCAATCCAAACGCTGCGGCGAGGCCGATCAGTATGCCGACCACCGTGACGATCAGGCCTTCACGGACGACGAGCAGCACGATGTCGCGCCGTCCGGCACCCATCGCGGTGCGGATGCTGAATTCGTGGGCGCGCTGCTCCACGGCGTAGGCGATGACACCGTAAATACCGACGGTCGCGAGAAAGACGGCAAGCCCGCCGAAGAGACCGAGCAGTCGCAACCAGAAGCGGTCGTTCGCCGCCGAGTCGAAGAGCCGCTCGCGCATCGGAATCACTTTGTCGACGGCCACCGACGAGTCCACGTCCGTGACGATCTGGCGCACGGCCCGCGTCACGGCCGCCGCCTCGGCCACCTCTGTCCGTATCGCGAAGTCCACGCGCGCATGAACATAGAAGGGACCCGTTCCGGCGTAATCCGTTAGATGCTGCTGGTAGGGAACGTAGATCATCGGCCTCGGGTCGTCGCGCAGGCGCATCCGCGTATCGGCAACCACTCCGACGATCTCGCGCGGACGATCGTCGGCCAGATCCGGGTTTCCACGGTTGATGCGAGCCTCGATGATCTGGCCCAGCGCATCGCCATCGCCGAAGTACTGCCGGGCCAAAGTTTCGTTGATGACGGCGACGCCGGCAGCGTTTTCGCCGTCCGCGTCAGTGAGCGTGCGTCCGCGCTTCAGGCCGATCCCCATCGTCTCGAAGAAATTCGCGCTCACCTCGTAAAACTGCGCGTTGCGGAACTCGTCGCTCGGATCGCCCGCTTGTCCGACGACGCGGAACGGCACGGTGATCGACTGCCTCGGAGGCAGCCCGCTCGTCAGACCGACCGACCGCACGCCGGGCACGTTCTTCACGCGCTCCATGACCTCACGGTAGAACTCCGCGACCTGCGGCGTGACGCTGAAGTGCGCGGCGTTGCGCCGTGTGCGATACCGCGAGAGTCCCGAGAGATTAATTTCCATCGTGACCAGCTGGTCCGGCGTGAACCCCATGTCGACGCGCATCACGCGCGCGTAGCTGTTGATCATGAGACCCGCGCCGATCAAGAGGACCAACGCCATCGCAACTTCGATGACCACCAGCGCGCGGCGAATTCCTTGGCGGATGCCGCTCGCACCTCCGCGCGCCGACTGTTTCAGCGCATCCTGCAAGTCGGGGCGAGAGATGCGCAGAGCCGGGAACAGTCCCGCCAGGATCCCCGTCGCCACGGACACGCCGAACGTGAATAGCAGGACCGCCGGTCGAATCGTGATGTCTTCCGACGGAGGATAGAACCCGGGCGCAAGCGTCACGAACACCCAAATCCCGATGTAGGCCACGGCAATTCCGAGCACGCCGCCGATCAGCGCGAGCAGCACGTTCTCGGTCAGGAGCTGGCGAATGAGCCGCCAGCGGCCGGCTCCGAGCGCAACGCGCGTCGCCATCTCGGACTGGCGCGTCACGCTTCGACTCAGCTGAAGGTTCGCGACATTCACCGCGGCGATCAGCAGCACGAACCCGACCGCACCGAGCAGCAGGTACAGCGTCTGCTTGTACTCGGCGGTGACGATGTCGTGCAGCGGCTCGAGGCGAATTCGCCAGTCCGCGGCGTCGGCGCCATTCGGCCCGGTGGCCTCGACGCTCGTGGCGATCGTCGTGAGCTCCGCCTCGGCTCGCGCGATGTCGACGCCGGAGGACAAACGCGCCAATGTCTGCGCTCGCGCGCCCGGAAACCGTCCGACGTTGAACGCGAACCATCCTTTGACGTCGGCCATCGACGGATCGACCCAGAAGTCCGGCGGCATGACACCGATGATGGTTCTGCCCCAAGCCGCGTCCCATCCAGGGATCGTCTTGCCGACGACGTCGGGATCGCCGCCGAAGTACTCCTGCCAAACGCCATAGCTGATGACGAGGGTGGCGGCCGTATCCCCCTCGACCGTGACCTCGTCGCGCTCGAACCACCGTCCCACGATCGGTCGGACACCCAAAACGGACAGCGTGTCGAGGGCGATACCGCCGAGAGTGAGTCGCGTTGCGCCGGCCGGCCCGGTAACGGACACGTCGACGCCTCCCGTGATGCCGACGCCGACGTCGATCACTGCTTCCGCTCGCTCGCGCCAGGCCTCATGAACCTGAATCGTCGGCGGCCGGGTGCGCCCATCCCGCTGGTTCACTTCCTCGACGGAGACCAACTGCTCTGGGCTCGGGAACGGCAACGGCCGCAGGACGATCGAGTGCAGAACGCTGAAGATGGCGCTCGTGGCGCCAATGCCGAGGGCCAGAGTCAGCACCGCCGCGGCCGTGAACCCCGGGCTCTTCCGCAGCAGTTTCACTCCTCTGCGGAGATCGAAGCGGAAGTCTGCGAGCCACGTGCCCACTGCTGCCCTCCCAGGCGGGCTACCGCGGTGACCTTATCACCGCAAACGGGCGCGCGGAGCCTAGCGCAACCCTGCCGCCGCCAAAATCGTGGTCATCGCCATCCCGAGCTGACGCATGCTGACCTCCGGGTCGACGTCGAGCCATTCGTCCGGTGAATGCGCGCGATCGCCCACACCCGCGGCAATCGTGATGGCGGGAACGCCGAGACTCATCGGGATATTGGCGTCCGTACTCAACGTTCTGAGCTCCGGCTCGAAGCCGTGGGCAATCACGGCCTCCCAAGCAAGCTGGGCCAGCTGGCGATCTCGAGCGCGATTGCCGGGCTGGCGTAGCCCGAGCAGAGGATCCTGGATGGAGCCCGCCGGACGATCGCCGATCACCTCTATCTCAACCTCGATCGCACCGTTCTTGGTCGAGCGCGCGTTGTTCTCGGCCTGAACCGCCGCGGCGGCGATCTCCCTCATGCGGCGCTCGAGCTCGGCGATTACGTCCGGCGTGACTGAACGTATGTCGACTTCCATCGACACGCTCTCCGCAATTGCGTTGACCGACGTCCCGCCAGCCACCACCCCGACGTTATCCGTGGTGAGCTCCGGCACAGGGATTCTCGAGAACGCCACGAGGAACTCACCCCCGGCATACATCGGATTGACGGTTCCGAAATCGAGCTGGCTGTGCCCACCGGGACCGCTGAAGGTAACGCGAAAGCGACGGCTGCCCATCGCAGTGGTTGTCACCTGCGCTGGATTGAAACCGTCGAGCGCGATGAATGTCTTGATCTTGTCCTTGAATGGACCTTCGAGGAATAGATGCTTCATCCCGCGCAGGTTACCGAGACCTTCCTCGCCGACGCTCGCGACGAACAGGATGTCGCTCTCGGTCTCGACTCTCGCGGTGTCCATAGCGCGAATCAACGCCAGCATGACCGCGAGGCCGCGCGTGTCGTCTGCAACGCCCGGCGCATGCAACTTGTTCCCGTCACGCTTGACCTTGACGTCGGTGCCCTCGGCAAACACCGTGTCGAGATGCGCGACCACCGCAAGCAGTGGACCGTCGCCGCGCCCCTTGCGGATGCCGAGGACGTTCCCCTCCGCGTCCATGTGGGCATCGGTCATAGCGAGTTGTCGCAGCATGTCGAGATAGGCATCGCCTTTCGCCTGCTCCTTGAGCGGCGGCGCGGGGATTTCTGTCAGCCGGATATTCTCTTCGACGAGCCGGTCGTGATCACGACGGAGGGCAGCGACGGCCTGCTTGTAGGTCGCACTATCCATCACACGCCGGATGGCAGCTTCAGGCGTGGACTCGCCCTGTGCAAATGCCGACCCCACGAACAGAAGTAGCGCTATTCCGGCAGCTCGCATCAACATCGACGCACCCCCCGTTTGGCCGAAGGGATACTACTCGGGAACGCCTGATGTAATCAGCTGCCGGCGACTGCCGCGCTGCTAAACTCGCGAGATGAAGCGAACGATCGGCAACACGGGTCCTGCCGTCGCGCCCATCGGCTTGGGCGGTATGCCGCTCTCGATCCAGAATCGGCCCAACGAGCACACGGCGCTCGCCGTCATCGAGGCGTTCGTCGCGGGCGGCGGCAACCACATCGATACGGCGAGCAGCTACTGCCTCGACGACAACGACTTCGGCCACAAC
>Ga0111539_10013388_pt1 | contig 10255 bp, 11 predicted proteins | sample RhiMethybrSRZTD1_FD_79667 | JGI IMG/M metagenome (GOLD analysis project Ga0111539, IMG submission 79667) | Populus rhizosphere microbial communities from Tennessee, USA - Rhizosphere MetaG P. TD hybrid SRZTD1 (version 2) (version 2) | ecosystem: Host-associated > Plants > Roots > Rhizosphere >... | reverse complement strand
CTTGAGGGTTTTCTCGACCTTCTCGGGTTCCGCCTGCTCCGGCACCTTGATGTCCCCGAGCTTCCGGCGGATCTCGTCGGGAACCGACTGCATCTGCTTCGACAGATCGCCGCGCAAGCTGTTCAGCAGTTCCTTCGGGAGAACGCCTTCGCCGGCGTTCAGCGCCGCGGTGGCGAGCGCCTGCAGCAGGACTTTCAGCAGCTCCGTCGTGGAGGCGCCGCCTTCGGCCGTCCCGATATTGTCCAGCTCGATCGGCGGCAGCGTCAGCGTCCGGGCATTCTCCGAAAGGAGATCCGAGCGGAACTTCACCGTCCCGCTTTCGATCTTCAACTTCCGGATGAGGAACTTCTTCCCCTCCTTCTGCTCCGCGGCGGGCTTGCCCGCCGAGAGATGCTCCAGCAGCGTCGACAGGTTGCTCTTCGTCCCCGTGAACTCCAGGGTCACTTCGGGCTTCACGATCCGGAGTTCATCGACGTAGACGGACGGGTCGAACAGGCCTTTGGGTCGGAGCGCGAGATCGAGCCGCTCGAACACGATCGCCTTCGGCTCCTTGAACCCGGCGGGGTTGTCCACCTCGAAGCGGTCCAGGGTCGCCTTGCCCGAGAATTTCACGGTGGCCGCCCCGAGCCGGGTGGGCACCTTGAGGGCGGACGTCGAGCCGTATTCGACCCCGCGGCGCACGATCGGATCGATGCAGAGGGCCAGAACGGCCACTCCGACGACGAACAGCACCAGCAGGATCCCGACAACCTTCAGTAATTTCTTCATGGCGCCCTCCAGAGGTGCTCCATGAGGGGTGATGCCGGCGGGAGGAGAACGTTACGGGGCTACCGGGGGACCGTCAAACGCACCGTGTTGGTCCGCAGCCGCTCGTCGGCATCCGGGATGAGATCGTGGGCCTGGTATTCGACGGTAACCTGATAGTCGCCCGGGGGAAGCGTCTTTGCCTCAAGGACGTACTCGAAGCGGGCGCATTCGCCGGGACGGAGCCAGACCGGCGACCGGACGCCGTCGGGCGATCTCCATGAGGAGCGACGGAACCCTCCCGAGCCGATGAATTTCCGGACGACGATCTTCGCTTCGGATCCCGTCGCGCGAACGTCCTGGTCCGGCATCTCGGCATCCCACGAGCCGATGCCCGGGAAGACCTGGTCCCTCGAGCCCACGTTCATGATCTCCAGCGTGAAACGGAAGGGCCCGGATCCGTACCACCGGTCGCTGCGCAGTTGGGCCGCGAATCCACAGACTCGGTGATGTCCTCCGAAGCGCCGGATCCGCGCGTCGGCGTCCAGGCTCCGAAGAACGCCGGTCAGCCTTGCCTGGATTTCAGGGTCGGCCGCGGCATCGGCGGCGTCCATCAGGAACGGCCGAAGGTCTTCCCCGCGCCGATAGAGTTCCGCGGCGGCCCGCTCGCGCACCACGATGGACTCGTGGGCGAGATCGCGCACCAGGTCGGCCGGATCGCTCCAGTCGAGGAGGAACGCGGCCAGGAGCGGAAGGACCGTTGCCATACGGTCCCTAGAAGGAACCCGCCGCCGCGGTTACGTCAGTTCTTCCGGTCGGGGAACCGGTACGAGGAGAGCGCGGGATTGGCACGGGTCAGCAGGCCGTTCCCGCCGCCCTGGAGGTGGTGATCGAAGAAGGCGACGCTATACTCCGCGATCAGCCGCGCGTTCGGCGCTTCCCGGACGGTGTCGGCCGTGCTTCGGCCCCGGCAGATCATGTTGAGCCAGGCCAGGTGGGTCTGGTTTTTCAGGACCAGCAGATACTTGGGCGACGCGAGCTTCTCGTACAGGGCCGGAAGCGAGGGCGTGATCCCCAGGTCGAGCGTGGCGCCCTGCATCATCACCGGGACCTCCACCCCGGCGAGATCGCCGCGGTCCAGGTAGGGAAGGATGTAGGGGGAGAGCAGGAGCGCCGCGCGGATCCGCCGGTCGCGCCACGAGGGCCACCCTCCGACCGTGCCCAGGACGGTGTGGCCGCCCATGGAATGGCCCATGGCGCCGATCGCGTCGCGGTTGATCCGCCCCTGCAGGAACGACTCCTCCTTCTGGTCCAGGGCGAGCAGATGATCGAGCAGCGCCGTGAGATCGTTCCGACGGTCGACGAAGGAGCGATCATCCCACTCCCCGGGCTTGTCGAACCGGGGCAGGGCCTCCTTCTCCCACCCGCCCTTCTCGGCGGTGGAGGCATCCCGGTGCAGCACGGCGGCGACGATGAACCCGGACCGCGCCATCTCCTCGATCAGGAACGCGGTGAACTCGGGATTGCTCCACAGCCCGTGGGAGAAGAGGACGACGGGGTGGACGCCGGGAGCGACGGGAGCATCCTGCGCCACGACGCCCTCCTGGCCGCCTGCATACGTGATCTTCCCGGCCGCGGCGGTCGTGGGATACCAGACCCGGATCGCGCGCGTGCGCCGCTCGCCGTCGGTGAACTCCGCCCTGCGGAACCCGGACTGGAAGGCGGGTCGGATGGGGCCGTCCTGCGCCGAGCTTTCGCCCGACCAGGAAAGCAGCAGGAGCAGGAGCACCACCGCCGCGAGAATCGCGGTCGTCGATCGGTCGTGGTTCGATCCGGCCATGGGTCTGCCCTCCGCGTCCCGTCGGAGGGCCGTACGGAGGGGGGAGGCAACCCTCCCCGGAAAAATTGAACGAAATCCCCGATCCGCAATCTAAAGGCCATGAGACCCGAGGTCGTCTACCGGGGAAGGCAGCTCCGGTCGAGCCTGCTGTGGCTCGCGCTGGCCCTCTTCCTGGGCGGCTCCCCGCTGGCCGTCTATGTCACGATGCCGGAGGCGAAGCCCGCCACGCTCGCTCTGGCGATCGTTCTCGGACTTCCCCTGTTCGCCCTGTCGCTGGTCGATCTGGGAAAGTCGACCGGCCTGATCCTGAACCGCGGCACCCGACAGTTGAAGTACGTCGAAGGATTTTTCGCCCGTCGGAACTCTCGGGTGTACTCTTTCGACGACGTCCGGGAAGTCCACCTCCTCCGCAGGACCTTCGCCGACAGGAAAGGAACGCCGGAGGCCGAGTGGTGCCTCCGGATCGACGTCGGTCCGAAGGAATCCATCGTCCTGGAAGAATGGTCCTATAAGGAGGCCGCCCGCCGCGCGCGGTCTCTCGCAGCGACCTTCGGAATCCAGCCGCGCATCAACGGCGAGCCGCTCTATATTGAGATGGAAGCGGTCCCTCGGCCTGGAACCCGTTCGAGTTCCTGGAAGACCGTCGCCCTGACCGCGCTGATCATGGCGCTGGCCATCCTCGCCGCCGCCTATCGCTCCCCCCGACGCTGAGGCCGCTAGGGGATCGTCAGGGGCACCTGCTGCGGTTTTCCTCCGCGCAAGACCGTCAGCGTCGCCGTCTGACCCGGCTGCTTCTTCTGGAACAGGTAAGCCAGCAGCTCCGCCTCGGTGGTCAGCTTCCGGTTGCCGTCCACGTCGATGATCACGTCCCCCTGCTTCAGCTTCTGGGCGCCCTGCGGGTTCTTCTCCTTCACCCAGTCGGGCGGGAACCGCTGGACCCGGATCGCCATCGCCGCGTCCGGCACGCCCATCGTCTTCTTCTCCTCGACCGGAACGACCTCGAGCGGCTCCGTCCCCAGCAGCTTGTGGCGCATCGACCAGCTGATCAGGCGCCAGGTGAAATCGTCCGCGTGGCGCCAGCCTGCGGCAAGAGCGAGCGTCGCCTCCTGCTTCTGACCGCTCCGGTCGAGTTCCATCTTCACTGCTCCGGGCTCCTTCGCCGTGTGGAGGACCCACTGGATGTCGGCGATGGAAATGATGGGCTGGCCCTCCATCCGCTTCACGACGTCGCCGGCCTTCAAGCCCGCCTTCTCGGCAGGCGAGCCGGGCGCCACGGAAACGACGCTCGCCCGCTCCTTCGGATCGAGCGAGAAGCCCAGCTTGTCGGGCATCGGGTACTGCCAGAGCACCTTGTCGGGCAACGGCTGCCGGGAGTTCCGCAGCGACCAGGGATCCGGCTGGATCGCATTGTGGCAGTGGATGCAGCCGCCGCGCGTCCCGTCGGCCGGCTTCGCGAACGGCTTGCCGCGCACCTCGGGAATGGACTCCGGCGTCGGGAAGGGCTGCTTCGGCCCCGCCTTCCCCGCCAGCTCCTTCTTGTTTCCCGGATAGGCGGCGTGCAGTTCCAGGGCGCCTTCGAGCGCCTTCCTCAGCCCCTCGATCGAGATGTCCTTCGAGGTGTTCTTGTGGTCCGAACGGCTCCCGTAGCGGCCGTAGAGGGTCTTGTCGGCGTTCATCAGGAACACGGCCCACGTCAGCTCGTAGTCGAACTGAAAGAGGGACAGGTCCATCCCCCAGCCCTGGATGATGCGGACGCAGACGAACTTCTCCAGGAGGTCCGCGAGTTCCTTGTCCTCACGACCGGCAACCTGCCGGTCCATCCCCTTGCAGGAGGTTCAAGGCACTCACCGGAAGACGATCATCATGGGCTTGCCGGTCTTCTTCGCCGCCGCCATGCCCGCGGGGAGGTCGTCGTAGATCCAGTCGCCCTTGACCTCGGTGTCCTTGAGCGCGACCCGGAGCTGCTCCTTCGCCGCGTCCTGGGCTCCGGCCGTCGAGAGACACGCCGCCGCCACGACGACGGTCGCCCACGTTCTGATATCCATTCGAGTGCCCTCCACCCGCAACGTGGCGGCGAAAAACGGAAAAGTACACGAGATGTCACAATTCGGCGCGGTAGACTCAATCCAGGAGTATGAGAATGCTGCTCGGCGCCCTTGTCCTGGTCGGCTGGCTCCAGGCGGGTCCCCAGGCCCCCGAGATCAAGCCGGACGACTTTGCGCGCCTGCAGGGCGCCATCCGGCCCCAGCCCGAGGAAAGTCCGTGGCGGGACATCGACTGGATGACCTCCATCCGCGGCGCCCGGCAGCGGGCGGCCGCCGAGGGCAAGCCGGTCCTCGTCTTCACCGCCGCCGACGGAAGCCCGCTCGCGCGGACCTGAGGGGCCTGCACCTCCAACAGGGCCCGGTGGTGCACCGGGTCACAGGTGGATCCGAAGTACGTGATGGCCCATTTCATCCCCGTCGCGCTCGACACGTATTTCCGCGGCGGCGGCGACGAGATGGAGTTCTGTCAGAAGATCAAGGCGGGCGGAAACCACATGGTGGTCGCGACCGCGGCCGGCACGGCCCTCGGCGGCGGCGCCGCCCTCCGGATGCGCGAGAAGGAGCTCGCAAAGCTCCTCGAGGAGTTCAAGGCGCTGCCCGAAGAGGAGCGCAAGCCCCGCATCGAGGTCCCCGAGAACGTCGCCCCGCCCAAGCGGAAGCTGCCCGACCCTCCCCCCAACGGCCTCATCCTCAAGGGATACTGCACGTACGTCCGCCCCGACGAGTCGGGCAGGATCGTCCGCTCCCAGGAGTGGTACTACCGGGACAATCCCGACCGCTGGCCCGCGGAAACCCAGAACGACATGCTCTGGCTGACCGAGGCGGAATGGAAGTCGCTCATCCCCGCCGACCCGAAGAAAGGCGATCGCGCCGACGTCGACCCCCGGATCCAGAAGCGCCTCTTCTGCACCCTCTGCATCGACTACATGGAGGGGAGCGTGAACGCCCTTCTGGCCAGGGAGACGAGCCTGACCCTGACGGTGGAGAACGTCACCCCGGAGACGATCTCGATGCGCCTGGACGGCACCGCGAAGCTCGGCAAGGAGCTCGAGGAGAAGGCCCGCAAAGAGAAGAACACCCGGGGCAGCGACGTGCGGCTGCTCGGCTATGTCGCGGTCGACCGCGCGAAGAACGCGATCACCCGGTTCGACATCGTCGGCCTCGGCCTCGCGTGGGGCAACAAGATGGAGTACCTCCATCGCGAGATTCGGCTGGACGCGTTCCCCTGGATGTACGGGATCGCCGTCGAGCTCGTGCAGACGCGCCGGCCCATCGACGTGGTCCCGCCCTACAACATGCTCCACTACGGCTCGGGGCTGAAGTACTTCGACGAGAAGTAAGCCTAGTCCGAGTCCCCCAGGAACTCGGGCATCCGGAGCGCGACCGCGAATCCTGAACCCCATAGCAGGTACACATCGCGGCCGAGCACCGCGGGACTGCCCGCCGCGCCCAGGCTCGTCGTCCCCGCCTGATCTCCGAGCCGCACCTTGGGCGCTTCCGCCGCCTCCGGAAGAGTGTTGGCATCGAACGCGAGAAGGACCTTGCCCGAGGCCGACTCCACCACCAGAAGTTGTCCCGCATCCGTCCCGAAGTAGATCCGGCCCCGGTCGTCGCGGGCGAGCGTCGAATAGCCGAACCGATTCGCCTGAACGGTCCATTTCAACGCCCCGGTCTCCGCGGAGAGACCGGCGACCGCGGTCTTGCCTTGGACCAGCACCACCGATCCGGCGTCGATCAGACCCACTCCTCCGAGCCCCTGGGCGGCCAGACTCGTCTTCCACAGCGGACTCCCGTCTGCCGTTGAATAGGCCAAGCAGTCTCCGCGATTGCCCGAGGGATCGAGTTCATGGGTGACCACGATGACGCGTTCCCCGACGACGATGGGCGACGTCGTGCCGATCCCGGGAGCCTTTGTTTCCCAGAGGAGCTTTCCCGTCTCCACGTCGAAGGCCAGCAGTCCGCGATTCCATTCGGGAGCGAAGACCTTTCCGTCGTGCACCGTCGGATTGAAGACGCCGCTCCCCGCCCGGGGAGGGGTCGCCCATCGGCGCTTCCCCGTTGCGACATCCAGGCAGAGGAGGGACCCCGTCCGGGTGCCGGTATAGATCCAAGGACCGGAGCGCACGATCTGGGAGTCCTGGTAGTAGAGACTGGGCTCTTCAGGCGGAGGAGTCCACAGGTCGGCGATCCCGTGGCTCCACAGGACCTGGCCGGTCAGGGGACGGAGCGCCCGGATGTCGACGCCGGGGCCTTTCGGACCGGGCGCGAAGACCGCGTCGGGCGTCACGAGCGCATGGGCACGGTAGTCGCCGTCGGTCTTCCAGAGCACCTTTCCGGTCCGCGGTTCGACTCCCCAGAGAAAGTCCTCCGAGCTGAAGACGCAGACGCGCGGATCCACGGCCGGAGCGATGGCCCCGAACGAGGCGCCTTGAAGGATGGCCGTCCAGAGGACCTGGGGCTCCCCCAGCCTGCGCAGCACCGTCGCGAGCCGCGACTTCACCTCGGGGTGGTCGGCTTTCTTCTCCTGATCGCGCAGCCACCGCAGGCTGCCCTTTCCGATCTTGCGGGCAAGCTCGACGATGGCGTTCTCGGCCCGTTCGCGCACCTCCGGGTCGTCGCTCTTCAACCGCTCGATCGCGGCCGACATCTCTTTCTCGGCGTCCTGGGAGAGCGTCGACCCGGGGTTGGTTTCGCGACCGCCCTTCCCGAACCACAGGACGGATCCCAGCATCACGAGCAGCAAGGCGGCGGCGATCGCCGGGAAGGCCCGGAACGGATTCCGCCGCCGGACGGGACGCAGGCTCGGAAGAACCTCATCGGCCGCTCCGATCGACGACCAGGCGTCCCGGCATTCCGCGCACTCTCCGAGGTGGCGCGCGACGTCCGGGGACGGATGGTCGAGGCGGCCCGCCTCCAGCATCTCCACGAATTCTTCCGGCGCGATGCACTTCATGGCTCTCCCTCGATGCGTGCGGGACGGCACTCCGCTTCCAGGCGGCGGAGCGCGTAAAAGAGGCTCGACCGGACGGTGCCCGGGGTCTTGCCCAGAAGCGCCGCGATCTCGGTCGACGTGCGGTTCTCGAAATATCGCAGTTCGAGCAAACGCCGGTCTTCGGCGGGAAGCGCGGCCATCGCGCGCCTCAGGCGGTCGTCGTTCGGCTCCGCGGGCAGCACCATGGGTTCGCTCCGCAGACCGGACGCCGTCCGGTCGCGGGACCGGCGCCGGAGGACGTCGTACCACTTGCGACGGAGGATCCGGAGGAGCCATGCGCCGGCAAGCTCCGGCCGACGCAGTTCCTCCAGGGCCCGGACCGCCGAAAGCATCGCCTCCTGGACGAGATCCTCGGCCTCGTGGGTCGACCGGGTAAGGCGGCGGGCGAGCGCCCGGAGCTCCGGAAGATGGACGGTGAGGTCCTCGGGGCTCAGGGCCATTCTCAGGTCCGACAGTTCATCCACGCATCATCGCCAGACGCCGGAGGGGGCTCAAGTGTTGAAGGAATCGGCGGTTTCCTGGGGCGTCAGGGGCGGCTGGAGGTGTGGTCGTGGACGATCTTCCAGCCTTCGTCGAACCGCCTCCAGATCAGGGTGAAGACGCCCCCGGGACGCTTGTCGGAGTCGGTGAGCTCGAGCTCCCACGATCCCGTGACCACCGCCTGGTCGGCCTCCAACTGCTCGAACGTGAGGCGCGAGAAGGTCAGCCGTCCCATCTTGGCCTTCGAGGAATAGGTCTCGCGGTACCGCTTCGCCATCGCGTCGAAGCCGCGATGGACCGCGTCGCCGCCGGCGAACACCGTCCGGTCGGACCGATGATAGCCGGTCAGAAACTCGTCCAGGTCGCCCCGGTTCCAGGCCGCGGCTTGCGCCGAGATCACCCCCAGGATTTCCTTCCGCTCCTGGGCAAGATCGGGCGCGGCGCAACCGAGCAGCGCGAGGAGGGTCAGCGTCGGGAGAACGTTCTTCACCCCGGTATTCTAGGGTGAGGACGTCAGCTGTTCCAGAAACGCCCGGTTTCGGTCGTCGATGTAGGTCTTGAATCTCGCCACCCTGCTCCGGAACTCGTCGGTCGAGTAGGGCTTGAGGACGTCCTCCTGCGCCGCCGCCTCGATCTGCCCGAGGATGAACTCGATGCGGGCCTGCATCACCTCGGTCGAGCACGGACCCTGGATCAGCGAAAGCAGCCGCTGCCGGTAGAGCTGGAGGGTCGCGGGATTCCCGAGGATCAGGTTGCGGGTGACGATCCGATGGTCGAACCCGAACGTGATCTCTGTCTGCACCCGGCTGAAGCCCTGGTCGCGGTCCCACGGCAGGAACAGGAACAGTCCGTTGGCCGGATTCTTATAGAGGAAGAGGTTCTGCGGATAGTCGTCCGCGTTGGGACCGGCCAGGTAGGCGTCGGATTCCCCCTGCAGCATTTCGGCGGCCATGAATCCGACGAAGCGGTCGATGTCGAAGTCCGTGCCGGCCTGGTCGGGAGCGTTGATGATGACGTCGACCATGTTCTGCACGGCGCCGGCGTCACACGGGATGTCCTCGAAATCCGGGATCCACATGTTGGGGACGTACCAGGCCGGGCCCGGTCCGGCCCAGACGAGGTCCCAGACGGACTCCCGGAACTCATAGTACTGGTTGACCGGCCGGCCGAACCGCTTCCGCAGGAACTCGCGGCCGATCCGTTCCTCGACTCCATAGAGGCCCTTCAGGGCTCCGTTCACGACCACGCGGCAATGGACGACCTTCGGCGCGGGCACCCCGGCCGCCTCGTAGTACGGGTACTGCAGCCGCGAGCGCATCATCGACGTGTCGTGGGTGAACGCGTCGAGCTTGAGCGTGCTGTAGTGATGGAACTCCCGGTCGGGGACGAACTCGTCGAATTCGAGCCTCAGGGACGGCTTTGGATTTCCGGAGATCCGCGACCGCTCCCCGCTGGGCCGGATCGCCACGTCGGCGTACGTCTCTCCCTCCCAGACGACGGTGCAGCGACGCCAGGTGTTGTTCCACGGATCGGCGACCATCGCGTCCCAGTCCGCCGGTTCCAGGGTGATCTCGTAGGTGGTGACGACGCCGTCGTCGAAGGGATTCTTCCCGGCGGCGACGGCGCCTTCCTTGCTGTCCCCGCATCCTCCCAGCACCAGGAGGCAGAGCCATACCCGTCTCACAAGGTAGAGATGCCCCCGCCGGAGGACTGTGATGGCCGGTTCGGGACGGAATGGCCCGCAGGCGGTGTCGGATCAGACAACCCAGGTTGGGAGCGGCCGCAGGGAGCGGTATAATGACAACGGGGATGATGCTGCGTCCCCAGGGAAGGTGAAGCATGCGCACCACGGTCAACCGGGAGCTCTCGGAAGAGACCAGCGAACAGCTCAAAAAGGGCAAGATCCCCCGCAGCCGGGAGAAGGCCTACCAGCGGCTCCTGGACCGGATCGAGAAGGAGATCCTCACCCACGACGTGATCGTGAACAACCGCTTCACGCGGTGGTTCAAGGACGGCGCCTTCGACCGTGAAGACCTCCGCCACTTCCTGGTGCAGTTCTCGGTCTTTTCGAATCTCTTCATCGAAGCCCAGCTCCACAAGGTCATCAATGCCCCGACCCTCGAGGCGATGCACGCCTCGAAGGAGATCCTGATG
>Ga0111539_10013387_pt1 | contig 10255 bp, 8 predicted proteins | sample RhiMethybrSRZTD1_FD_79667 | JGI IMG/M metagenome (GOLD analysis project Ga0111539, IMG submission 79667) | Populus rhizosphere microbial communities from Tennessee, USA - Rhizosphere MetaG P. TD hybrid SRZTD1 (version 2) (version 2) | ecosystem: Host-associated > Plants > Roots > Rhizosphere >... | reverse complement strand
TTGAAGGGCGACGTGTTCACCAGTGACTTCCTCGAGATGTGGATCAGCCATAAACGCAAGGAACACGACGCCCTGCGTTTGCGTCCCCATCCGTACGAGTTCTACCTCTATTACGACGTGTAAGATCCCCGGCGCGCGGCCCAAGGGCCGCGCGCCAACCCATGATCACCACGCCTGAGCCACGGAGCCCAGGCTGGGCTGCAGACCGACCGGCACTTGCACGTCAAACCGGTCGTCGTCGCCTTTCAGCACTACCTGCATATCTTCCAGATCGTTGTGCAGACAGAACTGAATAGCGCTTCGACTATCACGGAATGAGTATGCTTTCTCCGCGTCGGACGTCCATGTGCCGACGTTCTGCAGATAAGACAGAGTGAGGGGATTTTGGATCAGGACCTTCATGGTTTTTCTCTCTGTTCGTTGTTCTCTGAATTTGCCGCCACGAGAATGAGGGAATCCGACCCCATCGCCAATAGGGTTTCCACCCACCGTACTTATTCACAATTTAGCGGATTTGCTCGGTGAGATTCACGCCGAGCTTCAGCAACTTCTGCGCGTCAGCGTCGGAACTGGCTTCGGCATAGATGCGCAGAATCGGTTCGGTGCCTGAACCTCGAAGCATCAGCCACGAGCCATCCTCAGCGATGAATTTCACTCCATCGTAGGATTTCACTTCTTTTAACGGCGACCGCAGCAGTTTCGCAGGCGGATTGGATTTGCAGAACTCCATCAGGGCCGCGCGCTTCTCCAGCGGGAAATGTGTATCGATGCGGGCATACCGATGCGGCCCGAACTCCTTTTCCAGGCGCGCAACCAATTTGTTGACGGGCGCTTTCTCGACCGCGAGCAACTCAAGGAGCATGAGGCCGGCGAGGATGCCGTCGCGCTCGGGAATGTGACCGGGGAAGCCGATGCCGCCGCTCTCCTCCGCGCCAAGCACGTAATCGCCCTTCAGCATCTCCGCGGCGATATATTTAAAGCCGACGGACGTCTCAACCAACTCCAAGCCATACTTTGCGCACATCTTGTCGACCATCGAGGTCGTCGTGAGCGCCTTGATCATGCGGCCCTTTTGCTTGCGATTGACTACGTAATGCCGCAGCAACAAACAAATGACCTGGTGCGTGCTAAGCGGATTGCCGCGGCCGTCCATCGCGCCAACGCGGTCGGCATCGCCGTCCGTGACCAAACAGATGTCGTGTGGATGCGTCCGCAGCCATGCGGCACTTTTAGCGTAATTCTTTGGGATCGGTTCGGGATTGATGCCGCCGAAATTCGGATCGTGCGCGCCATTGAGCGTCGTCACTTTGCAGCTTGTGCCGGCGAGCAATTGCTCGAAACAACCGGCGCCGACGCCGAAAAGTGCGTCATGCGCAAAACGCAAACGCGAGCGGGAGATGCGTTTGAAATCCACCAATCTCTTAATCGCGCGATAATGGTCCGACCGGATGTCGGCGACTTCGATGTTAGCGGTGCCGCCGGTGGCGACAGGGCTCTTGTCGAGGATCGTCTCGACCTCCTGGCACATCGCGGGTTCAGCTGACCCGCCGAAGTACGCTTTCAACTTGAAGCCGTTGAACGCGGGCGGGTTATGGCTGGCGGTAATCATCACGCCGCCGGCCGCGTTTCGGGCTTTGACGACGTACGACACCGCCGGCGTGGGCGTGGGCACGGACGTTAGCAAGACGTTGAACCCGTTTGCGCGCATGACCTCGGCACTCGTGCGCGCGAATTCGTTGGAGAGGAAGCGGCGGTCATAGCCGACTATGACCAGTTGCCCGGTTCCTTGAACTGGATTGTAATTCCAATAGTTAGCGGTCGCTTGCGCGACCCGTTCGACGTTTCTGAAAGTGAAGTCCTCGGCGATGATCGCCCGCCAGCCGTCCGTCCCGAATTTAATTTGCGCCATGGTCGGACTACAATTGATGCAGTTGGCGCGCTCGTCAACCCGAACGGGAAACAGACCCCAGTTCGCCGACGAACGGTTTGAGACAAGCCGCCAGATCGTCCGGGATGCGTTTTGGCTTCTCCTGCGTGGAAGTGCAGACGTGGGATGTCGTTGCGCGGACCAATTCGCGGCCGGATTCGCGATCGCGCACAACGTACGAAAAGCTGAGGCGCACCCGATCGATGGAGGCGACTTTGACCTCGATCGAAAGCACATCGTCGTAACGCGCCGGTGCTTTGTAGCGGAAGTTGCATTCGATCACGGGGAAAATCGTGTCGCGCTCCTGCCACACGAGCAGCGGCTGGCCGAGGAAGCGGAAGAACTCGCCGCGCGCGGCTTCGAGGATGTCCAGATAACGGGCGTAATAGACGTGATTGCCAACCGTGCATTCGCCGTACGTGACACGGTGGTGATGAATGTAGGATTGCGTGGACACGCAAGGAAACTAGAGAATGCCCGAGATGATGACAAGGCGCGAAGCGATTGCGCGGATCAGCGCGATGATCTTTGCTGCGCCGGGCCCCAACGCTTTGCTGGATGATCTTACGCGAGCAGCGTTCCTGTATTTCTGGGAGGCGGCTGATCCGAATACCGGGCTGGTGAAGGACCGGGCGCTTGCGGATGGACAACGGGACAAGCGCAGGATCGGGAGCGTCGCCGCGACCGGGTTTGCGCTAACGGGCTTGTGCATCGGTGCCGAACGCGGTTATCGCGCGCGAAGTGAGATCGAGCAACGTGTGCTCCGAACGCTGGAATACCTTTGGGACCAACTGCCGAATGAACACGGATTCTACTACCACTTCGTCGACGTCACCAATGGCGCGCGGCTCTGGCACTGCGAACTATCGTCGATTGATACTGCGCTGTTGATGTGCGGTGTGCTCATGTGCGGACAATATTGGGAGAACGCGAGGAAACTGTCGCAGAAGATTTATGAGCGTGTGGATTGGCGATGGATGCTGAACGGAGGTGACTGTCTTGCGCACGGTTGGAAACCGGACAGCGGATTTTTGAAGAATCGCTGGGATGCGTACTGCGAGCACATGCTGCTTTACTTGCTCGCGATCGGTTCGCCGACGCATCCCATTCCAGCAGAGAGCTGGCACGCGTGGCGCCGGCCCGTGCTCGAATACGAAGGGCTTCGGTTCATCACGGACAACGCCCCGTTATTTATTCACCAGTATTCGCATGCGTGGTTTGACTTTGCCGGCAAGCGCGACCGCTACACCGACTATTTTGAGAATTCCGTGAGAGCGACGAAAGCGCACAAGCTGTTTTGTATTAACCTGAAACAACGCTTTCGTGAATTCGGTGAAGACCTCTGGGGCATCACGGCTTCGGATTCAGCGAAGGGTTATCGCGCGTGGGGCGGTCCGCCGGAGCATGGGAAGTTGGACGGAACGGTGGTGCCATGCGCAGCGGCAGGATCGATTCCGTTTTTACCAAAGGACACGTTGCATACGCTGAACAAAATGCGGGAGCGGTTCGGAGAGAATATCTGGAAGCGCTACGGATTTATCGACGCGTTTAATCCGCACACGAACTGGTTCGATCCTGACGTGATCGGGATCGACGTGGGGATCAGCATGTTGATGGCCGAGAATTATCGGTCGGGTCTTGTCTGGAAAACGTTCATGCGAAATCCCGATATGCGCCGGGCGATGAGGAAGGCAGGATTTACTCCTGGATAAAATAGCTTAAATTTTCCAGCTCGATGGCGAGGTTCACGTTGTTGACGACGACTTCCTCGGGAACCTGCAAGACAAGGGGCGCGAAGTTCAGGATGCCGTAGATGCCGGCATCGACGAGAGAATTCGTGACCTCTTGCGCCGCGGTCGCGGGGACAGTGAGGACGGCCATCTTCACGCCGTGGTCGCGGACGAACCCTCTGAGTTTTTCCATCGGATAAATCGGCTGCGAAATCTGGCGGTTGCGTTTGCGTTTCGTGTCCGCATCGAACGCGGCGATGATTTCGAAACCCTCGCGCTCGAACCCGCGGTATGCGAGCAACGCGGTGCCGAGACTGCCGACGCCGACCAGGATCACTGGTTGCAGGCTGTTCGCGCCAAGGCGATCGGCGATTGTCGAAGCCAGGAGCTCAACATCGTAGCCGAGACCGCGCGTGCCGAACTGGCCGAGGTACGTGAGGTCTTTCCGGAGTTGCGTCGGTTTGACGCCGGCGGCCTTGGCGAGGGCATCGCTGGAGACCGTGCGAATCCCGTTGGTCTTGAGCCGGTGCAGACAACGCAAATAGACCGATAGCCGGTAAATGGCTTTGCGGGGTATCTCGAGATTTCTTTTCAATGATCAGTCAACGAACATCAACTCATTGGCAAGCAGGAGCACTTGCGCAAAGCGCTCCCACGTTCCCAGGCGTTTGGGTTGCTCTTCGCTGGAAGCTTGCTCGTCCCCCTGGCCGGCCAGAAATTCCTTTGCGAGCCGAAGTTCGTCGGCGTCGGCGGTGCGGTTGAAGGCGATGCGATACATCACCTGCACTCGATCCTCATCCGTCTTTGCGGCTTTGACTTCGTCGCGATCGGCAAGCTCCTTCGCCTGCAGGACGATAAAGGGGCTGTTCATGAGGAAGAGCGCCTGCTGCGGAACAGTGGTGGAAAAGCGCTGCGGGCTGGTGGTGTCCGGGCTGGCAAAGTCGAAGGTGCGGAACATGCCGGGCAGATTCTGGCGCTCGACGAAGCCATACACAGTGCGGCGCGGGGTCAACGGTTCGCTGGTAAGTTCGACCGGACGACCGCCGATGGTGTAATCGATCCTGCCCGAGACCGCGAGGAAGGTGTCGCGCATCGCTTCAAAGTCGAGGCGCCTGCGGTTCATGCGCCACAGGAATTGGTTCTGCGAATCGATCTTTGCGGCACTGGGATTGTGGGCGCTGCTGAGTTGGTACGTGCTGGAAGACATGATGAGGCGATGCAGCTTTTTGAGCGACCAACCGCTGTTCATGAATTCCGATGCCAGATAGTCCAGCAGCTCGGGATGCGACGGCGGCTCGGAGCGCAGGCCGAAATCGCTGGTGGTGCGCACCAGCGGCGCGCCGAAATGATACATCCACACGCGATTGACGAGCACGCGCGCGGTGAGCGGATTGTCATTGCTGACGATCGCTTGCGCCAACTCGAGCCGGCCACTGCCTTTTTCGAAGGGCTTTCGATTTTCACCCGCGATCAAGCCCAGGAATTGGCGTGGCACTTCGGGTCCGGGATTGTTCGGATTGCCGCGGACGAAGACGCGCGGAGTTGCGGGATTGGTATTATCCACGAGCACCATCGCGCGCGGCGGAGCGCCCGGATGCGTGGCATCCAATTCGTCGACCTTGCGTTGGAGCGCGCGCAGTTTTTGTTGCGTGGGTGTGTCGAGCAGTCGCGTGAGCGCGCGGCCTTCGACCTGAGTGGGAGCATCCGGGCCGTACAGGAACTGCCGCAGAGCCTCGGATTTTTCGTCGGGCAAGGCTTTCGCGTCCTTGTTGCTGGTGATCAACTCGCGCCATTGCTTGTCTACGTCGGCAAAGACCTTGTTATAATGGTCGGCCGCTTCTCTGATCTTGTTGGTCGACTTGGATTCTACGGCGGCGAACCATTCCGCGAAAATCGGATTGTCTTTTCCCTTTTCCAACGTGGAACGCCAGCGCGCGGCCACATTGGGGGAAAGTTTGCGCTCGCGGGCGAGACCTTCGCGTTTGTCGCCGTCGTCTTTCGTCGAGTCATGGATGACCAGGAAATATTCGCCGACCTGCGAATGCAATTTGGTGCGAACCTCGGTTTCCTTCGTCGTGCGAAAATCTTCGAGTTCCTTTCTGCGCTTCTCAACGTCCTTCAAATATTCGGGGTATTGCGGCGGCAACGCGGACGTGCCGAGCAACGGCTTCTCCCCGGGCTCGTTGCAACTCTGGAACACACCGTAGAGTGAGTAATAGTCCTTCGTCGGAATGGGATCGTATTTATGGTCGTGACAGCGGGCGCAACTCACGGTGAGCCCGAGCATGCCGCGCGTGACCACGTCGATACGATCGTCAATGATGTCGGACTGATTGTTCAGGAAGCGGCGACCGAGCGTGAGATAACCGAGCGCCGCAAGTGAACGTTTGTCGTCGCCAAGCGGCAGGAGGTCAGCAGCGAGCTGTTCGGTGAGGAAACGATCGAAAGGCAAATCTTCGTTGAGCGCGCGAATGACGTAATCGCGGTAAGTGTATGCGAAGGCGTAGCGGCGTTCCTCTTCGAAGACGTAGCCTTTGGTGTCGGCGTAGCGGGCGATATCGAGCCAGTAACGTCCCCAACGCTCGCCGTAATGGGGCGAGTCGAGGAGGCGATCCACGAGTCGATCAAAGGCCTGGGGCGATTTGTCCGCGATGAAGGCGTCTACTTCTTCTGGTTTCGGGGGAAGGCCGAGGAGATCGAAGCTTGCGCGGCGAATGAGGGTGCGCTTGTCGGCGGCTGGGTTTGGGGCGATCGATTTCTCTTCGAGTTTCGCGAGAGTAAACGTGTCGATCGGCGATTTAACCCAACGGATATTGCGGACAGGAGGTAATGGCGCGGACTTAATGCGTTTGAAGGCCCAGTGATTGGTCCCTTGCGGCTCGGCGGGGACGCCTCGCCCTACCCTTGGGTCCGGGGCGCCGATTTTGATCCATTCTTCGAGATCGGCGATTTGCTCGGCGGAAAGCTTCTTGTTTTTCGGCGGCATCTGAAGCTCTTCACTGGCGTAACGGACGGCTTTGATGAGCAGGCTTTTGTCGGGATCGCCAGGCACAATGGCCGGGCCGGTATCGCCGCCTTTGAGGACGCCTTCTTTGCTGTCGAGCAAAAGGCCGCCTTTGAGCTTCTTCGCGTCAGCGCTGTGGCATTCATAGCAACGCTCGACCAGGAGCGGTCGAATCTTCGTTTCGAAGAACTCGACGCCATGATCGGTGCTGGCTAAACCCGGCGCCCAACCGCCGACTACGGCCAACATGACTAAAAATGTCCATCGCAAGTGGTTCATACCACGCGGGAAATGACGAATTGGGGCACGGGTTTCTTCATACAGGTTTCCGTGGGGAAATTTCCCGAGAAGCAAAACCGTAATTTACGGAAATCGGTTTTTGGAACTTGCTGAGCCACAATAGGTTGTCTTTCCAACATTTTTTAAAATTACGGAAAATTACGGTTTTTTAAAGCCGGCAAGGTCAACCACGGATAAACACAGATGAACACGGATGTCCCTGAGTTACCATTGCAAGACTGGACGAACCAGCTCATCTCAAAGAGCATAGCTGGCAATAATATCGGTGTCAATGAGATAGCGAACATTTTTTCGGCAGCATGGGAAAAAGCGGGAAAGGAACAGTAAAAATGATCAGTAATCAGCGGAATTCGGGCCGGGCGAGAAATTCCACGAAGCGGCTGCGTTGCAGGGCGAAGGTGAAATGTGCTTCGGTCGAATCGGCCGATGGTTTGAAGAACACAGCTTGCTGCTCGAAGTCCTGGCTGCGATGCCCTAAGATTTTAATGGCGGTCTGTTTCTGGTCTACGGCGCCCACAAGTGTCAGGCGTGTTCCGGGGAGCCTGGGAGTGACTCGCAACGCAAGCGAGTAAACGCTCCGTTTTTCAGGTCCCCACCATTTTGCGATAGATCTAAAATCGCCGTCGTGGCTTGTGTCAGGCGCAGCGATGGAAACGGGATCGATGCTGATGCCGTCCCATTCCCAATGGTTCGTCAGGGATGCGATCACGCCCTGCGGAGGCAACGGAATGCGCAAGTTCCACGTCTGGTTGGATTCGAATCCCGCGGCGCGAACAAGCTCGAATTGCAGCTTCCATGCCTGTTCCGCCGGCGAGAGCGCGCCGAAGAACTCCATGACGCCGTTGGTTATCCAATTGTAGTAATGAAGATTCAAATCGGGAGACCAGCGGTTCCCGGTGGGGTCAGAAACTGCGAGCTTTTGGATGCGCCAGTCCTCAGAGGGCACTCCGTTGTCCGTGAACGAAAGGGTGAGACGAGTCCTGGAGGCTTCGGCCAGGTTCGTGGCGGTCATGTGGGTCGAACAGCTAAGTTGGTTGAGCGTGACTGCGAGTGCCCCAACGCGCTTTGTGTTTGGAAGCGGTTCAGCGACCCATTGAGGATAGCGTGCGTAAAGCGGATTACGAATGCGAAACTCTGCCGCGTTGGTCCAACCTGCCGTCGCCGAGCCACTCAGAAACTGCAAGGTCAAGGTTCGGCTCCGGTGCGGGAATGCCAGCGCATTCCAACGACAAATGCTGTAGGCACCTGGGTTATACATTCCGCCTGAGCTAACTCCTTCATGTCCATTGCCGTTTTGATCCAACACTCGCATCCAACCGACGGCCGGACCTAAAGAACCGTCCTTCTCGCGATGATGCGCCGTGAGCACAATGAGATTGGTGATGCCTCCAAAATCAGAGCCACCCAGGTCAGCGCTGGGACCACTCAACCGCTTTTTGATTTCCCGAGGCAGGATTGGCGCCAGAAAAGGCAACAGTCGGCTTTCTCCGCGATATTTCATGGTGTGGTTCGTCGCCGTGAACACGACATCGACCAACTGGAACGTCGAACCATTCGGCAGCGTTCTGACCTCTCCAATGTCGCCTCTCCTGGTCGTGGTAATCCATACAAGAAGGCCGATGCCGATCAACAGCAGAACCAACAATACTGCAGGCCGCCATTTCACCGTTCCATTAAGCACACCGACCGAGTTATGAGGTCAAGGGCGCATTTCAACGGAATTATAGCCTTTCCTTACAACGAAATTTCTGCTTACAATCCGAGCGAATCCGTCGTGGCAGTTCGAGTGACGGGGTCTGCCAAGGCGCCTTTTCGAGAGTTGAAAGCGAGCGTAATAATGAAAAGAGCGATTCTGTTCCTTCTTGCTGTGTTAACCTATTCCGCATCGGCACAAGTCCCTTCGGTGATCAGCTACCAGGGGCGGGTGCAAGTCAGCGGCACGAACTTTTCCGGCACAGGGCAGTTCAAGTTTGCCTTGGTCAGTCGCGGCACGAACACGAGCCGGCAAGCCACAGCGACGGCGAACCTGAGCGGACCATTTGTCGTGAGCTACAGCGTCACGGATGGCGGGGCGGGCTATCTGGTCGCGCCCGCGGTGACGGTTTCGGGCGGCGGTGGCTCTGGCGCGACGGCCACGGCAAATGTCAGTGGCGGCGTGGTGACCAGCATTTCGCCGAATAACGCCGGTTCCGGTTACACGAGCCCGCCGACGGTAACGGTTGCGACGCCGCCCGATGCATTTGTGTATGGGACATTCTGGAGCAACGACGGCACGAGTACAGCCGGAAGCGAACCGGCGAGTACGGTGACGATTTCAGTGCAACAAGGATTGTTCAACGTGTTCCTCGGGGACGCTGCCCTTGCGAACATGCAGGCGATCCCGCCGGCTGTGTTCACCTATGACGATGTGCGTTTGCGGATCTGGTTCAGCACTGGCGGCGGGTTTACGCAATTGACGCCCGACCAACGCCTGGGCTCGGTGGGTTATGCGATGACAGCGGCGCAATACAACGGACCGATTGCGGACAACCAATTGCCGGCGAATATTACGAGGCTCGATGCACCGAACCAGACCTTCACGGCGCCGGTAAACTTCAGCAGTCAAACCAGCGCCTTCTCTGGCAGCTTCAACGGAGATGGCGCAGGCGTGACGAATGTGAACCTCGGTGCGCTCAATTCCGGAGGTGCGATTGGTGTGATTTCCAACCCAGTGTTTTATGTCACGGCTACTCTGAACGTCGGCGCCGGCCCGCGCTCCGTGATAGCCGAGGATGTCAATGGTGACGGCTATAAGGACTTAATCAGCGCCAACAACAATGTCGGGACGCTGTCGGTGCTGACGAACAATGGGGGCGGGCAATTTACGCTGGCATCCTCGCCCACCGTAGGTAACGGCCCGCAGATCGTCACCACGGCTGACGTGAATGGCGATGGTTACCCTGACCTGATCAACGCGAACGGCAATGTCAATACGCTCTCGGTTCTCACCAATAACGGGAAGGGAGGATTCTCACTCTCGTCATCTCCGACTGTCGGTGCAAATCCATATCCGGTGGTGGCAGCGGATGTGAATGGTGACGCGCGCGTCGATTTGATCAGCGGCAATTTCGGGGCGGCTACGCTTTCGGTGCTGACGAACACCGGCAATGGAACATTCGCACTGGCCGGGACACCTGCTGTCGGCGGCGGGCCGCATGGACTTACAGCAGCGGATATCAATGGCGATGGCAGCATCGATCTGATCAGCACAGCAACCTTTATCGATGCCCTGACGGTGCTGACCAACAATGGACG
>Ga0111539_10013386_pt1 | contig 10255 bp, 12 predicted proteins | sample RhiMethybrSRZTD1_FD_79667 | JGI IMG/M metagenome (GOLD analysis project Ga0111539, IMG submission 79667) | Populus rhizosphere microbial communities from Tennessee, USA - Rhizosphere MetaG P. TD hybrid SRZTD1 (version 2) (version 2) | ecosystem: Host-associated > Plants > Roots > Rhizosphere >... | reverse complement strand
CGGTGCTCAAGAACTTTCCGAAGGAAGATGCGCTGCTCGCGGACATCCGGGGCGTCGGCGTCGCGGCGCACTACACCACTCTCGAGTATTACTGGGTCTTCAAGTACGAAGTGGCGTAAGGCACCGGCCGTTCGTCAGCGCGTGAGCAGCGCGTCGATGCGATCGAGCGCGTCGGCTTCGGCATCACCGCGACTGCGGGCAAGCTCGACGGCAAGCGTGCCCAGCGCACGATAGACCCGCGCGACGCGCTCGTCCCACCCGTCGAGCGCCTCCAGGTGGCGGTCGACGACCGACGCGTCGCCGCGCGCGATCGGTCCGGTAAGGGCATGTGCGGGCCCGAGCGAAAGGACATTCTCCAGCGTTTCGCGCACGATCGGCTCGGTCATCGCTGCTGCCGTCTCGCGGTCGATTCCGCTCTGCTCGTAGCAGCGCAGGCCCGTCTCCATGAGCGCCGTCAGGTAATTGCAGACGATCACGCTCGCGGCATGGTAGATGACCTTCGCCCGCGCATCGATGAGGGAGACCGTGCCGCCGATACGCTCGAACGCCGGCTGGAGGACTTGCAGCGCACCGTCGGTGCCCTCGGCGGCACAGTAGGTTCCGGCGAAGGTTCGCACCGCATCGCGCGGCTCGGCAAACGTCTTGAGCGGGTGGACGCTCGCCACCAGCGCACCGGCGCCCGCTGCGGCACTCAGGTCGGCGGAGCTGAGGGAGCCACTGCAATGGAAGACGATGTCATTGGGCCGAAAACGCCCCGCCGCGGCAAGACGCGCAGCCGCTTCGCCGATCTGACGGTCCGGCGTCGTGATCATCCACGTGTCGGCGTGCCGCAGATCGTCGAGACGAGCCGCGGGCTTCCCGTCCCCGATGAATGCGACGGCGGATCGCGCGCCGCTCTCCGAGCCGTCCAGCACGTCCTGGATCACGAACGTGTGCTTCTCTTCCCACAGAGACGCGAGCGTGCGCCCGACGCGTCCGGCCCCGACGATGTTCAGCGTTTTCATCGATTCTTCATGATACCCGAAGCACCGGTCACGTCAGCAAAGCGATACATTCCCGCGTTATAGTGCGTCTGGGGGATAAGACCAGAATGCTGACCAATCGCCGCGTCTTCCTGAAGCAGGCGGGGGCACTCGCGGCCGCGCTCGTCACGCCGTGGACGCGACTGCTCGCGCAGCCACGATTTGCTTCCACGCCATTCACGCTCGGCATCGCATCCGGCTTCCCGCACCCTGAAGGCATGACCCTGTGGACGCGACTCGCGCCGGCCGATCCGGCGGCACTCGCCGGTGCAGCGGTCGAGGTGACGTGGGAAATCGCCGCCGACGAGGCGTTCGGCAAGATCGCCGGGAGCGGCAAGGCGCGCGCTGCGCCGGAGTGGGGGCATTCGGTGCATGTCGATGTTCAGGGCCTCGAGCCTGCTCGCCCCTACTGGTATCGCTTTCGCGCCGGCGAGTCGATGAGCCCCGTCGGCCGTACACGCACGGCACCGCGTGCCATTGCCGACTCCGCACGGCTGCGCTTCGCGTTTGCGTGCTGCCAGCAGTACGAGCAGGGCTATTACGTCGCATATCGGCACATGGCGGCCGAAGACCTCGATCTCGTCGTTCATCTCGGCGACTACATCTACGAAGCGTCCTGGGGTCGCAATCATGTGCGCTCGCACGGTGCAAGCGAGCCGTGGACGCTTGCCGAGTATCGCGACCGCTATGCCCTCTACAAGCGCGACGAAGACCTGCAGGCCGCACATGCCGCGTTCCCGTGGCTCGTCACGTGGGACGACCACGAAGTCGACAACGACTACGCGAACGACCGCTCGCAGGATCTCGATCCGCCGGAAGCTTTCCTGGCAAGACGCGCCGCGGCCTACCAGGCGTACTACGAGCACATGCCGCTGCCGGCCTGGGCGAGGCCTGCCGGACCGAACATGCAGCTTTACACTGCCGTTTCGTTCGGACAGATCGCCACGTTCTTCATGCTCGACGGACGACAGTACAAGTCGCACCAGCCGTGCCCCCGTCCCGGGCGTGGCGGCAGCAACACTGTGACGGACGCGGATTGTCCGGAACGGCTCGATCCCAAACTCAGCTTCTTCGGTTCACGGCAGGAAGCCTGGCTTACCGAACAACTCGGCAGTTCACGCGCGAAGTGGAATCTGCTCGCGCAACAGACCTTCATGGCGCAGGCCGACCGCACGCCCGGCCCCGGCTCCTCCTTCTGGACAGACGGCTGGGACGGCTACCCGCGGGCGCGCGAGCGGCTTCTCACGTCTCTATCAGGACAGCGCATATCGAACCCGCTCGTGCTGAGCGGCGACGTGCACATGTCGGCGGCGAACGATCTCAAGATCAATTTCGACGACGCAAAGGCGCCGGTGGTCGCGACCGAGTTCGTATGTCCGTCAATCAGCTCGCAGGGACCGGCTCAGACGCGGGTGGCGGTGTTCATGCGGGAAAACCCGCACGTGAAATTCGCAAACGGCGAGCGACGCGGCTATTCGACCGTCGAGCTCACGTCCGAGCGTTGCATCGAACGCATCCGTGTCGTCGGGACGGTGACGGAGCGTGAATCGCCGATCAGCAGCATCGCGACTTATGCGGTGCAAAGCGGGCGCGCGGGAGCCGAACGCGCCTGAGTCGTTACTCCGGCTCCTGCCAGCGCTCGAGATCGCGCCGATCACGCTTGGTCGGGCGGCCTTTGCGCGCCATCGCGGGCTCGTGGAAACGGCGGCGCTTTTCGACTTCGAGCGCCCGGCGGGTGCGGCTTTCTTCACTCTCTTCGTACAGCGTCCGCGCCACTGGCGCGGGGCCACGCTGCGCCGAAAGCTGCAGGACTTTGATGGTCCACTCGTAGGCGCCGATTTGGATCGCCAATTCGTCGCCGGTCTTCACGTCTTTCGCCGGCTTGGTGCGCTCACCGTTCAACTTGACCTTGCCGCCTTCGATCGCCTGCTGTGCGGCAGAGCGCGTCTTGAAGAAGCGCGCCGCCCACAGCCACTTGTCGATTCGAACGTCCGCCATCATCTCAGCCCGGCAGTCTGATCAGGCAACGCATTTTTGCGCCCCCCGGCTCCCGCCGCCGGTCAGACAGGCATGGGCTTCTGGCCGGCCAGACTCATCCAGCCGCGGATGATCCGGTACAGCACCCAGATGCCCACGATGATCGCAAGGACCCACGCGATCGGGATGCCGATGAGCGTTATGATCAGAACCCCGATGACGAGCACCCACAGCAACGCGTACCAGAACGTGCGCAGCTGCCAGCTGAAGTGGGAGTCGAGGAAGGTTCCGCGCACTTCGCCGCGCTTGATGTAGTTGATGATGACGGCGACGATCGACGGCCACCCGGTGAGAAACGCGGTCAGGATGAACGCGGTGCCGAGCACGCCCATCAGCGCGCTGAATGCGTGGAGCCCGTACAGAACGTGCGTGAGGGTCACCAGGCCTTCGCGCGGCGCGGTCGCTGCGGGCACGGCTACGTAGTCAGCCATCAAGGTCCTCCATCAGCTTTCGTTCTCGTGAATTTCTCGAATCGGCAAGTGACGTACCTGTCTCAATCTTAGACGTTCGGCAGCGTTTCGTGCGCGCCGGTTTCCGCGTTGCGGCCCGGGCATGAACGACAGCCGCCCGCGCGCACCGCTCGCCTGGTAGTCCGCGAGCAGCGTTTCGGCGACGACGGCATCGGCCAGCGCCAGCTCACGGGTCATGAATGCGTACACATACTCGAAGAGCCGCTCGAGCGCCATCTCGTGCGTCTTGCCCGTTTCGGCGAACAGCCAGTCCGACAGGCGCATGAAGCGGGCAAAGGGCGTATCGGCAAGCAGCAGTTGCAGGCCCCGGCGAAATCGTCCCGAGTTGGCGACCAGCTCCCAGTAACGCGCGAAGCGCGAGACGCGCTGCATGTCTTCGAACGATATGCAGTCGGTCTGCAGCACGTTATAGGGCGGATCGGGGTTGTAGCGCATCGCATGCGCTTCTGTGTGGCGGGCGATCGGCGTACCGCGCAGCCTCTTCAGAATGCCGACCTGGATTTCGTGCGGCCGCAAGGCGTGGAGGCGATCGAAGCCCGACCCGAAGCTCGCCAGGTCTTCGCCCGGAAGTCCGGCGATCAGATCGACGTGCACGAGCGCGCTGGATCGGGTCCGCAGCCACTCGAGATTCCGCTCGGCACGCGCATTGTCCTGCCGGCGCGAGATACGCGCCTGCACGTCCGGATCCCACGTCTGAATGCCGACCTCGAACTGGAGTGAGCCCGGCGGAAAGCGCGCGATCAGAACCTTCAGCTTGTCAGGCAGATGATCCGGTATGACTTCGAAGTGAATGAACGTCCGCTCGTCGAGACGTGCCAAGAAAAACTCGAGAATGCGCACGCCGGTCTCCGTCTTCAGGTTGAACGTGCGATCGACGAACCTGAAGTGGCGGGCGCCGCGCTCGTGCAGCAAGTGCAGCTCGGCGAGGAAGGCATCCGCGTCGAAGGCCCAGGCGGTCCTGTCGAGCGAAGACAGACAGAATTCGCACTTGAAAGGACAGCCGCGCGACGCCTCCACGTAAACGAAGCGTTTCGCAAGATCCTCTGCCGTGTATTGGCGATAGGGCAGGCGGATGCCGGCAAGCGCGGGCTGGCCGCCGTGAATCACCTGCTCCGCGGGACGAGTGCCCGCGAGCAGCTGCCGGCAGAGCTCGGGGAAGGCGAGGTCACCCCAGCCCGTTACGACGTAGTCCGCAAGCGTGCAGATGCGCTGCGAGTCGATCTCGTAGCTCACTTCCGGACCGCCGACCACGACGACGACTTCAGGCGCAACCGTTTTCAGCAGCGCGACGAGACGCGTCGCTTCGTCCACGTTCCAGATGTAGACGCCGATCCCGATGACGCGCGGCTTATGCCCGAGCAACTGCTCCGTCATGTCGGAAGCGCGAGCGCCGAGGACGAATTCCAGGAGCGTCGTGTGCTCGCGCAGCTCACCCATATTGGCCGCGAGATAGCGCAGGCCGAGCGCCGCATGGACGTAGCGTGCATTGATGGTCGCGAGGACGACGGCAGCCATCGGTAGATTCTACGTTATCGTTCTCCTTGCGAAGACGGAGAGGCCCGGAATGCATCGCTCCGTCATGCGGCACGAAGATGGCTTGTCGAGCACGTCCGATGGGCGGTGAGACGCGGGCGATTTGATACACTGCCCGGGGACCTACCGAGGAATCTAATAAGAGGCTTGGGAGACATGAGAGAACAGAGTCCGGGGCTGCAAAACGAATTCTTGAACAACCTTCGCAAGGAGCGCGTACCCGTCTCGGTATTTTTGATAAACGGCATTCGACTTGCTGGTCACATCCAGTCGTTCGATCAGTATTCCATCCGACTGCACGGCACGACCCCGCAACTCGTATTGAAGCGCGTGGTCGCGACTGTCGTGCCGGACCGGCATGGGCGAGCGAAACCCGCCCCGGGAGCCGCTCCCACTATCGTGCGCACGCCGCGGGGCCGGCCGCCAACGCGCTCCTGACGTCGCCCGGCGGGTTTCTGTTACCCTTCCGGAATCGACATTTTGCTAGCGAGGAATCATGGCTCAGAGGTCTGAACCGGAAGCCCGAATGGACCCTACTTCGCTGTATCGCGAGGAGATCATCACCGACCGTAAAGTTGGCACGCTGCGCGTCATGACGCCTCTGAAAAGCGACGGCAGCACGGACTCCGCACGGCCCGTTATCTACATGGGCGAAGCGCAGATCATGACCAACGCGGGACCGCTGCCCATCAGTTTCGACGTGGAAGCCGCCAATCTGACCGAGGCCGTCGACAAGTTCGCCGCGGCGGCCAAGGAGGCGATCGAACGCACCGTGCGCGACTTGCAGGAACTGCGCCGTCAGGCCGCCTCATCGATCGTGGTACCGCAAGGTGGCATGGGCGCGCTCGGCGGCGGTGGACTTGGCGGTGGCGGTCTCGGCGGAGGCGGCAAGATTCAATTGCCTTGACCGGCGTGAACGCGGCGCTTGATACGCATCGGTATCGATCTCGGTGGGACAAAAACCGAGATCATCGCGCTTGACGACCGGCGCAACGAGATTCTGCGCCGCCGCGAACCCACACCGGCGGGAGACTACGACGCCACCCTCGCGCTGATCGCGCGGCTGGTGCGGGAAACCGAAATCGCGGTCGGCAAGCGAGGCAGCGTCGGTGTCGGGACGCCCGGCGCGTTGTCGCCGGCCACGGGCCGGATCCGCAATTCCAACTCGCTTTGTCTCAACGGCCAGCCGCTCAAGGATGACCTCGAGCGCGTGATCGGACGCGAGATCCGCATCGAGAACGATGCCAACTGCTTTGCGCTTTCGGAGGCGATCGACGGAGCCGCACGCAAGTGCGCGTCCGCTTTCGGCGTCATCCTCGGCACCGGAGTCGGCGGCGGCATCGTCATCTGCGGCCGCGTGGTAACGGGAGCGAACGCCATCGCGGGCGAATGGGGTCACAATCCGCTCCCGTGGCCCCGCCCCGGGGAGTTGCCCGGCTCGCCGTGTTATTGCGGCAGGCACGGCTGCATCGAAACATTTCTCTCCGGTCCGGGGCTTGCGGCGGATCACGAAGCGGCAACCGGTCGAAGACTCACCGCGGAGACGATCGTCCAGAACGCGCTCGACGCAGATGCCGATGCGATACGATCTCTCGAACGCTACGAGGATCGCCTGTCGCGCGGGCTTGCCTCGGTGATCAACGTCCTCGACCCGGAATCGATTGTTCTGGGGGGCGGGCTGTCGAACATCGAGCGCCTGTACGCGAACGTGCCGGCGTTGTGGAAGCAGTGGGTGTTCTCCGACGTCGTCCGCACGCGGCTCGTGCGCAACTATCACGGCGACTCGAGCGGTGTGCGCGGCGCCGCGCTTCTATGGGAAACGGGTTAAGGCATGACGAAGATAATGACGAAGATACTGTCGGCCGGTGTGATACCGGTGCGCCGCACGCCGCTCGGCTGGCGCATGCTGGTCCTGCGGGCATACAAGAACTGGGACTTTCCGAAAGGCGGCGTGGAGCCGGACGAGGACCCAATGGACGCCGCCAAGCGCGAAGTGACCGAAGAAACAGGGCTTACCGACTTGGAGTTCCTGTTCGGCGAGAGCTATCGCGAGACGGTGCCGTATGCCGGCGGGAAGGTCGCGCGCTACTACCTCGCCGAGACCACAGAGGAAGACGTGCGGCTGCCGATTTCGGAGGCGCTGGGCCGGCCCGAGCACCACGAGTGGCGCTGGGTGAGCTTCGAGGAGGCGGAGGACCTGCTGCCGCCGCGGCTCGCGTTGGTGCTGGATTGGGCTCGTCAAGTCCTGGAAGAGTAACGCACCCGTCGCGGTGAGCGGGGGCTGCGAAGCAGCGGGGCCCCGCGAACGTGTCATTCCGGCGCCAATTAGAACTCCCGTCCGAGCGTACGAGGCCTTGGGAGGTGGAACAGGGGCTGCGGAGCAGCGGGGCCCCGCGAACGTATCATTCCGGCGCCATTTAGAACTCCCGTCCGAGCGTACGAGGCCCTGGGAGACGGTGCGCGAGATCTAGCGCCGCGAGGCGCCTAAGCGCTGTCCTTGCGCCCGTAGGCAACGCGGTTACGAACGGCAGCGCCGGAGGAGCGACGTAGATCTTCAACAAATCATCGACCGCAGCTTGTTCCCCTTCGCGACGATGTTCTGGTCTGCATCACGGGTGAAATCGCCCTTCGCATCGTAGTAGCCGCGGATCTCGTTCTGTGCGTTGCGCAGGACCTGGTCGCCGCCCGGCATGGTTTCGATGCTGCCCAGCACGTTGCCTGCACCGTCGCGTATGGGGGTCGAATCAGTTTGCATGTTGGATTCCTCGAACAAAGAAGGGTGGCCGGTGCAAGGAGCGCGCCGGGCGACTGCGCCGGACAGCCGCTCGTTCGCGCAGAGGCGGAAATGCGCTTAGACTACCTCTCCCGCCAACCATAGACCACCAGAGAGGGGGCACCATGATCTATGAAATGAGAACGTATGACCTCAAGCCGCGGTCGTTGCCGGAAGTCGAACAGCGATTCGGCGAGGCGTACGAGAAGCGCAAGAAGTACTCCGAGCTTGCTGCGTTCTGGCATACGGAGATCGGACCGCTCAATCAGATCATCCACGTCTGGGGCTACAAGGACATGGAAGAGCGGAATCGCATCCGCGAGGCAGCAGTGAAAGACGGCGTCTGGCCGCCCAAGATCGCCGAGTTCATCGCGAGCCAGAAGTCCGAAATCATGGTGCCCTTCTCGTTCATGAAGGAGTTCCCAAAGGGCAAACAGGGCCCATTCTTCGAGATCCGCACTTACCACTTCGCCGGCGGGGAGTTGCCGGTGATCAAGAAGAACTGGGAGAGCGCGATCGGCGTGCGCCTGGAATTCGGCCCCGTCACGGCAGTTTGGAGCTGCGAGCTGGGCAAGGTGAATACGTTCCAGCACATCTGGCCCTACAACAGTCTCAACCAGCGTGAAGAGATCCGGCAGAAGGCGCAGGCGACCGGCCTGTGGCCGGCCGGCAAGAAGGCCGTGAAGGAAGGCGGGCGCGATTACAACCTGATCGCGCAGGAGAACAAGATCGTAGTGCCGTCGTCGTTCTCGCCGCTGCAGTAGCTCGGTTTCCCCTCACCCTGGCCCTCTCCCCGCGTACGGGGAGAGGGTGTTTCGGGCGAAAAACTCTTCTCGGCTCGACGCCTGGGGAGAGCCTGTCATCTTGCCGGTCGAGCCTTTCCTGAAGGCTACGCGGCTTTCGCGCGCGACGGCTGGTAGCTCCCCGCTTCGACGCGGAACGAGATCATCAGGCGGTTCCAGCCGTTGATCGCGACCACCGCGAGCGTGAGATTGATGAGTTCCTCTTCGCTGAAGTGCTGGCGCGCGACTTCGTAAACCGCGTCGGGCACGTGACCGTCGCCGATCCGGGTCACGGCTTCGGTCCATTCCAGGGCTGCGCGCTCGCGATCGGTGTACATCGGCGATTCGCGCCAGGCATTCAGCAGATACAGACGCTGCTCGGTTTCGCCCGCCGCCCGTGCATCCTTGCTATGCATGTCGAGGCAATAAGCGCAGCCGTTGATCTGCGAGGCGCGCATCTTCACCAGCTCCTGCAGGCTGTGCTCGAGACCGGACTCGTTCACATAGCGCTGCAACCCCAACATGGCCTGCAGTGCGCGCGGGTACCCGTTGATGTTTTTGAGACGGGATTTCATCGCTGCTCCTTTCGTCGTTGAACACATGCGTCAGACGAATGGCGGAGCGAGGTTGTGACAGGCGGCAGCGCTCGAACGTTCCTGGCGTCCCGCCGCGGAGTTCCCTTTACGCGCTCTTCGGCGGGATCATCGGCACCAGCAGCCACGACAATTTGTCTCCGCCGGCATGAACGGTATTGTCAGCGCCCGCGTTGTAGTCGGCGTGGTAGTGCGTGTACGGCGCGCTGCCCGCACCGTCCCGTGGCTGGATGTCGAGCCTTAACTTGTGTCCTTTCTTGAACACCATCGACGTTGGCCAGATCTCGATCTGGCACTCGACCGGCTCGTTCGCATTCAGCCATCGGCGCTCGTCGTGCGAGTGATACGGGCGATACGGCAGCGACTTTTCTTCATCGAGCTTGCGGTGCGATGCCCGCAGCCATCCTTTGGTGACGCAGGGAATGGGCTGGCCGTGCTGTCCGACTTCACACACGTCCCTGCCGTCGGACCCGATATTGCGAAGCGTCACGAAGATGTCCATGTCCTCACATGTGCTGGACACCCACAGGTTCAGCATCAGAGGCCCGGTCACCTCGGTGTCCTGCGGCATCGGCACCGACTCGAACGAAACGCCGGTGCGTCCGGTATTGCCGTGGGTCGTCGACAGCGACGAGCCGGAAGCGATGCCGGCCTTGGTGGAGCCGGACGCCGAGTAGGTCAGCTTCTTCTCCTCCCTGGTCGGCTCGCAAAAGAGATCGCCCTCCGCGGCCGTCATTTCGCCGGAAGGTTCGTCGGCGGCGATGCGCAGGTAAACCTTCGTCCACTGCGTGCGTGCGAGCGGCCATTCGTTCTCGTGCCGGAACGCATAGCGCTCGGTGCTGCCGCCGGTGCGAATCTCAAGCTTGACCGGCGGGTCCTCCATGATGCCGGTGTCGATGCCCTTCAGCCAGTAGTCGAACCAGCGCAGCTGCTCGGTGCGCCCTTCTTCGGAATGGAAGGGATGGAAGTGCGTTCCGGTGTGGATGCGCAGCTTCTTGTGCTTCGACGCGGCCTGCATGAAACCTTCGGTGTTGCCGCGCAGGTG
>Ga0111539_10013385_pt1 | contig 10255 bp, 16 predicted proteins | sample RhiMethybrSRZTD1_FD_79667 | JGI IMG/M metagenome (GOLD analysis project Ga0111539, IMG submission 79667) | Populus rhizosphere microbial communities from Tennessee, USA - Rhizosphere MetaG P. TD hybrid SRZTD1 (version 2) (version 2) | ecosystem: Host-associated > Plants > Roots > Rhizosphere >... | reverse complement strand
CAACTGCAGCTGCACGACCTGACTGTCATCGACATAGGCGACGTCGGTGAGCGCATCGAGCAGCGCGCGCGCCATCTTGTCGATGTCGGGCGGCACCACGGGGTGCTGTCGCTTCTTCTGGCTCACGGGCTTCACGAACTGGAAGACGGCGATGATGTAGACCGCCTTCTCCTTCGGCGCGAGCTTGACGCCGGCGCCGCGCGCGGCCCAGCCCACTGCCTGGGTCCAGGCCCCCAACCCCTTGCACGACGCCTTGGTCACGACGCCGCGCTTGCCCATGAACGACACCGTCGATCCTTTGGTCGCCGGCGCGCCGAACACGACGAAGGTCATTCCATCGTGCGCTTGACGCGCACCGTCTTGACCTCGCGCAGCTCGTAGATGCCCACCCGCTCCCCGTGTTCGATGGGATCGATGGTCTCGTCCGCGATAAGGTACGCGTCATCGCCGACGCTGTTCTCGTCTTGCCATCGGACATACACCTCCGACGGGAAGGCCGGTTTCTTGGCTCTGGCGGCCATCAGCTACGCCCGCGTTCCGTCGTGAACGACTCGTGCGGCCCGACGTTCTCGCGCGAGGTAAACGTGAAGGGCAGCTGGTCGGCCGTGGGCCCGCCCTCTTCGGCGCAGAGCAGCTTGCCGGCGGCCGCGCGTAGCGCGAGCTTCTCGCCGTACTTGATGGACTCGTCGATCTGCGGCTGGAGGCGCTGCGCCAGCGCGTCGACTTGCCCGACGATCATCGCGCTCACCTCGGTGGTGATGCGCTCCTGGCGGTCGGCGATCAGCTGCTGCACCAGTTCGATCTGCGCCGCGGTCAGCGGCTCCGCCGGTTTCTTGGTTGTGGCCATGTCGTCCTCGTTTCGTGTTGTTGTCCCCGCTACCATGAAGCGGCCGCATCCCGGACACGCCAGCGCTCGCGCGCCACGCATCGAGATGCGGCACGACGTGCAGACCCACACGGTCTTGTGCGGGCCCATGACTCAGAGCTCGGGGCCGTCATCGACCTCGAGGCCATCATCCTCGTCCGGCTCGGGCGGAATCTCGAACAACGGCAGGACCTTGCCCTCGCGCACCGCCACGCGCAGCCGTGCCACCAGCTCCTCTCGCACCCCACGGATCGTCTTCAGGTCCGTCTTCAAGCGGGCGATGTCATCGTCAGCCCGCACGATGCTGATTTCGATGCCGCGCAGGTTCTCCAGGAACTCGGACGGCGCCGACACCTCACCGGTGCGCTGGTCGACGAAGCTCTGTTGGTCGAGTTTGATTTCCATCCCCGCCTCCTACAGTGAAAGGGCGTCGCCGGCGGTGTCCGTCTCGAAGTCCAGCACCTCACGCCGCAGGCGGGACACGTACCCCTCAATCACCTTGCGGGTGACCGTGGCCTTGAACACGCCCCACTCCGGGCTGGTCCAGTTGACCGCCTCGATGTGCCCCAGCTCGACCCGGCGGTCCGTCGCGGCGATGAAGAACGCGCCGCGGTGCATCAGCCGCTCGCCGAAGTAGGGTTGCAGCATGGGCACGCGCGTCTTCAGGTGCTGCGCGGCCTCCGCGAGTAGCTCTCCGTAGTTGTGCGGCACTCGGCGCACTTCCGCGGGGCGCCCGATCGCGTTCCACAACAGGGCCTGCTGGAGCAGGAAGAACGAGAACTTCGCCGGGTCGCTGGTGGCGTTCATCGACACCACGCCCGCCGGGAAGGCGGGAATGATCTCGTGCACCAGGCTCGAGGTAGGACTGCGCGTGTCGCGCGACATGGCGAACGCCGCCGGCACCCCAACGCCGTACAGGTTCCGGTCGTGGAAAATCTGCCGCGCCGCGTCGACCGGCATCCCGTGCTTGATGACGATCCGCACGCGGTCCGCGGTGCCATGACCCTGCGCCAGCAGCTCGAACCGCCCGGCCACTTGCGTCTCCCCGTCGATCGCGATGAGGACGAAGCCCCCTGGCATCGGGATTGTGACCAGATAGGGGTTCTGCGAGTCGTGCGACAGGGGGAGCTCCGCCTCGCTCCAGAGCGTGATTTCCGGACAGTCCCCCACCCCGCCATCAATGACGTTCTTGATGTAGTCGCGGTACCGACGCACGTTCGCCTTCTTCTGGCCCACGAACGCCCGCTGCACCGCCTCGCGCAGCTCGATGGCGCGCTGCTCGCGCTCGGTCACCAAGCGCGGCTGGCCACGCTTGCGGCCGGTGCGCGGATCGGGCTCGGGGTCGTCGAGGATCTGAGCGAGGTCACCGAAGGACATCACCACCGACACCGTGGTCGGGTTGACGTATAGCCCCTGAACGATTGGTCCTGTCGTCATTGTTTGTCTCCTTTACTGCTCATCGAGTCGTTTCAGTCGCCAGACGATCGCGGCGCTCCCGCTGGGGGCTGAGCGCCGCAGGCCGGAATCGATCACGAGCCCCTCGTCCCGTAGCTCTCCACGCCGCTTACCCGCGCTGGTTTGTTGCCGGCCGATCGCGTCGGCCAGTTCAAAGTCCGTCAGCCCGTGGTCTGCCGCCCGCTTCAGTGCTGTATAGGCGCGGTCGCGATCGCGCGCCCGATCGGGAGCACCAGCCTCGTGACTGGTCTCCGGATCCGTGCGGCGTGCGCGGGTATGCGCGCCGCGATCGCGTCCAGCATTCAGTTCCGGGTCGTCCCACCCGCCCGTCGACATCGGCCCGTCGTCGTAGTCGTCGCGCGCGGCCCGCTGCGCTTCGACGGCGCCCTGCTGTCCGTCGCAGTGCAGGACGTGCAACAGGTCGTCACTCCGAATCTCTTGAGGGCAGTAGGGGCACTTCATGGCCACTCCGTGTCATCCCGTAGCCGGTCCATTCGTTCCTTCGTCGGCGCGTGCCGACCGTTCGGCATGTGGCACGCCTGGCAGATCAGCTCGCAGTTCTCCGGCACGTCCTCCCCGCCGAGCGAGAGAGGCTGCTTGTGGTTCAGGTGCGCGCGCTGTGGATGCCACCTTGGCCGACGCGTGCTGATGGCAATCCGACAGCGTTCGCAGAACCCTTTGGCGCGTCGCACGACCGCGACATAGCAGTCCTCGTTCACAGCTCTCGATCGGCTTTCGCTTCACGCGTCTCGAAGAAGTCGGCGAGGTCCGGCTCCTGGTCCATCAACAACCGCGCGTAGTACGGACGCCAGTTGTTGTTCACCTTGAATGCGTCGAGGTTCGCCTCGACGGTGGTGTACCAGCGCACCCGCTCGTGCAGTAGGTTGATGCTCATGCGTGTGCGCCCGGCGCGTTTCGCTTCCCGCGCGAAGCGCAGCAACGCCTCATACACGTCGGGGTTCGCCGCGTGGTATTCCGCAAACCGCGCCACCGCGCCGATGTCGTCCCGCCGCGTCATGCCGCCCGCCGTTCAATGCGCCGCTGACGTGCGGCCTCCGCCTCGCGTGCGCGGCACGCGTTGCACTTCCAGAACTTCTCGACGCGCGCAGGGCAGGTCGCGCAGATGCCCTTGGCGCGTCGCACGTGATACCGCTCCCGTTGAGTCATCACTCGTCCCAGCCCTTCTCTCGCGCCATCCAGCGCTGACGGGTGCGGCCGGCACCATCCTCGGGATCGACCGCGAGGCCGTCCTCAAGGTCCGGCCGCGTCAGAAAGGGATGTCGTCCCCATCCGGCTCCGACCGCCGCGCCGGCGCCGGCCGACTGGTCGCCGCGCCCTTCGGGTAGAACTTCAACTGGAAGTCCGGCGCGTTCGGGTGCTCGCTCGAGATGGGATAGCCGTTGATGTTCAACTTGCCCATCGCGCCGCCCGACAGCTCCAGCAGTGCGTCCACATCAAGCGAGATGGAGAGGTACTCGCCCCGCTCGTTCGTCTTCTTCCAGATCGCTCCGACGTCGTTCGGCTTCTTCACACGCCACCTCCGTCGCGCTCAGCGCGCGTTGTTGTTCAATCTCCGCCTCGACCTCGCGCCAGAAGAGCGCGAAGACGAGGGCATACGCATCGAGGTCGACGGCGTCCCGGAGCACGCGTACCCGGAACAGGCGCGCAGCGCCGATGTGATACGGGCAGTAGGAGCAGAAGTCCCACCACGGAAGCCCCGTCACGAATAGCGAGTGCGTGACCTGGGCGACGTACTCGCTGGGCACGACGCCTTTCTTGAGGTACTCGTCGTGCGTGGTGTATTTCGGGCACTTCAGCTCCAGCCCGCCGTCGTAGTCGCCGACGATGCCGTCCGGGCTGCAGCCGACCGGCAGCTCGATGTGGCGCAGGAAGCCGACGGACTGCACGATCTCGCCGGTTCGCGCTTCGTAGGCGCCGATCGCCTCCGGCTCCAGCGCCCGGCCGCGCTTCATGTCGTTGCTGACGAAGGGGTCGTCATCGATCGGCTCGCCGCGCAGCGTCTCGAGCGCCAGACGCAGCCGCAGGTCGCGTCGGCCGAGCGTCTCTTCGGCGCCCTTCTTCGGCTTCGACAACATCGCGGCCGCACCGGTGGCTGTGAGCAGACCCGCGCGCGCGGCGAACCACGCTGGCGACCGTTGCTCACACTCAATGACGGAGAAGGTCATTTGGTCGCCGCCGCGGGCTTCTCCGCCGCCTTCTTCGCTGCCTGGGTGACCGCCGTCGCGCGCTTCTTCGCGGCGTCCCACTCGTCCTTGCGGAACGACATGGCGTAGGTGCGGAAGTCCTCCGGGCTGCTCTTCCACGCCTCGCGGATCGCGTCGAACCCGTCCTTCCCTGTCTCGTCGATGGCGAGGAACCAGTCCTCGAAGCCGTCCGGCGGCTTCGGCACCGTGGGCTCTGGCGTCGTCGAGTCCGCGTCCTCGTTGCTCTCGGTGGGGATCAGGAACGTCTGCAGCAGCGCGTACTTCAAGGCGGCGCTCATCGCCTTGTTCGTGGCCTTGTCGCCGCTGTCCATCGCGACGCCGAATGTCGCGACCTGGACGTAGCTGCTGTCCTTCGCCGACACGAACATGAAGTCGCCGCGCACCTTCGAGTAGATCAAGGTGCTGCCTTTCCCGGTGACCCGCTCGACGTCGGGGTAATCGGTGTAGTGCGGGAGGAGGATGACCTCGTGCTTCGCGAGGATCGGACCCGCCGCGTTCATCACCTCGTCGATGCCGCGGAACGCAAAGTTTTGCTGCTCGTTCCGACGGCCCTTACTGACACCCATCTTCGCCAGCTCGCCGGCGATGGCGACCATCGCTTGGTGAATCGCCAGCGGCACAGATTTCGTTTCGGTCTCCACGGAAGCGCCCCTTCGGGCAGACGTGGCCTGCGACCCACTCAAAAATGGGTCATCACGTCCTGGTTATGTGTTCACGCTGATGTCGCGACTAGACGGTTTCCTTCCACCACGACGGGAGCCGCGTCTTGCTGTTGGTCGTGCCCTCGCCCTTGTTGTAGATGTCGATGATCACCGCCGCTACGCAGTGCTTCTTCTGTTGACCGGTGCGCTCGCGCAGCGATTCTGCCTTCCGCAGCAGCTCGCGCGCGCCCTGCTTCAACGCATTCAGCCGATGCCCCAACGCCTTCTCATTCGTGCGCCCGTTGAAGCGGTTGTAGATCAGGCCCAGCCCCTCTACGACGGATCGGTCGAAGCCGAGCGGGTCTCCGCCGAAGCCGAGATTGATGGTGCGAATGACCTGGCCCAGCACGACATCGCCGGACTGGTCGTAGACCTTGCCGAGCGCGCCGACGACGCTGATGCCCTCGTTGTGGTTGCGCGCGATCTTCTGGCCGTTCGATTCCACCGTGCGACGAATCGAGTTCTCGCGCTCGCGTCCCGCGGTGCACGAGATGAGAAATTTGTCGAGCGGCGGAACGGGCTTGCGGTCGTTGACGCCGATGAACTTCTCCGCCATTTCGGGGTCGGTCAGGTCTGTGTAGACCTCACACTCGAGCGTGCTGTCGATGAGCGAGGGGTCCCACTGCAGAAGCGCCTTGTAGCGATGCTGCCCGTCGATCATCCAGAAAATCTCGGCGACTTTGTTGACGACCGGGAAGCCGATCTTGTTGAGATCCATGTTCGCGGCGAGATAGTCCGCGTGCGCCGGCCGAAACTCCCGTTGCACCACCATCGCAGGCGGAATCCGAATCTGAGCAAACGGAACCTTGAGGATCTTGGACGGCGTGCGGCTAAGCGACTTCATGTTGCTGCTCCTTCATCAACCGACGAATGAGACCGCCGAGTTTTTCGCGGGACGCCTGCAGAGACCCTAACCACTCCGGAATGCGCGACCGGTCCAACTCGGTGAAGTCGATCAACTCCACGCCCGCGGTGAGATTCGCGGCGTCCATGACGATGGTGTGGGTAATGCGATTAGCGTTCAGGCGCTTGGTCTTGCCGACCGCGCGATCGGCCGGCACGTCGATACCGTTGTTGCGAAGCGTGTTGCGGGCACTCTCGAACGTCATGCCCACCGCATCCGCAATCTGGCGGGAGGTGTAGCCCTTCTCGGCCATGTCCTCCATCACTTTGCGGCGCTCCGCAATGCGCGCCTTCGACTTGTCGACGCGAACGACGGGAGTGCCGACAGCCGCGCGCACACGGGCGACGGTGTGACAGCTGGTCTTGAGCGTCCGGATGATTTCCCGATCGGACTGGCCGGCGCGCACCGCCTCTTCGATCGCGGTCGCCTTTTCGACACTCAGCTTGCCGAATGGCTGTTCGGAGTGCAGCACCTTACCAGTAGCTGTAAGCAGCACCTGCGACACGAACTGCTGGGAGCAGCCGATGTGCTCCGCGATCTCGCGTTGGGTCTTCTCCGGCCACGTCGCACTCAGGGTCTGGATCCCCAACCGCTTGTCGGCGTCGGTCGTCATGAGCCCGTGCGACTTGTTGGCGCCGAGCGCGAACCACATCGCGTCGAGCTTCGTGCCTACGTGCACTTCGGCCGGGAAGGTCGCCGACCCATTCTTGCGAGCCGCTGCCAGGCGGTGCCCACCGTCCGCGAGGTAGATGACGTCGCCGCCGTCGTCGAACACCACGACCGGCGGGAACACGTCGCCGGCGCGCATCTGCAGCGCGTAGGCCGCCACCACCATGTCGTTGATCTGCTCGCGCACGTGGACGGGCTCGAGCTGCACGTCCGCGAGCACCAGGTCCCGCGAGAACTCCGACGTCGTCACGACGCGCGCCTCACGCGACGCTTCGTCGTGTCGGGCCGGACGGACGCGAGGAAGTCTTCGAGAATGCCGACGGTGCGCCCGTGCGGCGCGGTGGTGAGGCCTTGGCAGATGCGGCGCCAGCAATCGTCATCACGACGCCGCTGGGTCACCCGGTAGATCGCTTCGGAGAGCTGTCCGTAGGACCAGTCGCGTTCGCGCCGCAGCTCTTCCAGCTCGATGAAGAGGTCCGCCAGTTGTCCGTTCGTTGTGGCCATTCACCCACCCGCTTTCGCTCTTCCCGAATCGCGAGTGCAGAATATTCCGGACTTGACGTGAATCAGGCGGAGTTGACTCGTGTCAGGCGAATACTTTTTTCACTACTTTGGCGTATTCGCCGTTGACGCGCCCTAAGTCCGGGCGTATCGTGCAGTTGCGTGGTTTTGAAAGGAGGGTGTGTGGCCCGATCTGGAGGCAATGTGGGGCGCGTGACGACGAGGTCGATTGGGTTGGAGCAGTATCTCGACGGGCTGATCGAGAACAGGAAGTTCCGCACACGCAGCGAGATTGCGTCCGAATGCGGAACGACCGACGACGGCTTGAGTCACGTGCTGGCCGACCCCAACCGACGGTTGTCGGTTCAGCAGTGTCTGCGGCTGGCGCGCAAGCTGGAGGAGCATCCGACCAAAATTCTGCGGGTGGCTGGTTGGGGCGATGTGGCGGCTGTCTTGGAGGACGTGTGGCCGAAGAGACGCGACCTGGTCCACCTCACCCGCAAGGAACGGGAACTGGTGCAGCAATGGAGGGCACTGCCATGGAGAGAGCGACATCACCTCGAGGGCCTGATGGTCATCTTTGCGGAACGACAGGCGTCTGCGGCTTCGGATGGAGCCGGGGCGCCTGTGCGCGCCGGCAGGCGCGCTTCGATGCCGAGGCGGATGCTGGCGGGGTCCCGGTAATCGAGGCGCCGTGCTGGGTGCGTGAGATCGCCGCGGCGGGCGACCTCACGTTGGTCTACATGTGGAATGAGATGCGCCATGTGCAGGTAGAGTCCGTGGAGGCCGGCGACGCCCCGGCGGTCGCGACCCACCTCACCGGGTTGTGTCTGCTGCTCTGCCCCGAATCTCCATCACGGTAGCGTCGTCGACCTCGCACGCCCAATGGACGGCTATCCAGTCCTCGATACAAAGCTCGGGAGAGATCAGGTGGTCCCTCCCGAGCCGACGCAGCTGGGCCTGCCAGTGCGGGAAGTACTCGGCGAGGATCTGCTCCTCGCTCATGACCGTCCTCACCGGCGTGATGCCGTCCTCTCCGGGCTCGACGAAGGCAAAATGTTTCATGTGGAACGTCCCTTCATTCGTCGCGGTCTTCCCGCATCCGTCGCAGCTTCACAATCACCGGGATCCAGGACATCACGTCCGGGTTCCTCGGCTCGCCGTCGACCATGCGTTCCAGCAAGTCGATCAGGTCGTCCAGTTCGTCAGCGTTCAGCGGGTGATTCATCGTCATCGGTCCACAAGATTGACGGTGGCCACCGGAACACGTAGCGGCTTGTCCGCGGGGCCCTTCGGGTACGACCAGACATAAATCAAGCGCCGCTCGCTGAGGCCGGTCCCGCAGGCCTGGTGTCGCCAGTGCCCGGTCACGACCCAGCGGCAGTGCCAATCCACACTCCGGTGCTCGCCGCTGCCGTGCGGCTCGTACTCGGTCCGACGGAGATGAATCACCTTCACATCAGCGACCGGGGCGTCGAGGGCAAATTCCCGCGCGAGTTGCTTGCGGCGGTGGCGCTCGACAGGGCCCGGTGCGGTCATGAGGATGCGTTGTCGGAACCACGCGTCCGCGGCGGCGATAAAGCACGTGCAATTCCGCGCGAGCTGCACCTTCGTCGGTTCGGCTTTGTCTCGCGCTTCGGCCACGGGCACGATGTTGGCGAGCGCGTCAGCCAGCGGCTCGCCGACCATCCACGACCACGACAGGAATGGGAGCGGCGCGTGCGCCGCGGATGGTCTCACGAACGCAACAAAGCCGCGCGCGAGGCGCCCACTCTCCGTCCGCACGGGCCGAATCAACAGCGCGCAGAGGTGGGCCTGGGTAATGTCCGGGTGTTCTGTCGCGTTGATCGCGATGATTGGAAGGCGATTCCCTGTTTCGTCGAACCAGTGCCACGCAGGCGTGAACGCCTCCTCCTTCTCGAACGTCGTCGTCAGCGGGACACTCTTGGCGACGTGCTCCACGGCCTGCCGACACTCAGCCGTCCAGGCGAACGTTTCCGCCTTCCGCAGGGGGGCGCCGATGATTTTGAACAGCTGCCGTAACACCGGCGATTGTTCGTCTGCGCTCGCCGTCGCGTCCAGCGCAGCGAATTTTCCCTCCAAGGCCGCCATCCACGGTCGATCAGTCATGTCGCCCTCCTTCCGCGCAGCTCGCGATGATAGCCGCACTCGTAGGCCGGCGGCGCGTCATCTGGCAACCGATGGTCGAACGCGCAGCCGCACCGGCGCACCAGCTCTTCGGCGAGCTGGCGCGCGGTGAAGCACTCGACGAGGTCGTTGATGATGACCTCGTCCTCCTCGGTCAGATCATCAGGGCGTGGTAGTGGGGACATTAGTGGTGTCCGGCGCCGGCGCGTTCTGGTCCACCGTGGCGCTGAACGCTGCCTGTTCGTCGGGCGTGAACGCCATGCTCACCGAAAGGTCGCCTTGGAATGCGGCCCTTCGGGTCTGGCCGATTTTGTCCGACATGATGCTGTAGACCGCCGCGACGCCGGCCTGGTTCGCGCCGTAGTTGGCGACGTTCTGGTGCGCCACGCCCACGGCGCCAGCTTCGGAGAAGGCGTCGACGTTGGCGCCGAGATACACGAACTCCCATTTGTAGACGTTGGTCTGCTCCTCGACCATCCGGCGGAGCTGGTCCTTCGTCACCTCGCGCGAGGCGTTTTCCTCGCCGTCGGTGATGGCGACGAACAGGACGCGGGCAGGACGCTCGGCCTCGGGCATGTCGGCCAGGCGCTTCCCCGTCTCGATGATGGCGCGGCCCATGGCGTCGAGCAGCGCCGTGCTGCCGCCGGGGTGATAGGTCAGGTGCGTGAGGTTCGGCACCTGATCTAGGCGCACGCCCGTGTGGACGAAGTTGTAGGTCGTGTCGAACTGCACCATGGTTAGGCGCGCTTCGCCGGGCAGCAAGCGCTGGTCGTGTAGCATCCGGTTG